>ENA-OVGB01000371-OVGB01000371.1-human-gut-metagenome-genome-assembly--contig:-NODE-371-length-53847-cov-6.214958_pt1 | contig 53847 bp, 42 predicted proteins | sample MGYA00237767_ERZ505413 | MGnify/ENA primary metagenome ERZ505413 (study PRJEB26158, sample SAMN06016410) | human gut metagenome | biome: human gut; feature: ankylosing spondylitis patient; material...
ACTTCCAAAATTTGTTTTTTAAGGAGGAATAGGTTTCATAATTTGAACAATATATTTAATGTATAATGGAAGATTCAAACGACATACTAAATGAGGTGACGACCGGTGATTATAAGTACGGATTCGTTACCGATATAGATACGGAGGTGATTCATCGCGGATTGGATGAAGAGACTGTTCGTATTATTTCCGCCAAGAAGAATGAACCGGAATGGCTGCTTGAGTTCCGCTTGAAAGCCTTCCGCCATTGGCAGACACTGGAGATGCCGACATGGCCTCACCTGAATATCCCGCCGATCGACTATCAGGATATCATCTACTATGCCGCTCCGAAGAAGAAGGAAGGCCCGAAGAGCCTGGATGAGGTCGATCCGGAACTGATGAAGACTTTCGACAAACTGGGTATTCCTTTGCACGAACGTGCGCAGCTTAGCGGGATGGCGGTCGATGCAGTGATGGACAGCGTCTCCGTAAAGACAACATTCAAGGAGACGCTTGCTGAGAAGGGCATTATCTTCTGTTCTTTTAGCGAAGCCGTCCAGCATCATCCCGATTTGGTCCAGAAGTATCTGGGAAGCGTGGTCAGTTATCGTGATAATTTCTTTGCCGCATTGAATTCGGCGGTGTTCTCGGACGGTTCGTTTGTCTATATCCCGAAAGGCGTGCGTTGTCCGATGGAGCTTTCTACCTATTTCCGTATCAATGCGGCCAATACCGGACAGTTCGAACGTACATTGATTGTGGCGGATGATGAAGCCTATGTCAGTTACCTTGAAGGTTGTACCGCCCCGATGCGCGATGAGAACCAGCTTCATGCGGCTATCGTCGAAATCGTAGCGCATGAACGGGCCGAAGTGAAATATTCCACCGTCCAGAACTGGTATCCGGGTGACAAGGATGGAAAGGGAGGTATCTACAACTTCGTGACTAAACGCGGACTGTGCAAGGGCGAAGGGAGCAAGATCTCTTGGACACAGGTGGAGACTGGTTCCGCTATTACCTGGAAATACCCAAGCTGTATTCTGGCCGGTGATAATTCGGTAGGCGAGTTTTACTCGGTGGCCGTCACCAACAATTACCAGCAGGCCGACACCGGTACGAAGATGATCCACCTTGGACGGAATACTCGCAGTACGATCGTCTCGAAAGGTATCTCCGCCGGGCATAGCCAGAACAGCTATCGCGGCTTGGTGAAAGTTTCTCCCCGTGCCGAAGGCGCCCGTAATCATAGCCAGTGCGACAGCCTGTTGCTTAGTTCGACTTGCGGTGCCCATACCTTCCCCTATGCCGATATCCAGAACGAGACGGCGGTAGTGGAACACGAAGCGACGACGAGCAAGATCAGCGAAGAACAGTTGTTCTATTGCCGGCAGCGCGGTATCTCGGTCGAGGAAGCTGTCGGTCTGATCGTCAACGGGTATGCCCGCGAGGTAATGAACAAGCTCCCTATGGAGTTTGCCGTGGAGGCACAGAAGCTGCTGACTATTTCTTTAGAAGGAAGCGTAGGATGATTTTATGATTTATGATTTATGATTTATGCGTCGATGATAAATCATAAATCATAAATCATAAATCGCATAAATCATAAATTATAAAGTCATGTTAGAGATAAAGAACTTACATGCCAATATCAATGGCAAAGAGATATTGAAAGGAATCAACCTTTCTGTCAAGGCGGGTGAGGTACACGCCATCATGGGGCCGAACGGTTCCGGGAAAAGTACCTTGAGCAGTGTGTTGGTCGGTAATCCGGCATTCGAAGTAACGGAAGGGGAGGTGATCTTCAACGGTAAGAACCTGTTGGATCTCGAACCGGAAGACCGTAGCCGTGAAGGTATTTTCCTGAGTTTCCAGTATCCGGTGGAGATTCCGGGAGTCAGCATGGTGAACTTCATGCGTGCCGCCTTGAACGAACATCGTAAATATAAAGGGCTGGAACCTGTTTCGGCTACCGACTTCCTGAAGCTGATGCGCGAGAAGCGTGCGATTGTGGAATTGGACAATAAGCTGGCGAGCCGCAGCGTGAACGAAGGTTTTTCGGGTGGTGAGAAGAAGCGGAACGAAATCTTCCAGATGGCGATGCTCGAACCGAAGCTGGCGATTCTCGATGAGACGGATAGCGGTCTGGATATCGATGCACTTCGTATTGTGGCTACTGGGGTGACCAAACTGAAACGTCCCGATAACGCTACAATCGTCATTACGCACTATCAGCGTCTGCTGGATTATATCGTGCCCGATGTGGTGCATGTACTGTATAAAGGTCGTATTATCTATTCGGCTGGTAAAGAGCTTGCCCTCAAACTCGAGGAGCAGGGTTACGACTGGTTGATCAACCAATATGAGTAGCGGCATGGAACGTTCGATTGAAAATAGATTGACAGAGTTGTTCCAGGCGCACGAAGAGCTGCTCGGTGTTGATCAAGCCTCTCCGTTGACTCGCTTCCGTCGTGCTGCGATAGAGCAAGTGACCCACTTGGGGATCCCTAAAAAGGGTTCAGGGAATGGCGATCGCTACCATTATACGTCGTTGCGCGAGACGTTCGATCAGCCGTGGCACTATCTTTTTACTGCATCCGAACAGGAGACCGCTTCCTCAGCAGTACATTCGACCGAAGCGTTGCCGGGTGAGATGTATCGCACCACCTTTGTCAACGGTTTTTGTGCAGATGAGCAGAAATTGGTCCAGTTGCCTAATGGTGTTGTGTATGGCTCATTGGCTGCCGCAGTTGAATCGTTTCCAGAGCTGGTGGCCCGCTATTACAATACGCTGACAGCCGACACCAACGATGCTGTGGAGGCATTGACGGCTGCTTTTGTCCAAGACGGTGCCTTTGTCTATGTGCCCAAGGGTGTACGGGTTGAGTTGCCGATTGCGGTCGAGTCTCGTTTTGGTGGCGCAGATCAGGCGATCGCCACATTCGGACGCAACCTGTTTATTTTCGAGGAGGGAAGTGAAGCCCGATTGGTACTCGACTACCGTTCGGTGGATCAGACAGCAGTGCTGGCCTGTAGAACACGGGAGATGTTCGTGGGAGCCGGTGCCCGAATCGATATGGTTGAGGGTTGCAGGTTGAACAACGGCTCGTCGCTGGTTTCGTGCAGCCGTGTCAGTCAGTCGAAAGATAGTGTGTTGCATGCGGTTTCCGTTGCGTTGAGTGGCAAGTTGATGCGAAACGAACAGCGTGTACGGTTGGAAGGACAGGGCGCAGAGAATCATACTAATGGGCTGATGATTGCCGGAAAAGATGAGCATCTCGATTTTACGACCGATATCGAACATCTGGTTTCAGACTGCAACAGCTATCAGCTGTTTAAAGGGGTGGCTGCAGATGGAGCTACTTCGGTCTTCAGCGGTCGGATCTATGTCGCACAGGACGCCCAGCGGACTCAGGCCTTCCAGCAAAATAACAACCTCTTGTTGGGGGATGAGGCGCATGCCTACGCCAAACCTCAATTGGAGATCTATGCCGATAATGTGAAGTGCAGCCATGGAGCGACGGTCGGTCAGCTCGATCCCGAAGCGATCTATTATATGCGCCAGCGGGGAATCGACCTTGAAGATGCCCGCCGGTTGCAGATGTATGGTTTCGTATTGGACGTCTTGGCCGAAAGCCGGGTCCCACAGATGAACGAACTTTTCGATCGGGAGATCGGCACCAAGATCGAAGCATTGTAAAGCAAATATAGATGGCATACGATATTGCTAAAATAAGGGCCGACTTTCCGCTGTTGAACAGTAAGGTTTACGGGAAGGAGTTGGTCTATCTGGACAGCGGGGCGACCGCTCAAAAGCCCTTGTCGGTGATTGAGAAGGTCGATTACCTGCATCGTCATCTCAATGCAAATATTCACCGGGGGCTCCACTACATGAGTGAGGAGTGTACCTCGGCGTATGAGGTGGCGCGTGAAGAGGTGCGGCGATTGATCGGTGCATCCTCCACGCGTGAGGTGGTCTTTACGGCCGGTGCAACCGCTTCGATCAATACGGTGGCGTATAGCTTCGGAGAGAAGTTTATCCATGCCGGAGACAACGTCATTACCACGGAGATGGAACACCACTCCAATATCGTCCCCTGGCAGCTGATCTGTGAACGGAAAGGGGCTAAATTACGCGTGGTTCCGTTCGACGATGCGGGGCGTCTGATGACCGAAAAATTGCCCGAATTGTTGGATGATCGCACCCGGTTGCTGTGTGTGACTCAAGCCTCGAATGTCTTGGGTACCTGTCCCGATCTCAAGGCGATTATTGAGGTTGCCCATGCGGCTGGTGTGCCGGTATTGGTGGACGGTTGTCAAGGTATTGTGCACGGTGGCGTGGATGTCCAGGCTCTTGATTGCGATTTTTATGCCTTTTCGGGACACAAACTTTATGGTCCGACCGGCGTTGGTGTTCTGTACGGCAAAGAGCATTGGCTCGAGGAGATGCCTCCGTTCTTCGGGGGCGGTGACATGGTGGCAACGGTAAGTTTTGCAGGGACAACCTATGCCGAGTTGCCGCTGAAATTTGAAGCCGGAACCTCCAATTATATTGCAGCTATTGGATTGGGTGAGGCCATCCGTTATCTCGATACGCTCGACCCGAAAGAGGTGATGCGTCATGAACAGCAGTTGCTGGAGTATGCAACGAAGAAGCTGCAAGGTGTCGATGGTTTGCGCATCTATGGCAACCAGCCGGATAAATGCGGGATTGTCTCCTTTACGATCGATGGAACGCATCCGATGGATGTGGGAATGATCCTGGATAAAATGGGCATTGCGGTGCGAACAGGTACCCACTGTGCTGAGCCGGTCATGACCCATTACGGAATTACCTCGATGGTGCGGGCTTCGTTTGCACTGTACAATGACTTTACCGATATTGACCGCCTGGAGGCTGGGGTTCAGCGTGCTGCCCGGATGTTGCGGGCCTGATGTTGAGATGCACGACGCCAGTTTAACGGGAAAACCGATGGTGGTGAATGGATCGGCCGTAGAAAGGTAACGCCGTAAGGTGTTGTTGATCTCCTTGTCTTTGTTGGCCGATGAGGTTTGAGAGTGGTCTTATTTTCATTGTGCCAGTTTGGTGTAATTAGATTGGCGGTTTGCCCTTAGTGCATTTGAGTTGCAGATCGGCATAACGCTATGAATAAAAATGTGTTCTAAAACTTCTAAACTACGCAGATAACCATGCCTTTTATTGTTCTCGAAGGTCTCGATGGAGCCGGTAAATCAACTCAGGTCAAAATGCTGCAGGAGTATCTCAGCTCCAAAGGCCATCGTTATGAATATCTCCATTTCCCCCGTTTTGATGCACCGGTGTATGGCGATCTGGTGGCTCGGTTTCTGCGTGGTGAATTGGGAGCGCTCGATCAGGTAAACCCCTATCTGGTGGCGCTGATTTATGCAGGTGACCGTGCGGAAGCCGCCTCGATGATTCGCAGTTGGCTCGATGAAGGCAAGTTCGTCATCGTCGATCGCTACGTCTATTCCAATGTCGGCTATCAGTGTGCCAAGGTGGATGATCCCGCCGAACGGGAACAGTTGCGTCAATGGATTGTCGATCTCGAATATCAGCACAATGCCATTCCTCAACCCGACCTGTCGCTCTTTTTGGATGTGCCCTTTTCATTTACACAGCGTAAATTGACCGAGCAACGGGATGGGGATGATCGTCAATATCTGCATGGCAAACAGGACATTCATGAAGCCTCGTTGTCTTTGCAGGAGCGTGTACGACGTGTCTATTTGGAACAGGTGTCGCATGACTCTCGTTTCCGGGTGATTGAATGTACCGATGAGCACGGAGAAATGCGTGCACCGGAGGCTATATTTGAGCGAATTATGGCTGAAGTGTCTCCGTTGCTTTAGTTGTAGTTCTGTCGCACAACCCTTTCCAGGGGGCATATAAGCATTATGGCAAATGAAATCATCTCTGAGCCGTAATGCTCTTTTTTTTATCAGGAGATTATCGTAAATGAAAAATAACTATATTTGTCTGAAATGCAGTGCGTTGATAGGATGGAGTACAGGGGCGCCCGTATCAAATGAGGGTCAGGTGAACCCATAAGGGTACTCTGAAGCTGAACTTGCTTCCGAACTCTGTGGCCATGAAAAAGCCACAGAGGGTATCTGGGCACTGTTGGCTGATGAGGTTTCGTGGAGGTCTCAGGGGCAGAGAACGGTGACAAGAACATGGATATGTCTGGCGCCATGTCGCTGAAAAGGGAACAGCCCGATTGTAAAAGCCGGATGGGTGAGCGGATCTCCAATATCTCCAGCAGGATGTATCCGGTGGCTTGAGAGAGAGACTTCCCGTTGTATGTCTAAACTGCCGGAAGAGAGTTTGCAGAAAGAAAATAGATAGAAAGAAGAGATAAATAGTTTGTTGTAAGATGAGAGGTAAAAACGGATTCGTCGCTTTATGCAGAGTGATCTTGGCGCTGGTGTTTATTTTTTCCGGATTCGTCAAGGCTGTCGATCCGTGGGGTACGGCCATTAAACTGAGTGAGTATTTTCACGCTTTCGGACTGGGGGCACTGCAGGGTATGGCCATGTTCTTTTCAATCCTGTTGTCTTCGGTGGAGATGTTATTGGGATTCTGTACCCTGTTCCGTCTGGGCTTTGCAAAACGTCGAACGCCAACCTTCATGTTGATTGTGATGGCGTTTTTTACACTCCTTACGCTGATCTTGGCAATATGGAATCCCGTTTCGGATTGTGGCTGCTTCGGTGACGCCGTGAAGCTGACCAATTGGCAAACCTTCTTTAAGAATTGGATTCTGCTGGGGCTGGCTGTCGTGATGTGGATCGGAAACAGACCGCAACAACCCCGATGGAGCGCTCTGGAATATACCTCCGGTAAAGAACATCATGGTCATGGCCTTGAATGGAGCCTCGGATTCATGTTCCTTTTGTTTTCGGTAGGGGTGGGACTGTACAGTTTGCGCCACCTGCCGGTAATCGACTTCCTGCCGTTTCAGGCTGGAACCGATCTGACAGCCCGTAGCGATACCTCAAAGGTCAATCTGATTACCACATTGATCTATAAGGATAAAACTACCGGTGAAAATCATGAATTCACCCTCAGTGATACCACGTGGTATGATACGACCCGTTGGGAGTTTGTGGATACCCGTTTCACCGAACACAAAAATCCCTATGCCGGTGAAATCCATCCCCTGTTGGCGGAGTTCTCAATTTTCGATGCTAACGGTGACCATACGGACCAATTGTTAGCCACTTCATCCGAATGGCTGATGGTTACGGTGACGGATCCTGAACAGCTCTCTGAAACTTGCCGGATGAGGCTCGCCTTGCTTACCCAGTATGCACAGGATCGGAATATTCCGATTATCGGTGTGACCTCGGCTCCTTTGACCGATTCGACGCTGAAAGTGGGTATTTTGCGCATCCCGTTGTATAATATGGATGGAACCACCCTGAAATCGTTGATCCGGACTCATCAAGGTGTGATCGCCCTTAAAGATGGAGTGATCCTGGCGAAATGGGATTGCCGGGATATACCTGATTTTACACGCAGCAGCTCCATCCTCTCTTATGTAACGGCACAGGCTGCGCGTACTCATGTCGTGTGGTTCATCGGCGTGTGTGCGGCAGTACTGGTATTGCTATATATAGGATATTTTGTTTATCGGCGTTGTGAATGATGTTCTTTTATTCTTGGGTGTGATGCACTCTAAGAGCTGGAACATTCCAATAACGCAATTCCCATAAATAATAAAAGTGCCGCAAACAGTTGTTGCGGCACTTTTGTTTATGGAGGATACTGGTTGGTTAGTCTTTGCGGACCGTCAATCGAGGTGCTCGGGTAAATGGTTTTTGACGATCGAACAGGTAACGGTAGGTGGTGTGCATTTTGTGTTTTTTTGCACAGACCATGGTCTCGACTACACGCATCATGATGGGATTGAAGTCACCAATCCAGGCCAATTCAAGACTCTTGTAATGGTTAACGGTCCCTTGTGCAACAACCTGCTCAAAGGTGTAAATCATGCCGGATTCAATCCCTTTGCCTTGAAATTCGGGAACTACTCCAAAAATTAAGGCAAAAATTCGTGTCGCTTTGCGGCGAACTTTCATGCGCCATACAAACCGTAATTTACCCCACCAGTTGAAATTTCCGTGCAGAGGTGCAATGACATTATTCAGATCCGGAATCATCAGATAGAATCCGATCGGCTGATCATCGTAATAGGCAAAATACATCAACTTCTCGTCGATAATCGGACGTAACGAATTGAGCAAAGCCAATGCATGTTCCCGCTCGATCGGTTTGACCCCGACAAACTTGGCCCATGCCTTATTGTACACGGTGCGGAAGTCTTCAGCATACTCTTCCAGACTGCGTTTGCGTTTGTCCATGTGCTCAAAACGGTAACGAGGCTCCTCCTGAAGCCGTTTGACACGTCCGTAAACGTTTTCTGAGAATTGCCCTGCTTTCAGTTCACGCAGATAGGTGTGCTGGTTGAAATAGTTTTGGAAACCATAATTCTCGAATAACTTAATATAATATTCGAAATTGTATGGATTGGTATATAACGGAGTAAATTCAAACCCTTTGACCAGTAGCCCCCACCATTGGTCCCGGTCGCCGAAATTGATCGGGCCATCCATCGCTTCCATCCCTTTGGAAGAGAGCCACTCTTTGGCTGCGTCAAATAACAGGTTGGCCACCTCCTGGCTGTCGATCGACTCAAAGAAGCCACAACCTCCTGTGGGTTGTCCGTCCGAAGCGGCCGCTAATTCGTGGTTGTAAAATGCAGCAATGCGACCAACTGTGTTCCCTTGCTCGTCAAGAGCCAACCAACGTATCGCTTCGCCATAATCCAACAACTTGTTGTATTTGGGGTCGAAGCGGCGTTCAATATCCTGATCTAATGGGCATATCCAATTCGGCTCATTGCGGTATAATCGCTTGGCGAAGTTGAGAAATTCTCGGGCATCGTGCCGGGTTGTTACCTCTTTCAGTGTGTATGTCATGATGAATGAATCGTTTGACGATAATCAAATTTTGACAAAAATACGAATTATTTGGTGTTTTATGTCTTAGATCGGTGGTTTTGGTGCGGTTGCGGGTAGCAATATTTTATGGATAGCGGTGAAATTAACTGTTTGTTGCTGCCGGTGCAAACCTGTGTAATGTCAATGGTTTATGATGGGATGCAGGGAGTAATTGGGTGTAACGGTAAATCTTTGCAGCGGTGCTCTGAATAAGGGAACCGACAGGGACAAATTTAGGCATTGGGTTGGGGAAGAGGATGATTTGGCGAGGGTGAAACGGATGAATTGGTGAGTAGTGTTGCAGATGGAGTGTAGTCAGGTTTGAAAGCATTGACCTCATTGATTCAGGTCAAGTCTTGCCGCTGATAGATATGTAAATGCGGATAGATGCGAATCGGTTCAGGATATGGTAATGGTCAATGAATATTGTATCGAGCGTGGTCATATTTCAAACTGCAAATCAAACTGCCAACGAAATAGTGAACACCGGAAGGAAGAACGAAAGCAGAATTTCTCGTGTTTTTTTGCGATTACGGGTATATTCAGACACCAAAGGCACCAATGGCGGTTGGGACGGTTTGCGTATGTTTGATCATTAAGCCCCTCTTTTGCCAGGCATTTTCTCTTCTCGTGTTCCTTTCTCCTTGTCTGTTTTAGTCGCTCCCGTCCAAGAAAAACGGAAAAACAAAAGAGCGATACCCAAACGAGTATCGCTCTTCGTGGTTGGTTTTCTGCAATTATAATTGAACCTCCAGAGGTGTGGTCGCTGTGTAGCTCTTACCCCGGAATTTGCCAGTGGCTCCCTCTGGAACGGTTACACGCAACAGGTTGTTTTCCATCGAAACATTAATATTTCCGTATTGGGTCGGGATGGTGGCTTTCAATGGCTGCATTGACAAAGGAACCTGTGGATCGATCTCAAATACTTTCCACCCGTCACTGATCGGACGAATGCCCAATAACTCAGACGGAATCAATGCGGCCGGTCCACTGCTCCAGGCATGGCAGAGACTCTTGCCGAAGGGACGACGATAGAAACTGTACTGTTGTACCTCGTCCTCCCGTACATCGTAGCCTTCCCAGAAACTGGTCGCTCCCTGGGCAATCATTCCTCCCCAGTAATCCTTCATCTCATGCAACATCCGTTCCGGAGCACGCATGCGGGAGAGAGCCATGTATTCGAAACCAGCCATATAGGGCGTGCCGACTGCTGTGATCGTTGTGTCTGCTAACGCCTCGAGGATGCCGGGATATTGAGACGGTGCTGCAAGACCTGAAATGACCGCCAGGAAGTTGGCATGACGGTTGGGTTGGCTCTGACCATCGGGTTTGCCACGCCATGCCTTCCGAACCGGATCATAGCCACGTTCGTAAAGCACCTTTTTCAGACTGTCGGCCTTCTTTTGCCAATAGGCGGCAGTTTGCGGATCGTTCATCCGTTCGGCCAAAGATACGGCACTCTCTTGTGCCCACCACCACAATACCTGAAGTGCATTCTCCTTTTCGATATTGGTCCAATCGATAAACAGCCAGTCGAGACCCTCGGTAAATAATCCGTTCTCATCGCAGCGACTTTCAACCTCTTTGAGTACATTTTTGATGCGAGGCCATTCACGCTGCAAGTGCTCCATGTCCCCGAAATAGAGTTGGTAGCGATCTTGCGAAATGACCCACCACAACGAATAGTCGGCAATGCCGTTCACATCCTCTTCTGCAATGCCGGCCCGGCCCAAAATAGCCAGTGTGCGGCGGACAATCTCAGGATCCCGGAATGTATAGGCATTGACCATCATACTCATGGCCAGGTCTCCTGCCCAAGGCAGACGATCTCGTTTTACACCGTCAAGCAAAAATTCGTGCATACACAGACGCAGTGTATAGGCACTCTTGAACCAAATGTCGGTCAGCAGGGTGTCGTTGGATTGGAAATCTCCACGATAGCAAGCCGGATAAGCATAAGCATCGCACTCAACTGACTGAATCAACTCTTTTTGCGGAAGGTAGGCATACCGGAAAGCTACCGGGGTAACCGAACGCCAAACACCCTCTCCAACCTGTTCCAAATCGAAACTCTGTTCTCTGGGGCGTGCTGCTGTATCTACAGCCTCAAGAATTGACTCGCCTGCGAAAAAGTCGGGTTGACTGTTGGCTTTTACCACAATGAAGCCGAACAGTTGACGACCGAAATCATACAGAGTGTCATTTTGTGTGCTGACGGGTTTCAGTCGTACGGTTGGTGTGTCGTAACGGTGGGGAAGGGTACCGTCCTTATATTGGGGATAATGGCACGCAGCTGCCCACGTAATGCTGTCCGAAGAGGCTTCCCACCGTGTATTGTCGGTTGAGATAACCCCTTTGTCGATGCGCAGCGTCGGAGGCTCCTGCTCGGTCGTCAGGGTGATCAACAGGGATCCTGGTCCGGTTACTTTGAATTTATGAGGCTTCTCGCTATTTGCTGCGGTGTAGATGGTCTGTCCGTTGTTCTTGACTACTACATCACCGAAAGCGTTGAGTGTAATGAATTGCGGATAACGTGCATCTACCGGCATGGGAACTCGGAAATGTGTCCGATTACTGGGTGTGTAATATACACCCGGATAGCGGACTCGCAAACGGGCATCCTTAACCAGTTGACGCATCAGCTGCAATCTCCAGGCCTCCAGCTCGGTGTCGGCGTAGAGCCATGGAGCACCCTGCACGGTGTCAGGTGTCGGAGTGACAGCAGTTCGTGAATAGAGTGGATCAACGGCAGATGCCGGATGTTTGTCTGAGCGTTTGTCGTTGTTGGCGGCCTGAACGGTAGAGAGGGAGAGGGTCCCCAGTACCATAGCTGTTGCCCATGTGGCCAATCGGGTTCGGGTTGTCATGTCAAATCGCTTTAGGATTCAGTTGAAAAGATCTTAAAATATTACTGGCTTTCAGTGCAGTATAATCCACATCCATGGATTATCCCATAAAACCCCAACAAATTTACATTTTTTCCTTCGTAAACCAAATGTTTTCGGGATCTGTGATGCCATGCGTCGTACGCTTCTGTGGAATATAGGGCAGGGTGAACGGCGTGGGATCGTAAAGAGTGGTCAGAAGTACGGGTGGGGCACAAGAACGGAGGTAAATAGAAAAAGGAATTGGAATTGTGTTGGGGATTGGGCTGGGAATCAGAAAAGAGTAGTGTCCTCCAAAAAATGCACAAAAGCGATGTTGATAAACGGAGCGTTCTTTGGCTGAAATGCAGTTGTGAAAAAGCCAATCGCTGGCCGACTGTAAAATAGTTTGTTATAGGTGTTCTGCTTGCAAGTAGCAATCGGTCGTCTCCCAAAAATACATTTCTCGAAAATACATTGGGTGTGATCAGAGTAAAAGCCCTGATGGGTGAGAATTCGGACCGGTATTATGACAGTAGTCTCTTCATCTCAATATTTCAAGATGATGGAAATGAAGAGTGAATCAAGAGTCCCCGTTATGGTATTTCCGATGTTGTCTGCAATATGGAATCTTGTTGGAGGCAGAGTAGGATGCAAGCGCAAAGAGTATATGTTTTCGTACGTTCTGCCTGAAAAAGATCGCAGTCCAGGCCGTCAACAGAAGGTGATATTCAAATTATCCGGATGGGGAAGAGAAACTCCTCCCCGGGCAGTCCGGTTAGTCGTTGGTGTCGGCTTTACGACTGCTCTTTTTCCAGTTCGGGGTGATACTGATGAAAAAGCCATAGTTGCGGCCTGGCATGGGGCGTGAAAGAACCGATACATACTTCTCATTGAACAGATTGTAGATCGAAAACTTCAAGGACAACTCTCCAACCCTCTCCGATACGAAGGTCTTCTCTAACGAAACGTCATTCATGTAGTATGGGGTCAGTACGCCCAATTTGCCGCCATCATTGCTCGATGTGGTATAGCGCTCGCTGTAGTGGTTGTATTTGTAGATCAGTGTAAACCGTTTCCAGGTTAAGCGCCCGGTGATCGAAGAGGAGTATTCGGGAATGTACACAAGTTGTTTGCCGACCGATTGGTCTGCCCAACTTTTCGGCTCATCCTGGTTGATGGAACGGGTTTTGGACCAGTTGCCATCCAGTCGGATGCCCCATTCCCGACCCAAATCGACACTAACCCGACCTCGCAACTCAAACCCGTAGCTGTGAACCTGTTTGACATTGCTCGGAGTCCAATAACCTTTGGCGGTGGGCAGCCAGAGAATCCAATCCTTGATTTTCGAATTGTAAACCGTAGCCTTACCCCGTACGGAAAAACGACCGATGTCCCATCCCGCTTCAATACCTCCGTCATACGTGAAACCCCGTTCACAATTCAACGAATCATTACCTCCCGGCAGAAAATAGAGGTCATTCAGCGAAGGGTAACGGAAGTTACGGGCGATGGATCCCTTTACTACCAGCCCGGCCTTTGGCCACAGGATGTATTCGGCAAAAAATGCAGGGATGATCGGTGTGAATTTGCGGCCATAACTCTCTTCCCGCAGATCGAGAGCCAGACTGAGTCTCGGTACGGGACGGTATTTGGCCGTCGCAAAAATCGACGCCTCAACACGTTGTTTGTCGTATCCGGTTTTATCGTATTTGTCGTAACTGTTGACTGCGTTGAGGTTGACATTGGCGTTGGCCCTGAACATCCACTTGTCGGAAAGGTACCAGTCGGCAGAAAATTGCGCATACCCGGTATGAACCCGACTCAAAGAGTGGATCATCTCAACCAACTCATCGGTGCCGTTCTCGCCTTTGTAGGTGTACAGCATATTCGAATAGCTATACCCCGCTTTGGCCGACAGACTCCATTGTTCACTGTAACGATCCCAACTTCCTACCAGTCGAATGGTGGTTTCATCCTGTTCATTTTTCGATTCGTCCTCCTCCCGGTAGTTGACATTGAGCATCGGGACCCCTCGTTTCGAGTCCAGAAACCACCCGGTAAACCCAAAGCGGTTGTTGTTTTGTCCCTTCCAATAAAACTCTTGTAACAGATGCAGATCTCGGTACGACCCGTTTTTGTTGTGCTCGATCGGATAGCTGCCGTCGTCGTTGCGTTTGTTGAAGTTGACGTAGGGAAAGTCGTTTTTGGCGTTGGCGTAGTAAAAACGGGTCGATGATTGGAACTTCTCATTGCCATACTGCACCCGCAGGAATTCATCGTAGGTGCTGAAACTGCTGATTCCCTGGATGAAATTGAGCTTTACACCATCCAATCCCGGTGTATATTTCGTGTCGAGAGCAACGGCTCCACCGAGTCCTCCTCCCACAACTCCGACCGAACTTGCCCCATGATACAAGCTTCCTTTGTCAATGAAAAAGGAGGGGATCATCGAAAAGTCAACCATGCCGAGGGTCGGAGAGTTCAACTTCATGCCGTTCCAAAGAACCTGGGTGTGGGAAGGGGCCGTGCCTCGAAACGAAGCTGTGGCCAGGGAGCCTCGCCCGTATGATTTGATAAAGATCGGCGTATTTTGAGCCAATACGTCGGCAATGCTGTTGACCACTGTCTCCCGCAGGGTGAGGGTGTCAAGTGTGGTCATGGTTGTCCCGACATTCGACAGGGGACGACGTGCGGTGACGGGAACCTCCTGCAACTCCACGAGGCGTTCATACTGCTCTTGACTGGAGGTCTCTTTCTTTTTGTCCCCTTGTTCCTGGCCCCAGAGCGGTAATGCACTCGATAGGATTGAAAGAGTAATAAATGATCGTATGATGTGTCTCATGATGGAGTTGGAGATTTGCGGATTGTGAATGATCGTGATGGATGGCAGGTGTTATCTTGGTTTTGTGTCGCAGCATTTCGGAAAGTGCTGGGCGGTATCTGATGATAGTTGATTCATCATAAACCGTTTTGATCGAATCTTTTTGTGGATTATGTCGATGTGGCCGGAAGAAATGCTGAAGTGATGTAGTGGTGTCCCGTTGAAGAAAATCGTGTTGTGTTGTGTTGTGTTGTGTTGTGTTGTGCGAAAGACTGTTTTGGGGAATCGCCTCTTAGACTATTGTTTGACCTTTTGTCCTGTGGTGACTACTCCACAAAACAGAAGGAGCCGGGCGTAATACCTACCCGTATCGTGTCCAGTGGAACAGCCTGCGGAGAGAGCCTATAAACCACCCCATACTGAACGTAGTCGATCGCATCGGCCACGTAAACTTCAGAGGTTTTGGGATCTATCGCCAGTCCATAATAGAGCGTGCCGGTATATTTCAAGAAAGGCTTTTGGGGCAGTTGCTCATCTGTTACCTTCATGCACCAAACATCTTTATTAAGAAAGTAGAGAGAGTCCCGACTGCCGTTGAGGCAGATTTCCGAAGGGGCATCCTCCATCGGGAAAGTGAGCTGCAATTCAATGTTGCGACTCTCGGCATCGATGCGGCTGAGGGTGGGCTGTTCTTGTCCGTAAGGGCTGCCTTCGTAACCGCCATCGGTCAGTACCCACAACTTGTTGTTGCAGTCTAACGCTATGGAATTGGGTTGAATGCCTACGGTGATCGAATCGACCACCTTGTCCTGATCGGAGTCGATGACCAAAAGCTTGTCGTCGTATGACCAACAGTTCGTAAAAATCAGATTTTTGTATTGAACCATCTGCTCGGTTGGATGTTGGCGGTCGATGCCGTTCGAGACGTCAATCCGGCCTGTGATTTGGCAGGTCGAGGGATCAACGATTGTGATGGCACGGGCATAGAGATCGGTAACGTAGGCCTTCGTGTCGCTCAAAATATGCATGTAACGTGGAGAGGTGAGGCCTCGAATGGTGCCGGTTATTTTGGCAGTGTGACGGTCGATAGCGAAAATAACGCCGGAATTATTGACGACCACATAAACGGTGTTGCCGTATGAGGTGACCGATTGGGCAACATCTCCCAACGGAATTCCGTTGGCACTGAGGAAGGTGTCGTTGTCTCCGTCCTGGTCGGTAATCAGTTGGCTATTGGTGATGTCGTAGTAGCACAGTGAGGCATTCCCGTAGGTGAAATTGCCTTCGTTGGAGATAAACAATCCCCGGCCGGGCAACGTCATATCGATCGGCTCGATCGGGCCGTACTCCATACATCCCACAGAGCATAAGGCCGTGATTAACACCAGCCCGGTGTGTGAAAGACGGTGGCGAAGCCCCATAAGATGGCTGAACCAATATGTGAAAACGGATGAAAAAGAGCGGATCATACGGTTCGGTTTCGTTTGCAAGTGTTGGACAAAAAGCCCTTTTGAACGTGCAGCGACGTTTCGGGAACCAATACGAAACAACCGACCGATGATGCCGGTGTGTTGCCAACCCATTTCGCCGCAGGTTGTCGGGCAATCGTGCAAAGGCAGGTCTTCTGACTTGTCCCAACTCTCCACGCCTTCCCGTCCGGCTATCGAACAGTGGCCAATGAGGAGAGTGTCGTCTCTGGGTGAGACGGGATTCACAGCAGCGGGAACTGTTGCCGATTTACACAGCATTCCCTTTTAATCCCCTGATAAACCTCTTTTTCGGGGAACCGTTGCGTGACAAAAGTGCACTTTTTTTCAGACAAAACCAAATGAGTCCAAACTCTGGGGCCGATCTCAGTCGGGGAAGCAGAATTCGCAATTCCAAAATAGCGTATGAGAAGATCTGAGCCGGGCCCTTTGTTGTATTTTGCCTGTGAGAGACTGTTTTTGTCCGACGCAACCCGTAATCTCAATCCCGTTCACATGAATAGTCCTATCATTACAATAGCAGGCGGCGTTTTTCGGAATCGAACGATTTGTCTGCAATATCCGGCTCCATGCATTATATATTAAAGTATTCTTCTTATCTTGCTTTGTCGTTTGAAAACAGAGTGACCGAAAAAGATAACTGAATTTCAATTTCGCGTTTCGAGTTTTTATCCCTATATTTGTTATTGGAATAACACCACTGCTTAACTAACGACTAATAAACGCATTAGTATTATGGCAAAGAAAATTTTAATTAGGGACTTGACCCTTCGTGACGGTCAACAATCCTCGTTCGCCACGCGTATGAATCAAAGTCAGGTTGATAGCGTCCTCCCCTTTTACAAAGAGGCAGGCTTCTACGCTATGGAAGTATGGGGTGGTGCGGTACCTGATTCGGTAATGCGCTATCTGGGCGAAAACCCTTGGGATCGTCTGGAAAAGATAAAAGCTGCGGTGGGTGATGTGTCCAAACTGACCGCTCTTTCACGGGGACGCAACCTCTTCGGATACAGCCCCTATACGGATGAAATCATCGAAGGTTTCTGTCGCAATGCTATCGAGTCAGGACTCGGTATCATGCGTATCTTTGACGCCCTGAATGATGTAGATAATGTGAAATCTACCATCAAATATGTGAAAAAATATGGCGGATTGGCCGATTGTGCCGTCTGCTATACGATCGACCCCCATTTTTCGGCAGGAGAACGTCTGGTCTCTCTGTTGAAGGGTAAAAAATTGCCTGGTAAGGTCTTTACTGATGCCTACTTCCTGAAAAAGGCTCAGGAAATGGAGGCCCTGGGAGCCGACATGGTCACCATCAAAGATATGAGCGGTCTGATCCCGCCCAAACGGGTCGCAACCTTGATCCGTCTGTTCAAACAGAATCTGAAGGTGCCCGTTGACTTCCATACGCACTGTACTCCGGGTTATGGATTGGCTTCCGTGCTGTCGGCTATTGTGGCCGGTGCCGATATTGTCGATACCAATATCTGGTATTTCGCCGGTGGCCCCGCTGCTCCCGCTATCGAATTGATCTATCTCTTCTGTAAGAAACTGGGCATCGAACTGGATGTCAATATGGAGGCTGTGGCCAAAATCAATGTCGAACTGCTCCGAATCCGCAAAGAGTTGGAACAGTACGATGCCGTCAAACAGTTCCCCAATCCGTTCAATCCATTGACCGATACCCTCCCGGCAGAAATTGACAAGGAGTTTGACCGTGCCATTGCAGCTGCCAAGAGTATGAATGAAGCCGAACTGATCGAAGCTTGTCATGCCATTGAACGTTACTTCAACTTCCCGGCTCCGAACGAATTGGTTAAAAAGGCCGAAATCCCGGGCGGTATGTACACCAATATGGTGGCACAGCTCAAACAGCTCAAGGCCGAAGATATTCTCGAAAAGGCAATGGAGCTGATTCCTCGCGTGCGTCTGGATGCCGGTCTGCCTCCGTTGGTGACGCCGACCAGTCAGATCGTAGGTGCTCAGGCGGTGAACTGTGCTCTCGATGCCCGTAACGGCAAGCCGATGTATTCGAATGTGTCGAATCAGTTTGTCGGTTTGGTGAAAGGGGAGTATGGCCATACCCCTGTTCCGGTAGATCCGGAGTTCCGTTTCAAAATTGCCGGGGTGCGTGAAGAGACGCCTTACGATACTTCGAAAAATCAGATGCAGCCCAATCCGGTGCTGGAGGATTGTGGTGGCGTTAAGTTGGCTGAGAATGAGAAAGAGGTGCTGTTGCTTGAGCTCTTCCCGTTGGTAGCCAAAAAGTTCCTGACCGATCAGAAAAAACAGCGTTACGAACAGAATAAACCGGTTGAAGAGGAGGTAAAGGCTCCTGTCGAAAAAGAGGAGGCCCCACGTGCAGCCGCTGAACCGATTACGGGAACTGTAGTCAGTGCTCCGATGCCGGGCCGGATTATTCAGGTGATGGTCAAACCGGGTGACGTGGTTAAATCGGGACAGGATGTGGTGATTCTGGAGGCGATGAAGATGGAGAACAGTATCATGGCCAACAAAGCGGGTACCATCAAACAGGTACTGGTTTCCGAAGGTGAGGCTGTGGCTGCTGATGCTCCGTTGGTGGAGATTGTTTAATTGCTGATCGAATCGCTTGAAAGAGTGGGAGAGTGAATGGAGCTGGCGGTCCGGCGATCCTTGCGACCTTGCGATCTTGCAACTTTGCAACTTTGCAGTCTTTGCAGCCCCCTCACTTCCTACAGTATCTACATTTGATTATACTATATCAGTTTGGTTTTTGAATAACAGAGGCTGTGATGCATATAAGGCAGCCATTGAAATAGTGTAATGATCTTCAGAGAAAGAGTATTTGTTGAAAATACTCTTTCTCTTTTTTTGTTTGGTGTGATTATGAGACTCGTATTCAGTTGACCGAAACAAAATCTCTGGTCGAGTGCTATGGAATTGAATGAGTCGAATGAGTTGGAATGGGTTGGAAGGAGTGAAGTGGATTGAATAGAATAGGTGAGGGATACGTAGATGAGGATTGTGGATCGGTTATCCTGTAATTTAAGGTAATTCGACAGAATTCCTTTTGAAAGGGAGGAAAAAGTGAGCGGAGCAAGTCGGAATGGATTTGATTCGGGATGGTAGAGTGGGGCTATGCGAGTGGTGGAGCGAATTGCATAGTGACGGATGCGAGAGTGCATCAATATTATTATAGTGTATTAGGCGGTTTATAATAGCAGTGCATTATATATAAATTAGGGAGGATATATATAATAATAGTAAGGTTGGATTGGTCATATATAATTGGGGTGCGGTGCATATAACGGGGTAACGCTATAACGGATCTATACAAGCAGGGACAAATCTATCGCTACTCCGATTGAATAATGCGTATCTGTATGCTGTGAAAACGTTAGGTTTGTGGTTTTCCGGCAGGTTTCTTGTCGGTCCGGTGGGGTAAAGGTCTGCTACACGATTTGTTGCATGATTTGCTTTGCGAGTCATAGCATGAATTGGTGTGTCAGTGTGCCGCATGGTTTATGTTGTGTGTGTCTGCAGACCGTGCTGAATGAGTGAGTTGCATGATTTGTTCTGTGAGCCGCAGCATGAGTTGGTGTGTTAGTGCGCTGCATGATTTATTTTGTGTGAGTGGCAGTAGACCGTGTTGAGTGAGTGTGTTGCATGACTTGTCCTGTGAGCCGCAGTATGAGTTGGTGTGTTAGTGCGCTGCATGATTTACTTTGCGAGTCGCAGTCCGGATTGCTGTGTGGAAACACTGCATAATTATTTATAGTGTGAGTCGCCGCATGAAAGATCGTAGGTGTTGTATGAATGGCCGTATATGCTGCATGAATTCTTGCAAGACACACCTCCCTACATAACTCTTTATCTAAAACGATCAGGGCAAATCCGGCGTTTCGGTTCCCAGTTTTCATTTGCACCCATCTCCGTGAAAAACAGTGACAATAAAAAGCCTTTTTTGTTGGTTGTTCCGCGAATATTTCGCTATATTTGCGCCGCGTATCGTGTCTGCTGACCAGATTCCTGGATCAGGAGACGCAATTTTCGTTTTCACTTTTTGATTACCAATAAGATACCATAACTTATGAATCAGACACTGTTTGTTACCGTCTTGATTACAGCGGTAATGCTTGTCGTAGCGGCTTTGGGCACTGCATTGCTCATCGCTCCCCGCTCGTTCAACAAGCAGAAAGGTGAAGCTTACGAGTGCGGTATTCCCACCCGCGGAAAATCGTGGATGCAGTTCAAGGTGGGATACTACCTCTTCGCAATCCTCTTCCTGATGTTCGACGTCGAGGCCGTATTTCTCTTCCCTTGGGCTGTGATCCTGCGTGAAGTGGGCGTACAAGGTCTCGTGACGATCCTGTTCTTCTTGTTTATCTTGGTTCTGGGCCTGGTTTACGCCTGGAGGAAAGGAGCTTTGGAATGGAAGTAAAAATCAAATCGATGAAATACGAGGACTTCAAGGATAACGAGTACTTGGAGACCTACGCAGAACTGCAGCACGCAGGTGCACCTGTCACCATCGGTATCCTGGACGATATGATCGACTGGTGCCGTGCAAACTCCCTCTGGCCGCTCAACTTCGGAACCAGCTGCTGCGGTATCGAGTTCATGTCGGTCGGCGCCGCCCGATATGACTTCGCCCGGTTCGGGTTTGAGGTAACACGTGCCAGCCCGCGCCAGGCTGACGTTATCGTTGTGGCCGGTACTATTACACACAAAATGGCGCCTGTGTTGAAACGTCTTTACGACCAGATGGCCGAGCCTAAATATGTGATCGCCATGGGTGCTTGCACCATCTCCGGCGGCCCATTCAAAAAATCGTATCACGTCGTACAGGGTATTGATACCATGCTCCCGGTGGACGTATATGTGCCGGGATGCCCCCCGCGTCCCGAATCGCTGCTCTACGGTATGATGCAGCTGCAGCGTAAAATCAAACTCGAGCGCTTCTTCGGCGGCGCAAACCGTAAAGAGAAGATGCCCGAAGAATTAAAGGAACAGGAAGGAGGCGACAATGAGTAATCTGATACAAGATAAGATTCTGGCACTGGCCCCCGCTGCTACAGTGAAAGAGGGTGAAGTGCTGACCGTAACGGTTCCCGCAGAAAATTTCCACGCCGTAGCCCAAATGCTGCGTGACGACAAAGAGATGCAGTTCGACTGCCTGGTGTGCGTTACCGGTGCCGACTGGGGCGAAACAATGGGCGTGGTGTATCACCTGCGTTCAACTGTGCTGGGTCACGAAGTGGTGCTGCGTCAGCAAACCGCTGATCGGGAAAACCCGGTATTGCCTACCGTTTCGGATCTGTGGCATTCTGCCAACCTGAACGAACGTGAAGTGTTCGACTATTTCGGTATCCGCTTCGCCGGACACCCCGATATGCGTCGCCTCTTCTTGCGTAACGACTGGAAAGGCTATCCGCTGCGCAAAGATTATGACGCAAATCCCGAACTCAACCCTGTCCCCACTACCAATGAGGAACCGGAGGACGAAACCACCGAGATCGAATTCAAGGATGGCAAGTTGGAGGTGAGCGATCACCAACTCTTCGACGACAAAGAGTATGTGGTCAATATCGGACCGCAGCACCCTGCAACTCACGGTGTGCTCCGTCTCTGCACCTCGATCGAGGGTGAGATCATCAAAAAGATCGATGTCCACTGCGGATATATCCACCGTGGTATCGAGAAGATGTGCGAAAGCATGACCTACCCCCAGACCCTGGCGATGACCGACCGTTTCGACTATCTGGGTGCACACCAGAACCGCCATGCGCTCTGTATGTGTATCGAAAAGGCCATGGGCCTCGAGGTCCCCGAACGTGCTCAATACATCCGTACCATTATGGATGAGTTGCAGCGTATTGATTCGCACCTGCTCTTCTACTCCTGCCTCTGCATGGATATGGGTGGTCTGACCCCATTCTTCTACGGTATGCGTGACCGTGAGAAGGTCCTCGACATTTTCGAAGGTACTACCGGTGGCCGTCTGATCCAAAACTATAACGTAATCGGTGGTGTGATGGCTGACATCGATCCCGATTTCGTCAAGAAGGTCAAGGACTTTATCGCTTATCTGCCCGGCGCTTTGAAAGATTATCACGATGTCTTCACCGGCAACGTCATTGCTCAACAGCGTATGAAGGGAATTGGTATCCTCTCCAAAGAGGACGCAATCTCGTTCGGTGCTACCGGTCCGACCGGCCGTGCTTCGGGTTGGGCTTGCGATGTGCGTAAAGTACACCCTTACGGCGTATATGATAAGGTGGACTTCAAAGAGATCGTGCGTACGGAAGGTGACTCATTCGCCCGCTATATGGTGCGTATGGAGGAGATCTTGGAGTCTGTACACATTATCGAACAGCTTATCGATAACATCCCAGAGGGCGATTACGCTGCCAAAACTAAACCGATTATCCGCCTCCCCGAAGGCGAATACTATGCAAGTACAGAGGCTTCACGTGGTGAATTCGGTGTCTATATCGAAAGCCGTGGGGACAAATATCCTTACCGCATGAAGTTCCGTTCGTCCTGCATGCCGCTGGTTTCGGTGGTAGATACGCTTGCGCGCGGTTCGAAGATCGGTGATCTGATCGTCATCGGTGCTACGCTCGACTATGTGATCCCCGATGTTGACCGCTAACCCAAGTTTAACCTGATAATTTAAACAAATATGTTCGATTTTTCAATCGTGACTCAATGGATCGACTCGCTGCTGAGAAGCTGTATGTCGGACACAGCTGCATTGATCGTTGAGTGTGTGCTGATAGGGGTTTGCCTGCTGTTGGGTTATGCCGTAATCGCTCTGATTCTGATCTTCGCCGAGCGTAAAATCTGCGCATATTTCCAGTGCCGCCTCGGCCCGAACCGTGTTGGACCCTGGGGATCAACCCAGTTGATTGCCGATATGTTCAAAATGCTCACCAAAGAGATTATCCGTATCGACCATATCGACAAATTCCTCTTTAACCTCGCACCTTTTATCGTGATTATCGCATCCGTGTTGGCTTTCGGCTCGCTGCCATTCGCCAAAGGTTTGCAAATCATCGATTTCAATATCGGTATCTTCTTCCTGCTGGCCGTATCCTCGATCGGTATCGTCGGTATCCTGCTGGCCGGATGGTCAAGTAACAACAAATACACCCTGATCGGTGCCATGCGAAGCGGCGCCCAAATGATCAGCTATGAACTCTCAATCGGCCTCTCAATCCTGACCATGGTGATGCTGGCCGGTACAATGTCCCTCTCGGGAATCGTGGAAGCGCAGGCTGACGGGTGGTTCATCTTCAAAGGCCATATCCCTGCAATTATCGCTTTCGTGGTGTATCTGGTTGCCGGTACCGCCGAAACAAACCGTGGCCCATTCGACCTCCCAGAGGCTGAATCCGAGTTGACGGCCGGTTACCATACCGAGTATTCCGGTATCCACTATGGCTTCTTCTACCTGGCCGAGTACCTGAATATGTTTATCGTGGCTTCCGTGGCTGCTACCCTCTTCTGGGGCGGTTGGATGCCTCTGCACATCAGCGGTTGGGACGGATTCAACCAGGTGATGGACTATATCCCCTCACTGGTCTGGTTCCTCGGTAAAGTGGCCGTCATGATCTTTATCATCATGTGGTTCAAATGGACCTTCCCCCGTTTGCGTATCGACCAGCTGCTCAAACTGGAATGGAAATATCTGTTGCCGATCAACTTGTTTAACCTGTTGCTCATGGCACTGATTATCGTTTTCGGGTTACATTTTTAAACAGGACGAGCTATGACAGTTAAAGAATATTTTACCTCATTTTTCAGCGGTTTGCGCTCACTGTTGGTGGGTATGAAAACTACCATCAAGGTATATTTCCGCCCCAAAACCACAGAGTGCTATCCCGAAAACCGTGCTACTTTGAAAATCTCGGATCGCTACCGTGGTGAACTGGTGATGATCCATAACGAAAATAACGAACATAATTGTGTCGCTTGCGGAATTTGCCAGATCAACTGCCCCAACGGAACCCTCGAGGTAATCTCTAAACAGGTGGTGGACGAAGAGACCGGTAAACCCCGTAAAGTGCTCGACCGTTATATGTATGATCAGGGCAGTTGCCTCTATTGCCAACTCTGCGTGCGCTCGTGCCCACATCACGCTATCAAATTCGTGAATACCTACGAACACGCCGTGTTTACCCGCAGCAAACTGATCAAGCAGCTTAATCACGAAGGTTCAACTCTTGCTAAAAAATAGACGTCTATGGAACTTACATCTCAACAGATAGTCTTCTTCATCCTGGCTGCGGTGATCATCATCTGCTCGATCCTGACCGTCACAACCCGCCGGATCCTGAGGGCCGCTACTTACCTGCTCTTCGTGCTCTTCGCTACGGCAGGCCTCTATTTCCAACTCAACTATACGTTCCTCGGCGCTGTACAGCTCACTATCTATGCGGGCGGTATTATCGTGCTCTACGTCTTCTCGATCCTGTTGACCAGCTCCGATGCAGACAAAAAGGAACCATTGCGTAACCGCCGTAAAGTGGCTGGACTGATCGCTTCGGCTGTCGGTGTGGCTCTCAGCCTATTCCTGCTGCTATCCCATACATTCCCCGAAGTTATGGCGCTCTCCGATGCTGGTGAACTCTCTATGAAAACGATCGGCTATACGATGATGGGAACCGGAAAATACCAATATCTGTTGCCGTTCGAATTGGTCAGCGTCCTGCTGCTGGCTTGCATCGTCGGTGGTTTAATGATTGCTCGAAAAAGACAATAAGCTATGATACCAGTACAGTTTTACCTGATTGTCAGCGCTGTGATGCTCTTTGCGGGTATCTACGGATTCATTACTCGCCGTAATCTGCTGGCTATCCTGATCTCGATTGAGTTGGTCCTCAATGCGGTCAACATCAATTTCGTGGTGTTCAACCATCACCTCTATCCCGGAGCGCTCGAAGGACTCTTCTTTGCGCTGTTTGCTATCGCCGTAGCCGCTGCTGAAACCGCAGTCGCTATCGCTATCATCATCAATATTTACCGCAATATCCGAAATATTGAGGTGAAAAAACTCAACGAACTGAAAGACTAAACCGAATAGAAGATGGAATATACGATACTCATCCTGTTATTGCCGTTGTTGAGTTTCCTCTGCCTCGGCCTGCTGGGTACCAAGCTCCGGCCTTTCGTTTCGGGTTGCATCGGATCGGTCGTCCTGGCCGCTGTAGCAGCTCTCTCTTACACGACTGCCGTGCAGTACTTCTCCGGTGCGCGTGTTGATGGCGTTTATGAGCCTTGGACAGTACTCAACTTTAAATGGCTCGGTTTTACCGACGCCCTCCATATCGATCTGGGCATCTTGCTCGATCCGATTTCGGTGATGATGCTGGTGGTCATCTCCACCGTGTCATTGATGGTGCATGTTTATAGCCTCGGCTACATGAAAGGTGAAGTGGGATTCCAACGCTACTATGCGTTCCTTTCCCTGTTTACCTTCTCTATGCTCGGCCTGGTGGTCGCTACCAATATCTTCCAGATGTATATCTTCTGGGAGCTGGTCGGCGTATCTTCATACCTGCTGATCGGTTTCTACTACACGAAACCCGAAGCTATTGCCGCCTCTAAAAAGGCATTTATCGTAACCCGTTTTGCCGATATGTTCTTCCTGATCGGTATCCTGTTGCTCTCGTACTTCACCCAAACATTCAACTTCGAGGCTATCACAACCAGCGCTGCCGGTAACGGAAGCATCTTCGCTGGTGCCGCTGGTAAAACCTTCATGGGATGTTCGGTAATGGCTTGGGCAATGGCACTGATCTTTATCGGTGGTGCCGGTAAATCGGCCATGTTCCCGTTGCACATCTGGCTGCCCGACGCTATGGAGGGCCCGACCCCTGTTTCTGCATTGATCCATGCCGCTACAATGGTCGTTGCCGGTGTATATCTCGTGGCACGCCTCTTCCCGGTTTACTACTTCCAAACTCCTGAAGTGCTCGTCGGTATCGCTGTCGTAGGTGCATTCACCTCACTGTTTGCTGCAGTGATCGCCTGCGTCCAGACCGATATTAAACGTGTGCTCGCCTTCTCAACCATCTCGCAGATCGGTTTCATGATGGTGGCTCTGGGCGTTTCAGGTTACGGCGGACACCACGGCCTCGGTTATATGGCCAGCATGTTCCACCTCTTTACTCACGCTATGTTCAAGGCGTTGCTCTTCCTGGGTGCCGGTGCAATTATCCACGCCGTCCACAGCAACGAAATGAGCCATATGGGTGGACTCCGCAAACAAATGCCGATTACACACATCACCTTCCTGATCGCCTGCCTCGCTATCGCAGGTATCCCTCCTTTCTCGGGATTCTTCAGTAAGGATGAGATCCTCACCGCAGCTTTTGAATTCAGCCCGGTGATGGGTTGGGTCATGACATTCATCGCTGCGTTGACCGCATTCTATATGTTCCGCCTCTACTTTCGTATCTTCTGGGGTAATCCTGCAGAACATGAACACGAACCGCATGAGGCTCCCGCTTCCATGACAACCCCGCTGATTATCCTGGCGGCTATTACCTGTGTTGCCGGTTTTATCCCATTCGGTAAGTTCGTCAGCAGTGATAACGCTGAGTACATTATCCACCTCGATACAACGGTGGCTATCACCAGCGTCGTGATCGCCTGCATCTCGATCGGAATCGCTACCTGGTTCTATCGCCGCCAGAACCCGATCCCCGGTAAACTCGAATCTTCTATGAAAGGTTTGCATACCGCTGCTTACCACCGTTTCTATATCGACGAAGTTTACCAGTTCATCACCCACAAGATCATCTTCGGTGGTATCTGTTCAGGTATCGCCTGGTTCGATCGCCACGTGGTCGATGGCTCTCTCAACGGCCTGGCTGCCGTAACACAACGCCTCTCGCTGGCAATCCGTGGACTGCAGTCTGGGCAACTCCAATGGTATGCTTATGTATTCTTGATCGGTACGCTGGTACTGACGCTCCTGATCGTGTTTTGTTAACGAATAAAATTTAAGACTGGATATGAACTTCTTATCGTTATTTGTGCTGATACCCATCCTGATGCTGGGCGGTCTGTTCCTGTCCCGCAACATGAAGCAGATCCGGTGGGTAGCTGCTACAGGAGCCTCGCTGCTGTTGGTGCTGTCAGTGGTGCTGACGTTCCTCTTCCTGGGTGAACGTGCCGCCGGAAACGATGCCGAGATGCTCTTTACTGCTGAAATGCCATGGTTCAAACCTCTGAATATCAACTATTCAGTCGGCGTGGACGGAATCTCAGTGGCCATGTTGCTCCTCTCGTCGGTAATCGTATTTACCGGTGTCTTCGCATCCTGGAAAATCAACCCTCTGCCTAAAGAGTTTTTCCTTTGGTTCTTCCTGCTCTCAACCGGTGTGTACGGTTTCTTTATCTCTATCGACCTCTTCACCATGTTCCTCTTCTATGAGGTGGCCCTGATCCCCATGTACCTGCTGATCGGTGTCTGGGGTACCGGTCGAAAAGAGTATTCAGCTATGAAACTGACCCTGATGTTGATGGGTGGTTCTGCTCTCCTGTTGCTCAGTATTCTGGGTATTTACTTCTTCTCAGGAGCCGAGAGCGGTACCTATACAATGAATATCCTCGAACTCGCTAAAACCCGTATGCCGGTTGCGATCCAACACTACTTCTTCCCGTTGACCTTTATCGGTTTCGGTGTGCTGGGCGCTCTCTTCCCGTTCCATACCTGGTCTCCCGACGGTCACGCCTCTGCGCCTACAGCTGTCTCAATGCTGCACGCCGGCGTGCTGATGAAACTGGGTGGATACGGTTGCTTCCGCGTGGCGATCTTCCTGATGCCCGAGGCCGCTAACGAGTTGGCTTGGATCTTCCTCATCCTGACCGGTATCAGCGTCGTTTACGGTGCTTTCTCTGCATGCGTGCAGACAGACCTCAAATATATCAACGCTTACTCTTCGGTAAGCCACTGCGGTCTGGTGCTCTTCGCAATCCTGATGCTCAATCAGACTGCAATGACCGGTGCTATCCTCCAGATGCTCTCTCACGGTCTGATGACGGCACTCTTCTTCGCCCTGATCGGTATGATCTACGGTCGTACGCATACACGTGATATCCGTGAAATGGGCGGCCTGATGAAAATCATGCCTTTCCTCGGTGTGGGCTACGTGATCGCCGGTCTCGCTTCGCTGGGTCTCCCTGGTTTGAGCGGATTTATGGCCGAAATGACCGTATTCGTCGGTTCGTTCGAACATCAGGATACCTTCCATCGTGTCTTGACCATTGCAGCTTGTACCTCAATCGTAATCACCGCTGTATATATCCTCCGTGTGGTCGGTAAACTCCTCTACGGTAAAGTGGTCGATCCGCACCACCTGCAACTGACCGACGCCGTTTGGTATGAACGATTCTCGGTGATTACGCTGATCGTGGCTATCGCCGGTTTGGGTATGGCCCCGCTGTGGATGTCGAACCTGATTCAGAGTGGTCTTGTACCCGTTATTGAACAATTAACCCGATAATGTCCTATGGATTACAGTAGTTTTTTGGAGATGAAAGCGGAACTGTCACTCGTCGCTGTGATAGTGATCCTGTTGATATATGATCTGTTCGCCGGGAAAAATGGCATGCGTTGGTTCCAACCTGTGGCTTGTATCCTGGTGGCAGCTCAAGTACTCTTCAACATTGTTCCTACGGGAAATGTCGAGATCCTCGGCGGTATGTACCAGTCAACCCCGATGGCCAGTGTCCTCAAAACCATCTTGACTATCGGTACGCTCATCGTATTCCTGCAATCCCGCAGCTGGCTCGAAAGAGATGCCGTAATTCGTCGTGGTGAGTTCTACTTCCTGACCCTGTCAACCCTCCTGGGTATGTACTTCATGATCTCGGCCGGTAACTTCCTGCTCTTCTATCTGGGTCTCGAAACTGCCTCGATCCCGATGGCTACCCTGGTCGCCTTCGATAAGTATAAAAGCAAATCGGCTGAAGCCGGTGCAAAATATATCTTGAATGCTACCTTCGCTTCGGGTCTGTCACTCTACGGACTCTCGCTGTTGTACGGTACTACCGGTACCCTCTACTTCAACGATATCCCAATGATGCTCGACGGTAGCCCACTGCAGATCATGGCCATGATCTTCTTCCTCGTGGGTCTCTTCTTCAAGATCTCGTTGGTGCCGTTCCACCTGTGGACTCCCGACGTTTACGAAGGTGCTCCGACCTCTGTGACTGCCTATCTGTCGGTCATCTCGAAAGGTGCAGGTGCTTTTGTCCTGCTCTTTATCCTGATCAAGGTCTTCGCCCCCTTCGTGCAGCAGTGGCAGGCGGTTCTCTATGGTTTGATCATCCTGACCATTACCGTAGCTAACCTCTTTGCAATCCGCCAAAAGAACCTCAAACGTTTCCTCGCCTATTCTTCTGTTTCGCAGGCCGGCTACATCATGCTCGGTGTGATTGGCGGCAACGCTTTGGGTATGGCCGCTCTGGTATATTACATCCTGGTTTACCTCGCTTCGAACCTCGCTGCATTCGGCGTAATCGCTGCAATCGAACACAAAACCGGTAAGGTGAATATGGATGACTACAACGGACTCTACCAAACCAACCCGAAACTGAGCTTCGTCATGATGATCGCTCTCTTCTCGCTGGCCGGTATCCCTCCGTTTGCAGGTTTCTTCAGCAAATTCTTCATCTTCGTATCTGCAGCACAGATGGGTTTCTATGTGCTCGTCTTCATCGCCCTGCTCAATACGATTATCTCACTTTACTACTACCTGTTGGTGGTTAAGGCTATGTTCATCAACAAAAACGAGGCTCCTATCGAGAAGTTCCGTTCAGACAACTATATGCGTATCAGCTTGTTCGTCTGCAGCGTAGCCATTATCTTACTCGGTATCCTGAGCGTCGTTTACGATAGCCTGGTTCCGATCAGCTTCGGTATGTAATTCATGATACACTGAGACAATCTGTATCCCAACGATTGATCTAAATCATACGAACAAAAGCCCCGAAATTTTCGGGGCTTTTGTTTTTAGTATTAGTAGCAGATCGCTCGGATGATGGCGGCGACCCTGTCGGCAATAGATGTCAATAGTTGTCAATTCATGCCGCCCTTTCCGGTAGGCGATAGTGCAGCTGTTGATGTTGTGTGGCTATTGATGCTGTGCAACTATCGATGTTGTGCGGCTGTGGATGACATGTGGCTGTGGATGCCATGCGGCTATTCCAATGCGCTGACCACTTTCAGGGCCGCTTCGTAATCGGGTTCGTGTGAAACCTCTGAGACATATTCAATGTGGCGAATGGTGCCCTCCCGATCAATCACAACAACTCCACGGGCCAGCAGTCGCAACTCCTTGATCACAAATCCGTATTTTAATCCGAAATCAAGATCCCGGTAGTCCGAATATACATGCACATTCTCAATGTGCTCGGCTGCACAAAAACGACTCTGTGCAAACGGTAAATCAACCGACAGGGAGAGAATCTCCACATCGCTTTTCAAACGGCTGGCCTCTTTGTTGAACCGGATATTCTGCAGAGCGCATACCGGTGTGTCAACCGATGGAAATACACTGATGATGATATTCTTGCCTGCGTACTGTGAAAGGGATACGGGCTGTAAATTGTTGTCCAGAACACTGAACGATGGTGCTTTGTCTCCTACATGAAGCTGATCCCCTACCAAAGTGATCGGGTTGCCCAAAAATGTAATCTGTGGTTTGTCCATAACAATGAAATTTAGTACGTCCTAAAGTTAAACAATTTTGATACCATATCCGACCTTCAGAAATAAACCGGAGTAGTTACCTCCCTTTAACCTGTTTTTTCCTTTCCTAATGTGGACGAATTGGGCTATCTTCGCATCAACTTGTCATTGAAGATCCCCCCCGGTGCTTGCCCCTGTGGCAGAACCGTTGAAAGGGATGTCTAATGTAAATTCAAGTTGTAAGTCAGATCGACATGGGAACAAAAATCAATAAAACCAACGCTGCTCGTCTGTTGGATCGAGACGGAATCGGATATGAACTGGTCCCGTATCAGGTGGATGAAGAACATTTGGCCGCTACACATGTGGCAGAACAACTCAGCGAAAATATCGCACAGGTATTCAAAACATTGGTGCTCCGAGGAGATCGAAACGGTATTCTGGTGTGTGTGATCCCGGGCGACGGTGAGGTAAACCTCAAACTGGCGGCAAAAGCCTCCGGTAACAAAAGTGTCGAAATGCTCCATATGAAAGAGCTGTTGCCAACAACCGGATATATCCGGGGCGGCTGCTCGCCGATCGGAATGAAAAAGACCTTCCCGACCTATATTCACTCGTCGTGTCTCGATTTTGACTATATTTATATCAGCGCCGGTATGCGTGGCCTCCAATTAAAAATCGCTCCGAAAGATCTGGTGCGCTTTACACGGGCAGAGGTGACAGACCTGCTGTAACCTCTCAAATAGGCCCGAATCTCAATCGAAGTATCAGGAAGACTCCGAATCGTATGAGCATGTCCCTCCCCAATCCAATCAGAGATGTAAAACCATCCGAAATCAGCCGGGTATTGATCCTGTGGTATGAGATCAACCGTCGTGAATTGCCGTGGAGAGAGACCTCCGATCCATACAAAATCTGGATCTCTGAGGTGATTTTGCAACAGACCCGTGTAGCTCAGGGTTTGGAATATTATAACCGCTTTGTGGAGCGGTTCCCCGATGTGAGCTCTTTGGCCGAAGCCGGTGAAGACGAGTTGATGAAAATGTGGCAGGGATTGGGCTATTACAGTCGGGCCCGAAATCTGCATACGGCCGCTCGTGAAATTGTGGAACGGTACGCCGGTGTTTTTCCGACCGATTATCACGATGTGCGCTCACTGAAAGGTATCGGAGATTATACAGCCGCCGCAATCTGCTCTTTTGCATACAATCAACCCTACGCAACGGTCGATGGCAATGTTTATCGGGTTTTGGCCCGCCTGTTCGGCATAGATATGCCCATTGATACTCCGGCTGCTAAACGCCGATTTGCTGAGTTGGCAACCGATTTGCTGGACCGCCAGCAGGCCGCACTCCATAATCAGGCAATGATGGAGTTTGGGGCGTTGCAGTGTGTACCCCGTTCTCCGGAATGTACGAACTGTCCGCTGGCCCAACAATGTGTCGCCTTGCGGCAGGAAAGTGTGGAAAAGTTGCCGGTAAAAGCCGGACGTACCGCTGTCAAACCACGCTATTTTAGTTATCTGTATTTGCATTGCGGCGAGCAGACGGTCCTGGTCAGACGTACGGGACAAGATATTTGGAAAAACCTGTATGAGTTTCCGTTGATTGAAACAGAGAAACCGCTTGATTTCGAACAGCTGCGGAAAGATCCCCGTTTCCCTGTTTGGGTCGGAGATCAGGAATACACCGTGGTGCACAGTGTGTCGATGCCGAAACATCAACTGTCACATCGAACGATTTATGCCAATTTTTATGAAATAGACCTGAAACAGTGGCCCGAATCGCTGCCGCCCGAGGCGTTGATGATGGCCCGAGAGGAGATAACCCGCTATCCGGTTTCGAGATTGACGGAGCTCTATCTGCAACAAAATATGTAAATTGTAAAGCAATCCTATAAAAATATTCATGATGAACCTTTTGTCAGAGATCGATCCTAAAGTATTGGATGAAAATGTTTTTAAATTGATCGGAGAGCAGTGGATGCTGGTGACGGCCGGCAATGCTGAAAAGTTCAATATGATGACTGCCAGTTGGGGCGGACTCGGTTTCTTGTGGAATCGGCCTGTCGCCTTCGTCTTTATTCGTCCACAGCGTTATACATTTGATTTTGTCGAACGCAACGAAGGCTTCACTTTGTCGTTTTTTGGCGAAGAGTATCGCAAAGTGTTACAATTATGCGGAACCAAATCCGGTCGTGAAATCGATAAGGTGGCCGAAACAAAATTGACCCCCTTTGCAACTCCATCGGGAAATATGGCTTTTGAAGAGGCCTCGCTTGTGCTCGATTGCCGCAAATGCTACACCGATATGATTGAAAAAGGAAACTTTATCGATTACGAAACAGTCGCACGGTGGTATCCTCACGAAGATTTCCACAAAATGTATGTGGCTGAAATCATCGGTGCCTGGAGACGCTAATTGTACTGCAGATACTTTTTGTACGGGCTTTTTACAGGGGTGAAAACTTTGCGGTGAGTTTTGCTTGAGGAAAGATGCGTGCAGGGGTAGTGGCGTTTGTCAGAAGTGAACTGCCTCAACAAATGAACCGACCAACAAGGGTAGCATTCCGGCAAAGAGAGTGTTCCCGTAAAGTGATCCTCGCCAGTCAAGTGGATCGTCTCAACAACGTGAGCCGCCGCATTAAGCGAGCCATCTCCAGCAATGGGGAGTATCCCAGCAAGGGGAGCGTTCCCGTAAAGTGATCCTCGCCAGTCAAATGGATCGTCTCAACAACGTGAGTCGCCGCAACACTGAAACTGTGAACGGAAACAACCGCACCACAGACCTGTATCCTCAATCTGTTTTGTCGAGTGCGGTATCTGTTGTATTGGTGGATCCTGTTCTCCCAAGTGGAAAACGATAAAGAACCGATGCCGCAACGTGAAACGATGGACGACACCTTAGATAATGGAAAAAGGTGCGAAAGAACTTTGGCGTGTGTTTTGTGAATTGTATAACTGTTGAATGAAAACCGAACAACTATGGAAATAGAATATTCACGAGGAGATCGCAAAGGAATTCTCCGGATCGTTGATGAAGGAAAGGCACTTGGATGGATCTCCTACCAGGAGATCGGAACCGATCGGTGGCTGATTGACCATACGGTTGTCTTCCCTGAATATGAGGGGCAGGGTGTGGGCCGAAAATTGGTGTTGGCGTTGGCTGAAGAGGCTCGCAAAAGCAAGCGAAAAGTGATTCCCCAATGCTCTTTTGCCCGGTTGGTTTTCGAACGGAATGCAAATTTGCATGATCTGTTGGTCGGAAGTGTGGAAGGCCGTTAGCCGTAGGCAACAGCATAAGTACAAGCAACAGAGAATCAACTATCCGACAAAACAGATGAGAAGGAGCCATACGGCATGCAAGTAACAGGTGCGCGTGTAATATGCGGCGGGTGTGCGGAACGTGCAGGAGTTGTGTGCAGGAATGTGCATATAGCGTGTGTGGGACGTGCTTGTGGCATGTGTGAGGTGTGCATACGGTGTGCGTGTGATGTGCACATTGTGCGGTATGCATTTGAGTGGTTAGCCACATCGAACTGCAATTTCTTGATGGCTCTGAGACGTTGGATGTAAAACGTAAAATAGGCTACAAAAAATAGAAGGCAACGATTGGAATATTCCGATCGTTGCCTTCTGTTTTTTGCCTCTTTTTGCGGTATGGTCAGGAGCTATTTTCTGGATCAGGTAACCGTTCGGTTATTTCTTTCAAACGTACTATGTGTAAGAAGAGGCGATCCTCCTTTTTCCTGCCTGTTGATTAACCCTTTATATCCTCCGCATTTATATTTTCCGCTGCAGGGAGAGAACTCTCTTGAATTGCATTGCCTGTGCCTGGTGCTGTTGCTGTCTCTGAGGTGGAGCGGGTGCGGCTACGTCCTCCACGACGTCGGCCCTGTTGGGTACGCTGGGAGGATGATGTCCCCTCGCTCTTGTCGGCAGTACGAATGGCAGTGTCAGAGGATCCCTCGCCCTCCGGAGCCTCTGTTGATGCTATGGGGAGAGTGGTCTTGCTTCTCGTTGCCGTTACACGAACTGCATCGTCCGTCTCGCCTACAGCAGCTTTACTCTTCGGTGCCTGTTTCTGTGATGAGGTAGAAGCCTGTTTGTCAGAACCGCCTTTTGATTGTCTCTTGGTAGGGGATGGAGTGGGGGCCTCCTCGGTTGCAGAGGTGGAACTGGCTGCGGTGGCTGCAGTGGCTGCAGTGGCTGAAGCCTTTTTGCGACGACTCTTTGAAGCTGCCGATGTTCCAGATGTGCCTGAAGATTCAATAGCCCCCGAACCTTTGGGTGCGGTTGGGGTCGTTGACGCTGTTGTAGTCGCAGCGGTGGAGCGAGAAGTCGCCGCAACAGCCGTTGTCGCAGCCGCAGAAGATGATGATGTGTAGCTGGCTGCCTTGGCTTCAATACGTTTGTTGCTCTCCTCTTTTTTAGTCTTGCCTTTGGCTGGTTTCTTCGTACGGAGGCTTTGATCTGTCGGAACAGAGGCTGGACGGTGCTCTTCAGAGGTGCCCTTGCGGCGGCGAGGCGTTTCGATATTGCCTTCACGACCAGAGGTTGCCGTCAGGGTCTTCATCCGCTCGAAACTGTCCAGGTGAAGCTCTAAAGCACGTACCGAGATCAACAGCTCACGGATCGAGATGCCCAATGAGATGGTTAACAGCACCAATGCCACTCCAAACGTGTAAACGGCAACCATCTGTAAACCAATGTATATCAAAAAGGTGCAAACCACACACAACAACAGGCTGCTGACACCAAATAGCTGCATCGAACGGGCCATGTAGAGCCGGCGGCGAAGATTGGCCAACTGCAGATGGGTAATGGTCGAAGGGTTTTTGTCGTAATCGGCCTTAAGAGTTCGTACTAACTGTGCATAGGAGAGAAAGCGGTTGGTGTATGCCAGCAAAATCAAGGATATGGCAGAGAAAAGAATAGAGGGTGTCGATAAAGTGAGTTCTGTCATGAATGGTTAAATTTTTTTGTTGCGCCAATTCGCTTTGACGAGGTAAAGATAGGTAAATAATAGCAATCCAATGCTATATATGATATCGACAGTCCAACAGAGCGTAATGCTGGGACGGTGGAGAATGATGATCCACCAGATTGAAAGTACATACAGGGCTAATGCTCCTAACTCCATCAGCATGGCCATAAAGGAGTTGCCGGTACCGGAGACCGCATTGAAATAGATGCTGCCGGGAATCAGTGTCAAATAGCCGGCCACCATGACCCATAATGAGCCAACCGATGCGGCAATTAGGGTTAGATCATTGGTGTATAGACGAAGCACAACGGACGGAAACAGGCAGATCAATATCATTACAGGCAGTGCTAAACGATAGGCCAGACCGATAATTTGTCGTACGGTCGGCATGACCTGATCGTATTCTCCTTTGCCCATCAGGGTGCTGGTCAAGGCACTGGTGGTGGAGCTGTATGCGCTGACCGTTACGAACAGAATGGAAGAGACGCTGCGAACAATGTTGGAGATGGCCAGTGGACGCTCACCGAGGTGTTCTACGGTCAAGAAGAAGATGAACCAGGTGCCTGTGGAGATAAAGGCCTGCAGCATGGTCCAAATCGACACGTTGAAGATCTGTGTCAGAATGGAGAGATTGAAACCCTGGAAACGGAACAGCCCGTAACGTTTTGCGTAACCGTGCAAGCGGGTATGGATAGCAAAGAAGAGCAGTGAACTCAACTCTGCAATGGATGAGGCGATGGCTGCACCTGCAATACCCAAGGCCGGACATCCCAATTTTCCGAATATGAGTATGTAGTTCAACACGATGTTGGTGAGCACCATGATAATCGAGTTGGCAGTCAGCAGGCGGGTGTTGGTGGTGCCGACATAGAAGGCCCGGAACAGTACTGCCGCAAATGAAAAAAAGAAACCGTAAACACGCCAGTCCAAATAGGCAACGGCTGCAGCATAGACCGCATCGGATTCAATCAGGGTGCGGAGTAGCCGGGGAGTGTACTGTTTGGAAACAAAAAACATCACAGCGGCAAAACACAACAAGAACAATAATCCCTGTTGAAAGATTTTGCCGATTTCTTGGGGGCGTCCCTCTCCGTTTCGTCGGGCAATGAGGATTTGCACGCCGATACTGAACCCGAATCCGAGCATAAAGATCGCCATGAAATAGACGCCGGCCAATGCCGATGCTCCCAATTCGACATCGCCGACACGACCCAAAAAGGCCACATCGGTCAGGCCGATCAGGTTTTCCATCAATAAGCTGATCAGCAGTGGATAGGTGATTTTCCAGATATGTCGGTTTGTATAGGCTTGCATGGTTATGTTTTAGCTCATTTACGCTCCCTGTTGGGAGTGAGGTTCTGTTGCGGAGGCTAAATGCCTATCCCGATGCTTTGCGTGGCGAGGTCGTTTTATGGTGTTTTCACCTCTGACCCCTGAAACGCTTCCGGGACGTGGCCTTGCCGTTGTGGCCCTGCATCTCCCCTTACAGCATATTCGGGAGCGGGGCGTGCAGTGGGGCGGAGTAATGGGGCTATGCTATTGCTGCACCATCGTTATGGTTCCTCCGTTGCGGCTTCACCGTTTCCCTGACTCCGTTTGGGCGAGGCTAGTTCAAGGTCGCTCTATGTCTTCCGCCCTCACCAAAGCAATGAAGCGCTGTTTTGGCCCAGCTGCCTTCTTACAGCGTTTCGGGAGCAGTGGTGTGCAGTGGGGCGGAGTAATGGGGCTATGCTATTGCGGCACCACCATTATGGTTCCACTGTTGCGGTTCCACTGTTGCGGTTTCACCGTTTCCCTGACTCCGTTTGGACGAGGTAATCACATGGTGATACCATTGCTTTCCTCCCCCCCCTCCTGAAACCCATTCGAAGCGAGGCAATATGGCTTTACATCCTCGCTGAAATGTGTTCAGTAAGGCTTGGGCGTTGTCACTAAGCACCTTCCCAATGTCTATCCAGTAGAGGCACTTTCTTGGCAGCTTCGCCTTCCCTCAACAGTAGAGTATCAGTTGCGTTCCTGGCGATTGTATCCTCTGTCCTCCGGCTTGAGTCTTGGCGTTTGGCCAGTGTGAGGAATGTGCCCTCATGTCAATTTTCCGCAATCCTTTGTAATGCGGTATGGCGAAAGGCTGGGCAATGAGGACTACTCCTGTTCAACCCGCTCCATACATGGATCCCTCTTAAAAAATGTAGGAACAATCGAGTGTCCAAATACGGTTTTTACCTCTTGTATGTCAGACAGATATTGAATCGGTTTGGAAAAACCACCCTTGAAGGAGGGCGCACAATGGACAACAAAGGTAGAATTTTTCTTTGCAAATGTTTAATTTTGATAGCTTACATCCCTCAGCTGCTGTATGCAGGCGGTGCGGAACAGAACAGAAGCCCTTTATGGGTGTACTTCCGGTAATGCGTAGTGTGGCTGTGAGCAGGAAACAGATAAACGGACCAAAGCAAAAAAATGGAAATCGTCAAGAAAAATATTCCGGTGCTGGAAATGAGCTGTGCCGTGTGCGCAGCGAATGTCGAAAACAGAGTGCGTACGGTCGAAGGTGTGGCCGCTGCATCTGTCAATTTCGCCTCCAATCAGCTTCATGTCGAATATGACCCTGCACGTGTGACCTTGCTCCAGTTGCAACAGGCCGTGCGGGAGATCGGCTATGATCTGATCGTGGACGAAAGTCACGCCGAAGAGGAACAGCAACAGGCCCAGCAGAATCATTACCGTGAATTGAAACGCAATACGGTGAAAGTCTGGTGTTTCGCTCTGCCTCTGATGATCCTGGGAATGGTGTTTATGCATGAACGTTGGGCTGCATGGTTGATGTTGCTGCTCTCTTTGCCCGTCTTTTGGTTCGGGCGTCTGTTCTACATCAACGCCTGGAAACAGGCCTCACACCGATCGGCCAATATGGATACATTGGTCGCCTTGAGTACCTCTATCGCATTTTTGTTCAGTCTGTTCAATACGCTCTTCCCGCAAGTGTGGCTCTCTCGTGGATTGGAACCTCATGTCTATTATGAGGCTGCTACGATGATTATCGCTTTCGTCTTGCTGGGGAAATTGCTCGAAGAACGGGCTAAAGGAAATACCTCGTCCGCCATTCGTAAACTGATGGGACTGCAGCCAAAAACGGCCCGTGTCATTGGTGCGGATGGTTCGGAGCAGGATTTGCCGGTCGCCCAATTACAGGTGGGAGATCGGATCAGCCTCAGACCCGGGGAGAAAATCCCCGTGGATGGAATCCTCTTTTCGGGGAGCACCTTTGTCGATGAGAGCATGATTACCGGTGAACCGATCCCTGCCCGTAAGGATCAGGGTGACAAACTGCTGGCAGGGACCGTCAATCAACGTGGCTCATTTGTGATGGAGGCAACCAAAGTGGGAAGCGATACCTTGCTGGCGCAGATTATCCGGACCGTGCAGGAGGCACAAGGTAGTAAAGCACCCGTGCAACGCATTGCCGATCGGATTGCTGCCGTATTTGTTCCGGTGGTGATCGGCCTGGCCCTGCTGACATTTCTCCTCTGGTTGGTACTGGGTGGCGAAGAGGCTTTTACCTATGGGCTCCTGGCAATGGTGTCCGTATTGGTCATCGCTTGCCCCTGCGCTTTAGGATTGGCTACACCCACTGCGTTGATGGTGGGAATCGGCAAGGGTGCTGAACAGCAGATCCTGATCAAAGATGCTGCTGCACTGGAGCGTATGTGCAAAGTCGATACGGTGGTGTTGGACAAAACAGGAACCTTGACCGAAGGCCGTCCCGAAGTGGTAAAGTGGTTGTGGACTGCAGGTACGGAAGAGCAACACCGCTATTGGCAGGAGCTCTTTTATGCAGCCGAATCCCGATCGGAACATCCCCTGGGAGAGGCTGTGGTACGTTATCTGGAGCAACAGGAGGCTCACACGTGTCCTTTGTCCCTGTTTGAGAGCTTGACGGGTGAAGGTGTTGAATTCAAGGCGGAAAGTGCCGCCCGGAGCGATGTGGAATCCTCCGTCTCACCGTCGGCCTCAACTCCGGTTGCCACAACGGAAAGCGTAGCGGCTGGGTCCTCATCTGACTTGGGGCAGAGAGCAGAACAAACGTTTTGGATCGGCAGTCGTAAACTGGCAGAGCGTTATGGGGCAGAAATGGAGCCATCGTTAGCCCGGGAGATTACGGCCCATGAGCAGGCTGGATGTACCACTGTCTTGGGCGGTTGCGGAACCCGACTGTTGGCTGTCGTGGTGATTAGCGATCGGATCAAGACAACCACGCCGGAAGCTTTGAAAGAGCTGCGTCGTGCCGGTATAGAAATCTGCATGTTGACCGGCGACAGCCAAAAAACAGCCGCAGCAATTGCCAAAGAGCTCGGCATTTCACAATTTCAGGCAGAGATGCTGCCTGCGGACAAAGAGCAATATATTCGTCGGTTGCAGGCTGAGGGGCATACGGTCGCTATGGTCGGAGACGGTATCAACGATTCGCAAGCCCTCTCGTCTGCAGATGTCAGTGTCGCTATGGGGCGGGGAACGGATATAGCGATGGAGGTGGCCATGGTTACTTTGATCACCTCTGACCTGAAATTACTTCCTCGGGCCTACCGGCTTTCAAAAGATACCGTACGGGCAATCCGCCAGAATCTGTTTTGGGCCTTTATATACAATTTGATAGGTATTCCGATTGCTGCCGGCGTACTCTATCCGGTGTGTGGACTGTTGCTGAATCCGATGTTGGCCAGTGCGGCGATGGCTTTCAGTTCGGTCTCTGTGGTGATGAATAGTTTGCGGTTGCGTTGGAAATAGAGAGCGGAGGTTTGTCCCGGTCGTGGATGTGCAAGGTGTGAACCTTGGACGGGAAAACAGATCGGGTTGCAAAGCCTGAACCTCGGGGTGAAAACAGATCAGGTTGCAAGGTTTGAACCCCGGGCGAAAAAAGTCGAGTTGCAAGACCTGAACAATAAATACGGATATGATATGGGGGTAAAAGCTACGTTAGGCTGCAACCCGAAACAGTATATGTGAAACCAGAACTATTAATCAAAAAGTTATGAAAACCAGCAAGTTTAAAACAAATGCAAAATGTGACGGCTGTGTAGCCCGTATAGCTGATAAATTAAACGAAATTGTACCTCGTGAACAGTGGAACATTGACCTTTCGACAACGGATCGGGTGTTGACCGTTACGGCGGATGTTCCCGATGAGAAGATCATCGCTGTAGTGGTAGCGGCTGGTTATAAAGCGGAAAAACTTTAACGATTCTCCCATCTTCGGGAAACGCACCATCCTCTGAAAGTTTGAATCCCGTCCTGGCATGGAGAATTCCGTATCCTGCCATGGAACGTTGCTTGCAGATGTGCCGGGAACAGAGCTTGTGTGATGGGCCATGATGTGCCACTGTCGATCCAATGCAATTGCGATCCGATACGATCGGTGTTTGTATGCGGGTGATGGTGGGGTGCGGCTTGTGATCAGGTGCGGTTGGGGTCAAGATGTGGCTTGAACCGTTGAGCGAATGCGTGTGCGGCTATATTGATGTGGACCGCAGATCTTTCGAGCTGTGGATGGTCCGGAAGAGTCGTACTGGAGAGATGAAGAGTCCAAAATCTGCATGTGTTGTCTATACAGAAAAAACGGTTGTGTGTCAATGCCGAATCTTTGCGGAGGTGAAGTTGTGGTGTGTTTGCGGCATGGTGAAAAGTGCGGCGCATTTGCAGTGCGTTAAAATGATATGCGATCCATGGTGACCGGTCAGCATGCTCCCCAGCGTGGCATGCTCCCCAGCGTGGCATGTTCCCCAGCGTGGCATGTTCCTCAGCGTGGCATGTTCCTCAGCGTGGCATGTTCCTCAGCGTGGCATGCTCCCCAATGTGGTATCTTCCTCTCCCGTTCGTTGTGGAGTTGCAGCGTGTGGTTGTGTACGCAGCGAAGATGTAATGCGTATTGGTTATGGAGAGGGAGGACACATATTCGGGAAAGTCGGGGATGAATGTGTGGTGTTGCCAGGATACCCGGAAAGTGCCGAATGCGAATGAAGCGTTCGGGTGATGGGTTCATGTCGGGTAAGCGGAAAATTTGTTGTGGAAGCATTGCTGTTGTGGAGCGGTAGCAGATCCGTGTTGGGCCTGTAATAACCCCGTTGGTGAATGACTGCTTCCGTGGCGTCAGAATGGCAATGTGTCGTTTGTTTGGTTAAATTTGTAGCGAACAGTCAAATTTGAAAAGTCTTGTGAAAGAGCATACAGTGAAAGTGGTCGATTCGTTTGAAGGTCATGATGACGAAGCAGTCTTCAAAAGTATTGTGCTGACGGCAGAAAACCCCATGTCGTTTGATATCTACGTAATGCCCCAAAAGATCCATGGTATGGGCCTGTGTATCTGCCAACAGGGTGAGGCTGTCATCTCAATCGATAAAAAACAGTATCCGATCCGCCAACACGATATGGTCATCTTTCTGCCGGGGGCAGTGGTGCAGCCGGTCAGCCGTAGCGATGATTTTGCGGGATGTGCTTTAATGCTGAAGATCGATCGGGTGATTGATGTCGATCCGTCGATGGGAGTGCAGCTCTATTTGGCCGTGCGGGATCAACCTTGCGTCTCCCTGACGGAACAGGATATGCAGGCAATTTTTGAGGTGCGTGATTTGATCCAAAAGAAAATAGCCTATAGCGATAACCCCTATTACAAAGAGATCATCGAAAATTTAATATTGAACCTCTTTTATGAAATTGGGGCGATTATCAATCGTGGAAAAACGCTCGAACCCCGTAAAACCCGCAGCCGTCAGGAAGAACTGTTCGAAAAATTCCTCTATTTGGTCGCTACCTATTACCGAACACATCGTGATTTGGGATTTTATGCCGAACAAATGTGCTTGACCCCAAAATACCTGTCGGCAATCGTTAAACTCGTCTCGGGATCCAGTGCAACCGAATGTATTAACCGTTCGGTCATTCGCAATGCAAAGGCTCTGTTGGAAACTTCACAACTGACCGTACAGCAAATTGCCGATTATCTCAATTTCCCCACCCCCTCATTCTTTGGCCAGTATTTTAAAAAGCATGTGGGAATGACCCCGAAAGAGTACAGAATGCAAGCCCATTAAAACCGCAGAAAGTTCCTGCTACGGTGGTCATTTAGGACAAAAAAACGTACCTTTGGGAAAATTTTTCAAACGAGAGTATCGTGGAACAATTTTCCCTATATGGTGTAAAGTGGGTCAGGACGCTGTTTTGTTGTGTCCTGTTTGGTTGCATCTGTTTGCCCCTGTCCGTTTCGGCAAGCTGTATCAAGCCCTCTGCCGATGCATTCCCATTCACACCAATTGCCGATCCGATGTTCCAACCGGATACTGTGGCCGGTGATACCCTGGCTCTGGACAGTGCAGTACGGCTGAACGGCTGGCAACGCTTCCAACTCAAGGTCGATCGGATGACCCAAACCCGACTCTATAAAATGACCTATGTGGCGGTGCCTTTGATTGTGGCCGGTGTGGTCCTCAACGACCAGCGATACCATTTCAATGCTCTGCGTGATTCCTATATCCCTACGTTCCGATACCATTACGACGACTATCTGCAATATGGACCGATGGTATTGACCTATGGCTTGAAACTGGCCGGCGTGCCGGGACGCAGCTCCTGGGGACGTATGCTGGTATCCAACGTCTTCTCTGCGGCATTGATGGCCGGCTTTGTCAATACGTTGAAGTATTCGGTCAAACAACCCCGCCCAGACGGATCGGGTAACAACTCATTCCCTTCGGGACATACCGCTACAGCCTTTATGGCAGCTACCATCCTGCATAAGGAGTATGGCCTTACCCACAGCCCCTGGTATAGTATTGGCGGATATATGACCGCTACGACAATCGGCGTGAGTCGTCTGATGAACAATAAACACTGGATCTCTGATGTCCTGGTCGGTGCCGGAATCGGTATCTTGTCAACGGAATTGGGTTATTATTTGACCGATCTGATCTATAAGGATCGGGGATTGCGCCGTCCCGATCGGGATGACTCCCATTTCAACTATGACCGAAAAGCCTCGTTTTTTGGCCTATACATGGGGTTCAATTGGGCTGGGAAAAGCATGGTCTATTTTAATCATGCCGGAATCAAGGTCTCTGCGGGTGCAATCTCGGGTATAGAGGGTGCGTGGTTTATCAATCGATATATCGGTATCGGAGGTAGGGCAACCATTGCCAGCATGCCGATGGCTGTGAGCTTGCAGGATAATCAGATGGTGGATGGTGAGGCGTTGATGAGTCGTCTGGAACGTATCGAAATCTCCTCTTTGAAGGTCTCCGAAGTGATGGCCGGTGCCTACTTCTCCTATCCTCTGTCCAAACATTGGTCCGTTGGGTCGAAACTGCTGTGTGGTACCTATTCCATTCGTAAAAACCGGGTCAATGCCGTACTGAATCCTGCCCAGCAGGAGAGTACTCTGCCAGTGAATCTCCCGGTGGCACAGCTGTCAAGAGGCGTTACCGAGTCTCAGCAATTGGCTGACGGTTTGGAGGAGGGGCAGACTCGTCAACCTCTGATGGAGATCGGTTCCAGTGAAAGTTTCGGATTTGGCACCGGACTGTCGTTCATGTATCTGGTGGGCCGAAATCTGGGTGTCCGCCTTTTCTACGATATTAGTTTCTCACCGGTGCATTTTAAAGCCAAAGAGTACAACATGGACGGATCGGTGCAAACCAGCAGTATCAGAGATTTTAACTACTCTTCAACACTGGGAGGATCAGTCTGTATCCTCTTCTTTGGCAAGGATAAGAAAAAAACAAAATAACGAAAACTTCCAGCTGTTCGTGCACCTGAGTGTGTACTGGTGCGCGTAGTGGCGTGTGTGCCTGTTTGCACAGCCATTCGTGGACTCGGTTGGGTATCTGTTGTTGTACTCGGTTCTGAGTAGCTTGTATGTGTAACCGTTCGTGTATTCGGTTGTGTGCTCGTTGGTGTGTTCAGTTCTGTCGTAACTCGTGCGTATGCAGCTGCTCATGCATCTGCGTGTGTACTTGTGCGCGTAGTGGCGTGTGCTTGTTTGCACAGCCGTTCGTGGGCCGATGATAGGCTTTTTACTGGCATTTTATACGATCCTGTGTCGTATGAAGTGCCAGTTCTGTTTTGATTGTCATGGTTGTGAGAGGAGCCTGGATCCCTTGTGACGTTTGGATCGCCAGAATGACAGGAGCTCTTTGATTATCGCCTTCGATAACCTGATTAGGCAACGCATCCGATTGCCTCGCATTCGGAGCTGTCCCGTATCCGAGTTCGCTCATCGAAATGCGGGCCTCAGTGTGTTATGCCTATATATTACTTTGAACCCCAGTAGAGGAACAGCATACCGATCAGCACCAACAGCAGGTCGATCGCCTTGCTGCGCAGATTCTTTTCACGAAACAGCAGCGCCCCGAACAGGAACGAAACGATCACACTGCCCCGTCGGATCATGGAGACCACCGAAATCATTGAACCGTCGAGACTCAGCGCATAAAAATAGACAAAGTCGGCAGCGGACAAAAAGATCGAGATCAACGGTATGCTCCAGTGCCAATGAAAAGGTGAGTTTGCACGGTGGGGCCACCAAAGAATCAGCAACACGATGGTCATGATTCCCAACTGGTAGAGGTTGTACCACGACTGTACCATCATCGGGGCAAGCTGGCGCATCAGGTATTTATCGTAGAGTCCGCTGACGGCTCCCAACAGGGCTGCCAGGACGATGCAATAGATCCAGCGGTTGTGCCGAAAATCGATCCCCTCCTTGCGTCCGGAACGGCTTAACATCAGGAAAGAGATACCGGCCAAAATGACACCGATCCATTGGTAGAGGTTGAGGCGTTCGCCGAAGATCAGCAGCGCTCCGACCAGCACCATGACGGGACGGGTTGCGTTAATCGGGCCTACGATGGTGATGGGCAGATGTTTCAGCCCGAAATAGCCTAAGGTCCAGGAGCTGAGAACGATCAGCGATTTGAGCAGGATCAGACGATGCACCTCCCAACCGGCTGAGGGGACATACAGAAGCGGATGGGTGGCCATCTGTTCGGGCCGCCAGGCCGACAAGAGGATGAACGGCAGAAAAATCAGCGACGAAAAAAGCGTGTTGAGCAGCAGAACGGGTAATACCGCATTGCCGTTGAGCGACTGTTTTTTAAAGACATCGTAGAAACCCAGTAACAGGGCGGATAAAAAAGCGAGCGCTAACCACATAGTCTTCTTGAATTTAGCGGGCAAATTTAGTGGAATTTTTCCACTTTTAGTTAAAAAGTGGCTATCTTTGAGAGATTTTGACCAAACGAGGTGCTTCGTGTTGTGGCTTGTCTCGATAAGCCTTGCGGTGCATTAGTGGAATGCATTGTCATGTAGGTTGTTATTGGGATGCGTCAATCGATCGCCTCAAGGTGGTGGAAGGTAGGCCAGGGGCAAAGGTCATGGATGGTAGAGCCTGAATGTCGGCCACCAAGATGCTTTGCATGAGGCGAGACCGATCGAGACAAGGCGGCAAAATATTGTTTCGAGTTTGGTGTGGACAATAGCCATGAACCGTAACTGGGAACACCCAATAGCAGGATGGGGCTCTTGTCCCGGATCGAAGATAAAACGGAACCTTTTAAAACGATAAATACAAATATAGATTAACTGAACATGCAATCCGAAAACAGTCAACCCGAAAACGAGCAGCCCGTGTCACTGCCCGAAAACGCTTATCGAGAACTGAAACCCGGTGAGGAGTATCATCCTGTGATGCCGGCTTCGAGTCGCCCGCGCGAAGCGACGGTCTATTCCGTTACTTTTGGTATCGTGATGGCGATCATCTTTTCGGCCGCAGCCGCCTATCTCGGTTTGCGGATCGGACAGGTCTTCGAAGCCGCTATCCCAATCGCCATTATCGCCGTGGGGGTCGGCAATTTGACCGGCCGAAAAAATATGTTGGGCCAGAATGTCATTATTCAGTCGATCGGAGCCTCTTCCGGAGTGATCGTCGCCGGAGCCATCTTTACGCTGCCGGCTCTGTATATTCTGGGGCTTGAGGCCAAATTCTATCAGATTTTCCTTTCATCACTCTTTGGCGGTCTGCTCGGTATCGTTCTGTTGATCCCGTTCCGCAAATATTTCGTCAAGGATATGCAGGGACGCTATCCCTTCCCCGAAGCTACTGCAACCACCGAGGTGCTGGTCTCGGGCGAAAAGAAGGGAAATCAAGCTAAACTGTTGGCTGTGAGCGGTCTGATCGGCGGTCTCTACGATTTTATTATCGCCACCTTCGGCTGGTGGACCGAAAACATCTCGACCCGAATCGTTGAATGGGGTGCTGTTTTGGCCGATAAAACCAAATTGGTCTTTAAGGTAAATACCGGTGCCGCCGTGTTGGGTTTGGGTTATATCATCGGGCTGAAATATGCGGCGATTATTTGTGCCGGATCTTTCACCGTATGGTTTGTGCTGATCCCCTTCATTTGCCACTTTGCAGACGGTCAAACCTTGGCAGTAGGCGAGGGCGTGACCACCTTGCTGCGAGATATGTCGCCCGAAGATATTTTCCTGAATTATGCCCGCCATATCGGTATCGGCGGTATTGCCATGGCCGGTGTGATCGGAATTATCCGTTCGTCCAAAATTATCCGTCAGGCATTGGGCCTGGCTGTCAGTGAACTCAAGGGTAAGAAAAACGCAGGCGCTGCCTCTACGGAACGTACCCAACGGGATCTGTCGATGAAACTGATCCTTTCGGTGCTGATCGCTACTCTGCTTACCACCTTCCTGTTCTTCCAGTTCGGGGTGTTGGATAACTGGTTCCATTCGATCATCGCTATCCTGATCGTCTTTATTATCTCGTTCCTCTTTACGACGGTTGCAGCCAACGCTATCGCCATTGTCGGTACCAATCCGGTTTCCGGTATGACGCTGATGACCCTGATCCTCAGTTCACTAGTCTTGGTGAGTGCAGGCTTGACCGGTACCGGTGGAATGACCGCAGCCATGATTATCGGCGGTGTAGTTTGTACAGCACTTTCGATGGCGGGTGGCTTCATTACAGACCTGAAAATCGGTTTCTGGCTCGGAACAACTCCCTCTAAACAGGAGGGGTGGAAATTCCTGGGTACGGCCGTCTCTGCGGCAACTGTGGCCGGGGTGATGATGATTTTGAATAAAACGTATGGCTTTGTGGGTGAGGGCGCCCTGGTGGCTCCACAGGCAAATGCCATGGCGGCCATTATCAAACCTTTGATGGAGGGTGGTTCCACTCCGTGGTTGCTCTATTTGGCCGGTGCTGCTCTGGCTCTGATCCTGACCATGATCGGGGTGCCGGCTCTGGCCTTCGCTTTGGGTATGTTTATCCCGTTGGAGCTGAATACCCCGCTGCTGGTCGGTGGCCTGATCAGTTGGTTCGTGGCCAGCCGTAAGGGAAGCGAAGCTCAACAAAAATCCCGTCGGGAACGTGGTACACTGATCGCTTCCGGATTTATTGCCGGTGGAGCGTTGATGGGCGTGGTGAGCGCTCTGTTGAAATATTTCGGCGCCGATTGGTTTGCCACAACCTGGAATGAGTCGCAAGGTGCCGAAATCCTGGCTGTGGTGATGTATGTGGCCATCATCGCCTATTTCATTTGGGACAGCCTGCGGGCAAAACCCGAAGAGTAGCGGCGTGCTAGCATCCCCATTGGTTGAGCCGCACCGCTCGTAATACGTTTAACGGAGGAAAGGTGCAAGGACAGTTGTTCTGCATCCGTTCCAGATCGTTTGAATTTGTTGAATTTGGTTAGTGCTGCTCGGCAATGTGCGATTGGGCTGCTGAGTGTCCACCCGCAGCAATGGAAAGTAATGTGCTGACGAGTGGACATGGAACTGCATCATTTTCTCCGGAGGCTTCTGTACGGCCACGGAGAAGAGTAGTTGACAATAAATGATTTTACAAAAAAACGATATCATGGAGATTACGATTGACAAAGAACGGCTTGTAGAACGTTTTTTACGTTACGTGGCCGTGGATACGCAAAGTGATCCTGAAAGTGAAACCTTCCCCTCAACAGCCAAACAGCTTACGTTGTTGAACCTGTTGCTGGAGGAGATGCTCGTTATGGGACTTGCCGATGTGGAGATCGATCCGCACGGATATGTGACCGGTACAATCCCCGCTACACCCGGTTGCGAACAGAAACCGGTAATCGGATTTATCTCTCATGTCGATACCAGCCCCGATATGACCGGGGTGGAGATCAAACCCCAGTTTGTATATGATTACGATGGGGAGGATATTCGTTTGAACGAATCGCTGACCATGCGTGTGGCCGAATTCCCGGAATTGTCCTTTTTCAAAGGACATACCCTGATCACGACCGACGGTACCACGCTGTTGGGGGCCGATGACAAGGCCGGAATTGCTGAAATTATGACAGCCGCTGAATACCTGATGGCACACCCCGAAATCCCGCACGGTACAGTACGTATCGGATTTACACCCGACGAGGAGGTGGGACGTGGTGTGGACTTCTTCGATGTCGAAAATTTCGGAGCCAACTTCGCCTATACGGTGGATGGCGGTTTCGAAGGGGAGCTGGAGTACGAAAACTTCAATGCCGCAAGTGCCAAAATTGCTGTGCAGGGTCGAAATATTCATCCTGGGTATGCCAAGGACAAAATGATCAATGCCCTGCAGGTGATTTGCGAAATCAACGCCCTTTTGCCGGCAGCCCAACGTCCCGAACATACCGAAGAGTATGACGGTTTCTACCATTTGGTGGGAATGAACGGTACCGTGGAGCAGGCCACATCGGAATATATCATCCGTGACCACTCGCGCGAGAAGTTCGAAGCCAAAAAGAGCTATCTGCAAAGTGTGGTCAATCTGCTCGAGGAGAAGTATGGTAAAGGGGTGATCTCGTTGACCGTCAAGGATCAGTATTACAATATGCGTGAGATGGTCGAACCCCATCCCGAGGTGATCGGCCGGGCCGAAAAGGCGATGCGTTTGGCCGGAGTGGTTCCTGTTGTCCGTCCGATCCGTGGAGGTACCGACGGTTCACGCCTCTCCTATATGGGACTGCCCTGTCCGAACCTCTTTACGGGTGGAATGAATTTCCACGGCAAGTTTGAATACTGTTCTGTCCAGAACGCCGTCTTCACGCCCAGGTCGTGCAGCTTCTGCACCATGCTCACCTTTTTGTAGGCGGTGTGGTACTCGCAGCTCACCCACTCCACCGGGAAATCCAGCGTCTGGATGTACTGCGCCGGGTCGCGCTGGCGGTTCAGCTTGGACAGGATGCCGCTCAGGCTTTCGTTCGGGAAGGCCGCCTGCAGCATGCTGTATTTGTCGTTCACCCAGCGGGTCAGCTCGCGGCAGTTTTCTTCGTCCATGTTTTCCACGGTGGGCACAGGCAGCTGTGGAAAATCATCTTCATCCTCGTCTTCGTCCAGGCCGTTCTGCAGGCCCAGCGTTTCCCAGGTGCCTTTGGGCAGGGCCAGCGTTTCCACTGCGCCAAACAGCAGCGCCCCCACCTGCAGCTCGGGCATCTGCTGCTTTGCCAGCTTCAGATGGTCGTGGTTGAAGGAGGTGAGCACCAGCTTTTCGCCAAGGCCGGCAGCCCGCACCTGTTCCACCACCTGCTCCACAAAGGCGTCGCTGTACAGCAGCGGGGCTTTCATTTCCAGCTGCACGCGGGCAACGTCCAGCTCTTTGCACAGGGCCAGCGCTTCCTCCAGCGTCGCGATCTTTTCGTCTTTGTAGGCGATGTCCTTCCAGCTGCCGAAGTCCAGTTCCTTCAGCTCGCCCTCGGTCATATCATAAATTTTGCCGGAAATATCCGTGTGCAGGTCGATGATATAATCGTGGTGGATGACCAGTTTTTTGTCGCTGGTCTGCTGGACGTCCATCTCCACGCCGTCTGCGCCGATCTCCATCGCCTTGCGGAAGGCGGAAAGGGTGTTCTCCGGCGCAAGGTAGGATGCGCCTCTGTGTGCAATGATCTCAGGTGTCATAAAATGTGGTCGTTCCTCTCTGTTTTGTGCTCCTCACAAAGCTGCCGCACGCCGCAGCGGTCAGGCAAGGTCGGTGCCGTCCGACGCAATGACCTTTTTGTACCAGTAGAAGCTGTCCTTGCGGCTGCGGGCCAGGGTGCCCTTGCCGTCATTGTCCTTGTCCACATAGATGAAGCCGTAGCGCTTTTTCATCTCGCCGCTGGACGCACTCACCAGGTCGATGGGGCCCCAGGTGGTGTAGCCCATCAGGGGCAGGCCGTCCTCGTTGACGGCCTTTTCCATCTGCTCGATGTGGGCCCGCAGGTAGTCGATGCGGTAGGTGTCGTGGATAGAACCATCCGCTTCCACCTTGTCCACCGCACCCAGACCGTTCTCCACGATGAAGAGCGGCTTCTGGTAGCGGTCATACAGGCTGTTCATGGTGATGCGCAGGCCCACCGGGTCGATGGCCCAGCCCCAATCGCTGGCCTTGAGGTAGGGGTTCTTGACGGCATCCATGATGGCATTGCCGCTGGCCTTGTTCATCAGTTCGGGGTCCACAGTGGTGCAGCGGCTGGAATAGTAGCTGAAGGAGATGAAGTCCACAGTGCCCTCTTTCAGCAGCTGCTCGTCGCCCGGCTCCACCTGCAGGGCGATGCCTGCACGCTCCATTCGCTTTTTGGCCCAGACAGGGTATTCGCCGCGGGACTGGACATCAATGAAGAAGTAGTTGTCACGGTCGGCCTCGGCAGCAGCCTGCACATCGGCAGGGGCGCAGGTGCGGGGGTAGAACTGACCGGCGGCCAGCATACAGCCCACCATGGCATCGGGCATGATGGCATGGGCCAGCTTGACGGCCTTCGCGCTGGCCACCAGCTCGTGGTGAGCGGCCTGATACTTGACCTGCTGCACGTTCTCGCCGGGCACAAAGAGCAGACCGGCTCCCATAAAGGGCATGTGGAGCAGCATGTTGATCTCGTTGAAGGTCAGCCAGTACTTGACCTTGCCCCGGAAGCGCTGGAACAGCACCTCACAGTAGTGAGCGTAGGCATCCACCATCCGGCGGTCTTTCCAGCCGCCGTACTTTTTGATCAGGGCAATGGGGGTATCAAAGTGGCACAGGGTCACCAGCGGCTCAATGCCGTACTTGCGGCACTCATCAAAGAGCTCCTCATAGAAGCGCAGGCCCTCTTCGTTGGGCTGCGCGTCATCGCCGTTGGGCAGGATGCGGGTCCAGGCAATGGACAGGCGGTAGCAGCGGAAGCCCATCTCGGCAAAGAGCTTGATGTCCTCCTTGAAGTGGTGGTACATGTCAATGGCTTCGTGGGAGGGGTAGAAGTGCTCGGCATCGCAGTCCAGCATCTTCAGCTGGCCCAGCGCCACGGGAAAGCGGTCGGGGCCAAAGGGCACCACGTCCACGCTGGACAGGCCGCGCCCGCCCTCGTTGTAAGCGCCCTCGCACTGGTTGGCGGCAGTGGCACCGCCCCACAAAAAGTCTTTCGGGAATTTGCCCATAGGTCTTACCTCCTGATGCAGTTGAATTCTGATGATTCAATGATACCATGTTCTGAGCCGCTGTCAACCGGGAAAGTACGACTTTAGCCGTCAATTCGACGAAAAATGTTGCTGATTTTTGACACTTTTCACGAAGAAATCGAAAATTGCGAGCGATTTTCCTTGGAATCTGTTTCTTCCAAACGGACAGTAAGTGTGATAGACTGAATAGGTGAACGGAAAACGGCTCACCCTGCCTTTCATTGCTTTGCAATGCCGGAGCGGGCGAGGACGTTGATGAAAGAGCTATCAGGAAAAATGGAGTGTTTGCTATGACTGAATTCAAGCCCATCAAGGAAGGCAAAGTCCGCGAGATCTATGACAATGGCGACAGCCTCATTATGGTTGCCACCGATCGTATCTCTGCATTTGATGTGATCCTGAAAAATAAAGTGACCAACAAGGGCAAGGTGCTGACCCAGATGAGCAGATTCTGGTTCGACTACACCAAGGATGTTCTGCCCAACCACATGCTGAGCGTGGATACCGCCGATATGCCCGAGTTCTTCCGCACGCCTGCCTTTGAGGGCCGGAGCATGAAGTGCCGCAAGCTGACCATGCTGCCCATCGAGTGCATCGTGCGCGGCTACATCACCGGCAGCGGCTGGGCCAGCTACCAGCAGAACGGCACCGTCTGCGGCATCCGCCTGCCCGAGGGCCTGCAGGAATCCCAGCAGCTGCCCGAGCCCATCTACACTCCTTCCACCAAGGCTGAGATCGGCGACCACGATGAGAACATCAGCTACGAAAAGAGCATTGAGGTGCTGGAAAAGCAGTTCCCCGGCCATGGCGAGGACTACGCCACCAAGCTGCGGGACTACACCATTGCCCTGTACAAGAAGTGCGCCGCGTATGCCCTGAGCCGCGGCATCATCATTGCCGACACCAAGTTCGAGTTTGGTCTGGATGAGAACGGCAACGTGGTGCTGGGCGATGAGATGCTCACCCCCGATTCCAGCCGCTTCTGGCCGCTGGAGGGCTATGAGGCCGGCCACGGTCAGCCCTCTTTCGATAAGCAGTTCGTCCGCAACTGGCTCAAGGCCAATCCCGACAGCAACTACGATCTGCCTCAGGATGTCATCGACAAGACCATTGCCAAGTACGAGGAAGCTTATGAGCTCCTGACCGGCAAGAAGCTGTAAACACTCTGATCTTCTTTCTCCCCTCTGCTGTATAACGGCAGGGGGGATTTTTTGTGTTAGCAGCAGTTTCTCCCGGAGGGACGGCGGGGTGTTCCACAAAAAAATCCCCCCGCCCATGAACAGATGGGGCGAGGGGAAAGCTAAGGGTTGGCAGTGTTACAGGATGCGCACCCGGATGACAGCAGGGATGGCGGCCAGCTTCTCAGCCAGCCTGCCGTCCACGGCACCGGTCGCGTCCAGCATGGTGTAAGCCATGTTCTTTTTGCTCTTGTTCACCATGTTTTCAATGTTCAGGCCCGCTTCGGTGGTCAGGGCGGTGATCTGGCTGATCATGCCGGGCTCGTTCTTGTGGA
>ENA-OVGB01000390-OVGB01000390.1-human-gut-metagenome-genome-assembly--contig:-NODE-390-length-52610-cov-4.322025_pt1 | contig 52610 bp, 55 predicted proteins | sample MGYA00237767_ERZ505413 | MGnify/ENA primary metagenome ERZ505413 (study PRJEB26158, sample SAMN06016410) | human gut metagenome | biome: human gut; feature: ankylosing spondylitis patient; material...
GAAAAATGCAATGCTAGTGCACAATCAGCCGCAGATAGACTTATATTTGTTTCGCCGTCATATTGAAATCTTTTTGATACAGAAAGCGATGAGGAAAATAAGCCACTATCGCACAATAATGATGAATTTCCTAACAACTCATTGCGTTCATCATTAGGTAAAATAATAACTCCTCCCACAGCATAGCGTGCAACCTTGGTAAACAGTTCCGCTTCTTCCATGGTCAGATTACGCAAAATTCCCAGAATACGCCGGGGATATTTCCCAGGCTGTTGCAACTCTCCCTTGAGGATACGCCCCCAGAGGATACGCATATAGTCGGAATTGGTGCGCTCGGCATGATCTTGCCAATCATCCAGAAAGTCGAGGTCGATATCTTTGCCCGGCAGGGAGAAGGTAGGGTCTTCGTCTATGGCTTTGACTGCTTCTTCCAGACAGGCGGACAGGTTTTCCACGTGCCGCTGATCCCGGGAGCAGGCAAGGAACCGTGCGCAGTTCGCGGCATCCGTCAAATAGACCATCTGCCCATTCTCATGGCGGGCAAGGCCAGCCCTGATAAGCTGGTCATCGACAGCGGCTTGAGCCTCTGCCCGCTGGGCATTGGCTCTGACCTTTGCCAAGCGATGACCGCAGAGTGCTTCCAAGATTATGCCACTGCCGCGGCGTATCCCCTTGGCAAGCTCTGTCGTGGCCCCTGTCAGGTCGGCCTTTACTTTGACATCCGCTATAGCGGGAAAATTTTCGGACATAGCTTAATCCTAAACCTATTCATAGGTATTGCAGTACTAGATATTTTCTTCTATCTTCCAGGTATGTATAAGTTTATTATCGTTTACTCGAATAGCATGAATAGAAGATTTATCATGTAGTGCAGAAAAAATAAAATCTCCAATATGTATTACTTCATTTTCCAAAAGGTGAGGAATAATATTAGCAATAGAAATAAGCTCTTTTGCTGCTAATGAAAGTGCGAACGAAAAAAATTTAGTGTCAAACAATACTGGATTTTCGGAATCTACTATAAATTTTATCCCATGGCAATTTACTTCAGATTTTATATTCCCATAATCTCCATAATATTTTTTAAATTTAATAGTAAATCGAACTTCTGATAGTAAATCTCTATTTTGAAGTAGGATAGCTTCATATTCACTTGCCATGAAGAAAGGATTTGTATTTTCTTCATCTAATGTTACGAAAATTAGTCCACCTATATGATATCGTGCAATTTTTATAAATAAATCAATATCGCTTTTTGTTAAATTTTTAAGAACATCCAACGTCTTCAAGGAAACCGCCTCAGGTTCCTTGACCTCTTCCACAAGGATACGCGCCCACATCCGGCGCAGTTCGTCGCTGGTCACCAGGCGGGCTTCGGCACGCCAGCGGGAGAACCAGTCCTTGTCCACAGCCTTGTCGGAGACCTTGTCATCCGGTGTCCTGGCCAGTTCTTCCATGGCCAGGGCCAAGGTGGTATGGAGGTTCTCGCCTTCTTCCTGCAGGGCGGCAGCCATGGGAAACTGCTGGGGCGGCAGACCTTGCCAGAAGGGCTGATAGTCATGCAGGGGCGTCAGCTCCGGCATGGCAGGCACCAGACCTTTGCCGTCAAAATGGGCACGACCTTCCTTGATGGCTTGTATGTCCTGCTCCGTCTGGGCTCGGCTGAGCATGTCGCGCCGGGCTTTCTCCCGTACCAGAGGCGCCATCAGCAAGTCCGCAGCCTTGCTGACCCCCTTGTTGACGCTGGGAAGCAAGCCTAAGGCTGCGGCAAGATACGGATGTTCCATCGCATAGGCAGGGATCTCTGCCAGCCAATTTGTGTCCATACGGCCCCTCTCCCTCCTGCTTTAAGGAAAGCTCCTACGCCTCCCGGCACCACCACAGCACGCGGCCGATGATGCGCACGGACTCGCATACAGCCTCGTCGGTCATGTCCAGTTCCAGCGGCGGGTAGGCCTCGCGATTGTCCGAGACCAGCACCAGCTTGCCCGGCTGTTTGTCCAGGCGCTTGACCAGGATGCTGTCATCCACGCCCACGGCGTAGATGGCGCCCGCGATCACGTCTTTCTGGCCCTGGTTGACCAGGACCATGTCGCCATTGCTGATGGTGGGGCTCATGCTGTCCCCGCTGACGGACATCAGCACCATCTGGGCCGGAGCGCCCTTGTGCAGCAGCCAGTCGGAACGGAAGGCGAAGTAGCCTTCAACATTGCCGTCCACCACCAGGCTGCCGGTACCGGCAGAAAGGCGCGCCTCCACCTTGGGCACGAAGAAGACGTCCACGCCGTCCGGTGTGGCCGCGGGCGACGTGTCGCCCGTTTTTTTCGGGGCTTCCGGCGCAAAATCTACGATCTCCGGGGCGGGCGTGGGCGACGTGTCGCCCGTTTCCGCAAAGAGCCATTCCGGGGCGACCTTGAAATGCACAACGATTTCACGAAGTGCATTATAATCGGGCACACCCTTCTCGGATTCCCAGCGCGCGACCGTATTTCTATGCACACCGATGGCGAGAGCGAACTGCTCCTGGGTCATCTTTCCCCGAATTTGTTGAATCTTTTCACCAATTTTTGACAATTTCAGATACTCTCTAAAATTTTTCTCAATTTTTGTTGACTTATTCTCATTTTTTGTTCATTCTCAATCTAACGACAAACGACGAAAACGGACAAAAAACGACGCCACAAAAAAGCGTACAGAAAAGGCTGCCAAGACACAATAGATTAAGCAGCGTGTACCAAAAAATATGCAAGGAGGTTCCGCATGCGCAAGCGGCCCCTACGGACACGGGAGCAGGCCCGCGCGGACATCGAGCGGCGGGGCATCTCGCTGGCGGAATGGGCGCGGGAGCATGGCGTCAACCCCAAGCGGGTCTACGACGTCATTTCCGGCCGCAATATCGGCAAGTTTGGGGAATCCCACCGCATCGCCGTCCTGCTGGGACTGCGGGAGGGGGACCTGACGGAACAGGTCAAGGCATGAACAAAAAAAGAGCGGAGCCCGGCACGGCCCCGCCCAACACAAAGGAGAAAACTCCCATGTACGCCATGAAGACTAGCAGCAATCACAGCCGGCCGCAACACGGCAGCACCCCGGCACAGGATCTGGTCAGCGTCGCAACAGTCCTTGAAGGGCTGGCCGCGCTGCCCGCCGGGGAGCGGCAGGACAGGCTGGACCGCATCATCACCACCCTGTACGGGCTGGCGGACGAGATCGACGGGCTGGTGCGGCCCGGCAGCGAGGAAGCCTGAGATGGGCCTGCCCCGCCAGACCGATACCGCGGCCCTGCGCGTTCTGCGCATCACGGAGCTGCTGTTCGGCAACGTGCTGGATGGCTTTTCCAACAAGGAGATCGCCGACGCCCTGGGCTACAGCCCCAGCAATGTCTGCCGCGACATGGAACTGCTGCGGCAGGCGGGCTGGGCGCACAAGCTGGATTCGGGCCGCTGGGCCGTCACGGAAAAGCCCGTGTCCCTCATGCAGGCCTATACCTTTTACATGGATGACCTTGCCCGCCGCCGCGACCAGTTTATGGCTCGCGTGCAGGCCAGAGCCAGACAGCTACTGTAGGAGTTTTTCATGGACAATATCACGGAAGCCATCGTCATCGAAGAAGAAGCGCCCCGCCGCGGACGTCGTCCTGCCGCCCGGTCCGGAGCGGCCCCCGCGCCCGCCGTGGAACAGCAGGCCGCAGGGCTGGTGGCCGACCTGCGCCGCGACAGCATCACCATGCCCCGCCAGGAGCTGGCGCAAAGCCTGCACATGGCCGGGGCCACGGGCATGATCGCGGCCTTCCAGTACAACGAGACAGCCAACCGCGTGGCCATGCTCAAGCTCTTTGCCCAGATCCGCGACAGCAAGGCCTACAAGGGGGCCAGTGTGGTGGACAGGAACGGCGAGACCCGCGTGGTCTCCACCTGGGAGGAGTTTTGCACCGCCCACGGCTACAGCAAGCGCAAGATAGACGAAGACCTGCAGAACCTAGCGGCCTTCGGCGGTGACTTCATGGAGATGCAGGAAAAGCTGGGCTTGGGCTACCGCGACCTGCGCCTGCTGCGCAACGGCATCGCGGCCCTGCCGCCGGAAGAACGGCAGGCCGTGCTGGATGACGTGGCCGCCGCCGATGACAGCGAGGAAGTGAAGGCCCGGCTGGCCGACCTGCGTCTGGAACTGGCCAAGGCCAGAGCGGACAGGAAGGAGCTGGAAGCGGACATGCAGGCCAAGGACAAGGTCAGCAAGGAAAAGAGCGAGAAGCTGGACAGGCTGGAAGAACAGGTGGCCCGGCTGACCAGCATGAGCCCCGATGAACGGCAAAAGGCCCTGGACGAGAAGAACCTTGCCGCCACCGCCACCCTGGACAGGCTTTGCAATGACGTGATGCAGGCCGCGCTGGCCGTCTGCGCCCAGGCTGCCGCCATTTTGGGCGACACGGACAGCAGCGGGGCCACCTGCCAGTATGTCCACAACCGCATCAGCGCGCTGGCCGAGGGCATGGCCTCCACCATCCTTGCCAGCGGCATCGACGTGGATCTGCGGGCCGCACTGGAGCTGGACACCGGGACAGCGGACGACGAGCCTGCCCCCGGCGACGGAGAATAAGCCATGACGCCCGCGCACATCCGCTATCTGCACGAGGTCGCCCGCCAGCTGGATGCGGCTCCTGCCGTGGGTGGGGAGCGCGGGCGCATCGTAGCCCGTGCGGCCGAGACCCTGGGCAAGAGCGCCAAGACCGTCTACGCCCTGCTGCGCCGCCATGCCGGATGGTGCAGCGGCCGCAAGGCCCGTGCCGATAGCGGCGTCACCTGCGTGGATCGCGAGCTGGCCCTGACCGTGGGCGGCCTCGTGCATGTGGGACGACGCCAGAACGGCAAGAAGACAACGAGCATCAAGGCAGCACGCGAGCTGTTGCAGGCCAACGGCCTCGGCGTGCCGGACGAAAGCACAGGAGAGATCGTCATGCCCAGTGTCGCCACTTTGAGCCGGGCCATGCGTGCCCAGGGCTGCCACCCCGATCAGCTGCGGCGTGCCGCCCCGGCCTCGGCCCTGCGCAGTCTGCACCCCAACCACACCTGGGAACTGGATGCCTCGGTCTGCGTGCTGTACCGCATGAAGGGCAGCCGGGCCGTGCGTCTGCTCAACGAACGCGACTACAACGAACACAAGCCCGGCAAGCTGCTGGAAGTGGCCGGGCAGCGCATCATCCGCTATGTGGTGGCCGACCATTACAGCGGCGCCCTTTATGTGCGTTACGAGCAGGCCCGGGGCGAGGATGCCCTGGGCGTCATCAAGACCCTGATCGCGGCCATGGAAGACCGCGGCCCGCGCGATCCCCTGCACGGCGTGCCCTTCCAGCTGTTCACCGACCCCGGCAGCGGCAACCGCTCCGGCCTGCTGCTGCAATTTCTGGAGCGGCTGGACATCCGGCCCCTGCACCATGCCGCGGGCAATGCCCGGGCCACAGGGGCGGTGGAAGTGGCACAGAACATCGTGGAGACCGGATTCGAGAGCCGCTTGCGCTTCATGACTGTCCCTTCGCTGGAAGAATTGCAGGCCCGGGCCGATGCCTAGCGGCGGCACTTCAATGCCACGGCCATCCATCGCCGCACCCGCAAGACCCGCAATGCCGTCTGGGGCAGCATCAGCAGCGAACAGCTGCGCGTGGCCACACGCCCGGTCATGGAAGCCATCGCGGCCTGGCAGGACAAGCGCTGCAAGGTCGATGCCCATTTCCGCATCCGTGTGGATACCCGGGCCTGCGGGGTGCATGAATACGACCTGCGCGAGCTGGGCTACCACGGCCTGTGCGTGGGCGACAGCGTGGTGGTGCGCCTCAAGCCCTTCCTGGCCCCGGTCATCCGCGTCATCTGTCGCAAGGCGGACGGGACGGAACTGGTCTTCGAGGTCTCGCCCGTGGCTCGGGATGCCGCCGGTTTCGACATCACGGCTCCGGTCATCGGTGAGGACTACCGGAGCGCGCCCAAAACCGTCCAGCAGCGGGCGCTGGACGACGTGCTGGCCACAGCCTACGGCACGGACAGCACCGAAGCGGCACGCCGCCACAAGCAGCGGGACAGGACGCCTTTTGCCCACCTCGACCCCATGGCCGACGTGCGCGAAGCCCCGTTGCAGTTCCGCCGGCCGGGCACGCCTATGGCCGTGGCAGCGCCGCAGGCTGCGCCGCTGCCCCTGAACCATGCCCAGGCCGCCATGCGCCTGCGCGAGATGTGCGGCGAGGCCTGGAGCCGTGATCCGGCCGCCTGCATGGCCCTGGTGCGCCAGCGCTTCCCGCGGCAGGTGCCCGAAGACAGGCTGGAAGAACTGGCGGCCCTCATCAACGGCCGGGACAGCGCCCGCCACGGCGCCACTGTCCTGCGCTTCGACGCCGCGGCCAGAACTGAAGGAGAAAGGGCATGTGCCAACTGACCTCCCCGGAGGGCCTCCGCCGCCTGCTGGCTCGCTGCGGCATCAGCCAGCGACAGGCCGCAACGGCCTGCGCGGTAAGCCCCGCCACCATCAATATATTGTTGCGCAAGGGGCAAACGCCCAAGACCACCTGGCCCCGTCTCCGTGAGGCCCTGACCGGCCTTTTGCGGGATGCCGGGGCCTCGGAACGGGACATGGAGAGCGCCCTGGACGACAGCGGCCCGGCCGCGGCTCCTCAAACCATAAAGGAAGAACCTTCCATGATCATACGCAAGCAACATCTGAGCATGTCCACCCGCCAGCACTTCAAGCTGCTGCGCGATCCCTTCGCCGACCCGCAGAGCGTGGAGGACGTCTATCTGAGCCCGGACAGCCGCTTCGTGCGCGAGACCATGCACGATGCCGCGGTCAACGGCAATTTTCTGGCCGTGGTGGGGGAATCTGGCTCCGGCAAGTCCACACTGCGCGAGGAACTGGTGGAGCGCCTGCGCCTCAACGGGGAATCCGTCATCGTGGTGGAACCCTACACCCTGAGCATGGCGGAATCGGAAAAGAACGGGAAGCCGTTGCGCGCCCCGCACATCGCCGAGGCCATCATCTCCACCGTCTCGCCCGGCACCAGCGTACCGCCCAGCCCGGAGATGCGTGCCCGCAAGCTGCACAAGGTGCTGGTGGAATCCAGCCGTGCGGGCTTCCGGCACTGCCTCGTCATCGAGGAGGCCCATGACCTGCACATGCACACCCTGAAGGCCCTCAAGCGCTTCTGGGAACTCAAGGACGGCATGCGTCGCCTGCTCTCCATCATCCTCATCGGGCAGACCGAACTCAGGGACAAGCTCTCCAGTACCCAGAGCGACGTGCGCGAGGTGGTACAGCGCTGCGATGTGGTGGAACTGCCGCCCGTCAAGCAGCCCGGGGACTTCCTGGCCTTCCGCTTCCAGCGGGCAGGCTCCCGCCTGGAAGACATCTTTGCCCCGGATGGCGTCGAGGAACTGCGCAACCAGCTGGTGGTGGCCCGGGGCCTCAATGCCGCCAGCGTCTATCTGGGCTATCCGCTGGCCATCAGCAACTTTGCCGTGGCCAGCATGAACCTGGCCGCGGAACTCGGTTTCGAGACCGTGACTGCCGACGTGGTGCGGCAGGTGCATCCCTAACCTGAAAGGAGATCATCCCATGACGAAGCGTGTGAAGCCTGTCCTGAACATCCCCACCGTCTCCACCGTCGAAGAAGCCGATGCCACCCTGGCCGAGATCGCCGCCCGCAAGCGCCAGATCAGCCTGCACGAGATCGCTCTCAAGGAAGACGTTGACAAGCTAAAGGCGGAATGCGCCGCCCGCTGCGAGCCGCTGAAAAAAGACATCGAGGCCCGCGAACAGGCGCTCGTCCAGTTCGCCCTGGCCCGGCGGGAAGAACTCTTCAAAAACAGGAAGTCCCGCGAGCTGACCTTCGGCACCATCGGCTTCCGGGTCTCGTCCAGCCTGCGGACCATCAAAAAAATGACCTGGGAACGGGTGCTGGGCGTCCTCAAGGAACGCGGCATGACCCACTGCATCCGCATCAAGGAAGAAGTGGACAAGGAAGCCCTGCGCACCCTCGGCCCCAACACCCTGGCCGATGTGGGCTGCAAACTGACCCAGGAAGATGCCTTCTTCTACGAGCTCAACGAGGCGGAGCTGGAAGGCAGCCGAACATAGGAGAGGACATGAAAGGGGTTGTTTCTTGGAGAAACAACCCCTTTGCAGCCGTTACTTTGTCCCGTAGTCGCGAGGGATTCGATCTGTGGGGGGAGGACAGACAGGTCTCGTATCCCCATTGGTCACCATGGTGGGCGTGAACGGAGGAGCGGGTTGCTGGACAGGAGGAATCTGAACCTGAGAGGGGGGAGTAGGTCTGTCTTCAGCCATAAAACTACCTTCCTTTTTAGCTAGTTAAATAGTTTTTTTAAGAATACTTCGATAGGAAGTGTTATTTTGGGCGTGGCTCCTAATAGTGAAAATATACAGCTAGTTACAGATATCAACAGGAATATGGAAAGAGCACGCAACTTTAAGCCAATTTTTGTACATACTTCGATATGATGCGAGATTGCATTCTCAAGATGCGTTATCATCGTTATACGAACTTTTTCGTCATTTGTTTGTACTTCTGCATTATCATAAGCCATCTGTATCAAATCTTTATAGGGGATTTGCTGCGTTCGAAAGGTTAGCCCACGTCCACGCATCGTATCAATACCTAGGAGAAAGGCTGCTACGGAAAATAGCATTGATGTTGTGCTAAAAAAAATAAAAAAAACTCCAGGCTCCATGACCCAAGGCAAATTTTCCCCTCTGATTATATTCAAAAAAATGGCTCCCTCCACGCTGATGAGCAGAGTTGCCAGCCATAGATAATTTCGCAAGATGGCATGTTGTGCGTTATGTCTGTCATAAGTAATTTGTTTATACTCGTCCTGCGCTGCCTTCAGTATAATATCTAATGATACCCTATAATCAGTCTTTTTAAATTTAGGCTTGGAATTATCCTTAACTCGACTATTTATTTTTACCATATATTATCCTTTTAGTCAGATATGTAAGGCGATAAATGCTATCATAAAATAATACCCCGTAATAATTTGTAAAGAGCGAGGTGACTATATGAGCAAGCTCATCGGCATGATCCACATGGCCAAGAGCCGGCTCGGCATGGACAACACCACATACAGGGAGTTCCTGACTGCGGTCATCGGCAGGGACTCCCTGCGCGGTTCCACGTCCGGCGAGCAATGGCGCGTTATGGAAGAACTAAAGCGGCGCGGCTTCGTGCCCCGATCCGCAGGACGCTCGGACGCCGCGGCGGACAGCCCCCAAGCCAAGAAGATACGCTCCCTCTGGCTGACCATGGCCGATTGCGGCATCGTCCGGGACAGATCCGAGAAGGCCCTGGAAAACTATGTGCGGCGCATCACCGGCGTCAGGCTCGGACAGGCGACGGTCAAGCAGTGCCAGACGGTCATCGAGACCCTCAAGGCTTGGCTGGACCGCTGCGACGATTCCCGCATCCGGGACATCTGTCGCGCCATCCTGGAACAGGCGGAAGACGCTCCCGCAGTGCTGCACGGCAAAACGGTAGTGGAGGCCAGACATGGGAACCTACAGTGATCGCGCCCGGGAACTTCTGGAGCTGATTGCCGCCATCGTGGACGAAGAAGCCACGCTCGGCACGCAGGATCTGGGCCGACGGGTGGCGGATCGCATCTCCGATGAATGCGGCGGCCAGCAGGTCTACTTCCCTTTCGACAGGGCACGCCGTGATGGCCGCATCTACACGGAATGGAAGGGCGGCCTTACCATCCCGCAGCTGGCCTCCCGCTTTCGGCTGTCCACGCAGCACATCTACGACATCCTGAACAAAGAAAAGAAACGCCGCCGTCTCGCCCAGGCGACACTGCCCGGCGTGGTCCCCAAGGACGGACAGCACTGACATGCCCCCGTCCGGCATAAAGACAGTCCGCCATACATCACAAAAAAGGGAGGCACGAAGCCTCCCTTGCCTTTTGCATATCGTGCAACCTCGTTGCAAATGACCGTCCCGACATATCCCGGCACATCCCGGGTTATCCCGTTACGTTCCCTTCAGTTATCCCGTGTTCCTTCACCATCCAGGAGATTAGGGCCGGGGACGTGGTCATCTGCCCCGCCAAGGTTAAGCACTGGCACGGCGCCGCTCCCGGCAGCGCCATGACGCATATCTCCATCTGTGAAGAAACAGAGCCCGGCAAGGTCGTGGAATGGCTGGAACCTGTTACCGACAGCCAGTACGCCGGCCGCTGAGCATAAAGGAGAACAGCATGGAAAAGTACAACAACGGACGCCGTCAGATCCTGATGGCCCTCGCATCCCTCGCAGGCGGCCTGTTCCTTCCGGGCACGGGCCGCGCTGCCCCTCAAACGCAGGAGGCACAACGCATGCTCGTCGTCTTTTATTCCCATACGGGCAATACTCGCACCATCGCCCGGCACATCCAGGCCCTGACCGGCTGTGACCTGCTGGATCTGGAGCCCGTCACGCCCTATCCCCGTGACTATGATACGGTCGTCAGCCAGGCAAAAAAGGAAAAGCAGCAGGGCTTCCTGCCGCCGCTGAAAAATCCGCTGGATATGGTCAGCCGCTATGACGTCATCCTCGTGGGATCGCCCAGCTGGTGGGGCACCTTTGCCGGACCGGTGCGCACCTTCCTGTCCACGGCTGCCTTGGACGGGAAAACGCTCATCCCCTTCATCACCCACGAAGGCTCCGGCCTCGGCAGCGCGCCTGCCGACTTGCGCCGCCTCTGCCCTTCCGCGAAGACAGGCGAGGGGCTGGCCATACGCGGCAGCCGGGTGGATGGCGCCCGCCAGCAGGTGGAATCCTGGCTGCGGAAGACGGGCCTGCTGCCTGCCTAAGAGGAAGGCTTCTGCGGAGCAGCTCCTCTTTCACATGTGCCCGCTGCTCCGGAAAAGCGGGAACAGCTGACGGATGCCGACCAGTTTGACGAGGGCCGGTATCCCTGGACAAAGTGCGTCCCCTTGAAAAGAAAGGGCGGCAGGATGTCTCCTGCCGCCCTCTTCGTCACAGTTCCATGCTTTTGGAAAAAAGATGCATGACCGCCACTCCGGCAACGATGAGGCCCAGTCCGATCATGGCCGGCAGGTCCAGTTTTTGGTGGAAGAAGAACCAGCCCACCAGGGAAACGATGACCACCCCGATGCCTGACCACAAGGCATAGGCTATGCCCACGGGTACATATTTGACCACCACCGAGAGCAGGTAGAACGCCAGGGCATAGCCGCCGATGCAGAGCAGCGACGGCAACAAACGGGTAAATCCCTGCGTCTCCTTCAATGCCGATGTGGCCACGATCTCCGAGCCTATGGCCAGCAGGAGCAACAACCAGTGCATGGGGCCTCCCTATGCCTCCTGCGCCAGCAGCGCGGCCTCGTACATCCCTTCGGCCAGTGTGGGATGGGCATGGATGGTATGGGCCACCTGCTCCAGGGTCAGACCATTGGCCACCCCCAAAGCAGCTTCCGCCACCAGGTCGGAGGCATGGGCGCCCACGATGTGCGCCCCCAGCAGACGGCCACTATCCGCAGCGGCCACCAGCTTGAAGAAGCCCGGCAGTTCGCCCATGGCCTGGGCCTTGCCCAGTTCGCGCATCTGGAAGGTGACGCAGCGCACATCCAGGCCCAGTGCACGGGCCTGCTGCTCGCTCAGGCCCACGCTGCCCACTTCGGGCGAGGTGAACACGCCGGAGGGCACGGCATCATAGCACATGGCGCGCGGCTTGCCGCACAGGCCCTCCACCACGCACAAGCCTTCCATGGCTGCCACATGGGCCAGCATCACACGGGAGGGGCCCAGCAAATCGCCGATGGCATACACTTCGGACAAAGAGGTCTTCAGGGCATCATCCACCACGACCCAGCCGCGGCGGTCGGTCTCGATACCGGCTTCGGCCAGCCCCAGGCCTTCCGTGGCCGGGCAACGGCCCACGGTCACTAGTACCATGTCGGCCTCGACGGGCACTTCCTTCTGCTGGGCGGGCGTAGGTTTGTCCACGAAGGGAGAGGCCGTCAGCGTGGCACGCACCACGCCATCCTCCACCCGCACGTCCTTAAGGGTACGGCCCAGCTCGCAGGAGATGCGGCGTTTCTTCATCTCGCGCTGCAATAGTGTACTGACATCAGCATCCATGGACGGCATGGGCAGCAGGCGGTCCTGCCCTTCCACTACAGTCACCTGCGCCCCGAAGGAACGATAGATAAACGCCATCTCGCAGCCGATGACGCCACCACCCACGATGATCAGGCGCTGGGGCACACGATCCAGTTGCAGGGCATCATCGCTGCTCAGGATATGGGTGTGGTCGAAAGCCAGGCCGGGCAGCTCCGCCACCCGGGAGCCGGTAGCCAGGATGAGGGCGTCGTTCTCCACCACTTCCACGCTGCCCTCGGCCGTGGTCACTTCCACATGACGGGCATCCAGCACCCTGCCGTGACCAGTGCACAGATGTACTTTGAGACGGGCGCAAGCCTTTTCCAGACCACCGCGCAGGATACCGACGACCTTTTCCTTGCGGGCCAGCACAGCGGCCGGGTCCACATGGGGCGTCCCTTCACAGGTAATGCCGAACTCGGCCAGACGCAGGGCTGTTTCCAAGGCCTCGGCCGAAGCCTTGAGAGTCTTGGTAGGGATGCAGCCGGAATTGAGGCAGGTCCCGCCCAGATGGGCAGCCTCCACCAGCGTGACTTCCATGCCCGCGCGGGCAGCGGCAAAAGCCGCCGTATAGCCGCCGGGGCCACCACCAATGACGGTCAGACGTTTCATGCAGCCCTCCTGTTGCGCTGACTAAAATTTTTCCAGTCAATATACTGAATTTTATTGCACTATTTACAATAGTGCCGCATCCCGCCTGCCCGGTCAAGGCCCGGCAAAATGCAACAACCTTTCACATGTGCTGCCTCTTGCCCTGCCGCAATGCCAGACAAGATCATCCGTGGCGGATGACACATGGCAGCCAGACAGACCTTTGCTCCAGGGAAAACGGGGAACTCCCGGAGGGGAGCTCCCCTGCCGTCAGTCACTACTTGCCGTGCTTGGCGTTCCACTGATCGGAATTGGGGAAGAACAGGGGCTGCCCGTACTTGTCCTTGCCGAAATCACGGATGATGGTCTGGGCTTCATCGCCCACCAGCCAGTCCGCGAACTTCAGGGCCGCATCCTTGTGGACCTGGGGGAACTTGTCGGGATTGACCCGGATGATGGCGATGAGGTTGAGCATGATGGGGTCGTTCTCCACCAAGGGCACGACCTTGACCGTATCCTTGAGGGTCAGCCAGGTGGCGCGGTCCATCAGGGTGTAGGCCTGCTTCTTGTCCGTATAGAGCGTCGTGGCCTTGTTGCCCTTGGCGCCGTCGGCATAGACCTCATACCAGGCACCAGCGGGCTGGATGCCGGCAGCCTGCCAGATGTCCATTTCCTTGACATGGGTACCGGACTTGTCCCCGCGGGAGACGAAGGGCACACCGGCCTTGGCGATGGTGGCAAAGGCCTCGGCAGCGCTCTTCATGCCCTTGATGCCCGCCGGGTCACCGGCAGGGCCCAGGATGACGAAGTCATTGTACATGACATCACGGCGATCCACACCGAAACCGGCAGCCACAAAGGCGTCCTCAAGCTTGCGGGCATGGACCATCACCAGGTCGAAGGTGCCGCTCTCCGCCTTTTTCAGGGTCTTGCCGGTCCCGGCTTTTTCCATGCTGATGGCGATACCGGTCTTTTTGCTGAAGGTATCGGCCAGCAGCGGCAGGATACCGGCATCCACCGGACCGATGGTGCTGGAGATCTTCAGGCTGTCCGCGGCCTGGACGGGGACGGACAAGGGGAACAGACACAGCAGGCAGACCAGGCTGGCCATACGGGAAAACTTCATGGTGCTTCCTCCAGATGAACTTGCAGCCGGGCGGGATGCCCGGCCTTACGTCGCTTCCGGCCACTGTGCCCCAAAAAAAACTTTCGGACAATACACAAGACCCATGGCGGCACACGTCCGGCCAGACATGGCGGCCATACACGCCATTGCAGCCTGTTTTCCGCCTTGCCGCGGCAGCATGAACGGCCGGTCTGCCCCGCAGGCGATACATTTATGCTCTTTTTTTGCCAGATCCTCTCTTCCGCTGTTCAGGCTACCACAAGTTGTTTATATTCAAAGTCGTTGCAGCCTTTTTCTTCTAAGGATGTTCCCATGCTCGACCCGCACGCTGAACTGCTCCGCATCAATGCCCGCATCAAGGAGATCCTGCTCCAGCACATGCCCCGCACGGGCACGTACCACAGCCCCGTGCCCGGACTGGTCACGCGCAGGCTCGAGACCTGCCACACCACCACGACCTGCCTCGGCAAGCCTTCGGCATCCATCATCGTGCAAGGAGAAAAGATCGCCATGCTGGGGGACCGGGAGATCCATTACGGGGAGGGCCAGTGCCTGGTCACGGGCGTCGACATGCCCAACGCCTTCCGCGTCCTCCAGGCCTGCCATGACCACCCCTTCCTGGCCATGTCGCTGGAGCTGGACAGGAGCCTGACCGGCCAGATGGTCAAGGAACTGGCCGATGCCGTCCCGCCTGCGGCCCGCCCGGACAGCGGCGTCATCCTGGGCACGACCAGCCCCGAACTGCTGGATGCCTTCCTGCGTCTGGCCCGCCTGCTGGATACGCCGGAACGGATCCCCATCCTTGCGCCGCTGGTCATCCGCGAGATCCACTACCTGCTGCTCATCGGGCCGCAGGGCGCCGGGCTGCGTCAGCTCAATACCCACGGCACCCAGGCCAACAGCATCGCCCAGGCTACGGACTGGCTCCGCAAGAACTACCGCAAGCCCCTGCTGGTGAGCCAGCTGGCCCGCCAGGTCAACATGGGCACATCGACCTTCCACCGACATTTCAAGGAGGTCACGGGCATGAGCCCGCTGCAGTATCACAAGCGGCTGCGCCTGTACGAGGCCCAGCGTCTGATGCTGGCCGGCGAGATGGATGCGGGCAGCGCGGGGCTGGCTGTAGGCTACGAAAGCACGGCCCAGTTCAATCGTGAGTACAAGCGCCTCTTTGGCGAACCGCCCCTCCGCGATCTGAAAAGGATGCGCCGCCACGACGCCTGCCCCTCTGAAAACTCCCACTGAGCGCCGAAAAACGTATTGCAAGGCTCGGAGAAACTGCGTAAAAAAAATTCCTGCCTTTAACGGCAGGATTCAACGTTTTTTGCGTTATGCGCACACAGAGCACAGAGGAGTGCACCCATGTCTTACGCTCAACGAGTCATTGAAGGCCTGAAACAGAAGTACGCCAGCGAACCTGTCTTCCTCCAGGCCGTGGAAGAAGTGCTGATGACCCTCCAGCCCCTGCTGGACAAAGACGCCAAGTACGAAAAGTACAAGATCCTCGAGCGCATCACCGAGCCCGAACGCATCATCAGCTTCCGCGTGGAATGGGTGGACGACAAGGGTGAGATCCAGGTCAACCGCGGCTACCGCGTGCAGTACAACTCCGCCATCGGCCCCTACAAGGGCGGCCTGCGCTTCCATCCCAGCGTGAACCTGGGCATCCTCAAGTTCCTGGGCTTCGAACAGATCTTCAAGAACTCCCTGACCGGTCTGGCCATCGGCGGCGGCAAGGGCGGTTCCGACTTCGATCCCAAGGGCAAGTCCGAGACCGAAGTCATGCGCTTCTGCCAGGCCTTCATGACCGAACTGCACCGTCACATCGGTGCCACCATCGACGTGCCCGCCGGTGACATCGGCGTGGGCGGCCGCGAAGTGGGCTACATGTTCGGCCAGTTCAAGCGCCTGACCCGCAGCTACGAAGGCGTGCTGACCGGCAAGAACCTGCTCTTCGGCGGTTCCCTGGCCCGTACGGAAGCCACCGGCTACGGTGCCGTGTATTTTGCCCAGAACATGCTGGAAGACCGCGGCGAAAGCCTGGAAGGCAAAGTCTGCGCCGTTTCCGGTGCCGGCAACGTGGCCACCTACTGCTGCGAAAAGCTGCTCCAGCTGGGCGCCAAGCCCGTCACCGTGTCCGACTCCCGCGGCATGATCTATGATCCCGAAGGCATCAAGGTCGACGTGCTCAAGCAGGTGAAGGAAGTGGAACGCGCTTCCCTGACCCGTTACGCCGAACTGGTGCCCACCGCCAAGCACACCCCTGTGGCCGAATACCCCGAAGGCCGCAATGCCGTGTGGTCCGTGCCCTGCTTCGCCGCCTTCCCCTGCGCCACCCAGAACGAACTGAACCTGGCTGACGCCAAGGCCCTGCTGGCCAACGGCTGCAAGTGCGTGGCCGAAGGCGCCAACATGCCCTCCACCCTGGAAGCCGTGCACGCCTTCCTGGAAGCCGGTATCGCCTACGGCCCGGCCAAGGCTGCCAACGCCGGCGGCGTGGCCACCAGCCAGCTGGAAATGCAGCAGAACGCCGGCATGCAGAGCTGGACCTTCGAGACCGTCGACGGCAAGCTGAAGGACATCATGGGCAACATCTACAAGAATGCTGCCGAGACCGCCAAGGAATTCGGCCAGCCCGGCAACCTGGTGCTGGGTGCCAACATCGCCGGCTTCCGCAAGGTGGCCGATGCCATGATCGCTCAGGGCGTCTGCTAACGCTCCCCTCCAAACAGCAATGAAAAAGCCCGGCATGGCCGGGCTTTTTCATTGCATCACACAAAAACGCGTGCGCGGAAGGCCTGCCTACCAGTCTTCGTTATGGACACGTTCAGCGCGGAAGCGTTCCTGGGCCTTGAATTCCTGATCCGTATGTCCAAGCACGATCAGGCTCAGGGGACGGATGTTCTCCGGCATGTGGAAGATCTCGCGGAACGGCCGGGCCCTGTCCTCGATGGGATGCAGACCGCACCAGACCGTACCGATGTTCAGGGCACGCGCCGCCAGCATGAAGTTCTGCGTGGCCGCCGAGCAATCCTGGACCCAGAACCCGGGGGTCTTCTCTTCGTTCAGATCGGCGCAGATGATGACGGCTGCGGCTGCGCCTGCCGCCATCTTGGCGTAGGGATGGACCTCCGCCACCTTGCGCAGCATCTCGCGGTCACGGATCACGACAAAATGCCAGAGCTGGCGGTTGTTGGCGCTGGGAGCGCACATGGCGGCCTCCAGCATGCGGTCCATATCTTCCTGGCTGACGGGTTCGTCGGTGAAGGAACGGATACTGCGCCGGGTCCTGATCGCTTCAAACAAGTCCATAGGTACTCCCTTGCGGCTTTGGCCGCCTTTTTTTATGATAGCTCCCCTGCAAACGGCATGCCCAACCGGTCCGGGACCGGCGCATGCCGTGCGGGTTCGCACCTGCCCCGGAGGTACAAATGCATTTTGAACTGCTCGATGAACTGGTCATCATTTTCCTGCTTTCCATCGTCGTCAACCTTGTATGCAACAAGATAAAGCTGACGGCAACCGTAGGATTTTTGCTGACCGGCGTATTGTGCGGGCCTTCCCTACTGGGCATCGTGGACAGCCAGTCCATCAGCGATGTGGCGGAGCTGGGCGTGGCCATGCTGCTGTTCACCATCGGTATGGAGCTGTCCGGCGAGGCCCTGAGCCGCCTGAAACGCCCCGTGTTCCTGGGGGGCAGCCTGCAGATCGGCCTGACGGTGCTGGCCATAGCCGGTCTCACCGCCCTTCTGGACGGAACAAGCCTGCCCAGCGGTATTTTCTGGGGCTGTCTCGTGGCCCTGTCCTCTTCGGCCATCGTCTTGCAGATCTTCCAGCAGAAAGGCCTCACCAGCACGCCGACGGGGCGTCTTTCTCTGGCCATCCTTGTTTTTCAGGACATCATGGTCGCGCCCATGATGCTCTGTGTGCCCCTGCTGTCCGGGCAGTTCCATATGGCGCCCCTGGACATGCTGCTGTCGGTGCTGAAGGTGGGCGGCATCCTCGGGGCCGTGCTGCTGGCCGCGCATCTGGGCCTCAACCGCTTCATGGAAGCGGTCATGCGCACCCGCTCGCGCGAGCTGCTCTTCCTCTCGACCCTGGGCACCTGTTTCGGCATGGCGCTGCTGACCCACAGCCTGGGCCTTTCCCTTTCGCTGGGCGCCTTTTTGGCGGGCCTGATGCTGGCCCGTTCCCAGTACAGCATGAGCGTCATCTCGGGCATCATGCCCTACCGTGACGTTTTCATGAGCCTGTTCTTCATCTCCGTGGGCATGATGCTGGATCTCTCCTTCTTCCTCCAGCACATCTGGGCCATCCTGTTCAACACCCTGCTGTTCATCCTGATCAAGAGCCTGCTGACCATGCCCGCCGTCCTGGTGCAGGGCTACCCGCTGCGTACGGCCATCCAGACCTCCCTCTGCCTCGCGCAGGTCGGTGAATTCTCCTTCGTGCTGGCCGCCTCCGGTCTGGCCGCCGGTCTGCTCAACGACATCGGCTACCAGTCCTTCCTGGCCCTGAGCGTCATCACCATGATGCTCACGCCCTTCCTCATCAATCTGGCCCCCCGCGCCGCCGCCCTGCTGACCAGGGGACGCGGCAAGGAAGCCTCCAGCCCGGAAGCAGAGCAGCAGAAGACCAGCACCCTCAAGGATCATCTCATCATCGTGGGCTTCGGCATCAGCGGCAAACACCTGGCCCAGGTGGCCAAGGAATCCGGCATCCCCTACACCATCCTGGAGATGAACCCCGAGACCGTGAGCCGCTACAAGAACAAGGAGCCCATCTCGCACGGGGACGCCTCCCAGCCTGTCATCCTTGAGCATCTGGGCGTCTACACGGCCCGTGTCCTGGCCATCATCATCTCCGACCCGGCGGCCGTGCGCGCCATCACCCTGGAGGCCCGGCGCATGAACCCCGACCTTTACATCGTGGCCCGCACCCGCTTCATCACCGAGGTCGCCCCGCTGCGCCGTCTGGGAGCCAATGTGGTCATCGCCGAGGAATTCGAGACCTCCATCGAGGTGTTCAACCAGGTGCTGACCCAGTACCTGGTGCCCCGTCAGGATATCGACGCCTTTTCCGCCCGTCTGCGCCAGCAGAATTACCGTATGATCCGGCGTATGAGCAGTGCTGCGGACAGTCTGGAAAGCGTTGCCAGCCGTCTGCCCGAAATGGGAGTGCAGACCATGCGGCTGGAGGCAGGCTCCCCCCTGTGCGGCCTCAGCCTTGCCCAGAGCAATCTGCGCCGGGAATATGCCGTGACCGTGGTGGCCGTGGCCCGCAGCGAGCAGGAGGTAGTGGCCTCCCCGCCTGCCGACTTCGTTATGGAAGCCGGGGATCTGCTCTATCTGTTCGGCAAAACGGACAAGCTCTTTGCCGTCAAGCCGGTCATTTGTGCCGCTCCTGCGACACCCGCAACAGCGACCGCCCAGGAGGCCCATCAGGCCTGATATCGCGACAGGGCGCAAGTTTTCACCAAGCCGGAGCCCAGGCTTGCACTTGCCCCTGTCAGCCCGTATAGTCGTCTTTCCCGTCGGCTATGTCGGGGCAATCCCTTATGGAGGCAAGGATGCTCTCATTTACCGCCATCCGGGACGTACTCCAGCGATCCCGCAGCATCGCCATCGTAGGCGCCAAGGACAAAGCCGGGCAGCCCGTGGACAGAGTGGGCCGCTATCTGCTGGACAAGGGCTATACCGTCTTTCCGGTGCACCCTGTCCGCAAGACCGTCTGGGGCCTGACGGCCTATCCCGATCTGGCGTCCCTGCCCCAGCCGGTGGACATCATCGACCTTTTCCGTGCTCCCCAGTACTGCCCCGCCCATGCGCAGGAAGTGCTGGCCCTGCCCTGGAAGCCCCTCTGCTTCTGGATGCAGGAAGGCATCCGCTCTGCCGAGGCTCGTGCCCTGCTGGAGCCTGAACAGATCCTGGTGGTGGAAGACCTTTGCCTCATGGTCGAACACGCCCGCCTGCTCACTTTGCAAAAATAATCCTGAGGATATCGAAATGAGCCAAGAAACCCAGGCCTTTTCCTGTAAGATGTGCGGCCATTGCTGCAAGGGGAAAGGCGGTATCGTCGTCAGCCCCTCCGACCTGAAGCGGCTCTGCGCCACTCTCCGCATGGAAGAGGAAGAGGTGATACGCCAGTTTGGGGAATATGTGGGGACCAAACTCAAGATCCGCGTGGGCGAAGACGGCTACTGCATCTTCTTCCGGGAAGGCAAAGGCTGCATCGTCCACGAAGGCAAGCCTTCCATCTGCAAAGCCTGGCCTTTTTTCCGGGGCAATATAGAAGACCCCGTCAGCCTGCATCTGGCCAAGGATTTTTGTCCCGGCATCCCCAAAGAGATCAGCCATGCCGACTTTGCCGCCCAGGGCAAACGCTATCTGCAGGAAAACGGCCTGCTGGCCAGTGACCGCAGCTGCGAGGCCAATGCCCTGATCCTGGACAAATAGGTTGCCTGAACATCGAGAAAAAAACAGCCCGGAAGATGATCTTCCGGGCTGTTTTTCATGATCCGGTCCTCGGTCCGGCGGCTTTTGCCGCATCCAGATCCGCCTGCAGGCGTTCTGCCTGCAAATGACGCACACGGCGCAAAAAATCTTCACGATATGTCGCAGACTGCCCCGGAGATGTCTCCCCCTCGCGGAGACGCCGCTCGATGGCGGATCGCCGTGCCTCCGGGACATGCTCCAGCAGGGCCGTACGCACGGCAGGCCCGCAGGTGTCCAAGACTCCGGCCAAAGCTTCACCGGACGTTTCCTCCAGTGCCTCTTCCAGCAGACCGTCCTCCAGCTTCAAACAGTCTTCAGGACAGTGCACCATCCTGCCCAGCAGCGACGGCAGGCGGGAGTCGTGCCGTTCCAGATCGGCCAGCAGCTCCCTGGCCGCATCCTTGCCCGCAGCGGCCACGATCTCCGCTGCCACCTGCAGGCCGGGACGCCAGTCCTGTACAGATTTTTCCGCAGCCTGCCGGGCAAGCACACTGTCCACCTCATCCAGGATGTCCGCATCCACCGGGGCCAGCCCGCCGATATGCTCCAGCAGCAGTGAGCGCATGTCCGTCGGCAGGCGCATGAGCAGGCCCGCCGCCTGGGAAGCGGAAAGATGGCCAAGGACCAGCGCCAGCGTCTGGGGATGTTCCTGCCGCAGCAGCTGATAGAGCTGCCCCGGGCGCATCCGCTCCAGAGATTCGAACGGCCGTGCCGACTCTGCCGGGCCCCAGGCGCGCATGGTCTCCCGCGCCTCGCGCTCGCCAAGACAGTGCGCCAGCAGGCGACCGGCCAGGGCCCTGTCCGCACAGATGCCGTCGGCCTGCGTCTCAAGAAATATCCGGGCCTCCCGCAAGATGGCCCGTACTTCGCTTTCGGGAACGTGCGGCAGGCTGGCCATGGCTTCCGTTATCCGGGCAACTTCCTGCCGTTGCATGCGGCCCAGCATGTCCGTGGCCACGTCTTCGCCCATGGCCAGAAGGAAGACCGCACACCGCTGGCTGCCTGTCAGTTGCATGACTCCCGCCCTCCTGCTGCCCCTTCCGGCGTTGTGTCTTCCTGTGTCAGCCAGTGCCGCAGCAGGGCCACCCCCTGCCCGGGATGCTCGCGCAAAGAGGTTTCCAGCTGCCGGCGCAGACTCTCGGCATCCTCTGCCGCTTTGCTGTCCCTTTCCGCCTCACACGGCAGTTTTTCCTCAAAACGGACTTCGGGATCGGCAGATGGGCCAGAGGCCCGACGACGTGCCCGGAAGAATGCAGCCATACCGGCCAGAGCCAGCACGGCAAAGGTGAGGGCCAGCCCCCGCAGGGCAGCCGCATTCCGCCTGGCAGGCAGAAAACAGATCCGCAGGGCATCGCCCCTTCCCTCTTCCAGCGCACAGGCCTGCCCCAGCAGGCTCTCAAGATACGGGCGCACTGTTTCCGGGACGGCATTTTCTTCCAGCAATACCGAGATGGTACGACGTCCCGTTGTCCGGCCTTTTTCTGCCCCATCCAGACTGACGAGGACTTCTGCCCTGCCGTTGCCTTCCAGCAGTGGCCGCAAGACCCGCAGGGCCTGCCGCTCAAGCGCCACTTCCTGTTCCCGGCGGGCCGTCTCGTCTGTCTCATGATCAGGATACAGGCGCCGTCCTTCCGTATCGAAGACGAGGACATGGCGTTTGTCCGGGGCATCCGGTATCAGGGCCAGGGTATCCAGCATCCTGTCCAGAGCTGCGGCATCCGGCATGGCTTCCTGTCGCGCGGGCTCCAGGACGATGACCGCCCCGGACTGCCAGCTTTGGGGAGCCAGTTGCACCCGCGCCTGACGGATGCAGGAGAACTGTTCCAGCTGCCGGGCCAGCAAGGTCTCCCGCTCATGGCGAAGGGCGGCTGCATCGTTATCTCCGCTACACCCGCCTTCTCCCTGCAAGGACAACCAGCCAAGAAGTACGGCCAGAAGCAAAGACACGAACCCGACCGCCGCAAACGCGGCCTGTCGTGTACGCCCTGTCGCTCCGTGACGCTCCTGCATGCTGCCCGACACTGCCAAATTTCCCCCATGGATAGCTGTATCCATATATAGCTAGCAAAGAGGATGCCATTCATGAATAATCATTGATTACAATGTATTAAACATCACCCCAAAAATGGCTCCACATGAGCATTCAAAAAAATGACGCACGCTGCGTCCTGATACTATCCCCCGCTCCCTGCCCTATCCCCCGGCAGACAGCCGGCGCCGCAAGTACACCATATCACGCAAGAGTATGCCCTCTTCCACGATGGGCTGGGGATAGTTGCGGGTAAAGAAGTCAGGGATGCGGTCAAAGGGCACAAAACCGCAGGCCCGGTAAAATGCCAGCGTCGATGGGGCTTCTCCTGTCCCCAGCTGCAAACTATGGCAGGACGAGGCATATCGCGCACAGACAAATTCTATCAGCGCCCTGCCGTAACCGCGCCTGCGCCAGGCGGCTGCCACGGCCAGGTTCTTGATCTCCGCCACGCCCTCGCCTTCCCGGGTCACGACGCAAAGCCCCCGGGCATCGGGGTCATGAAGGACGAACAATTCCCCGCGGTCCAGATACCGGTCTATCATGGCCTCGCTCTCATCCCCGACGAGCAAGAGCGGCAACCAGGCTTTCTTATGACTACGGACATGTACGATATCCATATCCCCTCCCAGCTCTCCGTTTCTCCATACGGTCGCGCGGCTTCTCCCATCCGCCCGTGCCCCGTTCGCCGACCTTCAGCCATAAAAAAAGGAGGTCATCCGGGGGGATGCCTCCTGTCTGCGCTGTCTGACCGCCGTTACAATTTCATCTGACCATCTGTGACGCCCAGGCCGCGCAGGCGCAAATAGATCTCCGCACAGGCCCGGGCATCGGACCCCGCATGATGATGATCCAGCGGAATACCGAAGTAGCCGCAGACGCTGTCCAGCGCCCGCGATGCCAGCGGCAGGCTGCGACGCGCTCCCTTGAGCGTACACAAAAACGGCAGCTGCGGCTGCACAAGCTCCAGAGCCTGACAGGATGCATGCAACACCCTGCGGTCGAAGCCGGCATTGTGGGCCAGAAGGGCATGGCTGCCTTCCATGAAGGCCACGAGCTGCGGCCACACTTCCGTGAAGGTGGGGGCGTCTTTCAGCATGGGCCAGGTCAGGCCATGCACATGGGTGAACAAAACACGGGAGGACGGCGGACGGATCAGGCTGTAAAAGCTGTCCGTCACCACGCCATCCTCGATGCGGCAAAGGCCCACAGCGCACGCGCTGTGGGCCGCATAGCCGGAAGTTTCAAAATCAAGGGCCACATACCGGCCTGTCGTCATACGGGGCTACTCCTTGCCCTCCGCCGCGCTGCGGGCAGCTTCGGCGATGCGGTCAGCGATGTAGGCACGCATGGCATCATCATCTTCATCCAGATTGAAGCAGCAGGCATCTTCGCCCATGAGACCGGCCGGCACATAGTCGCCCAGCTCGTCAGGATCCTGGATCATGTCGGCATAGAAGCAGACCGACAGCCAGCGGCTTTCCGGTTCGTCATCCACCACGTCCACCAGGACGAACAGCTCGCGCCGTTTCTGGGCGGCATTGCGCGCACGCAGCGAATAGCTGACGCCCGGACGGGCCTTGAATTCCAGCGAAACGTTTTCCAGACCCACCAGATAGTCACGATACGCCAGGAAGGCCGCGCGGGCATTCAGGGGATCGCTCTGCCAGGCCTGCACCAGTTCTTCAACGCCCTTGCTCCAGTCAGCGGACATATGAACACTCCTTTGTCTGCTCTTTGCCACGGCGTACCGCATACGGACGAAACGGCCTCGTCGTGAATCCGGGCATGCTCTTTCGTGCACAGCCTGACCACCGGCTGTCGCGCGCGTCCACCCTCTGCGGACCGCATGTCCGCCGGATCAGAGAATGCCCCATCGTGGGGATAATGCCCGTGCTCCGCAGCCTTTGTCAAGGCAGGATACAGACCTCCCCGACGGAGTTGTACAGGCCAGCCGTCCCATGCTGTCGCGGCACCTGTCCACACGGAATGTTCCAGAATCCAGAACGGTCCCCAGTTCTCATGCACGGTACTCATCAGGCCTGCACGGCCCGCACACTGTACAGACGGGATCAGGGAGACTGTTCTTTCCTGCAGCCAGTACGAGGGGAAACGAAACAACAAAAAAAGCCCCGAAAAACGGGGCCTTTTTTATCTGCTTTGCACGATAGCGCTACTTGAAAAGCTCGCGCTCCTGCACCTTGGCTTTATCCGTGCGGTCTTCCACGTCGACGCCCTTGGGCGGCGTGAACTGGAAGGTGCTGCTTCCCAGCATGACGTCCGGAATGAACTTGGTGAAATTCACGTCGTTATGGTTGCCGTAAAAGTCCACCAGATCCACGCGACGGATAAAGGTCTGGGCATCCACCCAGATCAGGGCTTCGACCATCTGGGGCGTCGGGTCCTTGGGGTACAGGCGGATCTTCCGCATCCCGTTCTCCGAACCTTCTTCCTTGATGTCAAAATCCTTGCTCAACGCGGCCTGGCCGGTCAGCACCTGGATGATGCTGCGGGAATCCTGCACCAGATCGTGAGGATAGCGGTAGGCCACTTCCTCTTCCGGGATGTAATCCCAGATCTCCTTGCCCGTGACCACAAGGGTCTCCTTGATGGGCTTCTTCGTCTCCCAGCGGATGAGCAGGGGCTTTTTGAAATGCAGGGTCCCGTAACGGGTCTCTACAGCCCCGCTTTCCTTATGGGTGAGCTTTTGTTCGAACTCGGCGGAAAAAGACTGCAAGGTGTCATAACGCTGTTTGAGATCTCCCACGAGATCGGCGGCCTGCGCCCATGAGGCAAGCGCCAGCAGGGATACGGCACCAAGCACCAGAGATTTGATCATGCGCATTGTTACCTCCTATTTGACCACGGCTCGCGGCTTGCTGCCGTCAGCAGGGCCAATGATACCGTCGGCCTCCAGCTGTTCCACCATATTGGCGGCCCTGTTGAAGCCGATCTTGAAGCGTCGCTGGATCAGGGAAATGGACACCCTGCCCTGTTCGGTCACAAAAGCCTGGACCTCCGCGTACAGGGGATCCGAAGCCACATCCCCTGCTCCGCTGCCGCCACCGCTGCCACCGGCCGCGCCGTCAGCGCTCCAGTCCGCAAAGCTGACCTTGTAGCTGGGCACGAGATGGTGCTTCCAGTAGCCGACGACGTTCTGCACTTCCTCATCGCTCAGGAAGGGGCCGTGCAAACGCTGCAAGCGACCGCCGCTGGGCTTGAACAGCATGTCGCCGCGGCCCAGCAGGTGCTCGGCACCGGCCTGGTCCAGAATGGTGCGCGAATCATGCCGCGACGTGACCTGGAACGAGATGCGGCAGGGGAAGTTGGCCTTGATCAGGCCGGTCACCACGTCCACGCTGGGGCGCTGGGTGGCCAGGATCATATGGATGCCCGCGGCACGGGCCAGCTGGGCCAGACGCACGATGCTGGTCTCCACCTCGCGGGCAGCCGTCATCATCAGGTCGGCCAGTTCGTCGATGACGATGACCAGATAGGGCAAGGGCTCCAGATCGGCCAGATCCGGCGGGAGCTGACCGTTGTAGCTGGCCAGGCGCTGATTGTAGGAAGCCACGTTGCGTACGCCCATGCGGGCCATGGCCTCATAGCGCTGGTCCATCTCATGCACGGCCCAGTCAAGAGCGTTCTTGGCCTCGCTCATCTCCGTCACCACCGGATGGATCAGGTGCGGCTCATCGGCGTACATGGCCATTTCGATGCGCTTGGGGTCCACCAGGAGCAGACGCATCTCTTCAGGCTGCGTACGGTACAGCAGGCTGAGCAGGATACCATTGAGGCAGACGCTCTTGCCCGCACCGGTGGCACCGGCCACCAGCAGGTGCGGCATCCTGGTCAGGTCCGCCATGAAGGGACGACCGGCGATGTCCTTGCCCAGGATCATGGTCAGGGGCCCGCAACCCTTGCGAAAATCTTCCGACGAGGCCAACTCTCTGAAATTGACGATCTCCCGGTCATCATTGGGGATCTCGATACCCACGGTATCGGATCCGGGGATCGGGGCCTGGATGCGCACGGCGATGGCCTTGAGGGCCAGGGCCAGATCGTCGCTGAGATTGGCGATGCGGTTGACGCGGATACCGGGAGCCGGGCGCACCTCGTACATGGTGACCACAGGTCCGGGCGTGATGCGGACGAGCTCGCTCTGGATATCAAAATCCTTCAGGCATTCCATCAGCGCCTTGCCGCGGGCTTCCAGATCCTCACGACGCACACGGGGGGCATCCTTGGAAGGCAGGCTCAGCAGATCAAGGCTGGGCAAAGGAATGGGCGCGCGAGGGCGCTTTTCCTGCGGGGCAGGCGCCGTCGGCCGGGGAACAGATGCTGCAGGAGCGGCCTTGGGGGCTGCGGCGGCGTCCTGCTCTGCAGGAGCCGGTTCGGCAGAGGCGGACGCGGCAGCATCCTGCCCGCGGCTTTCCTGCGCCGAAGCCTCTTCCACGGCGATGTCACCGGCGGCGGAGTCATCCTCAGCAGCCGGGACGACGGAAGGCGTCTCTACGATGACCGGACGGGGAGCCGCCGGCGCAAAAAAGTCATCATCGTCATCAGGCCCGGAGACGGGCGCGGCAACCGGCGCCTGTTCCCTGACGGGAGCGGCAGACGCAGCAGGCTGGGCGATCTCTTCGGGCTCCACAGGATAGATCTCCGGCATGGGCTCCTTGGCGGGACGGATATTGCCCAGCTTGTCGCGCAGGGCCCGCCAGAAATCGGATCCCTTGCCCGGCGTCTTCTGCTTCAGACCGGCGAGGATACGCTTATGGAAAGGCAGGGAGGCAAGCTCCTGACCGTGAGTGACGATCTCGGGCTTGTGCTCTTCTTCCTGTTTCTTCTGCAGGATGCGCTCGCGGATGCGGGCCATGCACAGCGCTCCTACGGAGAACCAGGAGAAGTTGAAGGTCAGCTGGACGCCGACCAGAAAAATGAAGAACCAGACCAGCCCCGAGCCCCCGGGGCTCAGATAATAGCTGGAATTGGAGTGCAGGGTGCCGCCGATCATCCCGCCACCGGCGATATCGCCAAGGGACAGATCCCATGCGGCCCCCACGACCAGCAGGCAGATGGTGAGCAAAAAAAGGCCGCACCAGCGCCACCAGCTGATGGTATACGCGGGGGAGACACAGGACGCGCCCAAGGCCCCGAAGACCAGAGGCCAGATATAGGCGCCTATGCCAAAAACATCATTGAGGAAGCCGGCAGTATAGGCACCAAAAAGTCCCGCCTGGTTGCTGACTTCAGCCTGCCTGCTGACCACATGGTTGAGGCTGGGGTCATTGGCGCTGAAAGTCACCACACTGAGCAGCATCAGCAGTGACCAGAAAAGCAGGAAAAGCCCAAAAAGTTCGCGGCTGAACTTGCGTGCGTCCGTATGTCTACCCTCGCGTATCTTGCAAAAAGGCCTATTCGCGGCCCAGGTATTCCTTGGTACGGGTATCGACCTTGATGCGGTCACCTTCGTTCACGAAGATGGGCACCTGCACCACGATACCGGTCTCCAGCTTGGCGGGCTTGGTCACGTTGCTCACGGTGTCGCCCTTGGCGCCGGGTTCGGTCTCCACCACTTCGAGCACCAGGCTCAGCGGAATATCGATATCCAGGGGATTGCCCTTGTACAGCAGCACGCGGCATTCCTGACCGTCCTTGAGGAAGCCTTCCTTGCCGCTGGTGGTGGAGGTGGAGACCTGGAGCTGTTCGTAGGTGGTCATATCCATGAAGATCAGCTCGTCGTCCTGGCGATACAGGAACTGCATGTCGCGGGTCTCCATGTCGGGCTTGCCCACCTTTTCGCCGGAACGGAAGGTGATGTCCTGGATGCGTCCCGTCAGGATGTTGCGCAGCTTGGTGCGGACCATGGCACCGCCCTTGCCGGGCTTGAAATGCTGGAAGTCAACAATTTCGTAGGGGATGCCTTCCACCTCGATCTTGAGGCCCTTGCGAAAATCAGTCGTCGAATACATTCTTCCTCCTGCTGCCGTGCACGTGGCCTTTTTCCGGCCATTTGCAAAAAAAACGCGCTACGGCTAGTATACGCTTAGTGAATTGCGGATTATTGTGAAAATACCCCTTACTGTCAAGCTGTGCCTGAGGTCCACACCATGCCGACGCTTACCCTAGAAAGCACCGTCTACACCCTCCAGCAACTCCTGGATGTCCCGGAAGCCCAGGTGGCCCTGGCCGGCCGTTCCAACGTGGGCAAGTCCTCGCTCATCAACGCTCTGGCCGTGCGCAAAAAGCTCGCCAAGGTCAGTGCCACACCGGGCAAGACGCGCTCCATCAATTTTTACCGGGTGCAGCCCCACAACTTTTTTCTGGTAGACCTGCCGGGCTACGGCTATGCCCGGGCCAGCCACAGCGAGCGCCGCAGCTGGGCGGCCCTGCTGGAAAAATATCTTTCTACCTGCAAGAACCTGCGCGCCCTGGCCTTGCTGCTGGACAGCCGCCTGCCTCCCCAGAAACTGGATCTGGAGCTTGCCGGCTTCGCCCGTTCCTGCGGGCTTCCCCTGCTGCCCATCCTGACCAAGGCCGACAAGTGCAACCAGCGGGAACGTGCGGCACGCCAGGCGGAATGGGGCGAGATCGTCGGCGTCAAACCGGTCATCACCTCTTCCAGCAAGCGCATGGGCATGGATGCCCTGTGGCAGCGCCTTATCGAAGCTTCGGGCTGCGCGCCGGTCATCCTTGAGGAAGAGCCCGCCCAGCCCGTGACGGCATCGCTGGCCGAAGCTCTTGCCCGGACGACCGCCGGAACGGAAGAAAAGGCCTAGAGGCCTTTTAAAGTCCAAAGTCTTCCTCTGGCGCGAAAAGGACGCTTTTCTCAGATCCCATCCTCTCGTGAAAGGCCTCCATTCCAAGCAGAGGCACTTTTCCTGAACGGGACGACACAGAGAGCCTTACGAAAAAGAGGCAGGAAAATGTTCGTGCATCTTCCTGCCTCTTTTCTTTTGCTCGTTACTTGCCCAGCGGAGCGGATTCCGTCCTGGGCGGCTCCAGATGGATGAGTATGCGCCCCAGCAGCGGCAGGCGTTCGCGCAGCTCTTTCTCCAGGCGGACCGTCAGCTGATGGGCTTCTTCCACACTCAGCTCATGCCGGACACAGCAGTGGAAGGAGATGCACAAGCCGTACACCGGCAAGGTGTAGGCATGGTAGCCGTGGGCGCAGCACAGCAGGGGCTCGCGACCAACGGCCTGCTCCACTTCCTTCCAGGCCAGCTCTGCCACGGCTGTCTGGGCAGGAGCGGCTTCTTCCTGGACGTCTCCCCGCTCTTCAGGATCGATGTGGGTAACGATCCCGGCCTGCGGCAGGGCAGAATGCAACGCCTCTTCAAAGGCACGGACCCGTTTGTGGGCCTCGCAGAAGGCTTCCTGTCCCGGCACTTCCACATGGACCTCCACAAGCGTCCCCGCCCCGCTGCGCAGGATCTGGACATCATGGATGGCCAGCCCCTGGATGGAGGCCACCCGCTGCACCACAGTAAAGGGATCTTCCTTCTGGCCGGAACGCACAGGCTCCACATGGACCGTGACATCCGCGCCGGGCAGGATGGCATCCACAGCCAGTTCGGCATCATGGGCGATCTTGTGCCCTTCACTGACGCGTATGGCCGGGTCGACCCCCACGGTCAGATCCACAAAATAATGCGGACCGCTGGAACGCAAACGCACACGCTGCACGTCCTGGACGCCCGGCAGATGCTTCACTGCCTCACAGATGGCCTGCTGTTCTTCCGTAGAACCGCTGTCCATAAGCATATTGATGGCTTCCCGGGCCATATGGAGGCTGGCCCGGAAAATGATCAGGGCCACCAGGAGGGCGGCAACGGTATCCGCCTGCACCAGGACCTTGTGTACCGGTTCAGGCAGCTGCAGCTTGGCGGCCAGCCAGACGGCCCCCACACCCACGAGGACGACAGCGGAAGACAGGATATCTGTCGAAAAATGCAGGGCGTCGGCTTCCAGTGCCTGGCTCCGTGTCTCCTTGGCGACTTTTTTCAGCACCCGCACCCGGTTCACGTCGATCACGATGGAAATACCCATCACGATGATGCCCCAGATGGAAGGGGCCACCGGCGTATCGCCCGAGAGCAGACGGCCTGCGCCTTCATAGACGACCCAGACGCAGATAACGAACAGCAGCACTGTCTCGCCCAGTGCCGACAGGTTCTCGACTTTGCCATGCCCGTAAGGATGCCGGGCATCCGCAGGACGGGAAGAGAGCCGGACGGCATACAGGGTCATGGCCGCCGCCAGCAGGTCAAGCCCGCTGTGCAATGCCTCGGAAAGGATCCCCAGGCTGTTTGTATAGATACCCACAACCAGCTTGATGGCTGTAAGCAGGCAGGCCGCCAGCAGGGAGACTAGGGCAGCCCTGTTCTTGGCCTGACTGTGTTCCTCGTTCATCGTCATTCCATCCTTGTCTTCATGCGGCAGAGCGTCCCCAAGCCAGACCGGAAGCCTCCGCAGCACAGTCATGCGCCGGTTCCCTTAGTACCGGTGCACATCCCGGAAAGCGGGAGTGGAAGTCATTTTCCCTGCAGAACAAAAAAGCCCCGAACGGGGCTTTTTTGTTCTTACAGCCAGGTGAACCAGTTTCGCCAGCTGCCCTGCCGCTTTTCGCGGGTCAGGCGGCCTTGCTCTTCCTTGTAGTAGTGGTACGCCGCCAGGGACTTTTCCTTGGCATGCGAAGCTACTTCAGGAACATCCGGGAAGTTCTCGCTCACATACTCATAGCGCCGCCAGGCAGGACCATACTTTTCCATATGCCAGAACACGTCGGCGATATAGAGTTCATGCTCGGCCATCAGGCGACGGCAGGTGTGCATCTTTTCCCCGGCATCCTTGGCATAGGGAGAGTCAGGATAGACCTGCTGCAGCCGTGCGAAGTATTCGTGGGCTTCCTGCAGGATCGTCGTTGCCCGGTCGATGGACCGGAACTGCTTCATGAGCGACATGCCCGTCTGATAGATGACGTAGGGGGTCGCCTCATGCCGCGGGTGCAGCGACTCGAAATCCTTGTATGTTTCCGCAGCCAGCACATATTCCTCATCGAGGTAATAGGCGTCGGCCAGGGCCAGCTCCGCGTCGACCGTATAGGGGCTGAAGGGATAGGTATCCCGCAGCTTGTTGTACAGTTCGACCGCGCGCACATAGTTCTTTTCGCTCATGGCGTCATTGCCGGCTTCGAATATCTCCTGCGCTGTATCCTCGGCCGGAGGCAGGTAGATCATATCGATGATGCCGCAGCCAGACAGCGAAAAGATGGCCAAAGCCAGAGTCAGAGAGCGAAGGTAGTTTTTAAACATGGAGCTGTTCCAGGAAGACGAAAGCTGCCTGCGCAGCAGTTGCACCGTCACCGGCGGCAGTTATGACCTGACGGCACAGTTTCGAACGCACGTCACCGGCGGCAAAAATGCCGGGGATGCTGGTCCGCATTTCCGTATCCGTCACAATGAAGCCCTGGGCATCACGTTCCAGTGCAGCGGGCAGGTACGCCGTTGCCGGCTCGAAACCAACATAGATGAACAGCCCTTCGACGGAGATCTGACGGATCTCGTCCGTCTTCAGATCCCTGACGCTCAGGGATGTCAGGGCGTTTTCTCCATGGAGGGCGGTCACGACGCTGCTGCGCACCAGCTCCACCTTGTCCGGCATGGATTCCAGCTTGTCCTGATAGATTTTCGCCCCGCGGAACTCGTCACGGCGATGGATCAGATAGACTTTGGAAGCCAGCTTGGCCAGATAAAGGGATTCTTCCAGCGCAGCATTGCCGCCGCCGACGACGGCGACCGGCGCATTGCGGAAGAAGTTGCCGTCGCACAGGGCGCAATACGAGACCCCACGACCCTGCAGACGCTTTTCATCAGCAAGCCCCAGCTCGCGATGATGGGCGCCGGAACACACGATGACCGTCCGGCAGCTGTGCTCCTTGCCACCGGCCTGCACGACAAAATTGCCGGCCTCGCCGCTGACGCTTTCCACAGCATCCCGGCTGTGCGTCACCGGCAAGCCTTCCAGATGGGCGGCAAACAGGTCGGCCAGCTCGTAGCCCTTGATACCCTTGGGATACCCGGGGTAGTTCTCCAGGGCCTCGGTCTGCAGGATCTGTCCTCCGGCTGCCATCTTCTCAAAAAGGATGACGGAGCAGCCGGAACGGACGAGATACAGCGCCGCCGTCACCCCGGCAGGGCCACTGCCTATGACTGCAGCATCGAAGGAGCTCATGCCAGGGCCTTGGTCTGCAGGATGTTGACGATGGCGTCCTTGTTGACGGCACCGGTCACCTGGTCGATGGCCTGGCCATTCTTGAACAGCATCAAGGTCGGGATGGCGCGGATACCGAATTTGGTGGGCGTCGCCGGGTTTTCGTCAACGTTCATCTTGACGATGCGGACCTTGCCTTCGTACTCGGCAGCCAGTTCATCGATGATGGGGCCCACAGCGCGGCAGGGACCGCACCAGGGGGCCCAGAAGTCCAGCAGGACAGGGATATCGGAATTCAGGACAACGCTATCGAAAGTGGCATCAGAAATCTGTTCGGCCATAGTGTCTCTCCTTAAAAAATAAGCAAATTCCCGTCACAGACGGACGGATCCCGCCATCGCAGATGAGCTGCCACGGCTGCCAAAAGATTAGTTGCCTCAACCGCCACTGTCAAGACGGTGACACAAAAACGGTGACAAATATCTAGAGTTCCCGAAAAAACATATCGTCCGGGATCGCCTTGCCCCGCGGGATGGTCTCCATGCGCAGGTCGTGCTGCCAGCCTTCCCTGGCGATGAGCCAGGAGGCATAGGCCACCATGGCGGCGTTGTCCGTGCACAGGGCACGGCCGGGCATGATGGTATGGCCGCCCCGTTTTTCCATCAGCTGTGCCATACGCTCACGCAGCAGACTGTTGGCGGCAACGCCTCCGGCCATGATCAGCAGATCCAGATCGGGGTTGGCGGCAAGCGCCCGCTCCACCTTGGTGGCGATGGTCTCCACCACGGCCAGATTGAAAGAGGCGCAGCAGTCCTTCAAAGCCTGGGGGGCATCTGCCGTATCCTGCAAGGGATGCGGCCAGGGCTGGTCAGGCAGCACTTGGTGCACATAGCTGGTCACGGCGGTCTTCAGGCCGCTGAAGCTGAAATCCAGGTTGTCGTTATCCAGATACGGACGCGGGAACAGACGGGCATCCGCCCTGCCCTGCCGGGCCAGGGCATCCATCAGTTTGCCGCCGGGATAGGCCAACCCCAGGATCTTTCCGACCTTATCAAAGGCCTCACCTGCCGCGTCATCCAGTGTCTTGCCCAGGACGATGCAGCGGGAAGGCGATTCCATACGATAGATATGCGTATGCCCGCCGGAGACCAGCAATCCCAGCGCGGGGAAGCGCAGTTCGTTCTCCAGCCCTGCGGCCAGCAGATGCGCATGCAGGTGATTGACTCCCAAAAAGCGAGCCCCGCACCCCAGCGCCAGCGCCTTGGCAAAGGCGACCCCTACCAGCAGGCTGCCCAGCAGGCCGGGCCCCCGGGAGACAGCCACCACATCCAGATCGGACGGACGCAGGTCAAGGCGCTGCATGAGCTGGTCGAACAGCGTCCCCAGATAGCGGTAATGCTCGCGGGAAGCCAGTTCAGGGACGACGCCCCCGAACAGGGCATGGATATCCGCCTGGCTGGCCAGGACGGCATCCAGCAGGACACCGTCCCGGACCACCGCCAGTGCGGTCTCATCACAGGAACTTTCAATGCCGAGGCACAGCAAGGTCTTCTCCCACTCGGACTAGTCCGGATACTTGGCGTAGATGGCCTCCACAGCCTCCACGTCACGGGCCGAACCGATGTACAGGGGCGTACGGGCGTGCAGGGTCTCGGGGCGACGCTCAAGGATACGGCGACGACCGTCGCTGGCCTTGCCGCCGGCCTGTTCGGCCAGGAACGCCAGCGGGGCGGCTTCACACATCATGCGCAGTTTGCCGTTGGGCTTGTTCTTGTCCGGCGGATACAGATAGATGCCGCCGTACAGCAGCGTGCGGTGGAAGTCGGCCACCAGCGAGCCCACATAACGGGCGGAATAATCCTTGCCTTCCGGGCTCTTGCAGGTATGGAACCATTCGACGGCCTCACGCGCGGGCTCGTCCCAGTTGTTCCGGTTGCCTTCATTGACGGAATAGATGTGACCCTGCTCCGGGATGCGCATATCAGGATGGGAAAGCAGGAATTCCCCGACGCCGGGGTCCAGTGTGAAGCCATGCACCCCCTGACCGGTACTGAACACCAGCATGGTGGACGGGCCGTACAGGATATAGCCCGCGGCCACCTGCTGGATGCCGGGCTGCAGGACTTCTTCCAGGGAGACTTCACCGGTGCTGCCCGCAGGACGGCGCAGGATGGAGAAGATGGTGCCCACATTGATGTTGACGTCGATATTGGACGAACCATCGAGAGGGTCGAAGATCAGGATATAATCGCCGCGGGGAAATTCCGGTCCCACGCGCACCAGCTCCGGCTCTTCCTCGGAGCCCATGGCGCACAGGGCGCCGCAGCGTTCCATGCGGTAGAGCAGGATGCGATTGGCGATGCTGTCCATCTTCTGCACGTTCTCGCCCTGGACGTTCACCTCGCCCGTGCCGCCGAGGATATCCAGCAGACCGGCCTTGTTGATCCGGCGGGAGATGGTCTTCCCCGACAGGATCAGGTCATACAAAAGACCGGTGAACTGGCCGGTAGCCTGGGGAGAGCGCTTTTGATGCAGCAGAAGATGTTCGGTAACGGTAATGTCGGCCATGAAAAGCCTCCTTACACTGGATATGAAAGCGTGTGCGCCGCCGAAGCGGCGCACACTGCGTGATTGCTGTCAAAGACTACCTGGGACCGAAGGGACTGGGGCGCCCGCCCGGCAGCAGGGCCGGACGTCTGGGCTCTGAAGGCTCTTCGGCTGCCGGCGCTTCCGCAGGCTCGGCAGCGGGTTCTGCAGCAGGCGCTGCCGTCTCTGTCGGGGCCGCAGCAGACGTTTCGGACGCTGCGGGCTTTGCGGCAGCCGGAGCCTCGGGGGCAGCCGTTTCTGCTGCGGGAGCCGTATCGGCAGCGGACTCAGCCGGAGCTGCCGGGGCAGCGGTATCCGCTCCGCCCTGCTCGGCTGCCGGCTTGGCAGCGCCACGAGGACCAAAGGGACTGGGCATGCGCACCTGCGGCGCGGGCGCGGTCTCTTCAGGCAGTTCGGGCACCGTGAGCGCCTCATCGGGGATGACGAGCCGTCTGCGCGGACGCGGCTTCACGTTCTCGCCGGCCAGCGGCCGTTCACGCACGCGGGAAGGAGCCGGAGCGCTTTCCTGCGGCGGCTGGACGATGCTGGCGCCCGGAGCCACATCCTGCGGCGGCATGCCGCCGGCATCACCGTAGCCGTCAACGGCATCTTCGGAAGCACCGAAGGCGGGCGTCGTTTTGCTGCTGTCCTTCTTGCGTTCGGGCATGGGCGGCGGAGGAAGCTTTTCCTTTTCCTTGGGGAAGAAGGGCAGGCCCTGATCCACGCTGCCGTTCCCCTGCGGGAAGGTGCCGGATTCCGCCACGGCAAAGACCAGCGGCAGGTTGCCCAGATAGCGCACCATGTAATAGAAGCTCCCCGTCGCGTTGGTGCAGGTGCCGGAAGAGCTTTTGGTGACGGCTTCTTCCCAGTTCACCGAAGCGAGCGGGGTCGCCGCATAGTCATACTTGCCGGGCCAGAGCAGCGCCTGAGGGCTGAGGATGACCATGTCCTGGGGATTGCCGGAATACTGCACCAGGTTGCGCATGTCGAAATAGGCCACGACGATGCCGAGGAAATCCACGCCATCGTACAGGGGGGCAGCCAGCATGACTTCCGGCCCCATGGGGGTCTGCTGCACACCGGCACGCAGAGCACGGCTGCCCTGCTTCTTGTCTTCATACAGCAGCGGGATGAAATCCAGCTGTTTCAGAGGATTGGCAGGCTCCTGCCCCAGCAGGGTCCCGTCATATTTGACGCCGGCAAAGCCGTCCAGCCAGGGATGGGCGGCAAAAAGGCTGTCCATCCACTGCCGCGTCGGCGGTTTGTCCGCATTGATCATGGTCCGCTCAAAGCGGCCCAGCTCCACATCCAGCCCCATCATGCAATTGGTGAGCGCCAGCGCACGCGGGGAAAGATCTCCTTTTTCACCATAATCCACAGATGCAGGAGGGCTGACATAGGTATACCAGACATCCTTTGTACCCTTCCAGACATTCTTGGTGGGCTGGTAGGAACTGCAGCCCGCCACCATGGCGGCGGAGGCAAGCAGTACACAACAACGCCTAAACAAATGGGACACCACGCACTCCTGCTTCTTAACTCTGGGCCCTGGCTTCCACGCGTTCGGCCAAGGCTTCCAGCATACTGATGAGTTTGTCCTTGCCTGCGGCCATGTCCGGCGAAGGCGGAACGAGATCTTCCACAGCAGCGCCCTCAAGCTGAGTGCGCAGCATGGCGATACGCTGCTGCAGGACTTCCTGTTCGGAAGAGCCGGCGGCGGCAGCAGCCAGCTCGGTATAAATATCCAAAGCGCCCTGAAGATCCCCCTGCTCGGCCAGGACTTCCGCCATGGACCGGGTACGCAGGGAAAGGGGCCTGTCCGGGGTCGGTTGCGGCAGCGGATGCTCCCGTCTGCCCTGTGCCGCAGCAAAGGAAGCAGCGTCGTCTCCCTCCGCCATCCCGGCACCGGCAGGCTTGGCCGCCGGAGAGGAAAAAGCATCATGCGCCTGCGCGTCCATGTCCTCGGGCCCCATGACGGCCAGGTCGGCCAGGGCCTTGCCGCGCGGCAGGTCGCTGCTCTGGGCCTCCTGCATGAAGGAACGCAGGCCCCGTTCAAAAACTTCGTTGAGATTCAGCGGGCGGCTCGCGAAGCTGGCAGCCAGAAAGCGCAGGGCCGTCGCCACATCCCCGCAGCCGCCGCCGAGCATGCTGGCCGCCCAAGCCTGCCAGAAGCCGGGATAGGAGGCAAAAAGCTGCCCCAGTTCCGTCACCTCCGCCACGCAGGCTTCGGGCTGCCCGTGATGATAGAGCTGCTCGATATAAAAAAGCCGTGCTTCAAGAAATTCGGGATGACGCTCCAGCCCCCGGCGCAGGGTCTCAAGCGCCGCTTCAGGCTGTCCGTCCTCCACCAGCAGGCGAGCCAGAGGGAAAAACAGCTTGGAGCTGGGTTCCAGCTCCAGCACTTCCCTGTACCATTCAATTTTGTCCATCATGCGTGGCAGCCCCGCTCTCCCGGTTTTCGGAGGAATCACCAAAAAGGTACAGCACTTCGTTCTCGTGGACGTAGTGCAGCCGCTGGCGTATCATTTTTTCGACATAGCGTTCATCCGTCTGGAGCAGACGGATGTCCCGGCTCAATGAGCGGTTCTCCGCATCGATGCTGGCGATCTCGGCCTCGATGGCCGCATGTTTCTGTTTGAGTTCACGATAGGCGATGAGCCCTTCAGATCCCCAGATCATGTGACAGAAAATGATGAGGTTGATCCCCCATACAGCTACCAGAACTATAACCCGCCAAGCTACCATCTTATTGCAAGACCCGTCGTTGTTTCTGCCAGGTACGCCGGGAGAGCCCCAGCTCTTCCAGAAAAGTCGCTGTGGCGGATTCCAGACGCTCTACGTCATCCTCTCCAAGGCGCATCTGCTCGACGCTATCCAAAAAGCGCCGTAATGCCATGAATTCTTCAACAAAATAGCGATCGGAGAGGTCAGCTCCGATCTGTGGCTCCAGCTCGAGGATGGTCTGGATGCAGTTTTTCAGCCGTAACTGCAGGGTACTCATCTTATTCGGCAGCGTTTTTTGCGGCGATCTTGCGGTAGAAACCGTAACAGTAGTTCACACAGGACACTACGGACATGATGAGCGCCAGATAGAGGATGATCTCCCCGATGGGCCACAGACGCACGCCCCAGTAAGGATAGTGCAGCAGCATGGGGATGATGGCCGCGATCTGCAGGACGGTCTTGAGCTTCCCGTACCTGTCGGCGGCGAGGACGATCCCTTCATCGATGGCGATGGCGCGCAGCCCCGTGACCACCAGCTCACGGCAGACGATCAGGATGACGACCCACGCTTCAGCCCAGCCGAGGGTGCAGAACATGATGAGCACGGAACAGATGAGAACCTTGTCCGCCAGGGGATCAAGGAACTTGCCCATGCTGGTGACCATGTTGTTGCGCCGGGCCACGTAACCGTCGGCCCAGTCCGTGATGGAAGCGGCAATGAATGCCAGCGCGGCCAGCACACAGGTCACCGGGCCCTGGAAATACAGCAGCACGATGACGAGCGGAACCAGCAGCATGCGCAACAGCGTCAGTTTATTCGCAAGATTGAACATATTCTCACCGACCGGGAAACAGGACTACATGGAAACGGGTATCACAAACGCGTCCCCGAGAAAAGGGAAAAACGCGCAGGTATCTTGAGGGGGTGGACGAGCCACCCCCCAAAGAGCGTCTAGCTCTTGCTGACCAGCTTCGCGGCGCCGCTGTCGGCAGCCTGGGCGATGGCGTCAGCCAGATGCAGGAAAGCCTGCTTGGCAGGGCAATCCTGTTCAAGATAGACCACGGGCACGCCCCGGTCGGCGGCCACCACGGTGGCCGGATCCAGCGGGATGGCACCCAGGAAGGGGATGCCGTAATGCTTGGCAAGCTCTTCACCGCCGCCCTTCTTGAACAGGTCGATCTCCTGGTGGCAGTGGGGGCAGACAAGGCCGCTCATGTTTTCCACCACGCCCAGGACCTTGCCTTCGGCGACCTGCAGGAAGTTGACGGCCTTGCGCACGTCGGCCAGGGAGATCTCCTGCGGGGTGGTCACCGTGACGCTCTGGGCGTCGGTGATGGTCTTGAGGATGGTCATGTGTTCGTCACCGGTTCCTGGAGGGGAGTCGATGAGCAGGAAATCCAGCGGGCCCCAGGCCACGTCGGAGAGGAACTGGCGGATGGCAGCCGTCTTTTTGGGGCCGCGCCACAGGATGGCCTGGTCACGATCCTGCAGGAAGGAATCCATGGAAATGACTGCCAGGTTCTCATTGTACATGGCAGGGATGAGTTCGTTTTTCTCATTCATTTCGATGGTAGCCTTCAGACCCAGCAGGTTGGGCACGCTGGGGCCGTGCATGTCCACGTCCAGGATGCCGACCTTGAAGCCGCGATGGGCCAGGGCTGCGGCGGTATTGACGGTGACGGAGCTTTTACCCACGCCACCCTTGCCGCTCATGACAAAGATCTTGTGCCGGATGTGGGCCAGGCGGTCGGCAATGATCTGGTCTTGCCGGGCCATGGCCGATTCCATGCAACCGGCGCCGCCGGGGTTGCCCTTGGAAGAGCAGCCCGACGCAGAGGAACAGGAAGAACAGGAAGACATGATATCTCCTTTACAGGGTATGACAACAGGCGGGCTTACCAACCATGGTCGCCCACCAGATCCACGAAGACGGCAGGGCCCAGGTCCTCGCTGCAAAGCCGTCCCTGACGGCGCATGATGCGCATCAGGCGTTGCGTGCGGGGCCGTGCCCCCACCGGGATCAGCATGATGCCGTCCACGGCAAGCTGCTCCAGCAGGGGGCGGGGGATCTGGGGACCTCCGGCAGTGACGATGATGCGGTCGAACGGGGCGGCGGCAGGCATGCCCAGCGTTCCATCGCTTCGTTGCATGTGAATAGCGCGAAGATCGAGCTGCTGCAAGAGGGCCCGGGCCGATTGGTACAGCTCTTTGAGGCGCTCCACGGTATAGACCGTGCAGCCCATGGCGGCCAGCACCGCCGCCTGGTAACCGGAACCGGTGCCGACCTCCAGCACGCGCATGCCGGGCGAGGTCTCCAGCATCTGGGACATGAGGGCCACCGTGGACGGCTGGGAGATGGTCTGTCCGTAGCCGATGGGCAGCGGACAATCCTCATAGGCCCGCGAACGCAGTCCCTCGGGCACGAAAAGATGCCGGGGGACCCGCGACATGGCATCAAGGACGCGTCCGTCCGTTATGCCCCTGGCGGCCAGCTCCCGAACCATGCGCAGACGCAGGCGTCTGGGATCTATCGCGGTACCTCTTGCCATCATGCTCGTTTTGTCCTTTGCGTATGGCGAAGAAAGAACAAATTTTCCCCCCCAAGTCAAATGCCGTCAAAGCGGGGGCTATTCCTTGAAAACTCCCCTGAAACGTGCAACACTCCCGCTTGTATGAGAAAGGAGTCTCCATGCGCAAAAAAAATTTCTTTTCCACTATCCTGAGCCTGCTCATCCTGATCGCGCTGATTGCCTGTGGGTACATCTTTTTCAAGGATATGGACGGTCCGTCCATCGCCATCGTGCCCGATACCGGACGGGTCTCTCCCCACACGCCCCTGCAGATAACGCTGGCGGACCCTTCGAACATCCGCTCCATCTCCGTGGGAGTGCGCCGCAACAATGTGGTCACCCCCATTTTCCAGCGGCATTTCGAAGAATACCTGCCCCAGCGTACTGTCGAGGTCTCGCTGAAGAATGCCGGCCTGCGTGAAGGGGCCTTCGAGCTGGAGATCAAGGCGACGGACGCCTCCCTGGCCGGCTTTGGTCAGGGCAATACCCGCACGGAAGTGCTGGCCATGCGTCTGGATACCCAGCCGCCGCGCATCTCCGTGAAGACCCTGCCGCCCAGCGTGCGCCGCGGCGGTGCCGCCGCCATCCGCTATACCATCGACGAAGAAGTCACCCAGAGCGGTGTGCTGGTGGCGGGGTATTTCGTCCCCGGCTTCCTGCAGAAGGACGGCAGCTACATCTGCTTCTTCCCCTTCCCCTACACCATGACCGCCGTGGAATATAAAAACGCCGTGGAGCTGACCGCCACGGACATGGCCGGCAACGTGACCCGCAGCCGTCTGGGCCTGCTGGCCTACGAACGCAACTTCAAAAGCGATACCATCAGCATCTCGGACAACTTCCTGGCCAGCGTCAACAGCAAGCTGGGCTATCTGGCCCCCAATGCCGCCAATCAGCTGGAAGGATACCTTTATATCAACAACCAGGTCCGCGCGGCCAACGTCGAGACCCTGCGTGCCCTGCGCAAGGACACCGCAGCGGCCATGCTCTGGGACGGGATGTTCCAGCGCCTGCCCCGCTCCGCGGCCCGTGCCGGTTTTGGTGATCACCGCTACTTCACCTACCAGGGCAAGCAGGTGGGCGAATCCTACCATCTGGGTTTTGACCTGGCCTCGGTCCGCAATGCCGAAGTCCCCGCAGCCAATAACGGCCGCGTGGTCTTCACCGGTGAGCTCGGCATTTACGGCAACCTCGTCGTCATCGACCACGGCCTGGGACTCATGTCCCTCTACTCCCATCTGAGCGAGATCCACGTCAAGGTGGGCGATGTGGTCCAGAAAGGCGCCATCATCGCCAAGACGGGGAGCACCGGTCTGGCCTTCGGCGATCACCTGCACTTCGGCATACTGGTCGGTGGCGTGGAAGTCACCCCGCTGGAGTGGCTGGATCCCAAGTGGATCAAGGACAACATCACCGGACGCCTGAACGCCCAGTAAGGCCCGCAAAGCCATCCCGCAAGGGATGGCTTTTTTTATGCCTGCATGGATTCGACCTGTCTGGGCACACCAGAAACTTCTTGTCTTATAAAATATTTTATGCAATAAGGATTGCCGCTTTTTCTCATTTATCCACAGGAGATTCCATGGAACGTACTTTTTGCATCATCAAACCCGATGCCGTTGCCCGTAACCTGCAGGGTGAGATCCTTGCCATGATCCAGGGCGCCGGTCTGCGCGTGGTGGCCATGAAGCAGATCCGCATGACCCGCCAGCAGGCCGAAGGCTTTTATGCCGTGCACAAGGAACGGCCTTTCTTTGCCAGCCTGACGGAATACATGAGCTCCGGCCCTGTGGTTTGCGCCATCCTTGAAGGCGACAAGGCCATCTCCCGCTACCGGGAACTGATGGGCGCCACCAATCCTGCTAATGCCGCAGAAGGCACCATCCGCAAAAAGTACGCCGAAAGCATCGAAGCCAACTCCGTGCACGGCTCTGACGCGCCGGAAACTGCCGCTTACGAAATGGCCTACTTCTTCAATGCCCTGGAGATCACCGGCTAGGTATCTTCATTTGCCGCCCGGCCCCCGGTCCTCGGCGGATCGGGGGCTTTTTTGTTTTTCTCCCCTGCCCCCCGGCTTGCGGGCCGCCGGTGCCTCGGCTATTGAAAACAGGCGCATCTTGGCTGCAAAATTTTTTTTGGAGGGACTATGCCCGTTGCCATCATCACCGGCGGTGCCGCCGGTATAGGACGTCACCTGTGCGCAGGATTTGCCCGCGAGGGGTATGTGGTCGCAGCTCTGGACATCCAGCCCATGAGCAGCCCCCATCCGGACATCCACTGTTTTCCCTGTGATCTGCGCGATGAAGCCGCCATCACCTCTATTTTTCATACCATCGCCCAGACGCTCGGCACTCCCCGCGTCCTTATCAACAACGGGGCCGTCAGCCGTTTCCGGAAGCCCTTCCCCCTGCTGGAAGCCAGGGAATTCGATGACGTCCTGGGGACCAACCTGCGCGGCGCGTTCCTCTGCTGCCGGGAATTCGTCCGTCTTTGCCGGGGAACGGGCTATGGACGCATCATCAACATCGCCTCCACCCGTTACCAGCAGAACGAATGCGGCTGGGAAGCCTACGGCGCCTCCAAGGGCGGGCTTGTCTCCCTGACCGCCAGCCTGTGCGTGTCGCTGCACGGTACGGGCATCACCGTCAATGCCGTCAGCCCGGGATGGATACAGGTGGACGACTACGACAGCCTGAGCCCCTGCGACCACAGCCAGCATCCGTCTGGACGAGTGGGAAAACCGGAAGACGTCTGCAATGCCTGCCTGTTCCTGGCCGGGGAGGAGAACGGCTTCGTCAACGGCGTCAATCTGCCGGTGGACGGCGGCATGACCAGGCGCATGATCTATCCCGAGACCGATCCCCTTTGGACGGAATAGGCGGAAGGGCCTCTTTCTTTTTGACGCCCCTCCTGATATGAGGCCCGGATGACATACGAAAGGGCACGCCGTCTGCCCTGCGGCGCCACCGCGGCACGAGTACCGGCCGCGCAAGGCGCGGAACCAGCCTGCCCGACGGCAGGAAGAACAAAGGATATACGATGATAGCCGAGAGAGTACGCGGCATCACGCCGTTTCTGGCCATGGAAGTGCTGGAACGCGCCCAGAAGCTCGAGCGGGAGGGTGCTTCCATCATCCACCTGGAACTGGGCGAACCCGATTTCGATACGCCCGAGTGCATCCGTCAGGCTGCCTTCAAGGCCCTGGACGAAGGGCAGACCCACTACACCCACTCCCTGGGCGATGTGGAGCTGCGCGAACATCTGTGCGCCTATTACAAGCGGCGCTATGGTGTCGGCCTGCATCCCGACCAGGTGCTGATCTTCCCCGGTTCTTCCCCGGCCATGATGGTCCTTTTCTCCGCCCTGCTCGATCCGGGCGACGAAGTCATCCTCTCCAATCCCGGCTATGCCTGCTATCCCAACTTCGTGCGCTATGCGGGCGGGGTGCCCGTCTGGACGCTGACCCATGAGGAAGAAGGCTTCCAGTTCCGTCCCGAAGACGTGGCCAAACAGATCACGCCGCGCACCCGGGCCGTGCTCATCAACTCCCCCTGCAACCCCACGGGCATCGTGCTGGAGCCGGAGCGCATGCGCGCCCTGGCCGAACTGGGCCCCATGATCGTTTCCGACGAGATCTATCACGGCCTGACCTACGGGGATGCGGAAGAGCACTCCATCCTGGAGTACACGGACAATGCCGTGGTCATCGGCGGCTTTTCCAAAGCCTATGCCATGACCGGCTGGCGCCTGGGCTACCTCATCGTGCCCCGTGATCTCGTGCGCCCCATGCAGGCCCTGATGCAGAACTTCTTCCTGTCCACCAATTCTGCGGTGCAAAAAGCCGGTATCGCGGCCCTGACCTGTGCCGATGAAGACGTGGCCCGCATGCATGCCACCTACGACGAACGCCGCCGCTTCCTGCTGGGCGAGCTGAAGCGCCTAGGCTTCAACATCCCCGTGGAACCCATGGGAGCGTTCTACATGCTGATCAATGCCCGCCATCTGGGCAGCAGCTCCATGGAACTGGCCTTCGACCTGCTGGAAAAAGCCCATATCGGCATCACCCCCGGTATCGACTTCGGCAGCCAGACCGAAGGGTTCCTGCGCCTTTCCTACGCCAATTCCATCGACAACCTGGCCGAAGCCATGCGTCGGCTGGAAGCCTACATCCGCCAGCGCTAGCACTTTGGAGGAAGCAGGGGAAGGAATGTCCTTTCCCCTGCTTCCTCCCTGCACGTCCCGCTCCTTCCTCCCATGTCGTCACCGTGCCGGTCCTGACAGGATACGGCTTTTTTTTCTGCGCCCCGCCCTTCCCCGACTATGGCCCGAAGCCTTGCGCAGCACATTTTTCGGCATCTTTTTTCTTTGCGAGCGGGGGAAGATATGCTAACCTCGAATACCCCCGACAGGGGAATCAAAGGGGAGGCACTATGGCCGAAGCGCCGATCATCGATATCGTCAATCTGGAAAAACGTTACCGCAGCAAAAATACGGATGTTTTTGCCCTGCAGGGCATCAATCTTGCCATCAACAAAGGGGACATCTTCGGTGTCATCGGCAAGAGCGGTGCCGGCAAGAGCACGCTCGTCCGCTGCATCAACATGCTGGAACGTCCCACGGGCGGTTCCATCTTTTTTGAAGGCAAGGACATGTGCCGTCTGTCGGAGAGCGAGCTGCGCGCTGCCCGGCGTTCCATGGGCATGATCTTCCAGCAGTTCAACCTGCTCATGCAGCGCACGGCGCGCCAGAACGTCTGCTTTCCTCTGGAACTTATCGGCATGGACAAGGTCCAGGCCCGCAAGCGTGCTGAAGAACTGCTGGATCTGGTGGGCCTTGCCAACCGCATGGATTCCTATCCTTCGCAGCTCTCCGGCGGCCAGAAGCAGCGCGTGGCCATCGCCCGTGCCCTGGCCACCAACCCGCAGGTGCTGCTCTGCGACGAAGCCACGTCCGCCCTTGACCCGGCCACCACGGACTCCATCCTGTCCCTCATCAAGGACATCAACAGGGATCTCGGCATCACGGCGGTCATCATCACCCACGAGATGAGCGTCATCGAAAAGATCTGCAGCCATGTGGCCATCATCCACCGCGGCAAGATCGTGGAGCACGGCGAAGTCGAAGAGGTCTTCTTCCATCCGCGCACCGAGGCCGCACGCCGTCTGGTCATGCCCGAGGCCCTGCAGAACCTGCCCCAGGAGAACCTCTACCGCCTGATCTTCAACGGCCGTTCCTCCTTCGAGCCCGTCATCGCCAATATGGTGCTGGAATGCCACTGCCCCGTGAACATCATGTATGCCGATACCCGCGACATCGGCGGTATCGCCTTTGGCCAGATGGTGTTGCAGCTGCCCGAATGCCCGGAATCGCGCCGGAGCATCCTGGAATTCGCCAAATCCAGGAACATCCTGCTGGAGGAGATGAAGCATGTTTGATCAGGCCACTGTGGAAATGCTCATGGAAGGGGTGGTGGATACCCTGTACATGACCATCGTCTCCACGTTTTTTTCCTATGTCTTCGGCATCGTGATGGCCGTCGTCCTGGTCATCTGCCGCAAAGACGGCATCCGTCCCAATCCCGTGGTCTACAGCGTGCTGGATGTGGTGGTGAACCTGACCCGTTCCTTCCCCTTCCTGATCCTGATGATCGCCGTCATCCCCTTCACCCGCTACATCGTGGGGACCACCATCGGCAACAACGCCACGGTAGTGCCTCTGGTCATCGCCGCGGCGCCCTTCGTGGCCCGTCTCATCGAGTCCTCCCTGCTGGAAGTGGATAACGGTGTGGTGGAAGCCGCCCAGAGCATGGGGGCCTCCACTTGGCAGATCATCACCAAGGTACTGCTGCCCGAGGCCATGCCCTCGCTCATCAACGGCAGTGCCGTGGCGGCCATCACCATCCTGGGCTACTCCGCCATGTCCGGCGCCGTCGGCGGCGGCGGTCTGGGCAAGCTGGCCATCATGTACGGGTACAACCGCTACCAGACCGACATCATGATCGCCACGGTGATCCTGCTCATCATCATCGTGCAGATCTTCCAGAGCTTCGGCAACTGGGCCACCCGACGCAGCGACAAACGCGGGTCTTGATCCGCTTTTTCTATCACCCTTTCCCCGAGGTTTTTCCCATGAAAAAACTTCTGCTGACGCTGGCCGCCATGCTGGCCGCCGGTACTCTGGCCTGCCATGCCCAGGCCGCCACCACCGTGAAGGTGGGCGCATCTCCCACGCCGCACGCCGAGATCCTGAATGCCGCCAAAGACATGCTCAAGGCTGAAGGCATCAATCTGGAGATCATCGAATATTCCGACTATGTGCAGCCCAACGTGGCTCTGGACAGCAAGGATCTGGATGCCAACTACTTCCAGCACAAGCCCTATCTGGACGACTTCAATGCCCAGAAAGGCACCAAGCTGTCCTCCATGGGCGGCGTGCACTATGAGCCCTTCGGCATCTACGCCGGCAAGTGCAAGAGCCTGAAGGACCTCAAGAAGGGTGCCATCGTGGCCGTGCCCAATGACGCCACCAACGAAGGCCGCGCCCTCCTGCTCATGCAGGACCAGGGCCTCATCACCCTCAAGGACGGTGTGGGCCTGACCGCCACCGTGCGCGACATCAAGGACAACCCCAAGAAGCTCCGCATCGAAGAGATCGAAGCCGCCCAGCTGGTGCGCGCCCTGCCTGACGTGGATATCGCCATCATCAACGGCAACTACGCCATCCTCGGCGGCCTGAAGGTGGCCGATGCCCTGGCCGTGGAAGCTGCCGACTCCGCCGCTGCCACCACCTACGCCAACATCCTGGCCATCCGCACCGGCGACGAAAAGCGTCCCGAACTGCAGGCCCTGTACAAGGCCCTGTGCAGCGACAAGATCAAGGAATTCATGAAGACCAAGTACGAAGGCGCCGTGCTGGCCACTCACTAGGCCAGGACCGCAACGTCATCTGTAAAGGCCCCCTCCTTGGGGGCCTTTTTCATGGCTCCACGTTTCCGTACTGCTGCCCGGGGATATTGCGGACAGGCAAGACGTACCTGCCGCCCCCATCAGACCAACAGCCAGATCTCATCCACGGATGCTCTTCCTGGCCGGTCTTCAGCATATACAGACAGTTCCCGGGCTCCGGCACCTCCGGCCGAAGCGCGCCCCCTTCCTCTTGAAGCCATCCCCTCTGCCTGCTACCCTTTCCTCTCTACCGTCACTTTTTCCAAAGGAGAGCGCATGCGCCCGGCCCTGCTCCTGCTGCTGGCTATCCTGCTCCATGTCCAGCCTGTCTCTGCCGCCCGGTCTTTCGTCGACATCTGGGACGATGCCGTCCCGTTGTTGCACGAAGGGGTGGATATCATCGCCTCGGGAGAGGACCCCTCCGAACGCAGCTGGGCCGAGGTCCTGACGTTCCGCGATCCCAAATTCCAGCGCATCGTCTCCGAATGCTTCGCCATCCTCGCGGATTCCCAGGCTCTGGACCTCATCGCCAGCCGGGATGCCGCCCGGGACGAGATAGCCGCAAAACGCCAGAAGATAGCGGCCCTGCAGCAGGAGCTCGTTTCCGCCCCCTCTTCACACTGGAACCCGCTCAAGGCCACGCGCAGCAGCCTGCAGGAAGATATCTCCGGACTGCGCAAGGAGATAGCAGATCTGGAACACGGTCTGGAGGCGGACAAGGAACGCATCTTTGCCGAGATCTCCGCACGCGGCCTGCCTGTCAGCCGTGAACAGCTGGAGACCATGCTGAGCGCGGCCGACGGCAAGGATACCGCCAGCATCATGGCCGTGGCCGAGAACATCAGCGCCATCCAGCGCAGCATAGAAAGCCAGCTGGCGGCCCCGGACGCCTCTGTGGAGCTGCTCCAGACCTATACGGGCATCTACATGATGTGCAACAAGGTCTATGTCTACGCCCTGCAACAGGCCCTGCAGCAGATCGACAGCCGCTACCTCGACCGTCTGGGGAAGATAAGGAAGGAGGCTGCCCAGCTGCAGGACCATGCCCGCAGCCTGCTCTCCGGGGCCGAAGAGACGGACCGGAAGATCCTGGAAGTGAACATCGCCGCCAACCAGAGGACACTGGATGCCGTGGACCTCTACAACCAGTATCTGTCACGCCAGAAAAAACATTTGCAGCAGTTGCTGCAGCGGGCGGAAAAATCCTTCAAGGTGGCCGTCAATACCTATCGGACCGTCAAGACCAGCAGCGATCTGCTGGGGATGATGCACACGTCGGAAGCGGATTTCTCCCGCATCTTCGCCTTCCAGCCGCCAGACCTCTCCCTGCTGTATGATGCCCGGCTGCGGCAGGAGTTCGACGACATCACAAGCAGACTGCGGGCAGCGGAATAAGGCCGGACGCCCCAGAAACGGCAAAAGCTCTCCTCATTCGAGGAGAGCTTTTTTATGACAGAGCCTGTCACCGTCCGTCTGCTTCACGTACCGGCAGGGCACATCATGCCGCCTGCCCCGCTCATCGCAGCATGGTGAGGCTGGCAAGGAGCCCCACAAAAGTCTGCGCTGGCCTCCGCGCCGGGTCTCCTCCGCCCGAATGGCGGGCTGTCTATTTTGCGCCTGCGGCACGCAGCAGGTCAAAGCCTGCAACAAAAAAAGGCTGGTATCACTACCAGCCTTTACTTTCACTTGGTGCCGAAGGGGAGAGTCGAACTCCCACTCCGTTGCCAGAACTAGACCCTGAACCTAGCGTGTCTACCAATTCCACCACTTCGGCACAACAAAAGTGTATTTACGCCATCAGCGCCCATCTGGCAAGCATTTTTTGTCTCCCTTTTCCGTTTTGCGGAAACTGATTTTTTTCTTTTTTATTATCAGTATGATATAGCGATATTTGACAGATGTTCCGCATCGGGATAATCGACATTTTTGTCCGGCACAGCTGAAACTGCCGGAGGATCTCCATGCAAAAAAGCTCTTGGCATTACTGGCAGCAATGGCGTCAGCGTTTTTCCCTGCAACGGGATGTACATTTCGATCAGGGGATCCTGAGCAATGATTATTGCCGGGACTGTCGTTACTGTTGCGGCCCCCAGGACTGCGCCACCCCTTTTCCCATGAAGCTGCTGCCTTCGCAGCAGCATGCCCATCTGGAGAAGGACTTTTTTCTGCTTGCCCCTGATACGGCCTGCCTGGACGACAGGGGGTGCAAATCCTGCGGCCCGGAAGGCTGTCTTCTGCCACGGCAACGTCGTCCTGTGGCCTGCAGTCTGTTCCCGCTGGTCCTGCTCGATACGGGCCTTTATCTGTACAAGATCTGCCCGGCGGTCTTTTTCCTGCCGCTGGACCGCTGGCTCGTCATGGCCCGGGAGGCCGTAAACTGGCTTGTAACGCTCGCTCCGGAGGACCTGAAGCAGCTCGCCATCCATATCCCGGAAGCTATCGTGCGGGAACGCTTCATCGATCTGGAGCTTCCCCTGCCCTTTTCACCCCGGATGCCGGATCCCGCGTCTCAGCCTGTCCAGGGCTGACCAACAACGGTCCGATTCCGGCCTTTCCTTTCCAGGAGAACTCATGAAACGTCTCTCTACCCTTCTCATGCTGACGACCTGTCTGGCCCTCAATGGCTGCGGCCTGCTGGGAGACTCCCCTGAAACGCCCGAATACAAGCCCAGCCCTGTGGAAAATTTTATGGCCAATGCCGTGCCCGGTGACATCACCACCCTTTCCGATCCCGCCTTCGGGACGGACGTGCGCGTGAGCATGGAAGACAGCTTCTTCTCCGCGGCTGGTGAGGAATGCAAGCGCGCCACTGTCCGCAACAATTTCAATGAAGCCGAGATCATCGTTGCCTGCCGCAATGCTCAGGGCCAATGGCGGCTGGCGCCCCGCGTCTGGGGCCAGGGCATGCGTCCCGCTGTCATGCCGGCTTCCCAGACGGAAGAGGCCAAGGACTAAGCCCGGGGCCGTACCATGAAAAAGTCTGTTTTTCTTTTGCTGCTGTGCCTGCTGCTCCTGCCGCAGGGCAGCTATGCCGCTGACGCTCCGGCACCCTACGGAGCCAATCTTTTCCAGGGCAATTTCGGTCAGGGAGGAGCCGCCGGCGCCATCGCACCGGGTGACAGGGTCGTCCTGCGCCTGTGGGGCGGGAGCCTCAATGTGGATACCATCCTCGAAGTCAGCCCTGCCGGCCAGCTGGACATCCCTGAAGTCGGCCAGCTCAACGTGACCGGTCTGGCCCAGGACAAATTGCAGGATGCCCTGCGCAGCAAGCTGGCGGCCTCCGGCCATGCCGACAGCCAGATCTATCTGGCCCCCATGGATGCGCAGCCCATCACTCTGTTCGTCACCGGCAATGTGCCCAAGCCCGGCCGCTACAGCGGTTCCGCGGCCGATCCCCTGCTGAGCTATCTGGACAAGGCGGGCGGTATCGACACCGGGCGGGGCAGCTACAGGAACATCCAGGTCCGCCGCAACAATCAGGTCGTGACGACGGTGGACCTGTATCCCTTCATCCGTGAAGGCAGCATGCCGCCCATCCGTTTCCAGAATGGCGACATCATCGTTGTCCCCGACAAGGGGCCCACGGTCACTGTCACGGGCAAGGTACGCACCAGCGCCCGCTTTGAGTTGCCGGAAGGCAAGACCTCCGGGGCCAGCCTGCTGAAGCTGGTGGATCCGGACAGCAGCGCCTCGCATATCGCCATCAAGGGGGTCCGCAACGGCAAGCCCTACAATACCTATCTGCCCCTTGGCGAACTGGCCAGCCTGCAGCTGGCGGACGGTGACAGCATCGAGCTGCTGGCGGATGCCGCAGGCAATACCATAACGGTCACGGTGCAGGGAGCCGTACGCGGTGCCAGCCGCTTTCCCGTGCGCCGCGGGGCACGCCTGGATGAAGTGCGCAACTTTATCGCTGTCGAACAGGGACGCGCTGATCTGAACGGCATGTACATCAAGCGCAAGAGCGTGGCCGAACGCCAGAAGAAAGCCATCGCCGACAGCCTGCGCCGCCTGGAAGAATCCGCCCTTACCGCTTCGTCGGCCAGCACGGAAGAGTCCCAGATCCGCGCCAAGGAAGCGGAGATGATCGCCAAATTCGTGGAGCGGGCCAAAGCCGTGGAACCGGAAGGTGTCGTCGTCCTGAGCGACGGCCAGAAGATCGGCGACATCACGCTGGAAGATGGCGATGTCATCGTCATCCCGGCCAAGAGCGATGTGGTCCTCGTCAGTGGTGAAGTCATGATGCCCCAGGCCATGCTCTGGAGCAAAAACAATGATCTGGACGATTACATCAAGGGAGCCGGCGGCTATAACAGCCGCGCGGACCAGGATACCGTGCTCGTCATGCATCCCAACGGCTCGGTGAGCCATGATGGCGACAATATCCGGCCCGGGGACCAGATCCTTGTGATGCCGCGGGTGGCCTCCAAGAACATGCAGGCCGTCAAGGACATCTCGCAGGTCATGATGCAGGTGGCCGTGTCTGCCCGTGCCATCCTGGGCCTGCCTACCCTCTATTAAGCCTTCCCTCCTCTGCCGACACAAAAACAGCCCGCATGGTTCGCTCCATGCGGGCTGTTTTCGTCATCTGGAAAAACGGCCGTATCCCTCTCACCCACATATCATCCTGCCAGCAGCATGCCTGTACCGGCGCACAGCAGGATGACGGCATGCATGGCTCCGGACAGCGCCAGCACGAGCAGAAGAGCTGCTCTCTGATGCCGGTTCACGCCTAGATACGGTCGAAATACAGGCCTTCGAGGAAGCGTTCCATGGCTTCATCTGCCTGACTGATGAACTGTTCCAGCGGGAAGCGCTTGCCACAAAAAGGACAGCGCATGAAGGCCTCGTGGCAGGTACGCGCGATCTCCAGCTTGTGATCGCATTCAGGACAGGACAATGTCGTCTGGGCCTGCCGGGCTGCAAAATAAGACATGTTTCCTCCCTTGTGTGCTGAGGAACGCACACGATGCCGCCCCTTATGCCGGGACTGACAGCGGCTGTCAATTGTTCTTTTTTACACAGCCGCTTGCCTGCTTTTCTGCAAAGATCAAAGCACAGGCGACGTGGCTGGCCATGATTTATATGCTTAAAATATATCAAATAAATTCAACATATTAAAAATGAACACCGGATCCGGGAATTTTCTTTTAGCACCAGGCTGTGTCCAGAAT
>ENA-OVGB01000393-OVGB01000393.1-human-gut-metagenome-genome-assembly--contig:-NODE-393-length-52447-cov-4.284089_pt1 | contig 52447 bp, 54 predicted proteins | sample MGYA00237767_ERZ505413 | MGnify/ENA primary metagenome ERZ505413 (study PRJEB26158, sample SAMN06016410) | human gut metagenome | biome: human gut; feature: ankylosing spondylitis patient; material...
CACAAAAAAAGAAAGAAGCGAAAACTTCTTTCTTGTTGGCATTAGTTTTGCCAAGTAATTTCTCCCTTGGTCTGCATTGGATAAGCGATAAATTCCGTTCCATCTAAGTTCTCTTTATGCATATCGATGCCGGTAATCTGATGGTTGTCATAGGTTGTATAGTAGTAGATGCCTTTATCGGCGTTGTAACAAGAACTATACAGCGTGATTTCGTATTTATCTTTTTCTACTTCACAACAGCCTCTTTGTTGGGCAACGGAATCCAGGATATGGAAGAACTGACTGACACTTTCCAATTCACCTTCTAGGGATAAAGAATTTAATTTTGTGAAGGCAACTTTCACAAAGCGAGACTGGCTGGAAAGATCACCAGGGATACCGAGTCCGCCTAGCCCACGACTATAACTATCAAGAGCTAACTGATCTGCAAAGGTCGGACTTGGTTGATGACAAGAAAGGCCTGGATAGTTATTTAGGGCAAACATTTGATAAGGAAAAGGTGGGTTGTTGGTAAGAACCCCAATTGGATTATCGTAAACATGTAAACCATCGGACATGGATTCTACGACAATACAAGCTTCTTTATCGGCTATGAGCCAATGGAGTTGGGCACTTGGTAGGTGGGAATTAAAAGGTTCGGCTAATAAAGATAGATTGTTGAGTCTTTCTTTAACTTCACGAACGGAAGCACATTGACTTAAGATCCATGGAATGAATTCAAACTGGGCAATTTGGTCTTTGGTGCAATTGGCATCATAGTCTTTATATGCGGCATTGCCGACAAAGTTTAAGCCGGCTATTCCCAAGCCTTTTTCATTGATGGCATCATAATAAAGAGGGGTATTTTCAAGGACAAAAGCCGTACCAATGATGGCATAGTGTTCTTCTATAGAATCGGCATGACGGTAATGTAAAGGATATTTTCTTGGCAGGATTACAATTTGTTCGCCATAAGAAAATTCATAATCGAGATTTCTTCCAAAATAGAAGTCTTTGGATTGATAAGTAGCTGCAGTACACATAACTGGGCCTCACTTTCTTTTCTAGCTTTATTATAGCTTGTCAGCAACAAAATAAACAGGAATGAGATCGATTATACGAAGAAAGAGGGACATGGTATACTATTTTTATGCAAAAGAGAATGGATTTACCCAACTATGTTTCAAATATTTTATCGTCCTTGAATGACCATGGCTTTCAAGCTTTTGTGGTGGGTGGATGTGTTCGGGATGCTCTGTTAGGCATTGAACCAAGTGACTATGATATCACAACCAATGCCTTACCAGATCAAGTCGAAACTATCTTTTCCCATACGATTCCGACGGGAAAGAAACATGGAACCATTACGATTTTAACGGATACGAATATGGTTGAAGTGACGACCTATCGTATTGAGGCCGATTACCAAGATCATCGCCATCCCAATTCCGTACAATTTGTGGATGATTTGGTGCAAGATCTGGCACGTCGTGATTTTACCATCAATGCGATGGCGTATCATCCTGAGGTTGGTCTTGTCGATCCTTTTGGGGGACAGAGTGATTTAGAGAAGGGTTTGATTCGCGCGGTTGGTGATGCGAATAAGCGTTTTGAAGAAGATGCCCTGCGGATGTTGCGGGCGCATCGTTTTGCGAGTCGTTATCATTTTCAAATTGAAGCGAAGACTTTCTTAGCAATCCAAGCTTGTACACCCTATATCACCAGCATTTCGGTAGAACGAATTCGTTCAGAACTAACAAAGATTTTAGCGTATAATCCGTATGAAATCGAAAATATGACACAATTATTGTCACATTGGATGCCAGAATTAGAAGCGTGCAGAACATGTACACAAACAACCCCTTATCATGACACCAACGTTCTGCACCATATTTTGCGAGCTTGTGCATTATTGCCAACTTTTGATGAAATGCTTGCCTATGCTTTGTTGATGCATGATCTCGCAAAACCTGCCTGCAAGACAACTAGGGATGGCAAAGATCACTTTAAAGGCCATCCAGTTTTAGGATATACGATTGCTAAACGTATTTGTCATGATTTTAAATTGACGAATGTACAGAAGAGAACCATTCCAAATTTGGTTTTATACCATGATGAGAAGTGTTCGGATCCTTTGGCTTTTATTGCAAAAATGCGTATTGAACGTGGCTTTGATGATGCCTTTATGCAACAGTTATTGCTTGTGAAGTATTGTGACATTATGGCCCATTCGGCTTATGGACAAAGAACGATTGTCAAATGGAAGAAGTTAAAAGAAGTTTATGCCGACTGTCAGGAAATGCGTCCCATGGCTATCACGGATTTAGCGATTAATGGAAAAGATGTATTTCTGACAACAAATTGTGAAAAAGCCCAAATTAAACCTATCTTAAAAGAAATTCTTTTGGATTGTTTTTATCATCCGCAAAAGAATCAAAGCGAAGACTTATTGAAAGAGCTTAGAGAAAAATACCGGTAGTTTGATAAAAGCTGGATTTTGTTTATAATGCAGAATAGAAGGGAAGGAACCTTTATGATTACAGTGATGAAAGGGGATATCACACGTTTGGATTTTGATGTGATTGTCAATCCCGTTAATACTTCAGTTACACCGATTGGAAAGGTAGGCATTGCGATTGGTAAAGCGGGTGGATATCGCTTGACCGATGCTTGCCAGCGTTTAAAAACTTGTCAAACAGGACAAGCCAAGATGACCTTAGCGTATAATTTGCCTTGTAAGGCCATTATTCATGTAGCTGGTCCTATTTATTCTGGAAGTAAAAAAGATCAAGAGTATTTGGAAGCTTGTTACTGGAATGCGATGTCGATTGCGTATGAATATTTTAAGTTAAATCATTTAAAACATATGACCTTGGCTTTTCCGTGTATTTCAACAGATACCTATGGCTATCCTAGAGACCAAGCTTGTGCAATTGCGATCCACACAATCAAAGATGTATTTGCCCAATATCCCAAAGCGAAAGCTATTGATGTGACTTTTGTCTGTAATGAAGAACAAGATTATCTCTTATATAAAGAAGGTATTCGTTCATGAAATCCATGGTGGATTTATCGCATGAATTTTTATTGCCGGCTTTACATTCGCAGGCGATTTGTATTGATGCGACATTGGGACATGGTAAAGATGCGACATTTTTCTTGGAACAAGGCGTACATAAAGTGTATGGATTTGAAATTCAGGAAGAAGTTGGTAGAGAAACCGAGAACAAAATCCATAATTCTCGTTTACATGTTCTTTTAAAAGGTCATGAACATCTGGATTGTATTAGCGAAGACATCGATGCCATCATTTTTAACTTTGGTTATTGCCCACATGGCAATAAAGCTATTACTACCTTAGCGAATACCAGCTTAACTGCGGTACAAAAAGGTTTAAATCATTTAAAGCGCAGAGGGCGTATGGCCCTGGTATTTTATCCGCATGAAAAAGGTTTGGAAGAAGCTCAAGTAATTCAAGATTATTTAGAATCTTTATCGGGTTTTGAAATGATTCAAATGAAAAAGCTTGGTCAAGAAAATGTGCCTTTTTTGATTGGAATTGAGAAGAGGTAAAGGAAATGCCACAACTTGTGGTGTTTTTTTAGGTTTGGAACTAAATAAACTATAGTACTTGACAATACATAGTAGTATGTTTAATATGATAGTGAAAGAGGAGAAAATTGTATGAATGCTCAATTTAAAAAAGGGGTTCTTCAATTGGTTGTTCTAAAAACGATTTTAGAAGATGACTTATATGGCTATGAAATGGTTACTCGTATCAATAAGGTCATCGATGTGAATGAAGGGACGATTTATCCTTTATTAAAACGTTTATTGAATGATCATTTGTTGGAATCGTATTTAAAAGAGTCAAAGGAAGGCCCACCGCGCAAGTATTACCACATTACGGAACTGGGCCAAAAGACCTATGCGGATTTATTGGCGGAATGGACTGATTTTTCTGCAACGGTGAACGCATATTTAAAGGGGGAAAGTACCGATGACAAAGAATGAATTTATCGCAAAGCTGGAAAAGAAGCTGCATTTGATTTCGGAAAAAGAACGTACAGATATTCTAACGGAATACAGTGCGTATATTGATGACAAAATGGCGGATGGAACAAGTGAAGAAGAAGCGGTTGCAGGCTTTGGCGATGTGGATGAATTAGCTAAAGAAATCTTAGAGGCTTATAAAATCAATACGTCTTCGCTTGAATCAAGAACCGATCGTACCTTGGATAAAGCTTTTGAACATGCCGAAAATCTGGCTAAATCGGTTGGACACTTGGGCTTGAATCAAATTGCCCATTTAATTTTTGACTGTATTGTCTTATTGATACTCTTATTGATTGGTCGCTACATTATAGTGAATGTGATTTTTGGCTTATTTGTGAACTTATGCCTGTCATTTGTATCTTTTGATTTAGAATGGTTACACAAAATCTTAATGAGTTTCTTCTCTTTTCTATATTTTATCTGTGCCCTGTATTTCTTGATTGTCATTATGAAACGAAGATTTAAGAGATACCAAAATCAAGAAAATCAACCAGGTGTGATGCAGGATGTATCCGACTTATGCCAGGGACAGAAAGAAGAAGGGCTGTATCATGAAAGAGTAGAAAGTACGCATTCATGGGGCCCAACGGTTTTAAAAATCCTTTTGGTGATGATTGCCTTTCCTATCTTAGCTGGTGCGATTGGTACTGTGATTGGCTTTTTGGTTTACTTGTATTTCTGTTTGAGTTTTCAAACAATTAGCTGGGGTTTAACGCTTATTGGCGTGGGAATCCTCTTAGGATGTATTTCCTTACTGGCCGCAATTTTGTATTTCTGGCCAAAGCGAGGTGAGTAAGATGCGTAAGATTGTTATGACATTTATTTGTGCGATTGTATGTTGCTGCGTGGGGTTTGGCATCTTTGTAGCGGAGATCGCAAAAATTGAAGAAAAACCCGTTGTGCTACAAGGGGAAGAAAAGACCTATACGAAGAAAATTGATTCATCCATTGAAGATATTGATATCGATACAGAATATTCCAGTTATGTGAATGGATATTTCAATGGAGATCATTCGGTTCATCTAAAAGAAATGGTGGAAGATCCTTCTTTAGATCCGGATACGATTCAGATCAGCTATTCCTCGGTCTTTGATCTAAGCGAAGAACCGTATGATTATGATGACGATCACGATTCGTTGGATTTATACTTTAAACTACATGATAAGAAATACAATGGGGAAGAAGAATACAATACAACGCTTCGATCCCTTCATAGTATAGCGGAAAATGGGGCCCAGGTATGGAAACAGAAAAAGGTCAAAAAGATTCATGTGAAGGATAATGGCATTCGGATTCGTTATGGATCTAATTTAAGAAATAAAATTGATGTAGATCAAGATGATTAAAAGGTGCAGGGCTTATGCTCTGCACCTTTTAAGCGGAAACGGAATTAATATAGGTTTGTATTTTTTTATCTAAGATGTCAAAATTCACAATGCCATTTTCTAATAAGGCATTCACAAAAGCCTTATTATCGTATTGATCTTTCAGCTTCTTTTGAGCTTTAGTCTGGAATGAGTGAATCTTATAGTAGCCATAGGCATAAGGTAAATAGGTACATGGTTCATAACAAGCTGTTTCATATAAAGATTCTAAAGTGTCTTTGTCCATGGTATCTTTATAAGCTTTTAAGAATTCTTTTTTGGATAAAGCTTGTAAGTTGATTGTCAAATCAAGCACACTTGGCATGTAGTAATTTAGGGCTTCATAGTCCATCATTAATTTGATTTGATCGGCATCATATGTGCCTAAATATGCCAGGGCTTCTTGTTCGGCAAACATCGCAAAGCCTTCGGAAAAAGCTGTTTCGCTAAAGAGGCGTTGGATATTATAGGTCATATGGGCCTGGTTATAGTTGTATTGGTACATATGTCCTGGCATTCCTTCATGGGCAAAGGTCAGATAAGTATCAATACTGCTTAAGTCCTTGCCATAGTCTTTGGCATTAAAACGAATTCGATTGGTATAGGCTTGATCTAAAATCGGTGTAATGTAGTAGGCAACGATATTCTTAGAAGTTTGTTCATCTGGTAAATTTTGAATATCGTATTCCGGTACGGTGATCTCGGGCATATTCTTGGTGTAGTTTTGTACCAAGAAAGCCATAATTTCATTCGGACTGGTAAAGCTTGTATTTGGAACATTTTCCAGTTTATCGGAATTCGCTTGCAGGTTTGAAATACTTGTATCATAGGCTTTACCTAGCTGATTTAATATTTTAGCTGGTGTTGTACTGGTACTGGCTTGGGATTGAACCAGTAAACGATAATAGGCTTTTCCATTTTTAAAAGAAGTAATCGGACGGGCACTTAAGACTTGATTCTTTAAGCCCTTTAGTTCTTTTTTTATATAGGTAAAGCTTGGATAATAATCCGTATCTAAAATGTTTTGAATCGAATCCAGATAGTTTTGTTGGGTGGTTGGATCCAGTCCCAATGCTTCGATTTCTTTGGTGATGTTTTTTAGAATTTCATTATCGTCTTTATTATCCAAAGTGGTTTGAATCGCATCCATGGTTTCTTTATAGTCAAAACATAATTGATTTTCTTTGGCTTGTTGCTTGGAATAGGCAATGGCTTCCTTGGAATAGCGCTTGGTATCTTTTAATAAGGTCATGAAGGCTTCGATATCTTTTTCGTTGTAGACTTCAAAGTTCGCAAAATAGTTATTTAATGTATTGACAAGACCATTATTGCTGGACCAGATATTCGCCAGATATTTGTATTTATCCTTGATCATTTCTTTAGCCAGTGAACAAGAATCCATATACTCGTCATAGATGACTTGTTGGGTAGCATCAAGAGTATTACGGTCAAAGGCGTTTAAGCGTTTGATTTCTTTATGGAGTAAGGCTTTATCCTCTTTGGAAGTTGTAAAGGTTCCTAAGGTGACATGGATATTATCATAGGAAATATCGTAGTTTTCCGGATTGGCAATATAGGTATGTAAGGTTGTGTAGTCATCTTCTAAGTTTTCTTTAAAATCTTCATTGATGAATTTTGTGAATTCTTCATTCGGACTTGATGCCGTTTTCTCTTGGGCGAAAATCGGAACACTTGTCCAAGTCAGGCTTAGTGCACAAAGGCAGGCTAGTAGTTTTTTTAACATAAGTTCTCCTTTTAAAAAAGACACAACGCTGGTTGTGTCTAGTAATCGTTTGAAAGCTGAACAATAGTTTGTTCGATACGATGGTTTTTGACCTCTTTCACCGTTATTAATAAGCCTTTTGTACGTATTTCAAATTGGGATCCATTTTCTGGAATCCGACCATACTGCGAAAGAATATAGCCGTTAAAGGTTTCGTTTTCATCATCGTCATGTAAGGAAATACCTAAGGCTTGTTCGACATCTTCGATTTCTGCCGATCCGTAGATGCGCCATTGGTTGGAATCAATGCGTTGAATCTCTTTACGATCCAATTCATCTTCTTCATAGATTTCCCCGACCAGACTTTCCATAATATCATGCAGCGTACAAATACCTGTCATTCCACCATATTCATCTAAGACAATCGCAAAATAGTTTTTATGGGCGGTCATCTCTTTGAAAAGGTGGTCCACTTTGCAGCTTTCGGCTTCAAAGAATGGGGCATCCATCGCATGGTTTAAAATGACATCTTGGCTGGATGTATCCGCTAAACGGAAATAATCTCTTGTATCTAAGACACCGATGATATCATCTTCATCTTCCCGACAGATGGGATAGAAGGTATGGCGGTTATCATGGATGATCTGTTTCCATGTTTCGGCAGAATCTTCAAGGTGCAACATGATTACATCACTGCGGTGGGTACAGATTTCTTCAATGGTTATATCATCCATCTCAAAAATGTTTTGAATCATTTCGGTTTGGGCTTGTTTAATATTTCCCGATTCACTTCCGACATGAATCATTTCCCGAATATCTTCTTCAGATACATCTTCATCCGCAAAGAAGGTTGAAATCTGAATTGGTAGCGCAAGAATGTGAATGATGGGATGGATTCCCTGATAGATTTTTAATACGGAAGCATCCCATTGATGGGTGTGAACCAAGCGTTTGGGTAATTGTATGGTAATAAACACATTTAAATAAATCGCAAGGATTGCCACGATGGGAAACGATAAAGGAATCCACAAAGTTGGCAAAAACACAATCCAAAATCCACAAAAAATATGTAACCAGCGTGTTTCCGCCTGGTATTGATTCATCTTCTCGATATCGTCATCATCGACGACTTCTTGTATCATCGAGGCAAGCATCGATAAGAGAATACATAAAATAAATAAGCATAGTAAATAGGGTCGACCCGGCAGGCCATCAGTAGTCATGAAAAAAATCTCCTTTTGAAAAAATATAACCGATTTACGCTATGAAATCAATTTTCTTTCGGATTTTCCCCATTGTGCTGCATTAAATAACTCAGGATAGATTTACGGGTTACGATTCCAATAAAGATATTTCGATCATCTACGATAGGCACAAAGTTTTGATCCAGGGCTTGTTGGAAGAGGTCATCGATATTGGTATCAATGGTACAAGCGGGAACAAAATCTTTGCGAATCAACTTTTCAATTTCTAAATCCATATCATGGGGATGTTCTAGGTGATGCCATAAGAAATCTCCTTCACTCAAAGTTCCTAAGTACTGCCCTTTCTGGTTAATAACTGGCATAGCCGTATAGTGAGCTTCTTGCATAGCGTCCAAGCCTTGTTGGATCGACATCATTCCATATAATAATTGCACTTGATCTTTTGGTTTTAAAAAGAATACGACATTATCTAACATTTCTAATACCTCGTACCATCACCTTAACAAAGAATTATAGGATTTCTTTCAATGAATTATGGGAAATTTTTGGCTATTACAAACGCTTCCACATCATTATGGAAACGGTTGTAATTGGGTAGAAATATAAAGAATGCTAGTATGGTTGCAGAAAGAAGAATTCATGTTAGCTAACTTTTAATGGGGGTGATGTTTTGAACCAAAGACAAATTGATTTGATGAAATTGCTTTGCGAACAGAACGTTTTTCGACCTGCTTCTTTCTTTAGTAGAAAGTTGTCTGTTTCTACCAAAACGGTTTATTCGGATTTTCAAGATATTGAAAAGTTTGTTAAAAAATTTCAAGTTGAATTAATCCGTATTCCTGGGACGGGTGTTTATTTAGAAGGAACAAAAGAGCATAAGGATGCTTTAAAGGAAAACCTCTTAAAACAAACGGAGAAAGACAAATATTCAATGGAATATCGACGCTTGCAAATCGTTAAACGACTTTTAATCGAATCGAAGACGATTACTTTGGAAAGCCTAGCGGATGAATTTATCATCAGTAAAAGCTCGTTGTATAACGATTTAAATGCAGTTTCCAAACAATTGGGATCGAAATGTTTAATTATTTCAAATGACAACGGCGTGTATGCCAGTGGTGATGAATTAAACATTCAAAAAGCTATTAAACAAATTGTCTCTTTTTATACATTGACAAAAATTGATGGCATTTCTGGATACGAAGAACTTCTATATATTCTATTTGACGCGAACATTATTGAGCTTGTACATAACATTCTTTATGGAAATTATGCCGAGTTGACCGAAAATGTTTCCGATTATTATATTCGCAGTTTGGAAATCACTATGATTACTTTGATTACGCGAGTTCAAATGGATTTCCATGTGGAAAAGGAAAACGATTTCTTATTCAACAATATTCGCTATATGGAAACATATGTGGTTGCCAACAGCATGATTGAATTCATTAAACAAGAAATGAATGTAGTCTTTACACAAGAAGATATCGAATATTTGTGTCGTCAATTGTTTGCACATCGAATTACAAATCGTTTTAAAACAAATGAGACGCAATATACTTCTATGGTTAAAGAAATCATTGAACGAATGGAATTTATTGAAAAAGTGTCCTTCGACCAAAATGATTCTTTGTATCATTCCTTGCTGTATCATTTGCCAGCCATGGTTGTGCGTTTGAAAAAAGGAATTCGAATTCACAATCCATTATTAAAGGATATAAAGAATCAGTATTCGCGTTTGTTTTCTGAAGTGTGGTATGCATTATCGGTTCTAGAATCGAAATATGATGTGGTACTAAACGATGATGAAATTTCTTTGATTTTGATCTATTTCCAAATTGCTTTAGATCGAGAATCAAAATCCAACAACATTATTGTGATTTGTCCCTATGGAAACTCATCTTCGCAATTGATTTTAAATCGCGTAAAGAAATTTTTACCCGAAAGAGATCATATTGAAGTTTCTACCATAGATAAACTACAAGCCAATCGAATGCGTAATGTTGATTTGATTATTACGCCAATCGATTTGAATATAGATACGATTCCAGTAATCAAAGTATCTCCGCTTGTCAGCAACGAAGACTTAGTGCGTATTTTGGATGTGTATTCCTCTTTTGTGATGGAGAAAGAGTCGAAAAAAGCTTTTTTGAAAAAGACAAAAGATTTCCAATCACCAACGATTGCACAATTCTTAAATATCGACTTTGTTGAACTACAAGTGGATGTTGAATCAAAAGAAGAATGTTTAGATTTGATGATATCAAAACTTGAACAGGAAAAATATGTAAAAACAGGATTCCGTCAATCTGTTTATAACCGTGAAAAAATGGGTACGACAAGTCTGGAAACAGGTGTGGCTTTGCCACATGCTGATTCGGAAACGATTTGCCAGTCTGTTATATCTGTTATGACTTTAAAACATCCTATTCGTTGGGGATCGGTTCCGGTAAAGCTCGTTGTAATGATGGCTCTATCGACAAAAGATATTGAGCAATTTAAAGATGCCATTGTTGAGCTCTACCAAATTATTGAAAAAAAAGAATATGTTGAAGAGATTGTAGAAATCAATCAAAAAGAACAAATGATGCAATTGTTTTGTAAATAGGAGGAAGGAAAAGATGTATTTTGATCATCGCTTATGCTTTTTTCAACTTGACGTTGAAAACCAAGATCAACTTCTAGATAAAATGTGTTCTAAGTTGTATTCAGAAGGATTTGTAAAAGATACATATGTAGGTGCACTTAAAGAAAGGGAAAAAGAGTATCCAACTGGAATTTTGTTTGAAAATACTGGGTTTGCGATTCCTCATACGGATTCAAAACACGTGTATCAATCGCAAATCTGCTTTGCATCCTTAAAGAAACCAATCGTATTTAAGGATATGACAAATAAAGAAAATGAAATTTCTGTAGAGTTGGTATTTATGTTAGCTATGTCTCAACCACATGAGCAAGTAGATACACTACAAAATTTAATGATGCTCTTTCAAGATGTGAGCGCCGTAGAAAAGTTAAAACAATGTACAGATGAAGAAACATTTTCAGAAATATTAAAAAGTGCAAATGTTTATTAAGAGTAATAGAAGGGAAAAGAGAAAATGGATGTAGTTATTAATTTATTACAATGGTTTATTGGTTTAGGATCAAATACGTTTCTACCAATTATCATTTTCGTAATTGCTTTGATTTTTGGAGTTAAGCCAGGTAAAGCCTTTATGGCAGGTATTACCGTTGGTATTGGATCAATTGGATTAGGTTTAGTATTGGATTTATTGTCAGGAAGTTTAGGTGCTGCCATTCAAACAATGGGTGAGCAATATGGAGCTTCATTAAGCATTATGGATATTGGTTGTGGTGTAGGAGGTCCATTGGCATTCTCTACGACAATTGGTATTTTATTGATTCCATTATCATTAATTGTGAACTTTGTGTTTGTTATGTTGGGATTAACAAAAACATTAAATGTTGATATCTGGAACTTCTGGTTCCCAGCTTTCTTAGGTTTGGTATCTAATGCTGTTTCAGGAAGCTTTGTTGTAGGTATCTTAGCTGCTGTTGTTGCTGTTATGTTGCAATGGTTGATGGCTGATACATTCCAAGAAAAAATCAGTACTTTCTTTGGATATCCAGGAATTGCGATTACTCATATGATGGCTTTGTCTGGTGTAATCTTTGCGATTCCAATGAACTGGATTTTCGATCATATTCCAGGTCTAAATAAATTAGATGCAGATGCAGAAACATTGACGAAAAAATTTGGCATTTTTGGTGACACAGTTGTTATGGGATTAATCATTGGTGCTGTTGTTGGTATCTTTGCTCATTATGATGTCGCAAAAATTGGTACCTTGGCAATGTCTACAGCTGCCGTTATGAAGATCATGCCTAAAATGGTTGCTATGTTCATGGAAGGATTAATGCCAGTTGCTGAAGCTGCTAAAGAATTTGCTTCTAAGAAGTTGAATGGAAAAGTTGTCAACATTGGTATGGATGCTGCCTTAACTGTTGGTCATCCAACTGTAATGTCTACTTCATTATTAATGGTACCTATTTCCTTATTATTAGCGATTGTTTTACCTGGAAATAAAGTACTTCCATTTGGAGATTTAGCTTTCTTCGCATTTGGTATTGCGTTAATGATTCCATTCTTTAAAGGAAACATTGTTCGTTCTATCCTTGGATGTTCTATCTATTTAGTAATCTGTTTATACTTATCTACTTGGTTAGCGCCTACAATTACGCATGTCTTCGCACTAGCTCATTATGATGTTGGTACATCTGGATTAGTTACAAGTGTATTGTGTGGATTATGGCCTGTTGGATTATTTGCCCTTGCGGTTAAGTATTTAGGTGCATTTGGATTAGTTATTATTGGTGTTATTGTTATTGCTTTATTAGCTTATGTAAACAAAATTCGTGCTAATAAAGTAGCTGCAGAATAAGGAGAATATACATATGAAAAAATTATTAGTTGTTTGTGGAGCTGGACATGCTACAAGTACTATTGCTGTCGCAAAAGTAAAAGCATGGTTAGAAAAAGAAGGATATGAAAACGAAGTAACTATTTATCAATCAAAAATTGCCGATGAATTAAACCGAATTGATGATTATGATGCGGTAATTTCTACAACAATCGTACCTGATTCTATTAAAGATAAAGTAATCAATGGATTAGGTCTATTAACTGGAATTAATGCCGATCAAATTTTAAATGATGTGAAAGAAAGATTGGGATTGTAATGACAACCTTTCATGATGTGATTGAACTACAAACCGTACAAGGAAGAAACTCTTATCATGATTTGCGCGATGCATTGATTGAAACGGTGGAAAAGTCAAAGATAAAGGATGGCATCTTAGTGGTTTCAAGTGCCCATACAACCTGTTCTCTATACTTTGATGAGACAATGCATGATGTAAACTTTTTTGGCGATGAGTTCTTACAAGTAGATATCAATGAAACGATGGAAAAAATCGCTCCAAGAATGACAAATGAAAATCAATATCATTCTCCAGGTCCTGAACATGTGGCTTTTGGTCTAAATGTTCCAGATCCAAATTATCCTGCTGAAAAATGGGTGATGTTAAATACGGATGCTCATTTAAAGTCAAGTATTTATGGAACGAATTCCGTAACACTCATTATTAAAGATGGACAACTACAATTGGGGGCTATGGGCCGTATCTACTTTGTCGACTGGGATACTTTACGTCCAAGAAACCGTAAAATCAATCTCTTTGTGATGGGGGAATAGAATATGATTCTTTCTCCTTCACTATATAATGCGGGTGTTTGTCATTTAGAACAAACGCTATCGGATATTGAAAAAGCCGGTGCGCAATATTTACATGTGGATATTTTAGACAATACCTTTGTACCAAGTTTATCTTTTGGACCAAAAATCGTAAAAGATTTAAAAAAGATGACCGACTTGGTATTAGATGTTCATATGATGGTTGATACACCAGAAAACTGCGTTGCAGATTTTTGTCAAGCTGGAGCGGATATTGTAACGGTTCACTACGAAGCGACTTCACATTTGGGCTACACGATCCAAGAAATCAAAAAACATCACGCAAAAGTGGGAGTTGCCATAAATCCGGCTACACCAGTCTGTGTGATTGAACCGGTTTTGCAGGATGTAGACCAAGTGTTAGTGATGACGATTAATCCGGGAAGAAGTGGACAGAAGTTAATTCTATCGACTTTAGACAAAATTCGTGAATTGGTTCAAATTCGTAACGCTAAGAATCTACATTTTGATATTCAAGTTGATGGAAACATTACTCCAGATAATGTTGAAAAAGTTTTAGATGCAGGCGCAAATGTCATTGTTTCTGGCGGCGGTATTTTTAATGAACATCCGATTTGTGAAAATATCCAAAAGTTTTTTGAGGTAGAAAAATGAAACCAAACGTATATGCGATTCTAAATGAATTGAAACAAAATGTAGAATATATTTCGGAAGCACAGATGGATGCCTTGGCACAAAAAATTGATCACGCCAACCATATTTTCTTAACCGGAAAGGGAAGAAGTGGGCTATCTATTTCGGCCTTTGCTAACCGTTTGTTACATTTGGGATATTCTGTAAGTATGATTGGAGAAATCTCTGCACCTCATACGCATGAAAATGATCTTGTGATCATTGCCAGCGGTTCTGGGGAAACGGATGCTTTAGTCGCTATTGCGAAAAAAGCGAAAAGTGAGCAATTGGATCTAGTTTGTCTGACGATGAATGAAGCTTCAACAATTGCGCAAATGGCAGATTTGATTGTCGTTATTCCTGGGGTTTCACCCAAAGTCGAATCTTTAAAAGCCATTTCCTCCATTCAACCTATGGGTTCTGCTTTTGAACAAATGTTGTTTTTAAGCCTAGATGCATTGGTATTGTCGATGATGGATAAAAAAGGTATGACTTCGGATCAGATGTTTGCAAATCACGCTAATATTGAATAAAATTCACTCCCTGTAGAGCACCGTATAATGCGGTGCTTTTTTGTATTTTTCTATGAAAATATTTAGTGAATTTTCGTGGAATGAATTGCTTGAAGAAATAGTTTTAAAAGACAATAGACTGTGATAGAATATATCCGATTAAAAAAGGGTGAACAAGATCGTCGTTTTGGTACATCCTTTTTTTTGAGGATCGGAGGATTGAATAAGATGAATCCATATTCTTTGCTAAAGATGAGTGACTTATCCAATGAGGATATTTTTAGTATTCTACATGATGCTAAACTTTTTGATAATTCCCGTAAAGATTGGCAATTACCAATGCAAAACGCATTGGTTGCTAATCTTTTTTTTGAAGCTTCGACACGTACCCATTTCTCTTTTGAGAGTGCTCAGCTTCAATTAGGATGTAAAGTAGCTGACTTTCAAGCGGGTTCCAGCAGTGTCACAAAAGGGGAAACCTTATATGATACAGTAAAGACCTTTGAAAGTATCGGTTACGGTTGTGTGGTAATCCGCCACAGCCAGGATGAATATTTTGAACAATTAAAAGATATTCGAATTCCCATTGTGAATGCGGGAGATGGAAAAGGCAATCATCCCAGCCAATGCTTATTAGATTTATTAACCTTTTATAATGAGTTTGGAACCCTATCTGGTTTAAAGGTTCTAATTACCGGAGATATTTCTCACTCTCGGGTTGCAGCCAGTGATAAAGAAGCCTTAGAGCGTTTAGGTTCTACCGTACGCTTTGCCGGACCAAAAGAATGGGAAAGAGAAGGCTATCCTACGATGGACTTCGATGAAGGTATTCAATGGGCTGATGTTGTCATGATGCTGCGTATTCAAAAAGAAAGAGGCGCTAGCCTGCAAGGTATGAGCGATGGCGAATACTTAGAAAAATATGGCTTGACGAAGGAACGTTATAGCCATATGCAAGATCATGCCATTATTTGTCATCCGGCACCAGTGAATCGCGGTATTGAAATTGACAGCGATTTAGTGGAAGCAGAAAAGAGCCGTATTTTTACCCAGATGCATAATGGTATGTTGGTGCGTAAAGCCATCATAAAAAGAGCCTTTGGCTTTGCACCATTTGAGGAGGGACAGAAGTGAAAGTTATAAAGAATGGACAAGTTCTAACTGAAAATGGTTTAGAACAAGTCGATGTACAATTTGATGAGGATCAAATCCTTGCGATTGGAAAAGATTTATTTGGCGATGAAGTGATCGATGCCCAAGGTAAAGTTGTCTTACCAGGACTGGTTGATGTGCATGTACATTTAAGAGAGCCTGGTCGCGAAAAGAAGGAAACGATTCAAACCGGAACCAAAGCGGCTGCCCATGGTGGATTTACATCCATCTTTGCGATGCCAAATGTTCTACCTTATCCTTCTGATGCACAGACGATGGAAAAATATCTTGGCTTAATTGAAAAAAATAGCTGTGTAAGAACCTATCCATATGCTACAATCACAAAAAATGAAGCCGGGAAAGAAGTTGTCGATATGCATGAACTAGAACCCTTCACGCACTGGTTTAGCGATGATGGTGTGGGTATCGATGATGATGCCGTGATGGCAGAAGCAATGCGAACAGCGAAAAAAGAGCATGTCTTGATTGCGATGCATACCGAAGATATGCACTATCGTAAACCAGGGGCATCCGTGCATGACAGTCAGATCAATCGCGATCGCGGATACATTGGTATTCCGAGTGCCTGCGAAGCTGAACCTTTAAAACGTGACTTAAAGTTAGCTGTTGAAATTGGAAACATGTATCATGCTTGTCATATTTCTTGTAAAGAAAGTGTAGAAGCATTACGCCAAGCTAAACAAGCCGGCGGAAATATCAGTGCGGAAGTAACAGCCCATCACTTATTATTGGAAGATAAAGATGTGCAAGGACCTATGTGGAAGATGAATCCACCTCTTCGTAGTCATGAAGATCGTATGGCTTTGATTGAAGCCTTAGAAGATGGAACCTTGGATTTTATTGCCAATGACCATGCACCACATACTTTAGAAGAGAAGCAACAAAGTATGGAAAAAGCGCCATTTGGAATCGTTTCTCTAGAGACAAGTCTCCCGCTATTATATACGGAATTTGTCGTTAAGGAAAAACGTTGGACCCTCGAACAACTTGTTCAATATATGGCGACCAAACCCGCAAAGCGCTTTGGCATTGAAGCCGGACAAATCAAAGCTGGCTACTTACCAGACTTTGTGTTGGTTGATTTAAATCAAACCTATACCATTGATGCATCAAAGTTTGAATCAATGGGAAAAAATACCCCATTCGATGGATGGGAAGTACAAGGAAAAGTTTGTGAAACCATTGTTGGTGGACAAACCGTATGGAAAGGATAGAAGCTATGGAACGACTATTAATTTTAGAAGATGGAAGTGTATATAAAGGGCTTGCCTTTGGAAGTGATAACTTTCAAATGGGCGAACTTGTCTTTAACACTTCAATGACAGGTTACCAAGAAATTATTACCGATAACTCCTATTGTGGACAAATCGTTATGATGACTTATCCATGGATTGGAAACTATGGCATCAACAGCGATGATAATGAGAGCATGATTCCAGCCTTATTTGGTTTTGTGGTCAAAGACTACAACGATATGCCAAGTAATTTCCGCAGTCAGGAAAACTTAGATACTTATTTAAAGAAAGTAAAGATTCCGGGCATTTATGGTATTGATACACGAGCTATTACCTTAAAGATTCGTCAAGCCGGAACGATGAAAGCCATTCTCGCAAATCCGGATGCCGATGTAGATGCCATTGTACAAAACTTGAAGAAACAAGATTACTTACATGATCAAGTAAAACGTGTATCCACGACCAAAGCTTTCCCTATCCCAAATCGTGGTAAACGTGTTGTCTTGATGGACTTTGGCGCCAAATTGGGAATCGTTCGTGAATTATCCAAACGGGGATGTGACTTGATTGTTGTGCCATATGATACATCAGCAGAAACTATTCTTTCTTATCATCCCGATGGTGTGATGTTATCCAATGGGCCAGGAAACCCTGAAGATGTAACGGTGGCCATTGAAACTATTCGTCAATTGATTGGCAAAACTTGTATCTTTGGGATCTGCCTTGGTCACCAATTGATTTCTTTGGCTTGTGGGGCAAAGACCTATAAATTGAAATTTGGTCATCGTGGAGCTAACCACCCAGTTGTAAATCTAGCAACGGGATCGGTGGAAATCACCAGCCAAAACCATGGTTTTGCGGTTGATATTGACAGCTTAAAAAATACCGATTTAGTGATGACGCACCAAGCCTTAAACGATAAGTCTTGTGAAGGTGTACGCCATACAAAGTATCCAGTATTCTCGGTACAATATCACCCAGAAGCAAGTGCTGGACCACAAGATAGTAACTATTTATTTGATGAATTTTTAGCAATGATGGAAAAGGAGAGTGCACATGCCTAAACGTACCGATATACATAAAATCTTAGTCATTGGTTCGGGACCAATTATTATTGGACAGGCGGCAGAATTTGATTATTCTGGATCACAAGCTTGTCAATCCCTTCGTGAAGAAGGGTATGAAGTCGTTTTGATCAACTCCAATCCGGCAACCATTATGACGGATGAAACGATTGCGGACCAAGTTTATATTGAACCGTTAACCGTCGAATTTGCGAAGCGAATTATCTATAAAGAACGTCCCGATGCCATCTTAGGAACCCTAGGTGGACAAACCGGGTTAAACCTTGTTGTGGAACTTCATGAAGATGGAATTTTAGATGAGTTTGGGGTAGAAATCCTTGGTACCCATCTAGAAGCCATCAATCGTGCCGAAGACCGTGAATTATTCCGTGCTTTGATGAATGAACTACATGAACCTGTTCCGGAAAGTCAAATTGTGCATACCGTAGATCAAGCTGTCGAATTTGCCAGCCGTGAAGGCTATCCATTGGTTGTTCGTCCAGCTTATACCTTAGGGGGAACCGGTGGTGGTTTTGCCCATAATGAAGAAGAATTGCGTCACATTACCGATGCTGGATTAAAGATGTCTCCAGTATCCCAATGTTTGATTGAACAAAGTATTGCCGGTTTCAAAGAAATCGAATACGAAGTAATGCGTGATGCCAAAGATAATGCGATTGTGGTTTGTAACATGGAAAACGTGGATCCAGTAGGAATCCATACGGGTGATTCCATCGTTATGGCCCCAGCCCAAACAATGACCGACCGTGAAAACCAAATGTTACGTAATACCTCTTTGCGTATTATTCGTGCACTAGGCATTTGTGGTGGATGTAATGTCCAGTTAGCGTTGGATCCAAACAGCTTTAAGTATTATGTCATTGAAGTAAACCCACGTGTTTCACGTAGTAGTGCCCTTGCTTCAAAAGCGACTGGTTATCCAATTGCCAAAATCAGTGCCAAATTAGCCGTCGGACTAGGCTTGGATGAAATCATTAACCCAATCACAAAGACAAGTTATGCATGTTTTGAACCAGCTTTAGACTACGTGGTTACGAAATTCCCACGTCTTCCATTTGATAAATTCCCAAATGCTGATCGTCAATTGGGAACCCAAATGAAAGCAACCGGAGAAGTTATGGCCATTGGTCGTACCTTTGAAGAAAGCTTCTTAAAAGCGGTTCGTTCTTTGGAATTGAAAGTCGATCACGTTTGTAAAAAAGAAGTAGAAGGTTTAAGTAAAGCTGAACTAGAAGCCAAAATTCATAATCGTGATGATGAGCGAATCTTTGCGGTTTTGGAATGGATCCGTCAAGGTTATGAGATGGAAACCGTGCATGAAATCACGAAAATTGATCCATTGTTCTTAGCGCGTTTCCAAAAAATCGTAGATTTAGAACAATTGATGAAAGAGCATGTCGGCGATATCGATACTTTGCGTACTTTGAAACAAAATGGTTTCAGCGATTCTTACATTGCCCGCAACTGGTCGATGCAAGAACAAGACTTATATAATTTACGTAAAGAAAATGGCATTATGCCAGTCTATAAAATGGTTGATACCTGTGCCGGAGAATTCTCTAGTGAAACACCTTATTTCTATTCAACCTATGAACAAGAAAACGAATCGGTACCAACGGATCAAAAGAAGATTGTCGTACTTGGTTCGGGTCCAATTCGAATTGGCCAAGGGGTTGAATTTGATTATGCGACCGTACATTGTGTACAGACCTTACGAGAATCTGGCTATGAAGCCATTGTCATCAACAACAACCCAGAAACGGTATCAACCGATTTCAGTATCAGTGACAAATTGTATTTTGAACCATTGACAACCGAAGATGTTATGCATGTCATTGAAGTGGAAAAACCTCTCGGTGTCATTGTCCAATTTGGTGGACAAACAGCCATCAATATTGCGGACAGTCTAGAAAAACATGGCGTCAAGATCTTAGGAACGACTTTGGAAAATATCAACCGTGCCGAAGACCGTCATGAATTTGAAGAAATGCTGGATAAATTGGATATTCCACAACCTGAAGGAGAAACTGCCGTTACGGTTGATGAAGCTTTAGTCATTGCCAATAAGATTGGTTATCCAGTATTGGTTCGTCCAAGTTATGTATTAGGTGGACGGGCAATGGAAATCGTACATAACGATGATGAGTTGCGTATCTATATGGCAACAGCGGTTAAAGAAATCAGCCATGATGCGCCAATTCTTGTCGATAAATATGTCTTAGGAAAAGAACTGGAAATCGATGCGATTGCCGATGGAGAAAACGTATATATTCCAGGTGTTATGGAACATATTGAAAGAGCCGGTATCCATAGTGGAGACTCTATCAGTGTTTATCCAACCCAAATCGTATCGCAAGAAGCTAAGAATACGATTATTGATTATGCGACTCGCATTGGAAAAGGTTTCCACTTCGTTGGTTTATACAATATTCAATTTATTGTCGATAAGAGCAATAAAGTATACGTCTTAGAAGTAAATCCACGTTCCAGTCGTACCGTACCTTTCTTATCAAAGATTACTGGTGTACCAATGTCACATATCGCAACCAAAGCAGTATTGGGTGAAAGTATTATTGACCAAGGTTATACCCCTGGTTATAAGAAAGAAAAAGAAAACCAGGTCTTTGTCAAAGCGCCAGTCTTCTCTTTTGCGAAGTTGCGTAGTGTAGATACAGTGCTTGGTCCAGAAATGAAGTCAACCGGGGAAGCTTTAGGTGGCGATGTAAGCTTAGAAAAAGCTTTATATAAAGCTTTAATTGCCAGTGGAGTACATATTCCAAGTCATGGAAATGTCTTAATGACCATTGCCGATGAAGATAAAGATGTTGCCCTAACTTTGGCTAAACGTTTCTCGAATATTGGCTATGGACTCTATGCGACCGAAGGAACAGCGAAGTTCTTGCGCAGTCATGGCTTATATGTATTTGATGTTGCTAAAGTCAGTGAAAACAGTGAGGAAGAAGATGTCTTAGATGTTATCAGCAAGGGACATGTAAACTTTGTCATCAATACGATTTCCAGCCGGGAAAAGAATGCCAGCAGCGATGGTTTCTTGATTCGTCGTGTAGCTGCAGAAAATAATATTTCTTGTATGACAAGTTTAGATACTGCTAATGCTCTGATTGGCGTTCTAGAATCCCGTTCTTTCTCGACCATTAGTATGAATGAATTGGAGAAGTAATATGGTACAAGATGGAATTATTCTATCCAATGTCTTATTGACCGAGGATACCTACCGTATGGAAATTGCCTGTGATTCTTCCCATGCGAAACCCGGACAATTCGTCCAGGTAGAAGTACCCGGATATTTCTTACGCCGTCCGATTTCGATTTGCGAAATTACCAGTCATGGCCTTGTCTTAGTCTATAAAGTTGTCGGCCAGGGAACGCAAAAGATGGCAGAAATGAAAGAAGGAAACATTAATTTATTTGGCCCATTGGGAACTGGATTTCCAGTAGAAGCCAAAGAACATGTGGTTCTAATGGGTGGTGGTGTTGGTGTGCCACCGCTCTATGAAACCGCCAAACCGTACTTGCATCAAGGTACCAAAGTCGATGTTGTCTTAGGTTTTAATACCAAGAATCAAGCCATCTATCTAGAAGAGTTTGAAGCATTAGGCGCTCGTGTCACAGTTGCCAGCATGGATGGTTCGATAGGGGTAAAAGGAACAGTTATCGATGCGATGCAAGAAAAGGAAATTCCGGGGGATTTCATTTTAGCTTGTGGGCCATTACCAATGTTAAAAGCGATTCAGAATACCTATACAAAGGGATATATTTCCCTGGAAGCACGAATGGCTTGTGGTATGGGTGCTTGTATGGGTTGTGTTGTAAAAGATCAAGAAGGTCATTCTTTACGTGTCTGTAAAGATGGACCTGTCTTTGAAATAGGAAAGGTGGCTTTATAATGGATATTTCCGTAAAACTACCCGGATTACATTTAAAGAATCCGATTATTCCCGCCAGTGGATGTTTTGGCTTTGGTCGTGAATTTGCTGAATTATATGACTTATCTCTATTAGGCGGTATTGCGATTAAAAGTGCGACGCCAAAAGAACGTTTTGGGAATCCTACGCCTCGTATTGCCGAAACCCCAATGGGCATGTTGAATGCGATTGGGCTACAAAATAAAGGTGTGGATGCCATTATTGAAAAGGAACTTCCATTCCTGGCACAATATGATACCGAAATCATGGCCAATGTAGCCGGAGCTTGTGAAGAAGATTATGTCGAAGTTATTCGCAAGTTGAATGATCAACCGGTCATTAAAGCCTATGAATTAAATATTTCGTGTCCAAATGTGAAACATGGTGGCATTGGTTTAGGTACCAATCCTGAATTAGCGGCCCATGTAACGCGCTTATGTAAAGCAGCCGCAACCAAACCAGTCTATGTGAAGTTGTCACCCAATGTAACGGATATTGTAGCCATTGCCAAAGCGGTTGAAGCAGCAGGGGCTGATGGACTGGTTTTAATCAATACTTTGATGGGTATGCGGATTGATCTAAAGACCGGTAAACCTCTATTGGCCAATAAAACCGGTGGTTTATCTGGACCTGCTATTAAACCAGTAGCCATTCGCATGGTCTATCAAGTAGCCAGTGCGGTATCAATTCCCGTGATTGGTGTTGGTGGTATTACCTGTGCCGAAGATGTATTGGAGTTTTTAAATGCGGGAGCCAGCGCAGTAGAAGTCGGGGCTCAGAACTTTGTGGATCCTTACGTGTGTCCAAAAATCATTGAAGCCTTACCAGGTGTATTAGAAAAGTATGGTTATACATCGATTGATGAAGCCATTGGAAGGAGTTTAGAAAATGAGTAAAACAATTGTAGCTCTTGATTTTTCAAGTAAAGAAGAAGTCGTAGATTTCCTTTCTCAATTTGATGAACCAATTTATGTCAAAGTGGGAATGGAATTAACCTATGCATGTGGCTTAGATATTATTAAAACCATTAAAGATATGGGACATCATATCTTCTTGGATTTAAAGTTACATGATATTCCAAATACCGTAAAAGGTGGTATGAAAAACCTTGCGAAACTGGGTGTTGATATTGTCAATGTCCATGTAGCTGGTGGTATTCCAATGATGCAAGCTGCCATTGAAGGTTTGGAAGAAGGTGCGCAAGGTGGCAAACGTCCGCTTTGTATTGCGGTTACCCTATTAACTTCTATTTCCAAAGAAATGATGAATGAACAATTGGGTGTACAAGGCGAAGTATTGGATACAGTTTGTCATTATGCCCAAAATGCGAAAGCTGCTGGATTGGATGGCGTTGTCTGCTCGGTTCATGAAGCTAAAGCGATTCATGAAGCTTGTGGCGATGATTTCTTGACCGTAACACCAGGCATTCGTTTAGCTAGTGATTCTGTCGGGGATCAAAAACGGGTTGCGACTCCAGCTTTTGCGAAAGAACAAGGTTGTGATTATATTGTCGTAGGACGCTCTATCACAAAGAGTGAAAATCCAAAAGAAACCTATTGTGAAATTGAAGAAATGATGAAGTAGGAGAGACCAATGGAAGCATATAAACAAGAATTTATTGATTTCATGTTGGAATCAAAGGTATTAAAATTTGGGGATTTTACATTAAAATCAGGTCGTAAAAGTCCTTTCTTTATGAATGCGGGTGGTTATGTAACCGGCCAACAATTGATGAAACTGGGCGAATATTATGCCAAGGCCATCGTAGATACCTATGGTACGGACTTTGATGTTTTATTTGGACCTGCCTATAAAGGAATTCCTTTAGCTGTTGTAACAGCGATTGCGATGCATACCCTTTATGGCAAAGAAGTTCGCTATTGCTCTGATCGTAAAGAAGCCAAAGATCATGGAGCAGACAAGGGTGGTTTTCTAGGTTCCAAGTTACAAGATGGTGATCGTGTCATCATGATTGAAGATGTGACGACCTCAGGTAAATCTATGGAAGAAACTGTACCGAAGGTACGAAGTGCGGCCAATGTAGAAATTGTTGGTTTGATGGTTAGCTTAAATCGTAATGAAAAGGGAAAAGGAAATAAAACCGCTTTAAAAGAAGTTAGTGAATTATATGGTTTCCCAACGGCAGCAATCGTATCGATGCCAGAAGTTATTGCGTATTTAGGTGATCAATTAGACCCTGAATTAAAAGCGCGCATTGATGCCTATTACCAAGAATATGGTGCTACCGAATAGCTTTTGTGCTAAAATTGAATTAACGTAAGTGTTCTTTGAATTGGTGTATTCTTTTTCGAAGAACACTTTTTTGTCTATTCTTAGGAGGTAGTTTTATGAAATATCCAGTAATTACAATTACCCGAGAATTTGGGTCTGGAGGACGTACCATTGCGCGTCAATTAGCGGAAAAATTAGGCTATGACTATTACGATTATAATTTGGTACAAAAAATTGCGAAAGAAAGCGGCTTGGCAGAATCGTATATTGAAGAACATGGCGAAGATGCCAATTCCGAAAGCTCTTTATCTTTTGCCTGGAACAATTGGGGCGGCTCAATGTCCGATCAGTTGTATGTCGTACAAAGAAATACGATTATGGATTTAGCCGAAAAAGGGAAATGTGTGATTGTCGGGCGTTGCAGTGATTATATTTTACGCGACCGGGAAGATACTTTTCATGTCTTCATCCATGCGGATCCAAAATTCCGTCAGAATCGGATTGTGAATGTATATGGAGAAACCGATGAATCCATTGAAAAGCGCGTGGCGAAAAAAGATAAACGTCGGATTGCGTACTATAAGTACTATACGGATCGCAAATGGGGTCAGGCAAATAACTATCATATTTGTTTGAATAGTGGCTTGTTGGGCATTGATGAATGTGTGCGTGTAATCAGTGAATTTGTCAGTGACAACGCCAAGTAAATTTGTTAAGATAGGAAACATAAAAAGGGAGTAGCTAGCACAAGTGTGTTTGCAGATCCGTCAATCACGATTCTTTGAATCCGGACTGTATGTAGATAGCGAGACTTTGGTTGAGAAGGCCAGAGTCTTTTTTTCTGGCAGGGAGGACAGTATGAATATTCTTATTTCTTTGGGCCTAGTTGTATTAGGTTTTGCGTTATTGGTCAAAGGGGCAGATTTTTTTGTCGATGGAGCTAGTGGTATTGCCAGTCGTTTTGGCATTCCTCAACTTGTCATCGGCTTAACGATTGTTGCGATGGGAACGTCTTTACCCGAAGCAGCGGTCAGTATTACAGCTGCCTTTAAAGGCAGTGCCGGAATTACCATTGGAAATATTGTTGGCAGCAACATCTTAAATGTTTCGATTATCTTAGGTCTTGCCAGTGTGATTATTCCGATTGCCGTCCAAAAGAGTACTGTGAAATATGAGATGCCTTTTATGATGGCCGTAACTTTACTTTTGGTGCTTTTAGGGATGGATGGAAAGATTTCCCGTTTGGATGGGGCCATTCTATGGGCTTGTTTCTTACTGTATTTGTATTATATCTATCGCATGACTAAAAATGGTAAAGAAGAACAGGCTGCGGATGCGATGCCTTTGGCTAAAAGTATTTTATTTGTCTTGTTGGGAGCGGTTGGTGTTGTCTTAGGTAGTGACTTTGCGGTTGATGGTGCCAGTGAATTAGCGCGTATCTTTGGGATGAGTGAGCGTTTTATCGGTTTGACAATTGTAGCTTTAGGAACCTCTTTACCCGAACTTGTGACTAGTGTTTCAGCTGCTCGCAAAGGCAATGCGGATATCGCAATCGGGAATATTGTGGGATCCAACCTCTTTAATATCTTGTTTGTGGTGGGAACGAGTTCTTTGATTATTCCGGTGCCTTTCAATCCACGTTTTATTGTGGATGGTTTAATGGCTTTGGTAGTTGGTCTTGTCTTATGGCTCTGTGTAAGAAAGAACTATCAATTAACTCGGAAACATGGAATAATCCTGTTAATTCTTTATGTCTTTTATTTCCTTTATTTATGTACCTTTTAATGCAGCCAGTTGGTTGCATTTTCTTTTGCGTGCTATAATAAACCGGTGAGGTAGCGTATGGAACAAGTCTCTTTGTTTACAAGTGAAGAAGATACCCGTCCCTTAGCTGATCGGATGCGTCCGGAAACCTTGGAAGAGTATGTAGGACAGACCCATTTAGTGAGTCCGGGAAAGATTTTGTGGCGCATGATTGAACAAGACAAAGTTTCTTCGATGATCTTCTGGGGACCGCCTGGGGTTGGCAAGACGACTCTGGCGCGTATTATTGCGGCACAGACCAAGTCACATTTTGTGAATTTTTCAGCGGTCACTTCGGGCATCAAAGAAATTAAAGCGGTGATGAAAGATGCCCAGATGCGTAAGAGTATGGGTCAGGAAACGATTCTTTTTGTCGATGAAATTCATCGTTTTAATAAAGCCCAACAAGATGCGTTTTTACCCTATGTCGAAAAGGGCAGCATTATTCTGATTGGGGCAACAACGGAAAATCCGAGTTTTGAGTTAAACAATGCCTTGTTGTCAAGGTGTCGGGTCTTTGTGCTCCATAGTCTCCAACAAGCGGATCTAGAAGAATTGTTGCAGCGAACTCTGGTATCACCGAAAGGGCTGGGAATGTATCATATTGATATTTCCGAGAAAGACCTATCTTCTATTGCGGCTTTTGCGGGTGGAGATGCCCGTTTTGCGCTAAATACTTTAGAAATGGTGGTATTTAACAGCCCGAACGATGAAGCAGGGATTCATGTGTCCCAGGAAATCTTAAAACAGTGTCTACAAAGGCGCAGCTTATTGTATGACAGGCAGGGCGAAGAACATTACAATATTATTTCGGCTTTACATAAGAGTATGCGAAATAGTGATGTGCAAGCTAGTATTTACTGGCTGGCCCGAATGTTAGAAGCTGGGGAAGATCCTTTGTATGTGGCAAGGCGAATTGTGCGTTTTGCCAGTGAAGATATTGGGATGGCCGATAGTCGTGCAATGGAAATCTGTGTAGCTGCGTACCAGGCTTGTCATTATTTAGGCATGCCGGAATGTAATGTGCATTTAACCCATGCGGTTGTCTATTGTGCTTTGGCACCAAAATCCAATGCCTTGGAAAAAGCGTATTTTGCGGCGCGGGATGATGCCAAACGAACCTTAGATGAACCGGTACCTCTACAGATTCGTAATGCCCCGACGAAATTGATGAAAGATCTGGGGTATGGTGCGGCTTATGAATACAGTCATGATTATAAATATCATATGACCGATATGGTTTGTCTGCCGGATGCCTTAAAGGATGCGGTGTATTACACCCCGACCAATCAAGGTTCCGAAGGCAAGGTTGGCAAACGGATGAAAGATATCGCAACTATCAAAGCGATAGTTGCTCAGGAAAGAAAGAAGAAGTGAATTTATGAAGAAAGCTATTCATTCATTAGAGGAAACGAAAGAATTTGCCCAGGATGTTGCGAAAGCTTGTAAGTCTTTGCAGCTGGTGATTACGCTAGATGGCGATTTAGGTGCGGGCAAGACAACTTGGACCCAGTTCTTTGCCAAAGAACTAGGTGTCAAAGAAGTGGTGAATTCACCTACTTTTACGATTATGAAATCATATACTCAGGGCAATGGAGAACCGCTTTATCATATTGATGCCTATCGTTTGGAAGGCATCCATCAAGATTTAGGTTTTGAAGATTGTTTTGATGAGGGAATCTGTGTTGTCGAATGGGCAGATTTTATAAAAGATCAATTACCAGAAGATATTTTATCGATTTCCATCGCAGAAGGAATGGATGAAAATCGTACGGTAACAATAGAAGCAAGTGGACCAAAGAGTCAATCGGTTATGGAGGCATTAGATGATTAGTTTATGTATGGATACAGCGTATAAACAATTGGTATTGGGAATTTACCAAGATGGAACGCTTTTAGATGGAATTGCGAAAACCGCATTTAAACGCCAAAGTGAAACCATTTTTGTGGAATTAAATGCGTTATTAAAACGTGTAAATCTGACGTATAAAGATATTGATCGCGTCATTATTACAGAGGGACCTGGTTCTTATACGGGAATTCGGATTGCGATGACGATTGCGAAAGTCTTGTGTACACAGATGCATAAGGAATTGTATTGTATTTCAACGATGCAGTTGTATGCGGGCATGGATGCCAGTGCGAATGTCATCTTAGATGCACGCGGACAAAGAGCGTATGTAGCACACTTGGAAAATGGGGAAATCGTTGGACAGACTACGATTTTAAGTTTAGAAGATACCAAGGCTTTCTTAGAAGCGCATCCCGGTACTTTATATGGGGATGGCCAATTGTTGGGATTGGAGAGTAAAGAACCAAGTTATTTAGAAAACTTTATTCAAGTACCGGCACGTAAGATTGAAAATATTCATGCCTTAGTTCCGGATTATTTAAAAGAAAGCAGTGCATATAAGAAATGATTCGCCCCATCAAAAGACAAGACTGTCAAGCTATTGCCCAAATGGAAGCAAGTTGTTTTAACGATGCATGGGATGAAAATGCCTATGCCAAGGAATGGGAAAAAACCTATGCGAAAGGTTGGATGATTGATGGGATTGGATATATCTGGACTTGGTTCTTGTATGAAAATGCGGAAATTGTACGTGTTGGCGTTCTGCCAGAGGCAAGAAATCAAGGCTATGCGAAAAAATTGGTGGCGTATGCGATGCAAGCGGCTAAACAAGCTGATTGCACGCAGATGATATTAGAAGTACGCGTCAGCAATGCACCAGCCATTGCGGCATATCAAGAATGTGGATTAGAGATATCACATTGTTCCAAGCAGCACTATGCCGATGGACAAGATGCATATGTGATGATTGGAAAATTATAGGAGGGACATATGATTGTATTAGGAATCGAATCAAGTTGTGATGAAACAGCTGTTGCGATTGTCAAAGATCGTAAAGAAGTTTTATCAAGTGTTGTGGCATCACAAATTGATGTACATAAAGAATTTGGTGGGGTTGTACCAGAAGTAGCCAGTCGAATTCATGTCGAAAATATCTCATTTTTAATTGAGGATGCTTTAAAAAAAGCCAATTGTACGATGGATGACATTGATGCGGTTGCGGTAACCAGAGGACCTGGTTTGATTGGTTGTTTACATGTGGGGGTACAAGCGGCCAAAACCTTGGCGTTTGCCTTTAACAAACCATTGGTGCCAGTTCATCATATTGCCGGACACATCTATGCCAATGAATTGGTTGTTGATATGAAGTATCCGGTTTTAGCTTTGGTTGTTTCTGGGGGACATAGCCAATTGATTTATATGAAAGATGAAACCAGTTTTGAAGTCTTGGGTACGACCCAGGATGATGCGATTGGTGAAGCTTTTGATAAGGTAGCGCGCGTCATGGATCTTGGTTATCCAGGTGGACCAAAAATTGATAAGTTAGCTAAAGAAGGACAGAATGTATATGCCTTGCCAAAACCAAAAACCCAAGGCAAATACGACTTTAGTTTCTCTGGTTTAAAGAGTGGCGTTTTACAGTTTACCAAACGTATGGAACGCCAGGGAAAGACCTATAATGATGCCGATTTAGCTTGTTCATTCCAGGAATGTGCCTTAAATGAGATCTTTGATAAGATTCGTTTGGTCTTAGATGATTATCCGGATATTCAACATTTTGTCGTTGGTGGTGGTGTTTCTGCCAATTCACGTTTGCGTGAAAAGGTACAAGAGTTGGCCAAAGAATATCCGAATGTGACTTTTACGGTTCCACCAATGTCTTGTTGCACCGATAACGCAACGATGATTGCCTTAGCTGGTACGATTGCCTATGCACATGGTCGAGTTGGCGATGATTCTCTAACGGCTGATTCTAACTGGGAGATTCAATAATGCAACAAGCAGCAGGGGTAAAGCTTTTTGATGCAACCGTATTGGGGGATGTGATTCTCCATGAGAATGCGAATGTTTGGTATGGTGCTGTGATTCGTGGGGATTCGGATACCATTGAGATTGGTAAAGATTCCAATGTCCAAGATGGTACGATCATTCATACCGATCATGGGCATCCGGTACATATTGGTCAAAGGGTAACGATTGGTCATCGGGCGATCGTACATGGCTGCACGGTTGAAGATGAGGTTATGATTGGCATGGGTGCGATTGTGATGAATGGGGCCAAGATTGGTAAACATTCCATCATTGGTGCAGGCGCTTTAGTTCCGGAAGGAAAAGAGATTCCCGCAGGTAGTATTGTGGTTGGTTGTCCAGGTAAGATTATTCATCAGACAAGCGAAGAACAAGTACAGGAAATTATTGAAAATGCCAAACATTATGTGGAATTGGCAAGGGGAAATGTATGATTGAAGCAGTAATTTTTGATATGGATGGTTTAATGTATAATACCGAAAAGATCTTTAAACCGGTTTTTCAAAAAGTTGCCAAAGGATACGGTATTGATGTACCAGATTATGTTTGTCAACGGATGATTGGCTGCGATTCTCGGATCGTTGAACAATTTGAAGATCGTTTTCCGGGAATTGGAAAGGCAATGGCTCAGTTTCAAAAAGAGCGTTTGGATTTGTTTCTAGCTATGTATCCGGAAAAAGGGGCACTGGATATGCCAGGTTTACGGGAATTGATGGATTACTTAAATCAAGTAAAGATGCCGTATGCGATTGCTTCCAGCTCCATGGTCGAAGATATCAAGCGCTTAAATGCGCATTCGCTGGCGCATATTTATCCGCAGGAAATTGTTTCCAGCAAGGAGAATGGGATTCCTTCAAAACCAGATCCAACCATTTTTAAAGTCGCTGCAAAACGTTTAGGGAAAAAGCCAGAGCAGTGTCTAGTCTTAGAAGATTCTAAGTATGGTATTATGGCCGGTCGCAGAGCGGGAGCAAAAACGGTTTTTATTCCTGATGTCGTACAACAGGATCGGGAATTGTATCCGTATATTCAAAATAAAGTGGATAGTTTATTGGATGTGATTCCTTTATTGAAAAATCCAAAAAGCATTCTGTAGTATGTTAAAATAAATGAGGAAAAGACCAGGAGGAAGACTATGAAGAAAGAACTTGTTATTGTATTGGATTTTGGTGGTCAATACAATCAATTGGTTGCTCGTCGAGTGCGAGAATGCAATGTATATTGCGAGATTTACTCTTATAAAACGGATATAAACAAAATTAAAGCGATGAATCCGAAGGGCATTATTTTAACCGGTGGTCCAAACAGTTGTTATGAACCTGATTCACCTACCTACTCCAAAGAATTGTTTGAATTAGGTATTCCGGTTTTAGGTTTATGTTATGGAGCCCAGCTGATGATGCATGTGCTTGGTGGTAAAGTTGAAAAAGCCGATGCCAGAGAATATGGAAAGACCGAAGTTTTGATTGATCAGAAAAATTCTCCGATTTTTGCCGGGGTTCATGAAAAAACAATTTGCTGGATGTCACACTTTGACTATATTTCCCAAGTGGCTCCTGGTTTTACAATTACCAGTCATACAGAAAATTGCCCATGTGCTTCAGCAGAAAATGCCGAAAAACATCTTTATGCGATTCAATTCCATCCCGAAGTACTACATACCCAAGAAGGAACAACGATGTTGTACAACTTTGTCCGTAATGTATGTGCTTGTAATGGAGATTGGCGCATGGATTCTTTTGTGGATGAACAAATTCAAGCCATTCGTGAAAAAGTGGGTGACGGAAAAGTCTTATGTGCCCTTAGTGGTGGCGTAGACTCTTCGGTTGCGGCTGTTCTATTATCCAAAGCCATTGGAAATCAATTGACTTGTGTGTTTGTGGATCATGGTCTGCTTCGTAAAAACGAAGGGGATGAAGTAGAAGCCGTATTTGGCCCAGATGGACCTTATGAATTGAACTTTATCCGAGTCAATGCTCAAGAAAGATATTATGGAAAATTAAAAGGTGTTACGGAACCCGAAGCCAAACGTAAGATTATTGGCGAAGAATTTATTCGTGTTTTCGAAGAAGAAGCGAAAAAGATTGGTAAAGTGGATTTCTTAGTCCAAGGAACCATTTACCCGGATGTAGTAGAGAGTGGTTTAGGTGGAGAGTCTGCCGTTATTAAATCACATCACAACGTTGGTGGTTTACCAGATCATGTAGATTTTAAAGAAATCATCGAACCTTTACGTGATTTATTTAAAGATGAAGTCCGTAAAGCTGGATTGGAATTAGGTATTCCAGATTATCTTGTCTTCAGACAGCCGTTCCCAGGACCAGGTCTTGGCATTCGTATTATTGGCGAAGTAACAGCGGAAAAGGTACGTATTGTACAAGATGCCGATGCGATTTATCGTGAAGAAATTGCTAATGCGGGTCTAGACCGTTCTATTGGTCAATACTTTGCGGCTCTTACCAATATGCGTTCGGTAGGTGTTATGGGGGATGAAAGAACCTATGATTATGCCATTGCACTTCGTGCGGTAAATACCATTGATTTTATGACTGCAGAAGCTGCAGAGATTCCTTATGAAGTATTAAATAAAGTTATGTCACGTATTATTAACGAAGTTCGTGGGGTAAACCGTGTAATGTATGACCTTACCAGTAAACCTCCTGGAACAATTGAGTTTGAATAGTAGTATTCGGCTTGGAGGTTGTTAAAAAGCCTTTATTTATCGGTATTTCTGAGCCATCGACTTTTTGGAAAAGTGATTTTGATACACTTTTGATACACGATGACTAAAAAAGGTCTTCTGATACAAGTGCAATTGTACCAGTAGGCTTGCAAGTTAAAGGCAAATTACAATAGTAAAATTGAGCTTCTGTATTATATGCAGGGGCTCTTTTTTGTTGTGTTTTTTATTAGATCTATACAAAAAATCCTCTGAATTGAAGTTTTAATTTCTTCAAGACAGAGGACTATTTTTATTAGAAAGTTACCTTTTTATATCTTAGAAATTTGATGAGGACATCATCAACCGCATCAGTATATCTTCCTTGTCTGATGAGATTGTTCTTTAAATCGATCAAACAATGGATGATCAAGTCATATTCGCCTTTAGATAGATATAACCAATATTTCTTATTAAAGAACATCTTCACCACTCCTTTACGATTTCATTATAGTCAATAGGCAAAGAAGTGAGAAACGTACGATTTTATGGCTTTCTAATCACGAGATTAAAGTTTGAATCATAATGAAGTCCCAATTCTCTGCAGATCCTATCATTAACGCTATCTAAGGCTTTTTTGTATTCGCCATATTTTGGAGATAATACCATAAGGTTAGGAATGAATATGTCGTTGTATCCTTTGTCTTGATATTCTTTCATCATTTTTCTTTGAGCTACATATGACGGATGATATTTCAAAATACCTGATTTTAATTTAGCTCCTTTTAAAACACCAGCTTTTAGCCTTTCATATTCTTCTTTGCTCATATCGCGATAATAAGCGATCATCTCATCAGCTGTCCTTGTTTCTCTAGCTAGACCGCCGGTAAGCTTAATACCTAATTTCATCATAAATGGTGTTTTTAGAGTGGTATTCTCACAATACTCTATGATGTTCTTTAAAGCTTGTTTTTGCTCGGGAGTCTTAATTCTTACATTGAGGAATGGCTTGAAATGACTGATCAAATAGTCAGCCCATTCTTCCTCGGGAAGCATCGACTCTATTGCCTTTTCTATGGTCTCATAATCAAGTAACTCATTTGCTTTATCAGGATCACCATCATCGATAAAATTCTTTAATGCTTCAAGCTCAGAATCGTATAAGTGCTTTTCTTGTAACTTTTGATGGTATATGTTTAGAAGAACTTTTTTATCATTGGATTCTAAAAGCTTTTTGATATCATCAATACCAATGCTTAATTTTCTGTATATAGAAATTTTTTTTAATATTTCCACATCTTCTTTCGTGTAATTGCGATAACCGTTATCATCTTTCTTTACCGATAATAATCCTTTTTCTTCATAATACTTGATCGCACGTTTGGTCATTCCTACTTCTTTAATCACTTCATTTAATAACATACCAAAGTACCTCCTTACACCTAAAGTATAAGCGTATACGTTACGTACAGGTCAATACTCGTCACCAAATCTAGCGCAATATTTGCTTATATTATATCATCCGTCAATAAAGTAACTTATATGCCTATCCATATTAATCGATATTTAGGAACAATTGTTTACTATATGACGTTTAGTAGCCTGAATCGATTAGGAAACTCGTTCCCATAATTAAATTTATTAAAAATTTTCGATTTTTACTTCAATTTGGGTGTGCATTTTAAGACCGTTTGTCTAAATAAGTGAAGGGACTAGTTTATCTTCTCTTCGCTTGTTATTTGAAAATCGAATATACAGGTCACAAAGACTTTATTTTGGGTGACTTTAGCTACTTTATCAGGTACGCCATAACCCTATGATGGATATAGGATAAGCGAGAACTCCTGATATGACTATCAAATAGCCTTTGATATTGGCAATGACAGCCCAAATGATAATGATACTTCTCTACGGAGCTGGCGGAGTACCCGGCAGAGGTGAGATTCCTATGATGTAAGTAAGCTGCTTACTACTTTGTGACTTCCCAAAAGCTTATGGCTTGGCGAGGGGTGTTAGGAACAAATATTGCCATCGACCATTTAGGAAATGAGATGGTCAAGTGCATTAGACATATGTTTTATGTATCTAATGTAGAAAGGAGAAAGACGAAATGTCAAACTGCAAAACGATTGCCATATGCAATCAAAAAGGCGGCGTTGGTAAGACTACGACAACAGTCAATCTTGGCATTGGTCTAGCAAGACTCGGTAAAAAAGTGTTACTGGTTGATGCTGACCCACAAGGTGATCTAACGGTCTCTTTGGGTTGGCAAAATACAGATAGCATAGAAACCACGCTAGCTACTAAGCTGATCGATGTCATCAAAGAAACTGGAAATGACCCATATGTTGGTATTCTTCACCATAATGAGGGTGTTGATCTTATTCCATCCAATTTAGAGTTATCCGCTATGGAGTTTAATCTGGTAAACGCAATGAGTAGAGAAATCTCATTAAAGACTTATCTTAATGAAGTTAAGCATAAGTATGATTATGTGCTTATTGATTGTATGCCATCCTTAGGAATGATAACTTTGAATGCTTTATCGGCTGCTGATAGTGTGATTATCCCAGTACAAGCACAGTATCTACCAGCTAAAGGAATGACGCAATTACTTCAGACAGTTAATCGAGTCAAGAAGTATATCAACCCCAGTCTTAAGGTCGATGGTATTTTACTCACTATTGTCGACAATCGAACCAACCTCGCCAAAAGCACAGTAGAAGCTTTGAAGCAGAATTTTGGTAGTCATATCAAGATCTATGAGTCAAAGATTCCATCTGGTATTAAAGCTGCGGAAACGTCATCAAAAGGTAAAAGTATTTATGCATATGAACCAAGTGGAGCAGTAGCTAAAGCCTACGAAGGATTTACAAAGGAGGTGCTATCAAGTGACAGGAAGAAAGAGCGACTTCACTCTCACGAGTCTAGATGATTTATTTAAATCGCAAGAAGTAAGAGATGATGAAAAGCTATCTAAAATCAGAGATATTCCTCTATCACAAATTGATGACTTCCCAGATCACCCATTTAAGGTAAAAGATGATGAAGATATGATGCAACTTATTGAAAGTATCAAAGAAAGAGGCATCATTACTCCAGCTACTGTGCGATTAAAGGATGATGGAAGATACGAACTTATCTCCGGTCATAGACGCAAACGAGCTTGCGAACTTGCAGGTTTTGATACTTTAAGATGTGAAGTAGTAGAACTCATAAAAGATGAAGCAACCATATTAATGGTTGAAAGCAATTACCAAAGATCTCAGATACTTCCATCAGAAAAGGCATTTGCGTATAAGATGCGTCTTGATGCAATGAAAAGACAAGCAGGTAGACCTAGTAAAGATAATTCATCCCCAGTGGGGATTGATTTACGAGGAAAACAAACTCTTGATCTTATGAGCGAAGAATGTGGCGATAGTAGAAACCAAATTCACAGATATATCCGTCTAACTAACTTAGTTTCAGAACTATTGGAATTTGTTGATGAAGGACGAATTAAAATGCGCCCTGCTGTCGAACTATCGTATCTTGATGAAGATTGTCAGCGTGATATCGTTGATGAGATCGATATGAATGAAGTCACACCATCACACGATCAAGCTATTCGTATGCGTAAGTTTTTTGATGAAGGAAAACTTACAACAGAAGTTATCCAGGCAATTATGAGCGAAGAAAAACCAAATCAACGAGAAAAACTGGTTTTTCGTGGAGATAGAGTGCGAAAATTGATTCCGAAGTCCATCCCACTAAGTCAAACTGAAGATTATGTTTGCAAAGCTTTGGAACACTACAACAAGTTTTTACAACGAAACCGTGACCGTAATTCAAGATAGACAGGTTTTACGGTTTCCCCCTTTCTCACACTCTAACCCCCTATACTTGCTGTATTCTTTACTAGCTCAAAAAAATGTTAATGCCAATATATAATCAACCAGTTTGACCAAAATAAAATGCGCCAATTCTGGTTGATTTTTTTCATATACTATAGTTTGGAAATGGAGAGCTATGTATATGATAAAAAACAAATTTATAGGAAAAATTGAACTTATGAAAAACATGAATATCAAACCAAATTTTAGTGAGTTAGCTAGACAGTATGGAGTTGATCGACATACGATCGCTAAATACTATCATCAGGAAAAAAGAATCCCTGTCAAAAGGAACAAAGAAAGTTATCTCTATCCGTATCTGGATGAGATCAAACAAAAAGCAGATCTTTGCAGATGTACGAAGAAAGCTTTGTTCCAGTATTTCCAAAATAAATACGGTGTCGAAGAATTCAAATGCTATAACACATTTACCTACTTTACCAGGAAACATGATATCTGCACTTCTGATCATTCTGAAAACCCAAAATTGCGTTATGAGACTGAACCGGGAGATCAGCTTCAGGTGGATTGGAAAGAATCGATAAAGATGAAACGCAAGGATGGCACGGTGATCCAGTTCGAATTATTCGCAGCCACTTTCTCTTATTCCCGATATCATTTCTTTCTGTATTCACGAAGCAAGACGACAGAAGATTTTCTACGATGTCTTATTGATGTCCTGTATATGTCCGGAGGTATGCCAAAGCGAATCCTTACTGATAATATGACAGCTGTTGTCAGTATCAATAATGGAACACGGCAGAAACATCCAATCATCAAACAGTTTGAATCCGATATCGGGATTCACATACAACTGTGTAAAGTACGCCATCCATATACAAAAGGAAAAGTTGAATCATCGAACCGGTTTGTAGAGTGGCTTAAACCTTATGATGGCGAACTGGAATCAGAGGGTGAATTGATAGAAGTGATCAAGAAATTTAATCAACAGATCAATGAAGAAACAAATCAGACAACAGGCATACCGCCCGTCGTGCTCATGAAAAAAGAAATAGAGCATCTACAGCCGATACCGAACAAGATACTTATGGATACCTATATTCAGGATGTCAATGTGCAAAAAGTGCCGGAAACACTGCTTGTCACATATAAAGGCCATGGATACTCAGTCAGCAAAAAACTGATGGGCAAGCGTGTAAAATTAGTTCCTGTAGCCAATCAGCTTTATATATACTTTAACACAAAGCTTCAATGTGTCCATAAAATAAGCAGTTCCAAATTTAATTATAAAAAGGATCACTATTGTGAAGCCTTAAGATCCACTGTCAAAGGTGGTTCGGATAAGGAAATTGAAAAAAGAGCAGAACAGAATCTGGCTCTTCTGGATAAGATTGGAGGATAAACAAATGGAATGTACAACAAATTTCAATCGCATAAGAAACAACCTGCAAACTTTAAAACTGAATGAGATGGATATCCATCTGTCTGAATACCTGGACAAGCTGCAATCCGGAGATATCGATGTGACAGAATTGATCTATGAACTGACAAAACTGGAAGTAGAGGCAAAAGAAATTCGAGCCATGAATGCCTGCGTGAAGGTCGCGAATTTTCCATTTATCAAGACAATGGATGATTTTGATTTCAGTTTCCAGCCTACGCTAAACCGGGACATGATCCGTGGATTTACGGATCTTAGATTTATCGAACAAAAAGAGAATATCCTGTTCATCGGTTCGCCCGGTGTTGGCAAGACACATTTATCGGTAGCCATTGGTGTAGAAGCTGCCAGACATAGAAACAGCACCTATTTCATACACTGCAATGACATGATACTGCAGTTGAAACGGGCACGATTGGAAAACAGACTGGAACAGCGATTAAAATTCTTTGCGAAATATAAACTCCTGATCATAGACGAAGTTGGCTTTCTGCCTCTGGATGATGAGGCATCCAAACTGTTTTTCCAACTGATCTCACGTCGATATGAGAATCACTCAACAATAATCACAACAAATAAATCACTGTCCCAGTGGGGCGAGATCTTTGGTGATTCCGTATTGGCAAACGCTATATTGGATCGGCTGCTGCATCACTGTCATTTAGTCAAGATCATTGGTAAATCTTACCGTACAAAAGATCTTACCAAAGAACTCAATGATTCGTCTGAAGATGGTGTGTAGACATTGGTCAAACTGGTAACTTTTATATTGGTAGAATTGGTAAATTTAATATTGACATTAACAACGAAACTTAGCTTTCGAGTTACATAAATTGTATTCAGTTTCCTTAGAATAGTCTGTATTGAACCCACGTTATTCAGTTTCCTTAGAATAGTCTGTATTGAACCCACGTGATACTTAGGGCTGGGAAACAGAAAGCGAAGGAAAGGAGAAAGTAAAACATATCAGATATATAAGGCCTACTATCACTAGTAGAGCATTATCAAATAGTACTTGTTTATTAAGTTTTGAACCGCCGTGTACCGGTCGGTACGCACGGCGGTGTGAGAAATCGGCTCTCTATTCAGGAGAGCCTCCTACTCGATTTCAAGGAATTCTAACGTTAGAGAATCTGTACAAATTTTTTAATTGTTTGTCCGCCTATTAAGTGGATGAATCAACTTCTTCTTTCTTCTCTTAATTTGCTGAGATAAAATATAATTGATTAGACATATCTAACTATGAAGGAGAACATCCATGAATAAAAGTGTTTGGGATTTATATGCACCCATCTATGAAAAAGCTATGCGCATGGATCAGAAATACTATCGGTACATATATGATCGCATTCCTGTACTAATTCAAGATAAAGTCGTGTTGGAGATTGCTGCGGGGCCAGGCTTATTGGCTAAGCATATCGCTTATGCTGCAAAAAGTATCATTGCCACAGATTATTCTGAGGGGATGATTAAAGAAGCTCGTAAAGGCGTATATGCCAAAAAGTCTTTCCTTTGAAGTGGCAGATGCCATAAATCTTCCTTATGCAGATGGTTCATTTGATGTTGTAATAATTGCCAATGCATTGCATGTCATGGAAAATCCCGAACAAGCTCTATCCGAAATAAATCGCGTACTTCGATCAAACGGAATTTTGATTGAACCAAATTTTGTCGGACATAAGGCCGGGATTGTTAGTAAGATATGGAGTGGTATTTTAAAGCTTACGGGGATTCGCTTTGATCATCAATGGACAAGTCAGGAATATCTACAATGGCTAGAAAATCATGGCTGGAAAGTGACGTTCTCTAAGCTATTGCCATCTCGTATTTCATTGATGTATGTGGAGTGTATTCGAAAAGCAGGGGTGTGAGTACTTTGGATATCTAAATTATCATAGGGTCGGGCATAGCCTCTAAATTATCGTAGAGTCGTGCTCGTCCCATTTAACTGTGTTTTATGCAAATAAAAAAAACCTTCCATTGTAAAATCATATTTGGTCATTTGATTTTTATTGGAAGGAGTGATTCTTATCACCGAAGAGATTATAACAGAGATTCTTAATATAAGCCAAAAAGACCTGCTGGACATTTCCACTTATTCTAAAGGAGGATTTTTATTTTATGATTTTTAATTCTAGTTTTTTTCGCTATTACAGAAACTCTACATTATTTTAGAAATTAAAAAAGCCGTGGATCTTTTTGATTCACGGCTTTGCTTCCCATTCTACTTTTTGTATTTTTCTGCGGTTTCTGCATCAACTAGAGCAAAGTGTTTTTTACTTAATTCTTCATATTTCTTTGCGTTTTCTAAATCATGTTTGTTTTTATAAATGATCGAAATTAAGTATTCGTTGACACCTTTTTGACGATCTTCCATGTTTTCTAGTTCTTCTAATAATTCTTTTAAATACTTATCATTCTTTAAGATGTAAATGTTGTAGACACGATTGGCTTCTGCCTTCATGCGATCGTTTGGCAATTCGTTGATTAAATCCAGATATTTTTTACTGTTTTTCTTATCTTTAAGTCCGATGAAGAAATTGAAAGCTTTCATGTAGTAGTTTTCTTTTTGTGATGTTGTTAGAGGCATTTCACATAATTCTTCTAAGTATTTAATAGCAGCTTTCTTATCTTGTTCTACAATAGCTGCATTAAACTTTAAATCTAATAAACTGGATTTAGGAAATAAGAGCTTAACACTTCGACTGTCGATTTTTTGATTAAATTCTTTAATCTTTCCTTGTTGTAAATAGGATACAAGATTTTTGTATGTCCTAGTTTTTAGTGTGTTGATGATGGTGAACATAACCAGAGCAACAACAATTATAATAGCAATAGTTCTCATAATATAAATAAATCCCTTCTGTAACAGTATTATTATATCGAAAAATACTTTTTGTTCCTACTTTTTGTTAAAAAGTGTAAAAACATTGGTTGTTTCGCTAACCTATTTTCCCTATAAACGCGTTAGAATATTGATAGTGGAGGTAATTGTTATGATTATTCAAAGTAACAGAGTTTGGATTGCTGGTCAATTTATGGCTGCGCAAGTAGAAGTAGAAGATGACAAAATTGTTAATGTTTACGATTATGGAACTAAGGATGTAGATGTAGATTATGGAAATGACCGTGTGGTTCCAGGATTTATGGATATTCATACCCATGGATATCATACTTGGGATACCAATGATGCAACGCCAGAAGGTTTACGTCACTGGATGAAAGAAATCACAGCAGAAGGTGTTACAAGTATTTGCCCTACAACTATTACCCAAAGTCATGAAGTATTATCAAATGCTTTAAAGAATGTAGTTCGTGTCGTTGAAGAAGGATATGAAGGTGCCGAAATTGTTGGTATTCATTTTGAAGGCCCTTATCTAGATCAAAAATATAAAGGTGCACAACCAGAACAATATTGTATTAAACCAGATGTAGAAGAATTTAAACAATATCAAGAAGATGCCAAAGGTATGATTAAAGTCATCACGATGGCTTGTGAACACGATGAAGACTTCGCGTTGACAAAATATTGTGCTTCTCATGGTGTATTGGTTTCCCAAGGACACTCTGGTGCAACTTATGAAGAAGCTCGTCTTGCGATTGCGCATGGTGCTATGTCAATGACACATGTATTCAATGGTATGTCTCCATTCCATCATAGAAATCCTGGATTGGTTGGGGCAGCTATGCGTTGCCGTGATGTTTATGGAGAAGTAATTTGCGATGGGAACCATTCTAACGTGAACTCTTTAAACAACTATTATATGGCAAAAGGTAGAGACCATGTCATTATGATTACTGATGCCTTAATGGCTAAAGGTTGTCCAATTGGAAGTAAAATGTTATTTGGTGGTCAAGAAATCGAAGTGTATCCAGATGGATCTGCTCACTTAACTTCTACCAAAGGTTTAGCTGGTAGTACTTTACAAGTAAACCGTGGTTTACAAGTTGTTGTTGAAAAAGCGGGTGTTCCATTTGATTATGCAATTAACTCTTGTACAATCAACCCTGCTCGTGCATTGAAATTGGATGATCATAAAGGAAAAATCTGTGCGGGATATGATGCCGATATCGTTGTATTAAATGATAACTATGATGTTGTGCAAACTTACGCAAGAGGTAAAGCTTGTAAGTAATTGTTTGAACTTTGAGGCAAGACAGAAATGTTTTGCCTTTTTTTTGTTGCATAAAAAAACCAATTATAAGAGGAGGAACCTTATAACTGGTTTCTTTGTAAATCTTCAAAGAAGATAGGAATTGGTTTTATTTAGATTTTTTGCGAATCATTAAAGAAATGTATTTGAAGCCAATGAAAGCAGCAAATACGGCGATGATATAGCTGACAACGATTAATGGTTTATTGCCGGAAACATTCTTTGAAACAAAGGTATTTACGACTAATAAGATTGCTAAGGCAAGATATAAGAAAATGCGTACCATTAATTCATTCGTTGATAATTCAATCATTTGATCAATCGGCTTAACTTTTTCTTGTTTCACAAAGCCAACGGATTGAGGAGCCTTTTTTAAGAAACTGCGATATCGATATTCTAGGAAACCTCCAATGACAACCGTTAAGCCAATGCCTAAGAAGATGTTTAGCTTAAATAGAATATAGAATAAGATAAAGGCAATTAGGGCAATTACGTAGCGTGATTGGTAAGTCCGAAAGGTTCCTTCTTTATCTGCTAAGATTTTATAAGCTATATTTTTTCTTTTATTATAGTAGATTGTGTTTCCGTGTTTATCTTGATATATATTTGGTCCACTTAATATTGCATTTTTTGTATTATCATTCTTCTTTTTCTTCATATTTTTCACCCTCCTATCTTATTATAAGCTAAATATTGTTCATTAATTAATTATTTTTTTGTACAATTTAGTAAGCCGGTTGAAATATAATAAAGTTGAACAAAGAAGTTGAACGTAACTACGAGGAGGAAAAGTATGCTATTCAACAAGACAGAAGAAGAATGGAAAGAACTTAAAGGTTATTGGACTGCAAAAGAAATTTTGCAACAACCTACTACTTGGAAAAAGACACTTGAACAAGTAAAAGAAGAAAAAGATGCCATCAAAGCTTTCATTGAAAGAACAACGAAAAATGACGATTATGACATCATCCTAACAGGAGCTGGAACAAGTGAATTCGTTGGAAACTCTATTTTCCCATATTTACAAAAGAAATATAACTACAAAGTTAAATCTTATGGAACAACGGATATTGTTGCAGATCCAGAAAGCTACTTATCAAGAACTAAACCAACTTTATTAGTAAGTTATGGTCGTTCTGGTAACTCTCCAGAATCCGTTGGTGCTGTTAATGCAGCAAATGAAGTATGTGGTGACAACATTGAACATTTATTCATCACTTGTAACCACGAAGGAGCTTTATCAAAATTTGCCGAAGGTAAAGAAAATTGCTATGCAATTAACTTAACACAAGAAACATGTGATCAAAGTTTCGCAATGACTTCTTCTTATTCAAATATGTACTTAGCTACTTTGTTAGCATTCAATATTGATGAATTAGATGAATTCAGTGAAAAAGTTGAAACAATCATCGCACATGATCAAGCTTTCTTAGATAATAATTGGGAAGCTGCTAAACGCATTGATGATGAATTCGATTTCGATCGTATTATTTACTTAGGAAGCAACAACTTAAAAGGTGTTTCACAAGAATCTGCTTTGAAGATTTGTGAATTAACAGGTGGATCTGTTGATACAGTATTTGATACGCCAATGGGATTCCGTCATGGACCTAAATCCGTTATTAAAGATAGCGCATTATGTGTTGTATATTTAAGTGATGATCCATTTACTCGTCAATACGAATATGACATCATCAAAGAAATGAGTCCAGAAAGAAAAGGTAACAAGATCTTAGTTGTTTCTTCTAAAGATGACGACATTAAAGATTTAGTTGATTACTTCATTTCATTTGACAATGGTGTAGATTTACCAAATGTATTATGTGGTTTGGAATATATTACAGTTGCTCATATTATTGCTTTGTTTAAATCATTGAAACTCGGATTTACACCAGATAATCCATGTCCTACTGGAGAAGTAAACCGTGTTGTTAAAGGGGTAACTATCTATCCTTACACTAAGAAGTAGGAGGTCTTTATGGTAGGAATAATTTTGACTGGACACGGCCGTTTTGCAGATGGATTGACAAGTTCAGTGGACTTGATTGCAGGTCCTCAAAAAGACTATGTAGCAGTTAATTTTGAACACGAAGTAGACGAATTGACGACTGACTTAAATGCTGCTTTTGACCAATTACAAGATTGCGATGGAGTTATCGTCTTTACCGATTTACAAGGTGGTTCACCATTTAAAACAGCTGTAGAATTATCTGTAAGCCGTGAAAATGTAGAAATCATTGCCGGAACAAACTTGCCAATGTTGGCAGAAGTTATTATGGCTAGATCTATGGGATTAGACTTGGATACATTAGCTAGTATGGCTGTTAATACCGGAAAAGATCAAGTAACTCGTTTTGAATTGGCTTCTATTATGGGAGATGACCAAGACGAAGATAACGAAGATTTTTCAGATGGAATCTAGAGGACTTGTTTTATAAATAATTACGTAGCAGAGTAGAACAAGAACTTTTAAACATAAGATTCAAAAAAAGGCAGATCTTACAATTGTAAGATTTGCCTTTTTAAATGATTTTATTTCCGTATTCCGTAGGACTGATGCCAAATTCTTGTTTGAATCGTCGAGAAAAATAATGAATAGAAGAGAAACCAAGAATACTCGCAATTTCGGAAATGCTGTATTTACTTTCTTTGATAAGCATTTTACTCTTTTCCAGTTTAAGATTGCTGATATATTCTTTTGGTGCAATATTTAAATGGTTTCGGAATAAGGATTGTAAAGAGCTTCGACTGATCGCAAAGGTTTCGCAGAGTTCTTCCACATTAAATGAAGTATAGATGTTTTCGTTAATGTAAAGAAGGATTTCATTCAACAACTCATTCTCAAATTTTTGTTGCATTGGGGTTCCGGCATTTTTATGATGCGATTTCGATGTGCTGCGTAATAAATCTACGATCAACTTTTCAATAGAAATAATCATCATATCTACATCATAGGCATGATTGAAATCATTGGATTGGACAAAGGCTTCAATGGATTTACGCATCTCATAATCAATATCAAAAACACGATCCGTAATAGCTTTTTTGTATTTTTCACGAATGTTTAAATCGAAAATGATGGTTAAGTAAGAACAAGATTCATTTTGGGTTTGTTGTTTATGGTATTGTCCAGGTCCATAGATAATTAACTGATTGCTGGATAGGGTATACTCTTGCCCATTAATTGTCGTATGAAGTTTTCCGTTATCGACAAAAGTAATTTCCCAGTAATTGTCGGATTCTCCAGGAAAATTATAATTGGAACTACGAATATTATAATAATAGGCAATCAATTCTTTTACTTGAATCGAAGGACGCATTCGATCATAAGCAAATGTTCCTTTGAAGAATAAATTTTGAATAATGGTTCCAGGAATGAACGCTAATTCGATTTTGGCTTCATTTCCTAAAGTAATGAAATTAAATAAGGTTCCTTTATTGATTTTGACGGTACGATGAATGACAAAGGTATCGTAATTTTCGCTGTTGATATTTTTGGTGACCACCAACATACAAATACCTTCGATGGATTTTAGATATACATCATCACTTGCTTGTAAAAAACGATTGATGTTTGTATCTTGTACAGTAATTAAAAAATTGTTTTCATGATAATCGCTCATGGTTTCGGATTCGGAAAAAACCTCGCCATACTTTAAAAAGGAAACACTGGAAGTTTTACTAAACATATGACCTCCTTAGACACTCTTTTATTATTTTAATATAATTTTTAATGAATGAGTAGAGAATTCGTTTGGTTTCAAGGAATTTGCACTTATAGTTGAGCTTTGAAAAATAATCCTTATATAATGAATTCAAGAAAAGAGAGAAGAATATGATGCATACAGGAATAAAAACACTTTTGATTTTTTGTTTATTACTGTGTGGCTGTAAATCCCAAAACATCGAAAAAACAAAACCGAAAAAAGCAACGAAGGAATTAAGTGCGGAGCAGAAATTAGATCAGAAAGTCAATCAATGGATTGATTCTCATGGTTTAGAAGAGCAAGTTCTACAGATGTTTATGATTACACCTGAAGCTCTTACTGGAAGTGAATCTGTTACGGTTGCCGATGATTCTTTTAAAGCGAGTCTAGAACAATATCCAGTCGGTGGTTTAATTTTTTTTGCACAGAATCTAGAGAATCCAGATCAGACAAGAAATTTACTTTCAACGATTCAATCCGATTATTCTCAGATGGGATTGCTTGCACCATTTTTCAGTGTAGATGAAGAAGGTGTGGTTGTGGCTCGGATTGGCAATAATCCCAATTTTGGCGTAGATCAGTTGGGGCCTATGTGGGATATTGGCCAAAGCCAAGATTCCCAACAAGCGTATGATGTAGGAAAAACCATTGGTACGTATTTGCATGACTATGGTTTTAACATGGACATGGCTCCGGATGCCGATGTTTTAAGCAATCTCAATAATACGGTTATTGGTACGCGATCTTTTGGATCAGATCCACAACTTGTCAGTCAGATGGTTCATGCGGAAGTTGAAGGCTTTCAAAGCACCCATGTGGAACCGGTGATTAAACATTTTCCTGGACATGGCGGAACGCTCGGTGATACCCATGAAGGATTTGCGTATACAGATAAAAGTTTGGATCAATTAAAAGAGTGTGAATTGATTCCTTTTCAAAATGAAATCAATCAAGGCATTTAAATGATTATGGTATCACATATTTCCGTTCCGAATGTCTTAGGGGATAATACACCAAGCAGTTTATCGTCCGTTATGGTGCAAGATCTTTTGCGCGACCAAATGCATTTTGATGGCATCGTAATAACTGATGGTTTGGATATGGGGGTCATTGTGAATGCCTATGATTCGGCGATAGCTGCTGTTATGGCAATTCAAGCTGGGGATGATATTTTATTGATGCCAGAAAATTTTTCTTTGGCCTATCAAGGGGTCTTAGATGCGGTAAACCAAGGTGTGATTTCCAAAGATCGTATTGAAACTTCGGTACGTCGCATCTTACGGTATAAGTATAGAAATTTAGTATAAAGATATGAAACAGATTGAACAAATTACGCAAGGATTATGGGATTTGCAGGATTGTTCGTATCGCGACTTTCAGGCAAAACTTATTCCTACGCTAGATAAAGAAAAAATCATCGGGGTTCGTACACCTGCTTTGCGCAAGTATGCCAAAGAAGTTATGCACCATCTCCAGGTAAAAACTTTTTTGTTGCGATTGCCCCATACCTATTATGAAGAAAATAATTTGCATGGAGAGTTGCTGTGCCTCATGTATAAGAAGGATTTAGAAGGGTTTCTTGCGCAATTAGAAAAGTATTTACCCTATATTGATAACTGGGCTACTTGTGATATGTTAGCGCCTAAAGTATTTTGCCAGGATCTTTCTTTGGTCTATCAAAAGATTCAAACTTGGTTAGCTAGTGAACAGGAATATACTGTTCGTTTTGGCATTGTGAGCTTGATGCGCTTTTATTTGGATGAAGCTTTTCAACCTGAAATGTTGGACCGTTTAATGCAGGTACAATTGGATACGTATTATGTAAATATGGCCCTAGCCTGGTATTATAGTATGGCTTTAGTTAAGCAATATGAAGCGGTGATTCCCTTATTAGAAAATCATGTTCTAAAGCCATGGGTTCATAACCAAACAATTCAAAAAGCGTGTGACAGTAAACGCTTTTCCCAAACGCAAAAAGCTTATTTTAAGTCATTAAGATGGAAAGGATGATAAAGATGAAGATTGTTATTATTAATGGAAGTGCTCGTAAAGGAAATATGCTCACAGCAATTCAAGCCTTTTGTAAAGGCTTGTCTAGAGAACATTCGGTAGAAATAATTCAAGCAGATCAATTGCATATAGCACCCTGCAAAGGTTGTGATCATTGCCAGTGCATAAAAGGTTGTGTGGATCAAGATGATACCAATCCTACTATTGATAAAATTGTTGCTGCGGATTTTATTCTTTTTGCCAGTCCAGTCTATTGGTGGGGAATTTCGGCTCAACTGAAACAAGTCATTGATAAGTGTTACAGCAAGGGACAATTGTTGAAACATAAAAAAGCGGGAGTGCTTGTTGTTGGCGCTGCAAGTGTGGATAGCATTCAATATTCATTGATTTTCCAACAATTTGATTGTATAGCCGCTTATCTGGAATGGAATCTGAAGTTTAAAGAAGCTTTCTCAGCTGGAGATAAAGATGCCTTATCCAAAGCAAAGGAATCTATTGAAAAGCTAGAAGAACTAGGCAAGAAACTATGTTAATGGATACATATACTGGCCAACAATTTGATCCTATGCAGATGCAGGAAGAAAATATCTGTATTGAAGATATTGCCCATGCACTAAGTTTGATGTGCCGTGGTGGTGGCCATATTCGTACGTTTTATTCCGTTGCCCAACATTCCTTAAATTGTACAAAAGAAGCCAAAGCCCAAGGCTATTCTAAAAGGGTACAATTGGCGTGTTTATTGCATGATGCCAGTGAAGCCTATATTGCGGACATCATACGTCCTGTTAAAGCACACTTATCCAATTATTTGAAAATTGAAGATCAAATTATGGCTTGTATCTGGAAGCAGTTTGATTTAGCAGATTTAAGTCTGGAAGAACAGAAAGCCTGGAAGAAAATGGATGATCTTTTGTTGGAACAGGAATTAAAACATTTGATGCCAGGAGAAGAAAATCGTTTCATTCCTGTTTTGGCTTCAATTCCAGATCTTCGGCAAAGAAACTGGCAAGATGTAGAACAAGAATTCATTCAGTGTTTTAAAGATTTACATGTATAGTTTTATGCATGTTTTTTTTGAGCGTATTAAGAGGCAGAAAAGAGAAAAAGTGGTACACTGTACGTGTAAATATAATAAAGAATAAGAAATAATAATAAAAAACAATAATTATATCTTGCGAATGAAAAGGGAAAATCTATAATAGGGGTAAAGGAGAGTCGTTATGAATGCTGAACAGAAAAATCGTATTGAAGTATTGAAAACACGTATGTTGGAGCAACCTCGATATGTGAGTATTGAGCAAGCTTTAATCATCACAAAAACCTATCAAGAGCATGAAACAGATTCAAAACAAGTCAAACGTGCTTGGTCTTTATATAATGCCTTAACGCAAATTGAAATTGGGATTGAACCCGAAGAACTAATTGTAGGAAATCGAACCAAAGGAGTTCGTTATGGGGTGGTTTTTCCAGAAAGTGGAATTTCTTGGGTAGACCGGGAATTTGAAACAATTCCTACGCGTCCGCAAGATAAATTTTTAGTGCATCCCGAAGATATTGAAACCTTTCGTAAAGTAATTGTTCCGTATTGGAAAGGGAAGAGTTTAGAAGATATTGTTCATCAGAGAATTGGGGATGAAATCAGTGAGATATCTAAAGTAGTTAAGATCAATCAAACCGATCATGCCCAAGGACATATTTGCCCGAATGTGAAAGAGTGGTTAGAACTTGGACCAGCTGGTGTCATTGCGAAGGCTGAAAAAAATTTAGTTGGAGCCAATGCCAGCCAACAAGAGTTTTATCGCTGTGTGATTTTAGTTATGCAAGGTGTGCAAAAGTTTATGCAGCGCTATGCAGATTTATTGGAAGAAAAGGCAGATTCTTATCCAAAGTATACCGCTTCGATGCGTGAGCTTGCCAAGATTTGTCAGAATTTACAGAATCGTCCAGCACAATCTTTCCATGAAGCTTTGCAGTCAACGTGGTTTTTATTTGTGGTTCTCCATATGGAATCGAATGCATCCAGTTTCTCTCCTGGTCGTTTAGATCAGATTTTATATCCTTACTATCAAAAAGATTTGGCAGAAAAGAAAATGGATGAAGATCAAGCTTTAGAGATGATTGAATGTCTCTGGTTAAAATTTAATGAAATTGTCTATTTACGTAATAAAAATAGTGCGAAATATTTTGCGGGTTTCCCAATTGGTTTTAATGTTGCGGTTGGTGGACAAGATGAAAATGGAAATGATGCCAGTAATGCATTGAGTCATTTATTGATTCAGGCCCAAGAAGATATTGGTTTGCCACAACCAAATCTTTCGGTTCGTTTATTTGAACATACGGATCAAGCTTTATTGACTCATGCAGTAAAATGCGTGTCCAAGGGAAGTGGTATGCCACAGTTCTTTAACGATAAAGCAATCGTATCTCCTTTAATGGATCTAGGTATTTCGAAGAAAGATGCTCTAAATTATGCCATCGTTGGGTGTGTAGAACTGACAACCCATGGGAATAACTTAGGTTGGTCCGATGCAGCTATGTTTAATATGAATAAAGTACTAGAACTAACGTTAAATCATGGTAAGTGCTTATTGACTGGTAAACAGATGGGACCAGATTTAGGTAGTTTATCTACCTATGCTTCTTTTTCAGATTTAGAAGTGGCCTATCAAAAGATGATGGATTATTTTATAGAAAAGATGATTCCATGTTGTGAAGGGGTAGAAAAAGCGCATATTGATTGCTTGCCAACGCCATTTTTAAGTGCGGTTATTGATGATTGTATGGATAAAGGCATGGACGTAACAGCTGGTGGTGCCCACTATAATCTATCCGGTATTCAAATGATTCAAGTGGCGAATCTTGCCGATTCTTTGGCAGCGATTAAAGAACTGGTTTATGACAAGAAAAAGGTAGATGCCAGTCATTTAGAAAAGGCACTTCAAAATAATTTTGTGGGCGATGAAGTATTGCGACAAATGTTATTGCATCGGGTACCTAAATATGGCAATGATGTAGCCTGGGTGGATGAATTAGGTGCCAAATGGGCTTTATATTTCCGTGAGCAATTACGCAAATATAAGAACTATCGCAATGGGCCTTACCATACAGGTATGTATACAGTCAGTGCGCATGTACCGATGGGTCAAAATGTAGGGGCTAGTGCAGATGGCCGCTTTGCCCAGGATCCTTTAGCAGATGGTGGCTTGTCGGCTGTATATGGAAGAGATATTCAAGGACCAACGGCGGTATTAAAGTCGGTATCAAAGATGGATAATTCCTGCACGACCAATGGAGGACTGTTGAATATGAAATTCTTGCCAGACTTCTTTAAGACGGAAGCTGGTATCACGAAGTTCTGTAATTTCTTACGGGCCTTTGTGGATTTGGAAGTACCACATATTCAATTTAATGTCGTTTCTAAAGAGAATTTATTGGATGCCCAAAAACATCCAGATCAATATCGTTCTTTAACGGTAAGAGTTGCCGGTTATACAGCGTACTTTACAGAGCTGGCTGGTGATTTGCAAAATGAAATAATAGCGAGAACTTCTTATGACAATATCTAGAGGAATGGTGTTTGATATCAAACGCTTTGCGACACATGATGGAAATGGGATTCGGACAACCGTATTTTTAAAAGGTTGTCCTTTACGTTGTGCCTGGTGCCAAAATCCCGAAGGCTTAAATCCGAAACCCCAAGTGCTGTATTTAGAAAACAATTGCATTCATTGTGGAAGTTGTGTAGCACAGGCTACAAGTGCAGGTGTTCGTATGGAAAATGGTCGGATTTGTTTAAATCGTAAAGCTGAGGAAAACTGGAATGCGATAGTAGATGCCTGCCCAACGTGTGCCTTACGTTTTGATGCCAGGGAATATACCTTGGAAGAGGTAGTAGAGGAAATCAAAAAAGATGCGGTATTCTTCCAATATGGTGGAGGCTTAACAGTTAGTGGTGGAGAGCCTTTCTTGCAAGCAGATTTTCTATTAGCGCTTTTACAAGCGGCTAAGCAAGAGGGTATTCATACTGCCATTGAAACAACATTATTTACTTCTTTGGAAAATGTAAAAAGGATCCTGCCTTATTTAGATCAAATTTATTGTGATTGTAAATGTTATGATACCGATTTGCATAAAATGTATACAGGAGTTACCAATGAGCAAATTCTTGCGAATATTGAATATGTTTTAAAGAGTCCGTATCGAGATCGGGTAATTGTACGTACCCCATTGATTCCAGAAATGACGGCGACAAAAGATAACCTGCAAAAAATCGGCAAGTTTTTATCATCTTGTTACTCTAATGTAGCGTATGAGCTTTTAAACTATAATCCACTGGCAAAAGCTAAATATGCGTATTTGGACATGGAATACTGTTTTGAAGAAAATCCAAAGTTATATACGAAAGAACAGATGGAAAATTTTTATCAAATTGTACGTGATTCAGGGATAAAGAACCTAATTATTGAATAAAATCCCACAACAAATGCACAAAATGTCTATGATTTATGCACAAAAACTAAAAAATATAAAAAGTGTA
>ENA-OVGB01000397-OVGB01000397.1-human-gut-metagenome-genome-assembly--contig:-NODE-397-length-52076-cov-5.599354_pt1 | contig 52076 bp, 57 predicted proteins | sample MGYA00237767_ERZ505413 | MGnify/ENA primary metagenome ERZ505413 (study PRJEB26158, sample SAMN06016410) | human gut metagenome | biome: human gut; feature: ankylosing spondylitis patient; material...
TGCTCAAAAACGAGCCGATCTACACCTGGGCGGAGTGAGAGATAACGAAGGCGTCAATATTTCTCAAAAGAATCCCAACTACTGCGAGTTGACTGCTCTCTATTGGGCCAGACACAACTTGCCTGAATCCGTCACCGCTGTCGGCCTGACGCATTACCGACGTTACTTCGGGAATAAGAAAACATCGGATCCGCTAAAAGATATCTATTCTCTTTCTGATTGGAGTGAATTTCTGAAAGAAAGTCCTGTGATCCTCCCGCCAAAACGAAACTACTTTATTGAGACTGTTGAGTCTCAGTATGTTCATGCTCACCATCGCGAAGACATAGAAACGCTGAGAGCTGTTCTTGCAGAAAAACATTCGGAATACCTTCCGGCATTCGAGCAGCTGATGAGAGGAACAAAGACACATATCCTGAATATGTTTGTTATGAGAAGAGACCTTTTCAATCAATATTGCGACTGGCTCTTCAACGTTCTCTTCGAGGTCGAGAAGCGTCTGGATATTTCTTCCTATTCCGTCAATGATGCGCGAGTTTTCGGCTTTTTATCCGAACGCCTCTTAGACGTCTGGTTGAACACCAATCACATCGGTTACATTGAGAAACCAGTTGTCCTCACCGAAAAAGTTAACTGGATAAAAAAAGGTTCTTCCTTTATTCTCAGAAAGTTAGGAATAAAGAGATAAGCTTTTTACATTTTCCAACAGCAAAATTATCAAAATTTTTCTGGAGCCTGCTTGCACATGGAATTTTATTTTGCTATAGTTCGCTTCCTCGGTTGCGCCAGTAGCTCAGCTGGATAGAGTACCTGGCTACGAACCAGGGGGTCGTGGGTTCGATTCCTGCCTGGCGCGCCAACACCCTTAAGCCACAAGGCTTACGGAGTGGTTAAAACTAAAACACCTCATCAAACACCACAGTGTTGAATGAGGTTTTTTGTTGTCTTACTTGTGGTTTTCTGCGCAGAATTTAATAGCTCTGTCAGCTCGGTCGACAACCTCTTTGTATCTGACTGCCAAGCGGAGACATCTATTACGTTCCCTATCGGTGTTGGTTTTGGACATTCTCTCAATGTCTGCGAGCTGGCTGCGCATCCGGTCAAGCTCATCACGAGAAGCAGACTCAGCAAGCCTAAGCTCAGATAAAGCCAGCGCATCATTAGTTTGTTTGGTCTTGTATGTCTCAATCGTTCTCTTGAGCGTTGTGATTTGAGCACGGGCACTTTTGAGTTCCTCCTTGTTCTGCCCCTGATGGAAGCCGTAGAAGTATGCGGAAACGACCACAAGGACGGTCGCGATAATTCTTACCATGGGTTTGGATAATATTTAAAGAGTTGATAAAGGAAGCTGATTAACGCGACCGCACCGTAGGCCCACGCTACCGTCGTCCATTTCTTATGCCGGGCCTCAGAGCTTAGATACTTACAGTCGTTTGTTCTTGCGTAGAATTCGTGGACGTAAAGGCAGGCATAGACAGCAACTGAGACAGTGGTTGCAACTGCGTCAAGCAGCCAATCGAATGTCGTTCTTCTTGGCCATGTCGGAAATATTGGATAACCAAACTCTATTGCAAATAAATACCAGCCGCGAAGAAGCACAAACACGAGCACTATTACAGTCAGTACGGCCACGGCGTAACCGATAAAAAGTTCTAGTAACGTCATTCGGTTTTGTCGTAAATCCCTATTCAACATCGGTGCTAAGACCCCCACAAAGCCGACGATAACGGCGCCTATAACTGTTATAATTTCGTTCATGGGTAAGCTCCATAAAGATTGTTAAAGGCCGCTCAGTGTTCCCGCACCGAGCGGTTTTAATTTTCAAGAAAAGAATAAATCCAATTCTCTCATCCTCCGATCTCTCAGGCCTTTCGTGACCACCGGATCATCCGGGTTGCAATACTTCGGCCACCACGTCCGGACATTCTCCCACTCGCCTCGGTTAATCATTCCGAATAACCTGTAGGTCCGGCACTTCGTCAGACCGAAGTTGTAGACAAAGCTCATTAGGGCAATGAACTGATTCTCGTTGATGTCGATATGGATAAGCGTTGCAAGCTCCTCCTGGGTGCGTTGGAGGTCTCGATCTAAAAGGTCGTAGGCTTCTCTCCGAGTAACGATGTCACCCTCGTGAACATTCCGGGCATGGCCGAATCCGATTGTCCAATGGCCCGTGGGGCACTTGTAGGCCATTGGTTCAAACCCTTCTTGTTCAGCTACAAACTCGGCGGCGATCTCAGGTGGAAACAGCATTAAATTTTGTTTTCTCATTTATGCTCCGCCTCCTCGTGCTTCTTATAGAGTTCGTGAATGAGTTTTGTATTGTTCTGAATGGCTTGCTCGTTAGCCCATATTCCTCGTTTGATATCGTCAAATATCACGTTGCGCTCGCAGTAATACCACCCTAGAAGAAAGCCGAAGCAGATTGCGATGGCGATAGCCGCTGACCTGCATAGGCGTATTGCCCATTCATTTAAAAAGACACTCATGATTTAGCTCCTAGCCTATTGTCTAAAAATTTTTTGATGTAATAAGCGATGATCCTGACGCCAAGGTAGGCAGCCATGAAAGAGATTCCGACTGCGGCCAGCTCATTGACGCCGTAGCCTTCGAGGATCCAGAAAACCCCGATAGCAGTCACGCCTCCAGACAATGCCTCCCAGATTGCTTCAAGCGCAGAGAACTCAATCGGTTTCTCCTTGCGTTGTTCTCTCCAGTCATCGACGTAGCGAAGAAGCCCAGCGATTAAACCGAGCCCACCAACGCAGGCGATGAGAGTGTTTATAAGGTCTGTATGTTTAATCATGCGGATCCCCTATGGGCTCATAGCTCTCCAGCCTTAGACCGAAGAGGAGCCAAAAGACCGCTTGAAAGACAGCGAAGTGGTAGGCGAATTCATTCTTGCAAGTAAGGGTTCTTGCCAGCCCTTCTATCTGCGGACACGCTCCTCTGCACATTGGAAGGACTAAACATTTTCTGCACTTCTCCCTTGTGCTCCAAGGCTTGAAGTGTTTAGAAAGATCGACCTTCTCCGGGGACAGAATATCCCCCACGCAGCCTTCTTCCGTGCAATGATCGTGGCAGGAAAGGAAGTCTCCTTTGAGGTTGACTGCCGCATTATTTTCCTGATTCATCATGCATTTGACCGCACGCTCGTCGAGTCTCTTTCTTTTGACTAAGGCTTTCAGCAAACGATCGCATTCACCAGTAAGTGCGGGGAACTTATCCCAGCCTTCCCGGGTTAAAGCCTTAAAGATGTTCTTCTGCAGTGCGAGCATCTGCTCATCAGTGAACATGAGCTCAGAGTCCTGAACTCCGACATGCGTCATAATGCCTTCAAAGTTCAAGTGGATATCTCCGAGTTTGACTTTAAAGAAATCGGCAATGGCATCCACATCGGTGTTAGCAGGAGACAAAACGCAGTTGATTGAGCATGGCAGTTTAGAAAATGCAAGGCGCCACATGTCTACCATCTTCGGGTCGTCCAGCGGGTCGACTCCACGCAGACGGTACCCCTGTCCATCGTGCGAGAACGTCAGGCTTATCCCATAGGTTTCACAAAAAGCGATTTTCTCTTCATCGATTAACGTGCCATTGGTAATGACGGCAAAACGAACTTTCGGATAAAGTTTTCGCAGTTCCGGCACTAGCTTTTGCAGTGTTTTCCAATAGACAAAAGGCTCGCCGCCCCAAAGCTCAATGACGCCGTGAACTTTTATTCCTGAAGCTCTGAGCTTCTCGATAAATGCGGGAACGTCTTTAGGTGAAGACACCCAGCGTTCATTTTCTCTATCGCTTTGAGCGCAGTACTTACAGCTCATGTTGCACTTTAGACCCAACTGGATGCGCAGGTCCCAAAGGTCTTTACTTTTAGAGTTAGAGTAGCCAGATTTTCCTTCCTGCTCCTTGAGCATGGCATAGGCTTTTAATCTCTCGTCCTCGGCCAGGTCAACGAGCTTTCCGTCCCCGTCGTAGATCTCGTTTAGAACATTGTCATAGACCCAAGTTTCGTTTTTACCCTCGTGGGTTTTGCAGTGTAAAGCAAGCTTCATTGAAATAATTTCTCCATGGCGTGGTAAAGGGCAAACCTTTTCTTTGCGAAGTAGCAATCGATGTCGTGGGTATTGGAGGTGTAGCAGCCGCCTCTGCACTCATCTAAAGCTTCGCAGTTTTGACATTCGACGCTGGCGTAGAAACGTCTCGGCGAAAGCTGAGCAACGGCTTTGATCGGGATGATCTTCTTAAAGATGTTTCCCGTGATGTTGGATGCGTCGTAGTTGTGGTGACAGGCGTAGACGTTCCCATGCAGGTCAATGCTCAGCAGTTCGTCTCGTACGCACATGGGCCCTACACGGGACTTCACTTTGTTTCTATGGTAGAGAAGCTGAGAACACTGCCAAGCGGCCCATGGGTCACCGATACGTGCCATCTCAATGACAGTTTCCAAGTGCTTGCAGAAGGCATCCACGTCCTCTCGTGTCATGTAGTAGTCACTGCGGCACCCGTCATTGGCTCGTAAGAAGTGCACTGCGACTTTCGGATAGCGACCGTATTTTTCCTGCAAGCTGTAAAAGAGGTCTCTCGCACCCCACATATCTGTTTGATAGTGGTGAATCAGCAAGGAAATCGAAAACTCTTTCAATCGAAAAATACGGCTTAACTGCTCGTCGGTAAAGTTACCGTCGTGCCAAGAGACCACGGTAAAAATATCCCGATTGGCATTAGCGTACTCGACGTAATCGTCAGTCAGAGAGCGTCCGTTTGTCGTAACGGTGGACTGTTCAGGGCTGGCACCCTCATTTTTAAGGGTACCATGCAGAGCCTTAATTCTCTCCCAATAGAGCATCGGCTCTCCGCCCCAATAGGCGATCCGCTCTATGCGATCACCCTTAAGGTAATCCGCCAATTTATGTGCGAATTCAACCGGGTCGGCCTTGTGATCTGCAGGAGACTTCTCATTGGTCTGGAGACAGTACCTGCACTTCATGTTGCATGCGCTCCCGATCAAGAGGTTGACGTACTTAATCATCAGAGACCACCTGAACCGTAGCCTCGGCCCTGGAGGTGTAAAACCGATGGTTAATCTTGATTCGCATCGTTTCACCGGCCTGAAGACCTAAGGCGCAGGCTCGGAAATGTCCCACTCCGTTTGTGACCGCAACGCGCTTATGAGGTGCGTAACCATCAACAGCCTCTACGATGTAGCCGTCCCATGTCACGTCTGTTGCGACTGCGTGAGTCTTACCGTCCTTAAGTGTAAGTGTGAAATCAACCCAGCCATCCGGCGCCACCGTCTCGGAAGAAGGAGTAAGACTGTACTCAAGATTCAGCCACTTGGAGGTGGTCCCGGTCATCACGTCGGCGGCTGTCCAAACTTCACCCAGGTCTTCAAGGTTGCTAATTACAGTCGTGTCTTCCGTGGTCGTAATAGAGCGGGCACATTCTGTCAGGGGCGCATTCGGGTCTCTAACCCAAAGATCAAAGGCCCACATCCCGCCCTCATGCCGAACGTATTCTGCTGTGTTTCGACAGTCGAAGTAGGTCAATGCTCCCTTGATGATTGCATGAAGTCGGTTATTGTTCAGCCAAGTGACAAAATGAGCTCCGGGAACCCAAAGTTTTTGGAATTCCGGTACTGTTTTATCGATGATAATCTCCGCAAGAATGCAATAGTCTTCACCATTGATTTGATAAAACCTATTCGCTTTTCCCGTGTAGCCTCTTTCACCAAGTTTCTGAGTTGTGGTCAGCTCTTCAATCGGAGAAGCCGGTGTATCTTCCGGTACCTCAAAAAAGATTTTTTTGTCCAGTACTCGAAAAGCCGCCCTAGTTTCATCTATTGCGATGGAAAAATGATCGTAAGGTAAGGTGCTTGTTACTACGTGTCGTTTATATCCCATGTCTTATCTCCTGGACCTACATTCCGTCATCCCCGCAGTCACAATTACTGGATTCGCAGTTCGTATAAATCGGTTTGTTTAGGTTTGAACAGTTCGGCCCGTGGCAGTTGCTTGTGATCGTGCACTTGTTGCACTTAACTTGACCGCACTGAACTTGAGTGCATTGCACTTGGTAACAATGAACGTTGTTGCATCTAGAGCACTGGGTGCAATAGGTACAATGCGTGCAGTAAGTGCAATGTCCCGTCTTCCAGTTGAGGTCGTTTTGTAACTGGCTCACCTTTGTCAGATTGGCCCAATAGCCGACGTCGTCCGTAAGCTGACTGACTTTAGTCAAAACGCTTTTCTTCCACAGCCCTATACCCTCAGTCAAATCAGAGAGTTTTGTCGGCAAGCCGCTTTTTCTAGCCACCGGGTGTCCCGTCGTTCCATCGTGAACTACAAGCGTCTTTTTGGTTGTATCGACTGTAATTTCTCGTTCGGCTCCGACAAAGGTCTCATGCTCAGTCGTTGTCCCTCCACGGAACAAAATTGTTCTGGTTGTCATGAAAGTCTCCCGGGAACAAGGACATATCCATTCCCGAATTTGACAATGGCTTCTCTCTCTGCGATCGGACATACTGTTGGAGTATCCGCAGGCATTGCAATCGATGGAATGAACCAACCACAATAGTCGTGCTCCTCCGAGTACCTGCCTCTGACTCCGTTGTCTGCAAGAATGATTTTGTTCGGATCAAACTTACTGTTAATACAGGCGCAGAGCTTGTAACTTCTGCGTTTCGTCCTGAACATCACCATCGGGTGATCGTCGGTAACCCGATTCTTTCCGCGGCCCTTCATTTGGATTGCTCGTCTAGAGCCTAAGTGCCCATGGCTGACGCCTACTACCTTAACCGGCTTTCCCAACCAATCAATGATTTCGTCTCCGATCAGAATGTTGTGAACATCTATTAGGCCCTTGCTTGTCTCCAATTTTCCTGAGACAAAGCAACTGTCGTCTGTGCAATCGCAGTTGCACTTGGTGCAGTAGCTATAAACTGAGCACTGAATCGTCGTGCAGTTCACCGTCGTACAGTTGATAGTTGTGCAGTTTATGGTCGTACAGTTATGACAATTGGAGCACTGTTGGCAATATGTACAGTGCGTGCAGTAGGTGCAATGCCCGGTGAGAAAGCCGCTGTCATTTTGCAGCTGGCTGACTTTTGTCAGAGCACCGGACGCCCAAAAGCCTTTGTCGTTTGTAAGCTGAGATAGTTTGGTCAGCTCGTCTGAGCGCCAAACGCTTAAGTCGTCTACCAGCTGAGATAACTTTGTCGGTACCTCGGCCACGCGCGCCAAGAGGGCACCTCCGGGCGTCTCACCATCATGAAGACGAATGGTGTGGAGATCATCGTCGATCGTGATCTCCTTGAGAGCGCCGGTGAAGACTGCACTATCTTCACTTGAGCCATGCTTCCATTGGATTACTTTTGCCATTTTGCTTTACCTTTAAGAGCAGTGCGTACAGTGGCCGCAGTGTGTGCAGTAAGTACAGTGTCCTGCGATATAACCTTTGTCGTTTTGAAGCTGACTGAGCTTGGTTAACTCGGCCTGTTTGAGATACTGGACATCCGGTGTTAGCTGAGAAAGTTTTGTCAGGTTTCCGCTTGATCGGTAGACGTCGTTTTCCAACTGGTTTGTATTGGTAGGAACGTCCGACTCCTTTGCCAACTCGTGGCCGCCGGGTGTCGCACCATCGTGGACTCGGATTCGATTGTTGGTTGTATTTACAGTGATCTCCCGATCATGGCCGACGAACATCTCATGCTCTACAACCGTTCCTCCGCGAAACTGAATAATCTTCAGAGGCATTAGCTCAGCCCTCCTAAGTCAACGGTGTCAGGCATCGTGCCTGTCGCTCCGGTTAAACCTCGCGGGATTTTTAAAAGGAAACTCGGTGCTTCGTCCGTTCCGGTTTTTTCAACGGAAGGCTCTGAGTTCGCATCCAACATCTGTATCGAGATAGAGATTTCAGGTGTTGTTCCGGTATCTCCTTTACTTCCCGTATCCCCCTTGGGAATTCCGAAAGTAAAGACCGGGGCCTCGGATGTACCTGTCTTAGTAACGGTTGCTGATGCACCTTCAGATAACGACGTAGCTTCGACGGAAATTTCCGGAGTCGGTCCGGTATCTCCCTTCGGCCCGACTAGTTCTCCCATATTTTCCCAGTGAGCTTCTTCTGTATCGGTTGCTGCAACCCATGTATAGAGATTCATTCCGGCTAAGACAAGCTGACCAACAGTTCCCTCAGCCGGGAGACTTTCTGCATCCACTACCACAGCATCAGGTTGAATACCGTCTCCTTTATCACCCTTTTCGCCTTTAAAACTTCCTTGTTTCGGCGACAGAGTTGCCGTAGTTTCAGTAACGGCCGTAATCCCGAAGTAATCCCCTATCCGATTTACAACGTGGTCTCCGACCTTGATGTTGACCGATGGAGATATTGCTTCCTTAGGCACCGTCATTCCAGCGGAGGCCTCGACCATGTATCGGAAAGAGAAGCCAGCTTCAGCATTGGACTGAAGAACCGTCTGCTTGATAGATTCCAAGTTTGTTGCAACAGAGGCCGCACTTTCCACCGCTTCTAAGTTCTCAGCTACAGTTTGAATTGCCTCAACCTTAGGGCTAAGCGCAGTGATGTCGTCGGTAGCTTGTGCGACTTTTTTTATGTTGCTAGGTTCAGAGGATAAGTCCGCTGCTACAGTCTTTACATCAGTCAGGTTTGCGTTTACAGCCTTAACCTTTTCAATATTGTCTCCAACCGGGTGAATACAGTCATCAATATGGTCGGCAACTTTCTTGATATACCCGTCTTCGACTTTGGTCTCGCCGTCAATATCTGTATCTGTAATTGATCCAAGGTCAAGTGTTTCTGTCTCAAACCCTCTTAGGTCGGAACCAACACGATGGATATCATCGATGTGCTGTCGATTGATTTGCAAATCAGGAAGATGCGGAACTAAAGCATCCACCTCTGCTCCGATGACCTCGTTGCGGGCGAGAATAACTTCCGCTCGAGCAACGGCAGCGTCAATAGCCGCTTTATGAATATCGATTTGAGCCTTAGTCTCTTGGATTTCCTGCCAGGTAGACGAGACGTATAAGCCGGTAGACGAGACGTATAAGCCGGTAGAAACAACCTCGTTGTAGATGGTCTCTGCGCGTTGAGCATAATCGGCTGCTTTTTCCGCCACATCCAAAAGGTCAGTCATCACCTCTTGAGGGGTTTTCTCAGAAGTGGAGGGTACGACAAGACATCTCCCTAGCAAGTAGGCGAGCTGTTGCACAAGTGCTGTCAGTTTGTCATGGACCTCGTTTAAAACTTCCGGCAGAAAACGATCGTGATTTGTTATCGACGTTCCTTGCAAAATAGGAATAGAGGATTGAATGACAAAGACTGTTCCGCTTTTAGGAGCCTCGGAAAATACAACCACGCCTCCGGGATTATTCTCTTGGTCAGCGTTCAGAGTAACAGCGTAAGCGTCTCGGCTTACCTGCTCCTCTGAAAGGCTGTCCACGCTGTCCGAGCGGAAAACGGCAATATCGGTCTGGGCGTTAAATACCTTGAAAGTGAAAGGAAATTCAGTACTTACACCATTTCCTTTCAGGATGCTTGTAGCCCTCAGTTCCTTTGAGATCGTCACACTATAACTCCGAAGTTTCAGCTATTGTCAGGCAGAAATTCTTCGTTATGTAGACAGCTCTAATAGTTTGAATATCCAAGAAAAACAGCCAACGGATTTTCTGTTTTTCCTTCTTCCATCGCTTTCTTTCCGCTGATTGCTCGGTTGATCGGAACCACTGGAATAGGAATCGGCGACCACTCCCCGAGAACGGTGATGGCAGCCTTCAAAGTATTCTCGTCCCAGTCGTCTTTTGAAACGGCTTGGCCAAGGCGGACTAAATCAGCAATCTTTCGAGTGCCTCCCGTACCGCTGTAACTCCGAGGCGCCTCGCCCTCTGAAAGTGCTTGACCAAGCTCAGCCACTTCGCGAAGGCCTACAAGCAGGCCAAGGTTAAAGTTAACTACACTGCCGCCGGCTTTGATAGAAGTCTTCTTCAGCCAGTCATCATCGTCGTCACCGCTTACCGCGGCTTTAAGTCCCTCTCGAACAAAGGTCTCGATGATTGGTTGGAAGGCTAAAAGAGTGAGCAGATTAAGCGCCCGCTTCATGCCTTTCTGAGTGTGGCCGGTCACCATAGCTATGTTTAAAGCCGTGTTGAAGAACGTGTAGAAAACCGTGAAAAGTTTTGCCCACTCTCCGCCGCGCTCAATGCCGGATAAGTCTTGCGTACGACCGCCGCCCTGAGCATCCGTGACGGTTCTGTCAGCGATGGCAACGGCTCTGGCCTCTGTATTGCCTTCTGCAAGCGCCTTGTTGTATGCGCCTAACCAAGTGGGAACATCCACTAAGGCCTGCATAAATACGATTGGCATATAAGCACTTCGCATAAACTTATCTTTGAGCGCCCCGTTTGTCCCATTCACAAGGGCTTGAATTTCGGTAAGCTCACGAAACCGAGTTCTGCTTCTGTCGGCCATTGCCTGACTCTTGCCGCAGACTTCTTTCCACTTGCCATAGGGATTGAGCATGAATTCGCCGATCCCCTTTGCGGACCACTGCGGCCCTAAGATCGTCACGGTTTGAAGCATTCCGATTGGCTGGATCAACGCTGTTACGACATTAAATCCAATACCAACTAGAGATACATTCGCCCTAAGAAGTGCGGCGATTCCATCACCCATCGATTTTTGAGCTGATGTTCCGGTTGCAATATCTTCAATCCATTTTCGGATTGCTCCTTCTGCCTCTACACCCCAATAGTCTCGGATAGTCTCTCTGAGTTTCTTTTGCCTGAAGATTTTATTGGTATCTGCCAGCCACTCCTGCCAGCAGAGCTCATGAATTTCTGCATCCAACCCTTCAAACGCAGCTCTCATAGTTAGCGTGAGTGGGCGATCGTAGACGTGTGCCAGGCGCTTTTCTAAAAAACCTCTTCTTGCAGTTCGGCTTGAGTGAGCACCGTCCATAAGCTCTTTGGCGGCCTGAATATCATCCTGATCCTGAGCTTGGAAGGACGCCTTTTTATCGTACTGAATCGGATAGTAACCGCCTTTTAGCGTAACCTCCTGACCGTCTGCCAAAGTAACAGTTAAAGCCTGCGGCTCTACTCTTACCGGAACTCTTCCGTAGACTCTGCGTTCCTTCTCAGCAATCTGCGGCCAAAGTTCATTAAAGACATCCCAAACTTTCTGCACAGAAGCAAGTTCTTCTGCGCTTAGTGCCTCCCCTATTAGAGAGAAAATCTGCTCCTTTGTCCATGTCTTTCCACCTGACCATGGAGCACTCTGCGAGCCGTCAATAAGCCTCTGTAAGTTTTCTTTATTACCGGCGTTTAAAGCGATTGCCCTCACCTGTTCCTGTGTAAGGTAGGCATCTACCGACTTAAAGTGCCGTTTCACTCTGTCTTTTCTTGTTGTTCGAAGAGAACGTGTTGCAGAAAAAAGTTTTTCAGCATATTCGTTTTTCAACTGTACTTCTTTAGTCCCGCAGGAATCCGCTCTGGAGACAACGTAGTCAAAAAATTTCCCGAACCTCGTACCTTCCATCGCCGCAAGAAGGGACGGAATTCTCGCGTGTGCCAATCCGATACGTTCCAGCTGTTCTTTAAAGCGAACCAAGAGTCCGGTCTCTTCCATTTTTCTGGAAGCCTTTCTGCCGCGAGACTGCGCCTGTTGAACGATCGAGCCGGTTAGCTCATCTACAACTGTACTGAGTTCGCGTGCCTGCTCTCCGTCTAAAATCTGCTGTTCTTTTCGTCCTGCCCGGTAAAGGTCTCTGACAGCCAGAGCTGCCTCCTTTTGAAGTGCCCTTGTCATTTCCTCAAAAGGCTTTTTATTGGCGGCGTACAACATGCGGTGGTTGATCAAGCGTTGTTCGAGGCTTGGGTCAATCGGAGGCACCGTCTTTTCTTGGTTAAAGAGAGACTCCAAAAACTCACGCAGACTCAGCTGATGACCCTCTCCGAGCTGACGCGATGTTGTAATTCCCATGTTCTCAAGAAGACGCTGGATCGTAACGAGGTAATCCGTAGACAACCCTTCAATCTGATTCTTACCAACAAGCTTCTTAAAGAATTTGACATCTTTCTTCCATGCCTCGACAGCCTTTTTCGCCTCTATCGCAAGGCAAGTTTGGTAGAGTTCCTGCCGCTTAGCACGAATAGCGCCTTTGATGTCTCCCTGCTTTAGCAAACGCCGGGCCTCTTTAGCACGAAGGCCCGCTGCCGTTCTGAACTTTTTCGGATCAATATCCTTCACTCTTAGGCTGAGGATTTCCTGCTCTGCCATCTTCTCGAAAATGTCGAGATCGAGTCTCCCCGGCGCGGCTTTCTCCATGGCAGAAATTTCTGTGGCTAGAAGCCGCTTTAAACTCGGATTGAAAATTGCCTCATCGGCTGTTCTCTGGATTTCCTCTTCAGTTGCGAGCTCGGCGTGCTCCGCGTACATTCTTTCCTGAGTTGCCGCTTGGACAGCCTCTTCCAACGTAGGAGCGTTCAATAAAGCGTCAGCCATTTCCGCCAAGCATTGATATCCGTAGCTCTGCGCAACCTGCTCTCCGAATTGATGCTCTCCGTCTGTCCCAACAAGGCCTTTTTCTGCAAGACGCTTGATCCCGGCCTCGTCCACTCCCACGCTCTTTAATTCACTTGGCGTAAGTTTGACGGCTATATCTTTGCCGTTTTCATGCTTACCGTTCTTTAAAAAATCCCACACTTCATAGATGGGTGTCTTAGATAAATCGGAACGAATCCCCGACTCAATCCGCTTACGCTCGCCTTCGGATTTTTTACGAAGTGCATCAAGCGTTTTTCCTCGGAGGTTTGCGATATAGGCCATATCACGCATGCCGCGGGCACGCATGTATTCAATCGCCTCTGCGTCTGTCTCACGATACTGTTCAACATAGTTCAGCCATGCTTCTTCGGTAAAACCCGATTCGGCGAAGCTATTAAACATTTTGAACATGCTTCTGCGGTAGCGGGCTTCTTGCACTTGCTCAGTGGAAATGAACAACTGGTCGAAAAGTGCTCGTACATCGTCACTCATCTGAACACCCGGGATATTGGACACCACGGTATAGATTGAGCGCAGCCACTGTGCGAACCGACGGAAGACTGAGCGAAGCCCTTTTGTCGGAGCATTGCCTTCAAAGAGATAGGCCTCAAAATGCCGTGCAAATTTTTCATGCATCGGTCGACGTTCTTCAAAGGAAAGCTTTTCCCAAGCGGTCAGCGAATCAACCCCCAGCCATTTGAGTGTTGCCAGGGTTCTATCTAAAACTCGTTTTTCTCCTGCGGAAAGTTCGCCTTTTGCCTGAAGCTTCTTACTGACATCAATCAGCATGTCCAGGTAGAAGTGGCCGCTTTCGTGCAGGAGTGTGGACTGGTCTGCACTGAACCATCGAACGATCGTCTTGGAGTCCGGGAAGTAGTCACCCATATTCTCCTGTGATAAACTTGTTTTAGCACCGTTGGACGGCAGAACCCCCGTCCCGTTATTCCCGTCAGGGGCCACAAGGGTGGCGGGATCGGTGCTAATTCTTTTTCTAGCTGTCTTTATCTCCTTCTCTACCCTCTTCCCCAGGTTAAAAAGATACTCCTTGGCCTCCGTATCCATCATTGTTTCTAGAGTGTCGAACCCCGTAACCAACCAGGTTCCTGATCCTCTATCTCTTCCCCATGTGGTTGAAAGAGAAATTACATGTGAGCCATTAACCACCCTTACTCTTTCTAAATATTTGACGGCTTCGGGTCCTCCCAAGACTTCTCCCTCTTCCAGATCCTTCTGAAGAGTTTTCCACACGTTTGGGTGCTTTTTCTCCATATGGGCCAAACCATACCCGCCCCTATCTTGCGAATCCCCTTCTATAGTCTTCCCATAGGCCAAACCGATAGGGCCTACCTCCTTGTGGTAGAAAACTCCGGGACAGCATCCTGTCTTTTCTTTCAGAAGCTTTGTTACCGCTTTTTGCGGCTTTCTTTCGAAACCTGTAAATACCGGACCAAACTCTTCGGGTATCGGCATATGTAAAGAATCCCCTTGAACTTGAGCGCTTCCGTCGAGAACTCTCTTTAAGCCGTATTCTGCCCAAACCGCCTCAGGCAATGTGCCTAGATCTCGTGCAAGATTGTTGACGAGCGTACTTAACACGGTGGTAATCGCTCCTTGCTCAGCCTTCGTAGCTCCCGAGTTCTCCATAAGGGAAGCAATGTCCTTACCGACACGCTTAGAGGATTCTCTGAATTCCGAGTCATCTTTTTTCAGCGCCGTTTCAGCCTCTGCGGCGGCAAGCTCAGTGATCTCATCCTGCACCTCACGCGCCTGATGTAAAGACATCTGTCCTTCCACTCGGACAAGTTCCGCCAAAGATTGGTTCAGTTCGGAAGTTGCCACTTTGGTAGTGAACTCTCCTACAGGGATTGCAATCTCAGAGCCTTCCTGAACGGCCTTCGTAATCTCTTCTGCTCGTTCGGGAAGCAGTTCTATTAACCGAGTGTCTAAGCCTTCCTGATGCAAAGATTGTCCGTCAAGGAGCACGTTTCGTTTATCAGGCGCAGCGTCTTCTGCCACGGCCTCAATATATTCAGACGCTGTCTGAGGGTCGCGAGCAATAAGCTTAGAAGCCTGCGCAAACTCTCCCAGTCTCTTAAATGCTTCGGCGTTAGCCTCTGCCATAGCTCGTTCCATGGAGGCACCTTTAAGGCGTTTTGCTCCCGCAGACAATACTTCAATCGGAGCAGTAAAACCTTCTCCGGCAAATTCCGCTACCACGTCGCCCCAATTCGTGATTTCGCCTTTGGCGAGCAACTGTCCGCTTGCCTCACCGGCTGAGCCCATGGCGCCTTGGATCGGGGTCTGGACTGCCAGATTTGCCATCTCCTTAGCAAAAGGAGAGGAGATTCTGCTCTTAACAAAAGCGGGCAAAGCAAGCTTTCCTGCAAGCCCTGCACTTAGTCCGTCGAAAAGAGCAACTCCGGCGGCATGACGTTCCGACTCTCCTTCTACGTTCTCATACAAACCTCTAAGCTTCGGATCAGTCATGAACTTAAAAATCGAGGCTCCGCTTTGTACGTCAACGGAGTTCTCTCCCATTCCGCTCAGCATGCCGGAAGCCTTGTCCAGCCCATATGAATAGGAACCTGAAAGAGCTCCCATAAGAGCCGGAGCCGCGGGTCCGGCAAAGGAGGAGGCCGCCAGGATAGGCAGCATGGGTGCGTATTGAACCAAAGACTCAGGGCCGATATCTGCAATGACAGATGGGTTTGAAAGAATAAGTTCAATCGCTTCACCTGCTGTCTTTGCCTCCGAGAGTTTTTGAGAGGCCTCATTGTGCGGATACAATCCGCTCTGCGAATTGTTCCAAGCAGTATCTTTTAGTACCTGAGAAAGTTCCTCCTGAAGTTGGGTACGAAGGGCCGGAAGACCGTGCTCAAAAGCCACGCGATGTGCTTCTCCCGTCGGATCATCTTCCGAGCCGAACAGCTCTTCTGCGCTTACACCTTGCGCCAATTGCTTCTCGGTGTTCTCAAGTTCAAGAAGCTGAGAGCGAATTCTTTCTGCCTTGGCCACGTTACCGAAAATCGGCATAGCGTTTGCGAGGTTATATCCGCCTCGAGCTGTTGAGTTTCTTAGCGTCGAAAAAGCTCCGACAGCTTTTGCAGGTGCTCCCATGATCTTCCACCACAGAGTCTCAAGGGAATACGTGGTAGGCAAATCATCTTTGGTTAAATTTGCAAAATCAACCTCTCCGGCTTTTCTGAGATACACAGGCGTCGCTTCTTTTAATGCATCCTGAGCGTAGAAGTTGTCCACTTCAGCGGGCGTCAGACCATCAGCCATCTGCGGCTCAACGTCAAAGTCCCGAGCCTTTTTTAATCGCGCCGCCGTCTCTTCAGGGCTTTCCTTAGAGGCCATTGCCGAGGCTAAGCTCTCCAAGGCTTCCGTACGGTTCTTATCTGCGTAATAGTCCTTCAATGTATTCGACGGCATTAGAAATCTCCTTGTACTGCATAGTTCGGTCTGCTGGCTTCAAGGGCTATCCCTTTCATCCGAAGCGTCAGATATTCTTTGAAAAGCTGAGCGTTGGAAAAGCGTTTGCCGGGATTGCTCTGCATAATGGCTTCCGCATACTGCTGAGGCACCTTCCCATTCATAGAAACAAACCAGTCGGGATTACGGCTGATCATGATGTGGTAGAGCGCTTCCTGCACCTCTCCGTCGGTAGCCTCTCTGTCCAACCCCATCGCCTTGATTCTCTGGGTAGCGTATTGCTTGAGCTGGTTGTAGGCATCCAAGTTTCCGTGGTTTGGAGTGTCTCCGGCCTTTAGCTCCATGAGCCCCTTTTGGCTGTCAAAAATGAAGCCCTCTATATCGAAGCGGCAAGCCATAAGACTTTTAATAAAGGTGTTTCTCTCTTCCTCAGTCAGCTCCCGCTGAAGCTTGGTCTGCTCAACGTTAATAGCCTTTTGAAGCTCGGAGAGCAAGGCTCCGGCCTGTTCCTCCCCTAAGTCCTTAAACTTCCCGCTAGTGGTCCTCAAGTACGATTTAATGTTTTCGATCTTAGCGGTCTGATACTCAGGCAGACTTTGTCCGGAGGCTGACACCATCCTTGCCTGAGAAGACTTATCTTGTGAGGCTCCTTCCAGTTCATGCATTTTCACCCATTGAGTCTCCAGCGTATCCCATTGCGTAGGAGAGAGCCGAATCCTCATGCCGTTTAACTGCTCGCGGCTCAGATTAAAGAGTTCTTGCGGGCGCACGTTATAGTGCTCAAAGAGTTCCTTATCGCCGCTCGTGTCACCCACTTGAAGTTTTTGGGCCCATGTCCGAAGCTCAGCCTGCGTTCTCGGATTCATTTGCGGCAGGAGCTGAAGCAGTCGTGTGTCCTGTAAATCACCTCGGGTTTCGGCAAGAATATTTACGCCGTCATTTAAGAGATTGGTTTGCATCAGGACATAATCTTCGTTGTCTCTCTGCTGAGCAATCGCTAAAGCGTTTACGATCTTTTCCCGAGTTTCGGGATTATCCCGAGCTTCAACCGATACGGGCGAACCGTCCGCTAACGCGGCGTTTTCCAACTCTTTTCGAGTACGGGTTCTCCGAAGAGCCTGAAAGTATCTCGGGTCGCCCGGAGCGATTTCTCTGCCATCACTGCTGTGCGCAACACCTCCGAATTCTTTCTGCACCCACGAGGCCGCTTTGTTCACGTAGGCAACAGCATCCTTTCTGGCCAAAGCTCTATAGCCTAATTTTCTTGCTCGAGCTCTGTGCTCTTCCGTGCCGAAGTATTTCCTCCAGCCTGAGCCGTCTCCGCCGTTTTCTTTATCCATACTGACCGCAAGATTCACATTACCTCTACCGGCGTTATAAGCACCTGCGGCTTTCAGTAAATCACCATCGTAGAAACGGATATGGTCGGTAATAATCTTGACCCCGATACGCTCGTTAAAGGCCGGATCGTATTTGATCTTCTCTTGTACCTGAGCTCTTGTAAGCTTATCGCCTAGAGATTGAGAAGCTTCGTAGGCCGCATCCGCACTTACTTGGAATTTTCCATAGCAAAAGTTTCTGGGATCCTTAGGAGTCTTTCCGTCCGAGTACCGACCGATCAAAACCTCATCATCATAAATGACGTTGCCTTTATCATCTTTTTCAATCTTGCCGTTGGCGTCTCTGCGAGGCACTTGCTTGAACTGACGATTGGCAGACTCTTGGCCCGATATGAAACCGGTTCCGAATTTGACTCCGAGTCCTTGAATTTTTTCTTCTGTTACGGGACCGGCTAAAGCAGAGGCAACCAAAGTCTCGGGCGTATTCTCGTTTCTCTCCCTATCTCTTTGTACCACCTGATCAATTTGATAACCCTGAGAAGCAGCTCGGATTTTCTCACCATACTGTCTTACGGTCTCAGGTGTCATGTGAGGCGCATAGGTGCGAAGAAGCCCTGAGGCCTGCTCCGCCACTGCCGGATTCTTTTGAGCTTGGAAAAGGAGTGTGTCCAGAGCGTTGCCTACGGCCTTGGAAGTTTCCTCGTTTGTTTTTACGATAACCTCCTGTTCGCTCCAGCCTCCTATGCGGGCCGCTTCTTTCGTTGCAACCGTGATGTCTTCAATCTGAGCCCCCAGCATTCCAGGGTTGTCCGCGTAGAGCCCGGCCGCTCTTTGAGCCAAAGCAATTCTGTTATCGATCGAGCTTTTTTGATACTGCTGTTGCTGCTGAAAAGCATGACCCATGACTTGGTCGTAATTGCCGTTGTAGAGGTACAGTGCCTTTCTGTTAAAGAGTTGTTGCTGTTCAGGCGTTAAGGACTTGGCAATCTCTCCTCCGTAACGACGTGCGTCTTTATCGACCCGATCCGCAAGCCCTAAGCCGTTCTCATCTCTTTCCAATGCGGCTTTTTCCTTCAGGCTTCTCCAGCCGTCATTCTTACCATCCTCGCCAAACTCCTTTTGGATCATGTAGCGCTTTAAATCCGTAAGCGCATCGTCAACGCGGACGTTGTCCTGCTCGGCCTTAAACTTTGCCGCAAGACGCAGTGCGGGATTGAAATCAACCTTAGGCTTGATGACTTGATCCGCATAATTGGTAAAGCCCATCGTCACGGGCTGGTTGTTCATCAAAAGCTGAGGACCGCCGTATGTAGGAACTTTTGCCATCCTTATCTCCCAAGGCCTAATCCGAATTTACCGTTGTACATGTACCAGTTGCTTGCTACCTGAGTTGCCCCGCTGAGTCCTGCTCCTAGGGCCGCAACCGGAGCCAAAGAGTTGTTAGCCCCACTCATGGTTCTGAGCGCTCCGCTTTGTGCCCCGTACTCAAGAGACTTGCGGTTGTAACCCCAAGCGGCTTGCATTGCGTTGAACTTAGCCGTCCAAACATCCATTTCTTTATCAAGGTCAGTATTAGTTGCAACTTCAGCCACATTGCCTACGCCAAGCGCAACTCCGTTGGCGGCGTAGCGTGCTCTTTGCGCTCCTTTGAGCTGACCGGCTCTACGGGTGATCTGGGCGACTTTCTGCTCACCCTGGCGATAGGCAGTCTCAGCGCCCATGCGCATAATTTCTGCATTGTCCCGAGCAATTTCCGCCTGCTTTTTCCGCACGTAGGCAGTGGTCTTAGCACCCACAAAGGCAGAGTAAATTCCTCCGATCGCCTGACCGATGGAAGCTCCGAGCATGATTCCGTTGAGTCCGCTTCCCAGAGCTGAAGAACTTTCCGGAATTGGGTTGAGGACTCCGAGTCCGTCAGGGCCCACCGGAGCGCATCCGACAGAAGCCATGTGTTCCCGAAGTGCCGGTGACATATTCGTTATAGAAGCCATACTTATTCCTTTACTGTGCTAAATCGCAAGTGATGCCTACAAGCGTGAGAGGCAAAGGGTCTTTCTGTCGAAGGACAAGTTGTCCTGATGCGTTCCATGAGCCAGGCAGAGGAACATCAATCTCTGTGCTCAAAGGCTCAGGAGGTTCTCCATAAGGCTCGTCCAATCTCTGTTTCACCTCAGTAAGATCGTCAAAACTCGGTCCAACAAATATCCCGCTGGACTGGTAAACCTGCATCCAAACGCGATTGATATTTTTCTGATGACCTCGTCCGAAGGAGCCGTCCTGAAGATTGACAATAAGCGGGAGTGTTTGGATTTCTGAAATAACGGGCAGCCCGACTTGGATTTTCTTGGCCGGGACTTCAAGCGTAATTTGTCCGTTCTTGACCTTTTCACGAGGAAGCACTGCACCGTCAGCAAGGATTGCCACTTCACAACCCTCAAGATAATCGAGGCCCGAAAGTGTTTGAGTTTCTTCCCCTTCGTAGGTTGAACCCGCATCCACGTGGAAGCAGTTTTCCAATCCGTCATAGAGCCGCTCGTGCATTCGTTCTATGAAACGTACTGTCGCACCGTTAATCGTTCTGCGCACGACAGCGTACAAAATATCCTCATCTCCTTCCGGGACCACAGCCACAGACTCAAAGGCTCCGTTGATCGTATCGTGTCGATGCCAAGCGCTCACGGCTTGCTCGGGCATGTAGGTGAGCCCCAGCAGCGTGCCGTCTGTCATAGCGCACCAAATAATCGGATGCGGGCTCAAGGCAAGTGCCATGTCCTTTACTCTCGCTCGCTCAAATAGATGCGGAGCAAACACGCAAAGATCGTTTACGGCAAAGCCTCCCTGCTGCCAGTTGTAGCCCATCTCGATAATGTGTCCTCCACGCTCTGAGGCGTAGATCAAATTTGATCGAATGAGAAGCGGCTGTACTTCTGAAGCTCCTTGATAGACCTGAGGCTTTGCCGAGACAGATTCCGGAGTAATGACATCCGAATTTGCCGGAGACAATCTAAAGATGGCACTTTCCGATAAGGCCAAGAGCTGAGATAACGGAGCTAGATGCTTGAGGCGGGAAACTTTCTGGGCGGCGATTTTAAATTTAATGCGGTCATCATCTGTCACAGGGATGTGATAGGCCATGTCGGTTTCTGTGCCTGAACGCGTCATCCACACAAACTGCGGACGCTTAACGGTTCCTGCAAAGCAGCGGCGCTGCTCGAAGTATGCTACCGCGCTCGGATAGTCTCCTTCTCCGAACATCGCGTCATACCGCGGAGGAGTAATCCCGTCATCAGCGTCAACTCGGTTATCCTCAAAAGTCGTCCCCTCTGTTTCACCGATATAACCGAAAACTCCGGCTGTGGACTTATATACTCTGTAGCGTGCAGCGCCCGCAACAGCCGACCAGGTGATTCGATTTAACGCGTTATCCCACCAAAGGTTACAGCTAACGGAGGCGGCCTCACTTGGCGCGCTTTCCCTTTGTCCTTCGTCCGAATCTTGGACGGCCGTTACCTTGTACTTATAAGTAAAACGACTGTCGGATTCATTCCCGTTGGGAACATATTCAACAGAAACGTTCCCGGGAGGACTCAAGGGCGCACTAAACGTTACGTCAATCAATCGCCAGTCGTAAGCTCCGTACCTCCGAAGCTCCTTTACGGGATAGTGAGGGTGCACAAGCGTCATGACATCAGCCGACTGTGCGTAGTGAATCACGAAGATATCGTCGGAACTATAGGGTGTAGAAATCTCGTAAGGCGTTCCGTTGGCATTCAGAAGAGTTCCGCCGCGAGAGTGGAACCGAATGTACTGATGTCCGAATTCAAGAATCATCGTATCGGTAGAAGAGAACTCAAAGGCGATGAGTCTTGCCGGTTTGTCGGCATACTTTGTTTGTCTCACAAAAGCAAAGCCGCTGCGGTTTTGAACCGGCCCTTGAGGTAAACATACAAAGTTGCGGCAAACGGCCAAACCCGATTTGTACTTGTCATTGTCAATTCGACCGTACATCGAGGGAGAGACTTCTCCCGTAAAAGATGATTGAAGGGTTCTTACCGCCATAACTACCTCACGGCAATCCAAGGAGCTACATGGCAGATCGGCTCATAGTGCTGACCTGCGTCCTTTTTCATGGCTTCTGCCAGCGCCCTTTCGTACTTCGTTGTGATTGCAGCAGTGATCTGCACGCCCTCTTTACCTTTAATCAAAGCACCGGCTAAAGCTTGCGCCAAGTGCCAAGCTAAAGCATCCACGAAAAGAGGAGGAAAAGAACCGACACCCGGCTCCGCCATAATGTATTGAATAACCGGTGTCGGGCAATCGGTATAAAGCGCCGGAGACCCGTCAAACCTCTCCACAACAAAAGGCGGATTCTGCGGCCACGGGGCCCGCTGAATTGCGCTTGGACGTACCGAGATAACTCTTTGACAGTCGCTCGGCAATGCAAAGAGCCCTCTCCAGCCATGAGGCTCCTTTGTTTGAATCTCAGTCAGTGCCGCTCGTCTGGTGGCAAACCTCCAGTCGTGCGCTTCTAAGAGAATTCCGACTGAGACCGGATAGAGTACTGCACAAACTTTCGCATGCACGCTGCCCTCCGGAGGCTTAATGCTCGTAATAGATCCTGCTTCTCCGACGCGAGTAAGTGCAAGATTACAAATGCTGACTTCGCTTGCCATAGCCGTACCTTTAAAAAAGGGCGCTTGCTAAGAGCGCCCAATACCCACAACCTCAAGGAGAATGACTCAATCGTTACTTATTCAATTTGTTTGGACGGCGCTTCTTTGGCCGCAAACCAATTGTCGTGGCTCATAGAGACAAATGCTCTTACCTTGCCTTTTGTCGGAGCCCCGCCGAACTTGGCCTGAATAAACTGAAGGGTCTTCTCCGGAATAGGCAGCGCAACTTGTGTGCCTGCTTCCGGCGCCGTCAAGGTCTCGGAAATAACAACGTCCTTAAAAGTGCCGGAAGCACTGTCGCAGTGTGCAATGGAAAAGCTCAGAGTTCCTGTGACATCTTCCATCACCTGAAACACAACCGAGAGAATACGGTTCATCCCCGGAGTCGGCTTGACCTGACAAAGATCAAGCGTATTTGCAGATGCCGCGGCCGCCGTGAGCGCCTGTCCCGCATCCGGTGTAAGCATTAAGAATGCGTCTTTAATCATCGAATTTCTCCTGTATTAACCATTTCGTTGCTTAGGACCCGCCCTGACCGCCTTGAGTGGTTCCTTCCTGAGAAGCTCCGCCGGACTCAGTTGTCTTTGTGGGGAACGGCACACGTTTTTCAGTTGGAGTAAGAGCGTCCACAATGCGGATCGGGATGCCTGCATACTTCAGAACCGGATGTTCCTGAGAGACTTGATCCAAAGAAAGCTGAACATTCTTGCGGTTCATGCACTGGGCTTCCAAAGCGTTTCTAACTTCCCGGTTGCAGTAGAAAGCGATGCGGCCGGTATTGAAATTCGGAAGCTTGTTCTTTGCAGTCATCAGCAGACGGATAAGATCTGTACCGCCGTCTTTCTGCGGATCGTCAGTGAGAGACTCCTGATCGATATTGGCGATACGGACTACATAGCGCCAGTCGCGAAGCACGAGGCCGAGATCCCAGTCGTACTTAGTACCCAAGCAGACATATTTGCCTCCTTCGGCATCGGTCGTCAGATATTCGCCCAAGTCTTGGTGAGAGATACCGGCGCGGGAGCCTTTCGGATAAGTTGTAAAGAGTGTGCGAGGAGACCAGCAAAGAAGCCAAATAGAAGTGAGTTTATTGCCTTTGCCGCCTGCGTCGATAATGTTTTTAGCATTATCAGCCTTCTTCGGGTCGCCGGAACAATAACGGGGAGCAAGACCCAAGATCTGATCCACACCTGTCTTGTCGTTACCATAAATTACTGCACGCTGTACTTTCTGAGACATTGCCTCGATAAAGGCAGAGTCTTCTGTCAGACGCCACATGCCGGACCAACCATTGATCTGGGCAAGTTTCTTGTCAATTTCGGACAAAGCAGAAAGCATGCCGATCGAGTCTTTGACCTGCGCCGTGGTGGACTTGGACGGCTGGACGCCCCAGTTCAACATACGCCATGCAACTTCAGGCAAACCCGTTCTCACGGTCGTGAGATGCTCAGTCACACCGTTGGCCTCAATGGAGGTCAGGTCTTGAAGCATCTCATTGGTTTCGGACATCATTTCAATGATTTCCGTATCAATCTTCTTATTTCCGTCTAAACGGGAAACGACATCTGCCAGTGTCGGATTAGAGGTATTTAAAATGCCCATTTGTCACTCCTGTTTAAGTTAATTACCAACGCATCGGAGAATTCGGATACATGTCCGCAAAACCGTTGTCTCGTGGTGTCGGAGCACCCTTAACGCCGGAGTCCTGTGAAGTCATCTTGCCGATGCGGTAGAACAGACGAATGACTTCAGGGTGGTTGCAAAGGCCGGAATTGTTCAAAATCTCTCTAAGTTCCGGAGTTGCCAATTTTTGGTAAGCACCAACTGCTATCCCTTTATTCGCTTCAAAAGCAGCTCCGCCAAATTCAGGATCAGCTTCTGAGGCCTTCAGCCACTCACCGGCTTGACGAACCAAGTCAGCTCGGAGTTTGGTTGCTACAGACGGGGCTAAAGAATCCAAGACCTTCTGAGCCTGCTCCTGAGAAAGACCCGCCTCACGAGCGGCTGTCGAAAACTGCTCAATGCTTGTCGGATCAATCGCCGGATTCTCTCCAAAGTTAAAAGGCTCATACTTTTCAGGAGCGGTGCTCTGCTGCTGTTGCCCATCATTGGTTTCCGGATTGGGAGGATTGACTTCGCCCAAAGCGTTTGGCATCCCGTCGGTTTTCGGAGGATTCGACTGAGTGGAAGCCTGCGGCTGACCTTCACCTTGAGTCTGCTGACCCTGACCTTCTGTAGAAGCGCCCTGAGTGCCTAGGCCAGTCGAGCCAGTCTGATTTTGTTCATCTGCCATTCTTTCTGTTCCTGTGTCATTACAAAATACTGTTGCGGACAAAGCCGCTGAATTTCACCTAAGAGCCAATAGCCTGTCTGCTTCTTGCCTTCCTCAAAAGCCATGCTCATGCCCGGCTCGGGCACTTTGGGATTAAATGTTGAGAGGAAAACTCCGGATCTTTCCAAGAGCCTCCAGGCAAAACGCCTTCCGGACTCCGTACTCAAGAGACTCTCAATGTCTCTGTCATAGGTCTCTTGCTCGATCTGCGCGTATCGCTCTCCTTCAAGCCTTGCCTGCTCCTCGTCGTAAAGGTTCTGCAACGGGTCGTAGTCTTGCCCCTCTGTCACTTAATCAAGCTCCAAGCAAAAGCAAACGGAACCGAGGCAATACCCAGCAGAATCAACCAACGAGCGGCAAAGAACCAGAGAGGAAACTTTTCACACATACTCAGCATCAATCTTCTCGCGTGCTTTGATATAATTAATTTCATGTTGAGAAGTTCCTAAAGTGTTTCTCGACACCGCCGCTGACTAGACCCCAGCGGCATTTTTATTTCTGACCATTATCAGATAGATTTTTCTCGTTATGTAGACAGCACAAAGCCCCGACTGGCGGGGCTTGCGAGAAGTAAAGAGCTTTTTAATAGCCTGTAAAAGCGCCCATTATTTGATCGGGTGATTGGCTCTGAAGACTATCTGCACTAATCCCTAAGTTTTTCGCAACATTGGCTCCCTGCTGCATCATCGCCATCTGCTGAGCCGCTTGCTCTTGCTGAGCTCTTTGCTGACGGATCAATGTCACTTGATCTCCCGAAACGATAAACCGAGGATCAATTCCTAAGGCATCGGAATAATAGTCAACCCAAAAGTCACTATTGAACTTATCCAACATATCCGGCTTCATTCCGGCTAAGACACCTAAATTCTGTGTAAAACGGTCAATGGAGTTCGTCGTAATCGCTTTCTGAGCCTGCGCGAGAATGGATATGAATTCGACATTTACAGGAGCACCTTGCAGCTCTTCCGGAATCGGAGGAAGCATATTGGTTTCCACCATGCGCTCGAAAGTTAGAGCGATCAACGGATCCAGTGCCTCAGAATTCAATCGCTCAAGCACCGGTCCCATAAGGATCATTTTCTCTTCATGGCGCTCGGCAACTTCAGTAGCCGTCATCGTTTTATCTGTCGAGTTTGCCATCATCATGAAGATGTCACGATAGAAAGTCTCGTTGATGCGTTCCCGGGTATCTTGGATATCCTGCAAAAGAAAATCCAAACGCAGAGGTACTTCAAAAGCAGATCGGATGTTCTGTGCTTGAGCGGCATTACTGTAGTACGTGACGCCGCCAGGAAGGATATTGGCGCCGGCATTCTTTAATTCCGCAGGCATAATCACCGGAGGATTGGTCTGATAATCAATCGCCTGAGACTTTCTCTTTTGCTCCTGCTGGAGCTGCTTTAAATCTCCTAAAGCTTCCATGCCAGGAGAGTTTCCGTAGATGTCTCCGCCGGTCACTGACCACCGGGCGCAAAGTGCTGGAAAGTTTCTAAATCCAGTTTCTCTTAGGACCTTATCTTCGGACGACTCAACCTCAAAATACACGCTTCTCCACGGCATGTTTTTATTGTCATGCTTCCTCGGATCGTAATTCAGACGAGGTTCAATCGCATTAACCACGTGAACCCAAGCGTCACGCTTGCCCTCCTCGTACTGCTTGCGTACCGAATCGCTCACGTTTTCCAGTCCGAACTCCCCGACCAGCATTGAGACCGTCATCCGGAATTCTCGGTAAAGGGTGTCCACTTGCCCTCGGGAATCGGTTGCAATCGCAAATTCACCGATTGTCAGCGGCATACAGTGAATCACACGCTCGTAATCGTCGAGGATAATGGTTGCACTTGTCCCAAAGGCTCCGAGCTCCTCGTAGGCCATTTGCAAGGCTCTATAAACGTTTGACTTATAGAACACCATCTGCATGAGACTCGTAACCTTACTCATCCATGCTTTGACTTCATAGCTCTCGTCGAGCTCAGGATTTAAAGTAGTCAGCCTGAACCATGGGCGCGCAGGGCTTGTCATGCCGCTCATCATTCCGCCGGAAAGTGTCCTCAAAGCTCTGGTGCCGGTGTTATCCAGTATCGCTCGATAGGCATTCCTATTGCCCTTGTTGTTTCCGGAGGGCAGGAACCGTCCGGAACGAGGAAGGAGCACCTCACTAATCTCTCTCCAGTGCGGCATCCAAGTCGATCGCTCCGCCTTGAGATCCTCCCAACGGCGCCGAACTTGAGTCTTCAGGCTCTCCATCAGGTTATCCTCCTAAAAGGCTTGTACCTTTTCCAAGCTTGAGCTGATTTGGGTCGACGCCTAACGGACTCGTCAATAACGTAGAACCTGTTTCATTTCCCGTGTTTCCTTCAAGAAGCGAGCCGACATCGGCTTGATTTTGATTTTGCCTTGCAAACTCAGACTTCTGCTGATTCAGTGCCTTGCGGCTTGCCTCAGCCTGCTGGTCCGCAGCCGACTTCTGAGCCTTGCTCGTTTTATGAGCTGAATACATTGAAGCACCTGCTCCGATAGCCGCAGATGCAATAGAAGCTCCGATAACCGTAGCGGTTGTTACTCCTGACATAACTCTTCTCCCTGTAACACATCATCCGTAAATTCTTGACGCGCCTGCCCAAGCGTCTCCGCTTTGGTAGCAAACGACATAATCAGTTTTGTGGGAACGAAAGTCCTGAACACCGTTTTTCTTCCCGGCGGGGACGTAAAGCATGCAATCCCGTCCGCCACAGACGTCCCGCCGTTCACTGTCATTGCGCACCGCCCTACAACAACTAAGGTCGTAGGGACTTTCATAAGTGCACCGACAAGTAAGACGTTTTCTGGAACAATCGCTATACGCGTATAGACACCTGCGTGAAGTACCTCTTTGATTTCAATCTTCAGCTGAGGGGCCTCCTTAACGCCCTCTTCGATCCCGCGAATCGACAAGAGCTCTTGAGGAGAGCAGGCCATTAGCTGCATAAACCCTCCAAAAAGAAAACGGAATTGGTTTTCTCTGCTTTGTGACTGAGCAGTTTTTCAAGTCTTGATCCGGCCGGCGCCGAGACAAAAAGACCTGTTGAGCCAAAAAGAACCGCGGCGTTTCTCGCCCACTGCAAGAGCTTGAGGCCATTATTTCCGGTTCTGAAGGATTTGCTCAGGAACAAACTCTCCGTAGAGGCAAGTGTTTCTCCTTTGAAGTGCGGTACAAAAGAAAAGACCACAACTACAAAGCCAACCATCGTATCCCCGTTGAATGCGCCTGCAGCTTTCAAAAGTCCCAGCTCTTCAAGCTTGAGATACTGATCCTCATTGGGAGGTGAAGCAGCCAAGGTTCTGTTTGCGCACTCCTTGGAATATTCTTTGATCAAACGTCGTACCTCAGGATACGAGAAAAAGTCCTTGGCACTTACGGGACGGATTTCAATCTCTGGCATATCTCTTAAACAGCGCTATTACTTCTTTAACGACCAATAATCCGAGATAAACATCTAGCTCCCAGATAAGAATGTTTACCCAAACACTTACATTCACCGGCTTATCTCCATCGAACTTTACAAAGCAATTGTCGGGCAGATTTTTTTCCTTATGTAGACACCCTAAGCGAAGGGGTCGTAGGCATTCCTATCTAAGCCTTGGACATTTTCAGTTCTAGGCGCGATTCCATACTCCGGAAGTTCATAAGCAAAAGTCAAAGCCAGTGCGTCTGCGATATCGGGGGAGTGGAGCCCGCGCTTTTTCATTGAATCCTTGCTCTCAAGCTTGATCGCACCGTTTGGCAAAATCTCGTATTCAGGAGAAATCAAGTCGGCCAAAAGTCCCTCGTCTTGGGGCAATAGACCTTTGTTTTTAATCCACTCCTTCATGCGCCCCCACATCTCGTCGCGCTTAAAACGGTAGGCCGTCGGGTCATCAGCACTCCATCCGAAGTTGACGCCATAGACCTCGAAATACCCGTCGTCTTGCAGGACATCGACGGGACCTCCTCCCACGCCGCCTTCGTCCACATGCACACGTACTTCCTCAAATCCAAGACGCCGGATTCGAGCTATTGCCGCCTTGACCTTAGAGACGACCTCAACCGTAGACAGTCCTCTGTAACGCTCGAATGGAAGTCGTCCGTCACGTCCGATTCTGTAGTAGATCACCGTCTCGTCGTTGCCGTAGCGAGCCACGTCTACTCCGATAATGGCAAGGTTCGCTTTTAGACCTCCTCCCGGGCGAGCCATCGCCTCCTCAACGGACTTTGTCGGAATAAACTGCGAACTGGATGCGTTAGGAAACTCACCCATGACACGGACACGGAAGAAGTCAGAATCTTCCCCATACTCCTCGAGCCATTGCTGAATCTGCTTTTTATTGGTGATATGACACGTGCGGGAGTCAACTTTACGAATATCCCAAAACTTAGCCTTGGAATGGAAACAGTCATAGAAACGGCCGGAAGATCGCGTGGGGTTTCCGAAGAGAAACATCATCGGCTCACCGTCCGTTAAACCGCCTTCGGCAACTTCATAGATGGCGGCAGGAATAGCTGAGGCCTCGTCAAAAATATAGAACGGAGTCGAAGAAGCCGCATGCAGACCGGCAAAGGATTCTGCGTTTTCTTCTCGGCAAGTCAGCGCATCCACTCGCCAAGACTCAGGAGACTCTTTGGAAACAATGGATGTCGCCTTCATATCGAACATATCGGCAACGAGCGAGCGTCGCATCCACTTCGTAATCTCAGCCCATGTTTTTGTTTCGAGCTGATTGGCCGTATTCGCCGTCACCACACCTTTGCAATTTGGACGGGTAGCCATAATCCAACACACGAGCCAAGCAGTAAAGGCTGACTTTCCGATACCATGCCCGGAAGAGACGGCCATTCGGATCGGATCAACAGCCTGTGAACCGTCGAAGCCTCTCTCCTTAACGGACGCCCCTATATCATCGAGCATTTGGCAGGCCCACTCGTCCGGACCGAATTGGCAGTTTGGGTAACGAGAAGCCCACGGCTCCTTGAGCCTCACGACAGAGGTTTCGGGCAACTCTCCCCATGGAAAGGCCCACATCACAAACCGCAAGGGATCGTCATAGCACTTCGCTAGTTCCAGATAAACATCTTCTTGATTCACAGACATAGAAAAAGCCCACCGTGTAGATGGGCCTAATCATCATTCAAAACTTTTGAGTTATGTAGACAGTTACGTTATTGTCTCGTCTGCTCGAACTCTTCAATCACCTCTTTGGAGTCCTTGATAAACTCTCCTAGACAGAGAAGCAAGTAGTTCATCCCTGCGCAGCGAAGCTTGATGTTTTCTAAAGAGACACCATTGTCCAGGGCTTCCTGAACGAGCCTTCTTACCGCATTCCTTCTTGACTCAGGAGTTCCTTCGATCCAATCAACAGCTTCTCGATCTCCTGCGACTCCGTGCTGCAAAGCTTCCGTAATCCTCTTTCTGAGAGCTAACGGCTGCTGAGCCATCAGCGCAACAACTTCTTCAGAAGTAACACCTCTAACATCTACCATTCTTCCTGCTCCTCTTCTCTGAGTTTGACACCTTGAAACATCCACGAGCTTCCGTAGGCCCTTCCTTTTCTAATTTTTTCCTTCAGCCTGCGGGTAAACAAGGCTTTAGTGTATTGCCCGATTTCCTCTTCCCCGTCTCTAGCCCAACGAAGAAAATCAGTCCAAGCATCTTTGGTTTTAACACCTGAGCCCGGTTCAATCTCGCACTCCTCAAGCCGTTCTGTCCGCCAACGTTCAAGAACATCCGAACCTTCCCTGAGTTTTTCTTTGAGGAAGCGCACCTCGTCCGGAACATCGAGACCTTCCTTTTGATATTGATGCAGACCTTCCAAAAGCCAATTGAGAATGCCCGGCAGCTCCTTTCTGAGTTCGTCGGTGAGATTCAAATTCTTTTTGATCTTGGGGTCTTTATCAAAGTTCCTCGGAAACTCGAGGAAAACAAGGCGCCGCCAAATACCGTCATCCGTGGCCTTAATCACGGGGAGATGATTAGTTGAAAGAATCATCGTCCATGTCGGATCGATGGTCTCAACCGTCGACGAATACATTTGCCGAGCGACAACCGGATCTCCGCCTGTCATGCTCTTGATGCCGGCCTCATTCAGACGGGCTCCTTCGTCGGTCTCCTGACCCACAACGAGTCTCGCACCTTTTAATGCGATCAAGTCAGCCCGAGCGCCACCTACTGTGGAGGCTCCTTTGACAATCGAAGCGAAAGTATCCGAACTAATTGCTCGATAGTACTCTCCGAACACTCCGGCCAGGATTCGCATAAGGGTCGATTTACCGTTGCAGCCGGCGCCGTGGAGAATTATGAAGAGCTCTTCTTTCGTCGTTCCTGACAACGCATAGCCCATTAAAGTTTGGAAAAAGAATGCAAGTTTTTCACTTCCCAAACACTCCTCGATCGTTCTTCTCCAACGGGGGCACTTGGCCTCAGGATCGTACGAGACAGCCGAGCATAAAGAGATTTTTCTTCGCTTATCGGGCGGCAGAAAGTCTCTAGTGATTAAATCAATGTCCCCGTTGTCCACTCCGAAGTATTGAGTTCCCTTATCGAAATCATTGGCCTTAACCAGATGGGCAAACTCCCGCTTCATATTCGTAACGACACGAGAGACCAAGGAAGAGGCCTTTGCCTTGAACTTCCCGTACTCCGACCAAGCGGCTTTCTGTAGTTCTTCCGGTGCATCTTTTGCTGCCCGAAACATGATGTGTTCTATGGACTGGGCAACCAAAGCCGTCAGATAATCGTTTCCGATCCTGTCCCAGTGCTTGCCATTGAAGAGGTACCATTCGTCGTAGTTTTCAAGCCGCTTTAACTTCCCATCAAAAAGCTTGTACATGCGCTTTGAAAGATCGAACTCCGTGGTCCCGTTTTCAAAATTGTCATGGTACTTGTTGAACTCTTTGATGAGCCAACGCATGGTGACGGGATCATCATGGGCACCGCGATTAAACGTGCTCCACTTATAGGCTAGAGACTCATAATCTCGATAGCCGGGTTTATCGCACGCCCATTCGTTCCATATCAGCATAGCCTCCTCATCACCCTGAAACTCAAAGTGAAGGGCCATGCCGACTCGGATGTATGTGTTGTAATCGGGTTTATCGATACCGGCGCCGTTGACAATTTCTCTAGCCTGAGAAATCGTCAACCCGCAGGGCTCGGTACCGAAGGGATCATCGTCTTTGTTGCCGCCTCCGGAGGCTTGACCTACGGGTTTATAGCCGTGCGCTATCGCGATTCTTTCAAAAGCTTCCAAGAGCTTCTCAACTCTCTCGGCAGAAATAATGGGCAAATCTTCCGCTGGGTAATATGCGGGCTCATACTTACAGTCCGCATTATCCCAGGTGTACGGCATCTGAGTCTTTTCATGGATGTGGTATGCCACGAACTGCTTGCCTTTGCCCAAAATCTCAAGACGTATCAGCACCCCGTCCTTTTCAAAGAACCTGCTTGCCCTGCTCTTCCAGCCTGGGGCTGCGGCTCGCAAGATAACGGCCTTTCTCGGAGCTCGTCCGGTTCGCACTAAGTCTGTATCGTCGAACCCAATTTCATCAAGAACTTCGTCAACAATTGAAGCATCCGAGCAATCAATATCCAAGCAGCAGATCGGATTTTCTCCGACCCCGCAAAGAATACCGACACCTGCTGCTTTTTCCGGATATTCTGCACATTCCTTTTCTGTAAGCGGATGCTCCTGCCATGCCTTGCCAATCGGGGCTTTAGAGTTAGGACGGATTGCAACAACCTTATAGCCGTTGACTACAACCAGCGGACCTTTTTCTCGAATATAGGATTTAGTCATCAGTTTTCTTTCCTTGGCAGAGTTTCTCTATTTCTTGACTTCTTTTCTCAAATCTGACCATGCTCTCTCTCAGCTTCCCCGCTACTCTCTTTCCAGAGGATCTTCCCTCGGCAATCCTGATAAGAGAAGCCTTATGGACTCCGCTGTCATCCGAGATTTCTCTGTAGGTATAGCCTCTGCGCAAAATCCGCTCTAAACAATTTTTAGGGTCAAGTTGCATTTTTACACCTTCAATCTATAACGCAACCATTCTAGAGAGTTGTGTTTTAAATCGCAACCATTAGAATATTTGCGAAACTAAGTGCAACTTATCGCAACTTAACTTCCTAAGGTAGCCACTATGAAATTTTCAGAAAAATTACAACAACTTCTATCGGAGCAAGGACTTACTGGATACGCAGTTTCTAAAGGCACAGGACTTCCTAAGTCAACTATTTCCAGAATTTTGAACGGAGAGGCTAGCAATCCAAGAAGTTCTACACTCGCTGAAATTGCCGCTTTTTTGGGCATAACAACGATTGAACTAACGAACGGCACTGATCTTCAAGAATCTTATTCCAGAAAACTGGGAAAGATAAAGAAGGGTCTTCGCGTTCCCCTGCTAGACTCGCCGACGGAAGCTGCTTACTTCTCTGCAATAGAAGGCGACGTCCCGGTAGGATCGGATTTCTTGCCGCCGACACCCTTCTCAAATGACAATAACAACGAGTTAATCGCCATACCAATGAACTCGGAGGCCCTCTCCCCCAGAATTAAAATAGGAGACATCGTATATTTTGATACGCACATCACTGAACCTGATAGCGAATTCAAGGCTAAGAACGGAGATGTCGTAATCGCATTTCCCGATAACACGGGTTGTGCAGTAATCAGAGAGTTCTACAAGGACGACCTAGGCAAAGCATGGCTAAGAGCAACAAATCCCTCATGGCCCGGAGATAAGGCCGTCCCCTGCAACCCGTCCAAGGATCTTGCAGGAATTGCAGTAAGTTTTGCGGCCAAACTTTAGAAGCGGCCGGCTTTAATCAAGAAGGTCTGATTTACTGAAACCGCAGGAGCCGGAATGACATGGTTGAAACTGGCTGTTGACATCTACCTTTCGATAACGAAAACCATATGAAACTCTTTGTAGATATCGCACAAATAGCTGTAGGTGTATGCGCTTTGTTTAGCCTGTGCATCAGCCTTCGCCTTTTTCATTCTAGGCATGAGCGAAAAAGAAAGAAAAAGTTAAAGAGAAAACGGCCCTCTTTAGACGCAACACTCCAGGACGTGCATTACGATAAGACACCCCCATTTCACCATGGGGATGTGACTCTTGAACTTAAATTCAAGCCCGCGAGGGAGGCGTTTTATTTTGAACAAATTGAAATACATGGAGCAAAGTTTCTCACAACTCATTACTCCACAAAACTTCTCCAATCCGTGGTAAGAGACGATCGGCCAGACATGGTACCTTCACTATTGGAAGAATGTCCCACCTCTAGGGTGCTAGAAGGTTCTTGGCTGTTGCCCTTTAGAAAAGAGGACGATCCCGAGGATCTCGTGTTTTCTTCAATTTTTACCATTAGGGACGTAAAGGCAACCTTAGATCGAGAGATGTCTCTTTCTATACTGCTCAGAGACGGGGCCAGAAACCTAAAGGCGATTATCACAATAAAAAGCGTGAACGCTTGTATTACTGCGATAACAATAACCAATGATAGTAAGAAGTTTCCCATTGAAGAAAGGCTCCGTATTTGGTTCTTTGAGAAAGGGTTTATTCCTTGCCATTTTGGAAAAAACTGATACGCTCAACCTTTTTCATTCGTTGTGCCTTGCAATCTCTTTCTAGCTGACAGAATCGCCTGAGCCCGATTGTCGTTCATAGCAACCTTCAAGGTGTCGCCGTACTTCTCCGGCGCCCACTTCTTGAGCAGCTCTAGCCTGGCGTTAAAGGCAAGCTTTCTGGCGTACACATTGTCGTAACGCTTGACAGCGCGCACCACCGAGCCGTCTGCTGCCGTGGTCTCAATGACTTCCTCAACCACCTTCGGCGTTGTGGCAATCTCGAGCGCTTCTTCCGCCAAAACGTCGTTGCGTAAGGACTTGGCCTCATCCAGCGCCTTAGCAAAGTCCGGATCTTTTCTCGCAAGTCTCGCTACCGAACCGGGACCCACTTTGGCCTTCTTGCACCAGTCGGAGATCAAGCCTCCATTGGCAATGAACTCCAGCAAACAAGCCTTTCGGGACAATGTCCAAGAGCCGTCCGCAGATACCGGAATCGGACCAGTGGGTTTCGTGTGAAGCGGCATCACCTGCTCTTTCATTTCGAGCCTGCCACCCCACTCCCGCTGCTCCTTGACCGGCTTCTTTCGACGCTCGGACACGATTCTCTGGAGCTCTTTTTCTGCCTCCTGCGCATCTTTGGCACCTGTGATGACCCGTCGGATACGGAGCTTCGGCGTCCGATCGCTCATCGCGGCTGCCTCCAGTAACGCACATTGAAGGCTCTCGTCCTGCCGCAGGAGATCGACCAAACGGTTGCTCTAGGCATTTCCATCTTGGCCGCTATCCGGCTGTAGGACCAACCGAGGCTCCGGAGGTAGAGGACGTGTTCCACATCGGACTCCGTGTAGACGGCTCGTGGGTGATCAGTCCCGATCCGCCTGTGGGATTCGCTGTAGGGAACAAGGTTTTTCATCCGTTTATTTTTCTCCAAAGCCGGGTTTTGTTTCAGATAGTTTCGTATTTAATTTTTTATTTGTCAAGGAAATAAAAATATTTTTAAGGGTTTTCTTAGCGTTTAATTCAAACGGGAAAATTTTTCCCGTTCAATTCAAAATGGTTCAAAATTCACCCCGCCACTCGGTCAAGGTAGAGGGCGGTATCGGGCGAAGATTTCGGGGGTGCCACCCGGTGGGGGTCGTACTTTTTCGACTTAATTTTTATCGCTTATTCAAGGAGTTATTCAACATAACCAATATTATGTTGAGTGCTTTTCCGGAGAAGTAGACGGCCCCGCGCGCGTTTGCCGAGCCACCCTAATCCCGCTTTTTCCTACCATTCAATCCGAAAACGCAAAACCCCTTCTAAACAAATTAAAAAGTTTTTATTAAAAACGCCGAAAAAACGATAAAACTAAAATTTTTACGTTTTATCGGTTTTTAACATTTTTTATATAAAACTCCTATACGTATATATTCTTATATTTTCTCTAATAAGAAAGTTTTCAAAAAAGATATTAAAAAACAACAAAACGATAGCGTTAAGGGCAGTGGCATCGCCTTTACTCAAGTAAAAAATCTTCTAACGGGAAAATTTTTGCCGTTCACATCGGACTACACGCGGCAAAATTTTCCCATTTGCTTTCATTTTCGATTAATGACTCTTTAATCCATTTTCCTCTTCTTAAAACCGCCGGTAACGCATCCTTTTATTAGTTGCATATTAGTAAATATTTACAATTTTTAACATTCTTAATTAGTTACTATTGCAATTTATCGCAACCTTATTTATAGTTTCGTTATCGGTATTCGCTACCATCTTTCAATCTTTAAACGGAGTAAACACCATGACAACAAACTTCACATCTAACACTTATCCGGCTCCTCTTGCAGTTGCAGCCCTTAAAAACATTATCGACGGTTTGACTCTTCCGACAGCTCCCGCCGCGGTTGAAATCTGTAAACCGCTGGAAACTCCGGACGACGAAATTAACTCTTTCTTGTCTGACATCCGTGCTGCCTACAATGTTTTAAATAACCTTGAAGAAGCCGCCCGCTCTTTCGCTGTTTACCAGTTTGCCCCGGCTTGCCTGAATATTGAGCGCCTGGATCTTGTTAGAGACTTGTACAGATTCTTATCTGATTCCGATGTCAAAAAACTCATTGACTACGCACTTGGAGATATCGACCACGCCGAAAAGGGAGACACGTTGGGCCTTTTCACCTTCGACGAAACCGCGGCACTCATTACTGATTTAGTTAATCCCTTCATTGACCCGCTCGATATCAAAAAATATTTTGATGATGAACGCAAGAATTCCGGCGCCTTCCTATTAGTTGAATCCGGCGGTCCAACTCTTTACTTCTATTGGTTAGATAACACAGGCGCCTTTCTTCATGCAACTGGAAGAAGCACTGGAGGTACCGCCACGCGTGAGCTTGACACTGAGGATCTTGAAATTATCAATGAACTTTACTTTTCCGGGGAACTCAATATCTAACAGGAGCACGGCTATGACGAAATTAAATAAGACTGCTGCCAGTGTCGCACGTGTGTACCTTCCCTTTGGTGGTTTCTATGAGTCCATCCTTTCGGCTGAGCTGGATAACGATGTAACCAGGGAAATCGAGACAATCAACGAGGAAGAGGGCTTGAATCTTACAAGCGATGATTTCGATATTGATTACTCTGAACTTTTCGAGGATACGGCGGAAGGTATCGCCGAGCACTTCCCTTACTGGATTCTCAAAAATACAGGCGTTGATATTTCCGCCACTTTCGTCGAATTATGGCGCCCTCAGTTTTACAACTTCGAGACTGATCGAATTTATTGCGATATCCCGCGTGATGATATCCGTAAGCTCCTAACTTGGCTCGATACCGAGTACCCCGGATACTTCCGGGAATATGTCCGTAAGACTCTTGAACCCTGCTCCGGGTTTATCCCCTTGTATTCCAATAACCTCACTGACTGGGGAGACTTCGATAAGTGGGATAACGTCCAATTGTCTCAAGTGCTAGAAGCGGTTAGCAGCGTCATCACCGGGAACGGTGATACCTGGTATGACACTTTAGAAGGTGATTACTGGGATCAGGCCGCCGGGAACTACTCCATATCCGATTACATGACGCGCCTATATAACCCTGAGACTGGGCTCCCGGCTGATATGAATGTCCTTTACTGCCTTTCCTTTTATCTGCCTTACCTGGTAAACGGTGATACAGATAACCTCACAGTAGGAGACATGGAAGCCCTTCAGAAGTTTGAGGAGGAATATAAATTTATCGACGTAATTAGAAAAGCTGTCGATAACTCTGAATATAGACGGTGCGATATTTCCGGCGCTTATGGCGATTGTGAACCTATAGCAGTCAAGCCCCGCCGCTCTAATGAGGAGGTTGCCTAAATGTTAGATGATTTCACTGTCGGTAAATACCGTTACGAGGTTTACAGCACTGGGCGCTTGATTACTTGGCTGCGTATTGACACCGAAAATACAGCGGCTCCAATTGAATCCAGGTGCCTAAAACCAACCGCCCGGCGCCGTGAAGTGATAGCTGCTTTTAACGCCTAGGCAGCACCGGAGGACACCGGCCGCCTCCTTAAATCCGGGCCGGGTTCTATAAGTTCATTCTCTCGAGTGGATTTATAAAACAAAGTTTTTAGACCTTTGGGACGATCCCCAAACATAAATAAGGACGCATCCGGATAAAACCCCGGGCGCGTCCTTTTTCGTTTTTAGGACAAGCGAAAAATGGTTTTTAGAAGGATTGAAATTAGAGCGGTAAGGGCTCCGAAATTCTTAGACGGTATCCAGGCCTCAGCCAAGTATATCGCTCGTTTAACGATCGATAACAAGCCGGCTCCGGTTGTCTCGTTTATTTATTTTGATTCGAGCTTTTCCGGTTGTCCCTTTATTACTCAGGTTGACGATTTTTCCCGCGCGCTGGTCTATCGCGTCCTAGTGGCAGGCTCAATCCGTGAGGCCCTTCGCACTGCTGCTAAGCAATTAGACAGCGGAAAAGAAAAGATCAAATTTACCGCCCGGGTGGATTTAACCAGACGCCTGAAGTTCCTTAGTCCCGGTTCCCCGATGGTTCAAATATTAAAGGAATCAGTAAAGCCGGAAGCCCTTCCGGTTCCTATTGAGCACTTGACTAACCCCGTGAACTCATAAAAGGAGTTTATTTAAATGAGCATTGAAACTGAACTTAAAACATTTAATGAGCATTTTGGACGCTTCATTAAAACCGAAGAAGAAAAAACGGCCGCGATTTCTAAACTTGCGGATGCGATTTCTCAGGCGGTCATTAGCCCCGCAGAAATGCGAATGCAACCCTCTCCCGCCCCCGTGCTGAACGAGGCGAAATCGGCCAAGGTTCAACCCTCTATTGTCACGCCCGCACAACCTGCACCTGCTCCCGTCGAGCAAAAAGCAACTCCCTCAGAAAAAGCCGAGCCTGCAGCCGAACCTCAGGTAGAGAAAGAACCGACCGAAGAAATGACCAAAGATGCCAGAAATAAAGTAATTGCCTTGTGTAATAGGCTAAAAGGCGTACTGGGCGGAAAAGAAAAGGTTAAAGAATTTATTAAATCTTTTGGGCATGGTGATAGTGCAATCGCTCTAAGTTACGACCTTCAATTGAAATTTATCGATTTTGCCTCTCAGAAACTGTCCTCTCTGGAGGCAGCTCATGCCTAGTATCGTCCCCATCATCGACAATGAAGAGCGTCGGCACTCTTTCCTTCAGCCGTCGGCCGCCTTCCGATGGATTCACTGTCCCGCCTCCCCTTGGGAAGAGCAAGAAGCTGTTCGAGCCAAACCTGAACTAGCCGATGCAGGCAGCTACGCCAACGAAGGAACTGACGCGCATTCTGTAGCCGAACAGTGTCTAAACATCATGTTCACTGAGGAAAAAGAACCTAGTGAAATCGTTGCCGACATTATGGACGAGTCTCTGCGTCCTTATATCCAAGCCTATCTTGAGGCCGTCCGAAACACTTATTTTGAAGAACCCGAAGAGGCCGGAGTAGAAACATCAATTGACCTTTCTCAAGTCGTTGGTGTCAAAGACACATGGGGAACGGTTGATTGCTATGTTGTCAGCGGCGGTGAACTTTTCGTTTTCGACTACAAGCACGGAGAAGGAAAAATTGTACGCGCTGAAAACAACTCACAGCTGATGCTGTATGCGCTCGGAATTCTTCAAGCACCTGAGCTTCAGAACGTCGAAACCGTTCATCTTTGCATTGTCCAACCTCGAGCTGACAATATTTCCGAGTGGACCGTCTCCAGAGAAGACCTGCTGAAATGCAATGTCGATGTCATCTTGGCCGCTTCCAGAGCCAATGCCATTCAAAAAGCAAGAAAAGCAGAACCGGAAGACTATGCCCCCGATGTTGAACGATGCCAGTGGTGCAAGGCTAAAAACTTCTGCCCTGCTCGTCCTCAATCTCTTAGCTCCGCTCTTTCTCTGGAAGTTGAGCTCCCGGCGCCTGCCATCAGTGAAGCCGAGATGCTCGGTCGAATTTTCAACAGTATCCCGATGTTTGAGAAGTACTTCAAAGACGTCGAGGAAGAGATCAAAGACAGAATCTTCAAGGGCAAAAACGTCCCCGGAGTGAAGCTTGTGGCAGGTGGCCTCGGGAACCGCACTTGGAAAGATGCAGCCGAAGCCGAAGCACTTCTGAAGAAGTTCAAGGTTCGCCAAGACGATATGTATGTCCGCCAAGTGATCAGTCCTACTCAGGCTGAAAAGCTTTGTAAGAAGCTCCTCGACCCGGAAAACAAAGAAAGTAAGCGAACCGTCATCGGTTTAAAGACTCAGTGGCCGCAACTTAAAGAGCTCATTGTCCGGAAGGAGGGAGCACCGAAACTCGTTCCGATCACGGATCCTGCGCCTGCGTTATCTCTGGGATTTGAAGAAGACGATTTCAAGGATAACGGAGATGGAAATCAACCACCAGCAGCCTAAGGATAGAAACCAGCTTTTACCGTCGTTTGCTCAAGACCTTCTTAAGCGAGCGGCAAAAACAGGCAGACCTTATTCCAAAGAACGCACTGCCGCCATCGATAAGGCCATCCAAACCATTAAACGGTCTTGTCCACAATACTTTAAGGAGTAGTCATAATGATTAAGAAAACCAACGTTATCGTACTGAAAGACGTACGTATTGCCTTCCCTCACGTTTACACCCCTGTCCGTCCTTATGGAACGGAAGACAAGACTGAGGAAGAAGTCTCCAAACTGAAGGAATGGAGCGCTCAGATTCGCATTTCTAAGGAGCAGTTTGATCAGGTTAAAGATCTGATCAGCAAGGTTGCTCAAGAAAAATGGGGGCAAAAAGCAACTCAGATGCTTAAGAAAATCGCCACGAATTCTCCCAAAAACATGTGCTGCCGAGAATTTGAAGACGAAAACACCGGAGAGACTTATTACGCCATCAACGCCAAACGCAAAGAATATAGAGGCAAGAACGGTCAGGGCGGAAAGAATTTGGCTCCCCAGACGTGCGGCCTCGACTGGAGACGTGCAACAACAGAAGACGATCCGGAGGCTATCACAGACGGATGTGTTGCTAACGTCAAGCTCTCATTTTTCTGCTACGACCAAGTTGTTACGGGTGTCGGATGCGATTTGTGCGCCCTGCAATTTCTGAAATCCGGAGAGCCGTTCGGTAAAGGCGGCGTAAGAGTTGAAGACGGAGACTTCCCTGACCTGTCCGCCCAATCGACCGTAGGAAATCCTCCGGAGGACGACGATAACGCCTGGTAATTAGGGCAGATGCTTTATCATAGGGGCATTCATTCGAGTGCCTCTTGATAAGGCAAGAACGTGTGCGGTCGGGGACGCTTCCCCGGGCCGGACTTTAGGCCACGTGGTGGCCTTCTCCGCCGGTTCTAAATAGAAGAGCGCTTCTATGCACGTTCTGCCTCCAAATTTTTATCGGAGACACTTGAATGGATTCTCTACCTATCGCCTATTTTGACTTAGAAACTTTCAGTTCCGTCAATTTAAGAACCCGCGGCACTCATGCGTATGCAGCCAGCCCGGACGCCCGAGTCCTGCTTTGGGGCTATGCCTTGGATGATGCACCCGCCAAAGTTTGGGACGTACACAATGAACCAATGCCGCCGGATCTTCTTAAAGCACTTGAAGAGGTCGGCCTAGGAAAACGGCTTCACGTATGGCAAAACGGACAGGCGTTCGATACCGTCTTCCTCTCTTATCAGACCAACGGAGGCCCCACACTGCCGCTTGAGACGTTAGTGGACACCATGCTCATTGCCTATCAGCACGGCCTCCCCGGGAATCTCGCAGGGTTATGTGAAGTTTTCCGACTGCCTCAGGATAAGGCAAAAGACAAAGACGGCCTGCGTTTAATCAATCTATTTTGCAAACCTACACCCTCTGGAAAAGTCAGGAATAAGCAGACTAATCCGGAAGATTGGGCGAAGTTTATCAATTACTGCCGTCTGGATATCGAGTCCATGCGCGAAGTTTATAAACGACTTCCAAAAGTAAATTGCACGCCTATGGAGCAAAAGCTTCAGGTCTTGGATGCCGTTATTAACCGCCGCGGTATCTGCGTCGATATGGACTTAGTGCACGGTGCGATTCAAACTGCGGAACTCAATAAAAAGCTTCTTGCTGAAAAAACAAAGAAACTCACAGGCGGTGAGGTCTCCGCAGGAACTCAGAGAGATGCATATCTGAAGTGGTTAAACGAGCGCTACAACCTGCAAATGACCTCTTTCACAAAAGCAGAAATAAATAAGCGGCTGGACGACCCGGACGTGCCTGAGGAAGTCAAAGAGCATCTGCGCAATCGTGTGAAATCGGCCAAAAACTCCGTTGCAAAATTTAAAAAGATCGAGTCAATTGTCGTTGGAGATCGGCTTAAAGGGACCATGCAGTTCCGCGGTGCAGCTCGTACCGGACGATATGCAGGACGACACTTCCAGCCTCAAAATCTGGCCCGTCCCACGCTCGCAAATGATGAAATTGAACTCGCTATTTGGTCTCTCAAAAACAATTGCCTCGTGGATATTTGGGCTGATCCGGGAGAAGTTTTATCCAATTGTGTGCGAGGCTCCATTGTTGCGCCGAAAGGAAAGAGGCTCTGCATCGCAGACTACTCAAACGTTGAAGGGCGTGTGCTGGCGTGGCTCGCAGGAGAGACATGGAAACTTAATGCCTTCATGGAATACGACACACTGCTCACCAAAGACAAAGGGTGGAAGTTGCCGTATAGGGACGGCTGGGATTTCGATTGGGCGACAAACGAAAAGGGTGAGCTGATCCACAAAGGATATGACCTTTACAAGCTTACCTACGGCAGAACTTTCAACGTTGATCCGGAAAAAGTCACGAAAGCTCAAAGACAGATGGGAAAAGTGCTGGAACTCGCCATGGGTTATCAAGGCGGACCAAAGGCCTTCTTAACATTCGTGGAAAACTTCCACATCGATGTCGAAGAAATGGTCGCTGCTATTCGCAAGGCAGTTGATCCGTCGTTGTGGATCCAGAACCAAGGAAAGCTCGACTGGGCGATTAAAAAGGGACTTGTCGAGGACATGACGCCTGAAACTTGGGTAGCCTTCTCTTCTGTTGCAGACGCATGGAGGCGAGCCAACAGCCGCATTACCGCACTTTGGGAAGCTTTAGGCAACGCTTGCCAAGAAGCTATCGGAACACCAAACCACATCTTTAATGCAGGCAAAAAGTTATCCGTCAAAAGGCAAGGCGCTTATCTGTATGTCCGCTTGCCCTCGGGAAGAAAGCTTGTTTATCCGGCGCCGGCCCTCTCCAGTGATCACTGCGACATGACCTATTACGGCATTGAGCAGTACTCAAAAAAGTGGAAGCCCATAAAAACCTACGGAGGCCGCTTAGTTGAAAACGCGACGCAGGCCGCTGCTTGCGATCTGCTGCTTGAAGCGGGCCCTCGCCTAGAGGAGGCCGGGTACGAGATCGTTCTATCTGTACACGACGAGTACATATGCGAAATACCTGATGACGAAACACGAAATCATCGACAGATGGAGGAGCTCATGTCCGCACTGCCGGATTGGGCCGAAGGACTCCCGCTTGTAGCAGCAGGATTTGAATCTTACAGATATCGGAAGGAGTGAGTTATGGACAAGGTTTTCTATTTTTCATTCGGTGCGGCAGTCGGCGCCTCACTCATGTGGCTGATCTGTCTGTTTTGCTGGTAATAAGGAGAAGTAAATGGATAAAGAAAAACTGAGCTTAGCCATAACAATCGGAGTAAGCGCGGCAGTGCATCTGAAGAAAGATAAGCGTTTCGCCGACGTTAAGCCTCTCGTTCCCATCGTTGATGGGCTGCTTGGCAGTGATGATCCGAAGCTCATAACGATTACCGCAGTCGGAGAAAGCAACGAGCCCTACGCGGTCGTTTTCACAAAGGAAATGGCAAAGGAAACAGCGGACCGCTTCTATGAATTTATTAAGCGTATTGAAGCTGAGGAGAAAACGAATGGATAAAGAAACATTACAGGAATGGATCGGAGGATTCGCTTTCCTACAGGAAATCATTGGCCGAAAGGAGTACGAACTTGAAATAGCGGATTTTCCTGACCTCGACGGAAAGGAGTACGAGGTATGTGAAGCCGTTCATGACGCTCTCGGAACCGCTCGTGAAGCTCTTTCCCGCGCGTCTCGCAAGATTGACGCATATCTGAAGGAGAACAAATGACACCGGCAGAAATCATTAAAGATCAGCTCCCAAAACGAGTTGCAGAACTGAAAGCCCTGGGCTACTGCGTTGAGGCTTTCGAGAAAGCAGGTCAGATAAACGTCTACCTAAGCGGACAAGTCTTCACCTACTACGTCACGACCGGAAAAATCGTCAAACGTCAGAGCCGAGGATTTACCGCTTTCTTGAAACTTTTAAAGGAGCACAAATGAATCTTGAAAAGCTGAAAAAAGCTGAAATCGTATACGGCGAAAAGCTTGACCACCCCGACGATACCTACGGCGACGGACACATCGGTTCTGAAATCTCCGTAACTGTCGAAAGCTATGGGTTTAAGGCAACCGTTTCAGCGGCAGACGCAGAGTACCTCGCTCGTGCAGGTCGTGTCGTTTCGGCACTGATGGATACAGATGTCTTGGCGGAAAAGGAACCTACTAACAGGCGAAGAAAATGATTAAGAAATATGAAATTATCAAAGCCGATTCACTTCTTATAGGCACACAGATACTCTACCGAATAAAAGCTCTGAGAGATTTCAGTGGCGTAAAAGCCGGTGATCTAGGCGGTTACATTAAATCAGAAGAGAACCTTTGTCACAACGGCACCGCCTGGGTCGGCGGAAACGCGTGGGTCAGCGGCAATGCTAGGGTCTATGGAAACGCTCAGGTCTACGGTGGTGCTTGGGTCTATGGCAGTGCCCAGGTCAGCGGCAATGCTAAGGTCTATGGAAACGCTCAAGTCTGCGGCATGGCTCAGGTTTGTGGCGATGCTCGGGTCTGTGGCGATGCTCGAGTCCGCGGTGAAGCTGAAATTAAACAAGAGCGCGACTGTCAGATCTTTACCGGCGTCGGAAGGAATATCGGAACACTGACCGCATACAGAACAAAAGGCGGCTCAGTCGAACTTACGAGGGATTGTTTCAGAGGAACGATTGGAGAGTTTAGAAAGGCCTCCGAAAAGTCCCATGCAGATAATCCGAAAATCAAACAGCATTATGAGCTGCTGTTACAAGCGATTGAATTGTGGTTTGGTGAAGGAGACGCGGCATGACAACGCCGGAAGGACAAAACACGCTCTTCCTAAAGAAGCTCTGCAAGAAGCTCCACATCACCGCCTACAAGCTATCGTTTGAAGGAACAATCGGCGCACCTGATTGGCTTCTCATGCGTGACGGCAAGCACATTCTCATTGAACTCAAAGCTCCGAAGCGCGGCAAGCTCTCGCCTCCACAGCAGCGCATGATTGATCTCCTTTCAGAAGAAGGCGGTTTTGAAGTCTTTGTCTGCAACAACGAAGAGTCGATCCGCACTGCCATCTGCTGGGGACTTTTCGGCGGTATGGATGTGACGAGGGATTTATGAAATATACTCCACGCTCGTATCAGGAAAAGATCATCCGGCACATCATGAGCCGAAAACGCTGTGCCGTTTACGCAGGCATGGGGCTCGGCAAAACGTCTGCCACCCTGGAAGCCATCCGTCGAATCAGACTTAAGCACCCGAAGCTCAAGACACTCATTATTGCTCCCTTGCGGGTGGCTCAAAGTACATGGCCGGATGAACTCAAAAAGTGGACTGACTTCAAAGGCCTCCGAGTATCGGTTGTTTGCGGCAACCAGCGTCAGCGAGTACAGGCGTACGAGATGTCGGCAGACATCTATACGATCAATTATGAAAATATTCCCTGGCTCGTCAACTATTGCGGTGATAAGTGGAAGTTTGATCTGATCGTTGTGGATGAGGCCACGCGTCTCAAGGGTTTCCGCTCTCGTCAGGGCACGCAAAGAGCAAGGATTCTCGCTTCTGTTGCCTACCGCTCTCAAGGTTTCATTGAACTTACGGGAACTCCGGCGCCTAACGGTCTGCTCGACTTGTGGGGCCAGCTGTGGTTTATCGACAAAGGCAAAAGACTCGGCAAGTCATTCTCGGCCTTCCAAAAGAAATATTTCTATCCGATCGCGCATGGAGGAGCCGCTCAGCGCTGGTGCGAGTGGAGGCCCTTTGAAGGATCAGACCAAAAGATCAGAGCCCTTCTCTCTGACGTTGCGATAACCGTAAACCCTGAGGACTATTTCGATGTGGCGAAGAATATTTTTAATGACATTGTGGTTGAACTGCCTAAGAACGTCATGCGTCAGTACAGGAAATTCGCTCGTGAGCTCTATCTTGAACTTGCAAGCGGAGAAGAAATTACGGCCGCAAACGCTGCGGTCAAAACTAATCGCCTGCTGCAAATGGCAAGCGGTGCGGTCTACACTGAAAACGGCGAAGGGTACAACATTATCCACACTGCAAAGATCGAAGCTTTGGGGTCTGTTATTGAAGAAGCTAATGGTGCGCCGGTGCTGTGCGCCTACAGTTATCGACATGAGGTGGAACGTATCCGTCAGGCTTTCCCTTTCGCCCGAGTGCTCGACAAGTCACCGCAGACTATTCGTGATTGGAATGAAGGAAAGGTCCCGTTGCTGCTCGCTCATCCGGCATCTTGCGGTCACGGACTTAACCTCCAAGACGGAGGCAACATCCTGGTATTTTTCTCCTGCACCTGGTCACTCGAGCTACACGATCAGATCATTGAACGTATCGGCGCGGTCCGTCAGGCTCAGGCAGGCCATGACCGTCCGACCTTCGTTCACTACCTTATAGCCAAAGGAACACTCGACGAAGCGGTTAAAGAACGGCTTGCTACCAAGCGGGACGTATTGGATGTACTTCTCGACAGAAAGCAGGAAATCTTAGGAGAGGAGCATGCTGACGATTGATCAACAGGTGCGACTACTCGCTACAGCCGGGAAAACTCCGTACGAAATCGAGGAAGAGTTAGGGTTAGCGCATTACACAATCCATCTCTCCTACCACCATGCACTAATGGTTGGATACGAAAGAAGATACTCCGGTCTCAGCTCTGGCGATAAGGATTATCAAAAGGACTATTACGCGAGAAACCGCGAGTGGATCGCCTTCAAGAAAAAAGAACGGCGGGCAAAGGAGCAAGAAAATGGCCAAGAACAAAAAGCCGCGTAAGCCATACAAAGCAAGACCCGTCCATTGCTCCGGATGCTTTTACCCGAGAGAATGGATCAACGAGATTAAAGACATCATTAACAAAATCGGTCTTGTAGCAGAGATCGTTCTCCCTCGAGGTACGGCAACGGACGACCAGATGCATCAGCTCCAGGATCTGTTGAACTGGGGCGGCATGCTGATGTTTGACCGGAAGTTCAAAGGCCAGGAAGCGGCGGTCGCTGAGTTTCGCGAGCGTCATTACAAGGCCCTTCATGCTCAGGCAAACATCGTACAAAGAAAGCGCAGCGGAGTAACGGCCCACTACGTTGCCCGAGCCGGAGAACTTAAGGACCTCCAGGGTGTATGCGCGGAGATTGTTGAGATGCTCAAAGAGGCGCTCGAGCTTGCACCTCAAAGAACGGTCCGGGAGTTCCTGGCAGCAGTTCAGATCGTGGACGAACAGCACGCTAAAAGTACAGAGCACGGCGTCAAGGAGATTTCACCGACGGCCCGTGCGGTCCTTAATCAAAGAACCTATAGGAGACCCGGGTAATGGCACTGACTTTCGGCTCGGTCTGCTCCGGCATTGAGGCGGCCTCCGTCGCTTGGGAACCGTTGGGATGGATACCCGCATGGTTCTCAGAGATAGAGCCATTCCCGTGCGAACTCTTAGATCAACGCTTCCCGTGGGCTATGAACTACGGGGACATGACCACACTGCCGGAGCGAATAAGAACACGTGAAATCGAAGCACCCGACCTGCTCTGCGGAGGCACGCCCTGTCAGGCGTTCTCCGTGGCAGGCAAAAGACAAAGCCTCGCAGACAACCGAGGAAATCTAACCTTAATTTTTTGTGAGATAGCAAATGCAATCGAAGATGTACGAAGCGAAGACGGACTACCCCCCCCCCATCATCTTTTGGGAAAACGTCCCCGGAGTCCTCCACACTAAGGACAACGCCTTCGGCTGTTTCTTGGGAGAACTATGTGGCGCTCTCCTTCCCCTTGAAATACCGCGTCGCAAATGGCCAAGCGCAGGTATCGTTGCCGGTCCTAAAAGGAGGGTCGCATGGCGTGTCCTCAACGCTCAATTTTTCGGAGTCCCCCAACGTCGTAAAAGAGTCTTCGTTATCGCAAGTTCTCGTCACGGGTTCAATCCCGCAAAGGTACTTTTTGAGCGCCCGAGCGTGTGCAGGAATACTTGCGAGAGCGCAGAAAAGAGGAAAGTTACTACCGCCTACGCTGAGAGCAGCTTTGGAACATTCCGCGAAGACAAAAACGCCGGGACCCTAAAAGCAAAAGGAGGAACGCTCGGAGGAGGCTCTGAGACATTGATATTGGATATTTCTTACAGACCTGACGGCGTCAGAGTTTGTGGAGACATTGCGCCGACATTGCTGGCAAAAATGGGAACTGGTGGAGGCAATGTTCCATGCCTTCAAAAGGAAACAGCTGTCAGACGGCTGCTTCCCGTGGAATGCGAACGACTTCAAGGCTTCCCGGACGATTGGACAAAGATCAGCTATAGGGGCAAGGATGAAGGCGAATGCCCCGACTCCCCTAGATACAAAGCCATCGGGAACTCATGGGCGGTGCCTGTGGTGCGGTGGCTCGGGGAAAGGATTCAAAAGGAACTAGACAATGCCGAAAAGAAGGAAACCGATTGAGACCCTGCCTGATTGGTGTCTGAGAAGGAAGGGTCTGCCGTACTCCGCAAGAGTGCTGCTCTACTTCTTTCTCTACAACGTCAACCTTCGAGGCAGAGTGACATTGACCCGTTTGCAGGAGGTCTCAGGTCTAGCCTACGAGACGCTGAGAAGAGCTCTTAAGGCTTTGAAGCTACAAGGCATCATCTATCAGGAACTCATGGGCCCTACTCGTTACGACGGGTATGCCTACTCTTTAAGCATCAAGCGCCTGAAGGAGCTAGGCGCACCCAACGTGGAAGAGTTTTTCAGAGGTTATAAGAATGAAAGATAAATTGATATTGATTGCAGACCATTACGGTCTGGGAACTCAGCTTTTAAAGCTGGCAGAAGAGTGCTCGGAATACAGTGCCGCGTCTGCCAAGTGGAACGTATACAACCGACTACTAAGCAAGACAGGCCGCAACCGCTTCAAAGAAAAGAGAGATTCCGCGGCAGTTGACTGCATGAAGGAGCTCGCTGACGTTCTGGTTCTTGCCAAACAAGTCGAGTACCTGATGGAAAGCGACCATGAGTTTAAGACCGAAGTTGAGAAACTCATGGATGCAAAGTGTGACCGTCAGATCTCCAGAATCGAGGAGGAACTTCAGAGCACCCAGACCGATAAGCTCGATCTGAAGGACACCATCGACTTCATGCTCTCCGGAAGTGTTGAGGAGCGGATGATTGCAGAGTATCAGCAGCTTGCAATCAGAAAGAACAAACTCGGTAACTTCTTGTGGGCAATCAAGCAAGGCAAGACTGCACCCATTGATCCTGAGCTTCACAAAAATCTATGGCAGCAGTTCAAGGCTATGACCAGATACAAGAAGCTCCTGGAAGAAAAGGCTCGTCTTATGAAAATGGATTTGAAGGAGATTTGCCATGTCTGATCTTGTCAACCATCCTGCGCATTATGAAGAACAATCCATCCGCCTGGAGCCGATTGATTTTTGTGAAAGGCTTCCGTTCTGCGAAGGCAACGCAATCAAATACTGTTTTAGAGCCGGCCACAAGGAGGGAGCAAGCGAACTCCTCGATCTCAAAAAAGCTCGGTGGTATTTGAAGCGCAGGAGATCGAAGGACGCTTTGGAAATGGAAGACAGCGACTACGTTTCCTTCCTAAACTTAGCCCGCTTTTTTAATCGCTCCAACGGTATCTTGAAAGACTTTATTAACGAATGGAATAACCTCACGGTCTTTGACGGCGACTTTTGGGACTGCTTAGAAAGATGTATAACCGAGCGTATCAATAAGTTGAGATCACGCGAGGCGCTCAATAGTCTTACAACGGAGAAAGAAAATGAGCAAGCAAATTCTCGACAAAAGTGATGTAGCCGCTCGCACAGGACGTCACGTTAAAACAATAGAGCGCTGGATCCGTGAAGGTTTCTTCCCTAGCGGCCGTTACATGAAAGGGCGCCGCGTGTGGACGGAGAAAGAATTTTCAGACTGGTTCGCTAAGTTGCCCGTCCGGCTGCAGAGCAAGAACAGCATCAGCCCAAGCCTGCATGACGGGGCGGCGTAACTCCAGCAAGTCGCTTCTTTGATAAGCTTGAACGACAGCGTTGCCGACAGAGTGCATCAAACACTTCTCCGCAACGCTGTCGTTTATTTCATTCTCAGCTGCCCAATCTCGGAAAGTCGAGCGAAACCCATGCATCGTGGCATTTGTCCCGGTCATGCGTTTAAACATCGTAGTAAGTGAATACTTGCTACCCTCCTCGCCATTGATAGCAAACACAAACTCACTTGTGCGCTCGATAGATTTCAGCAATTCCAGAGCTTGGCGACTCAGCGGAACTCGGTGTGGATAGGGTTTGCCATCTTTACGTCTCTCCGGCGGGATGCTCCAAATATTATTTTCAAAGTCAAACTCCGACCATTTAGCCCCACTTGTCTCTCCTACTCTGCATGCTGTCAAAATCGTAAATACAATGATTTGGCGAGTTCTATTATTCGTTGGCAGGAAGATGCCGATTTTTTCTTGTAATTCCTCAAAGGGCATCGAGGTGTAGTGCTGAACTGTCCTAACCTTAGATGGTGGTGGTAAGTATTGGTCAAGGTTTCCCTTCCACAGAGCACAATTAAATTCCAAGTACCCGTCGTTTACAGCATAGGCAAGAATGTTTTCTAACCGAGTCCGGATCTTCTGCGCTGTCTCGTTCTTGACTATCCATATCGGCTGAAGGACGGCCAAGACGTCCGTACGCTTGATCTCGTCTATTCTTTTATTTCCGATGACTGGATAGACGTAGGTATCAAAGTACTTCACCATATTGCTGTAAGTCTTCTCGTTGCGCCAGCGTTTCACATCTTTGATCTTCTCCAAAGTTTGATCAGCGAAACGTCTAAAGAGCGGCGTATCGTCTTTCAGATACTCCTCTTCCAAGTTCTCTTTCTTTGTTTTCAGCAACGACTCGCCCGCTGCCAATTTACCTAGGAACTCTTTGGCAGTGTTCTTGGCTTGAGTAAGATCAACCTTGCTAACGGGACCGATAGACTTATCGTAGCGTTTGCCGTTTAACATGTAGCGAAAGACAAAGCGTCTGGTATTGCCCCGAACGATATAGACTAAGTTCGGCGCGACCGTATAGAAGCCTTCCGGCAGAGTTAGATAATTCTTCAGCGTGACCTTTGTTTTCATCCTAATAAACACTTCAAAAACACCACAGAAAGCATAGCAAAATTATTCTTCTTCTGTTCCACAACGCTCCCAATTGGAAAATTTTTCCAATTCAAAATTGTTATTTTCTGTTTGTTTTTAAAGGATTTTTATTAACAATACTCCAGAGTGCTCCACCTATAAACTACCTATAATCTTATTAAGGTTGTACGCTTGCCTGGCGCGCCACCAAAATTAAAAGAATACTTTATGAAAAAATCTCGCGAACGCGGGATTTTTTCATTTCCGGAATACGAGCGTCACCCAATACGCCGAAATCGGCGAAAAACAGGAGGAAAATCAAGATGGCAAACTGGTTCTTGGGTTGCGCGCTGGCGGAGGAAGCCGAAGCGGAAAACGCGCCGTGGTCGTTCCTTGGCGAGGGCGTGACGTTCTGGGTCACAGTGGCGGTGCTGCTGGTCGTTGGCGTGGCGGTGTACCTCGTCACCCGCAAAAAGGGCAGCAAGAAGTCCTTCTGGACGGCAAAGACGATGGCAGTCGGCGCAATGTGCATGGCGCTGTCGTCCGTGCTGAGCCTGATTAAGCTCTGGCCGATGCCCATGGGCGGGTCGGTGACGCCTGCAAGTATGCTGCCGCTGCTGCTGTTCGCGTACTGCTACGGCGTTGGCCCCGGCATGGTGCTGGGCGCACTGTACGGCGTGATGCAGTTCCTGCTGGACGGCATGGCGTGGGCGGCGCTGGGCGCCATCCCGAACCTGCTGGATTACCCGATTGCATTCGGACTGCTGGGTCTGGCGGGCTGCTTCCGCGGCAGCAAGGCGAAGATGACGGCGGGCTTCGCGCTGGGCTGCTTCGGGCGGTTTATGGCGTCGTTCCTCTCCGGCTTCATCTTCTATGGGCAGTATGCGCCGGAGGGCGTGAACCCCGTCTGGTACTCGCTGACCTACAACGGCAGCTACATGCTGCCCGAGACCATCCTGACCACGGTGGCCGCGGTGCTGATCTACAAGGCAGCCCCGCAGCTGTTTGCCGCGCAGGAGAAGTAAAGTAACAAACGGCCTCCCTGAGGCGTGTGCCGGTAAGACAGTAATTTGAGAGAATTACGAAATCGGCAACTGCGAAACAGGATCAGACAAAACAGGCGACATTCAACTTCGGTTGGATGCCGCCTGTTTTTATGCGTTTA
>ENA-OVGB01000408-OVGB01000408.1-human-gut-metagenome-genome-assembly--contig:-NODE-408-length-51562-cov-10.335100_pt1 | contig 51562 bp, 39 predicted proteins | sample MGYA00237767_ERZ505413 | MGnify/ENA primary metagenome ERZ505413 (study PRJEB26158, sample SAMN06016410) | human gut metagenome | biome: human gut; feature: ankylosing spondylitis patient; material...
GCAGCCAGTACCACCCCAAGATGGTGGGCGTGACCGGCAGTGTGGGCAAGACCACTACCAAGCAGATGACCTACGCCGCCCTGAGCGGCTTTGGCGAGACCATCAAGACCGAGGGCAACCAGAACAATGAGCTGGGAATGCCCCGCACCCTGATGCGGCTGGAAAGCAGCACCGAGTACGCGGTCATCGAGATGGGCATGAGCCACGCCGGTGAAATTGACCGTCTGGCGCGGGCAGCACGGCCAGATGTGGGCATCATTACCTGCATCGGCGTGTCTCATATCGGCAATCTGGGCAGTCAGGAGAACATCTGCAAGGCAAAGCTGGAGATCTGCAACGGTCTGCCGGAGGGCGCGCCGCTGGTGCTGAACTACGACGACCCCTTCCTGCGCAAGGCAGTGCTGCCCGCCCATGTGCGCCCGGTGTGGTTCAGCCTGAGCGATGAAAACGCAGACGTCTGCGCCCTGTCCATCCGGCAGGAGACGGACGGCATGAGTTTTGTGCTGGAGGATCAGGAGCACGGCACCTTTGTGGTGAATATCCCCGCCATGGGACGCCACAATGTGGCAAACGCCTTGGCTGCCTACTGCGCCGCTACCCGTCTGGGCTGCGACGCCAAGAGGGTCATCCGGGGTCTTTCCAACTTTGAGCAGACCGGCCGCCGCCAGAAGGTGGTGGACAGCGAGGGCGTGACCGTCATCGAGGACTGCTACAACGCAAACCCGGACAGCATGAAGGCCGCGCTGGCGATGTTTAAGGACTTCCCCTGCAAGCGCCGCTTTGCCCTGCTGGGCGATATGCTGGAGCTGGGCGATCTGAGCCGCGAAGCACACGAGGAGCTGGGACGTCTTGCCGCCGAGAGCGGGCTGTATTGCCTGATCACCTACGGCGAGCAGGCCAAGCGCACCGCCGTGGTGGCTGCCGCCAAGGGGGTAGAGACCCTGCACGCAGAAAATTACCGCGAGGCCGCCGATGCCCTGCTGGACCGGGTGCAGCCCGGCGATGCCATTCTGGTAAAGGCCAGCCACGGCATGGCACTGGAAAAAGTGCTGGATATCTTCTACGAAGAGCATAAAGAAGCAGAAGTATAACTATTTGGCGAAATGGAGTGTCTGAGTTATGGAGCGTTTCGCCTTGGCAGCGGCGGTGGTGCTGGGCTTTGCCCTTACGGCAGCCCTGTGCAGCCTGTTTGTGCCGCTGCGGCGGGTGCTGGAACGCCGCGAACAAAACCAGCAGCCGGTACAGCCTGAGCAGCCCCGGCCTGCACCCCTGCGCGCCCCGCTGTGGGGCGGGCTGTGTGCGGCGGCGGGCACGGTGGCTGCGGTGGGCGTGGGCTGGCTTGCCGCCTGCGTAGGCCAGCCGGAGTTGCTGGGCAGCGAGGGCCGGCTGATGACACGGCTGCTCACGGCACTGGCCGGAAGCCTTGCCTTTGGGGCAGTGGGTCTTGCAGAGGACCTTGCCCGGATGCGCAGCCCGGCGGCGCTGGGGCTGCGGCGGGACGTCCGCCTTTTGCTGGAAGCACTGGCCGCGGCATTCGTTCTTTTGCTGCTGCAGGCAGCGGGCTGTCTGCCCCGGGGACTGGGCGTGCCTGGGGCGGGGTATGTGCTGCTGGGCAGCGCCGTGCCCTTTTTGTGGGCGGTGCTCATGGTGGCGCTGGCTGAGTGTGCCCGCATCGCCGAGCGGGACGAGGGTACGGTGTGCGGCGCGGCCTTTGTGGCTATGCTGGCGCTGATGATGGCAGAGGCCGGCTTGGGCGTGCCCGGGCTGGCGGTGCTGCCCGCCGCGCTTGCCGGGGCACTGGTGGCACTGCTGCTGTGGGCGTTCCCCCCGGCAAGGCTGGGGGTGGGCTGCTGCGGCAGCCTGCTGGCGGCGGGTGCCATTGGCTGCATCCCGCTCAGTCTGGATATGACCAGCCTGACTGTGCCGCTGGCGCTGCCCTTCTGGGCGGCAGGCGGTCTTTTGGCAGCGCAGCTGCTGGGTGCAAAACGCACCGGCAAGCCCTTGCGCTGCTGGGTAAAAAAGCATAAAATGAGCCCGGAGACGGTGTTCCTGTGCAGCTTTGCGCTGAGCGCTGTCGGCTATGTACTGGCGCTGGCGCTGCTGCGCTGGTGCTGACCGGGCACAGAGAGGGAAGGGAGCGCAGATGGCGACTAACCGCAAAAAACACAGAGCGCCGGTGCCGGTGTTCCAGCGAGACCCGGGCCCGTGGTCCCGGCTGCTGATCGACTGGCTGGCCACGCTGGCCGTTATTATGATCTTTGGGCTGGTGATGCTGTTCAGCGCCAGCTACACCACCGGTTACCTGCGCATGGGCGACAGCTTTCACTACATCAAGCAGCAGGCGCTGTGCATGATACTGGGGCTGGGCTGTATGTTCCTGATAAGCTATGTGGATCACCGTTTTCTGCGCAAGATGGTGGTGCCGGGGTACATCATCGTGCTGGCCATGCTGGCCGTCACCCTGACCATGGCACCCCTGAACGGCTGCCGTCGCTGGATCCGTTTTGCAGGCCTTACGCTGCAATCCTCGGAGGTGGCAAAGTTTGAGATGATCCTGTTCAGTTCCCATCTTGCAGCCAAGGCACCGCAGGTGGAGCGGCTGGACCCGGAGCGCCGCATCCTGCTTACCCCCCGGGAGTGGCTGCGGGTGCGGGTATGGAAGCAGCTGGTGGTGCCGGTGCTGCCCCTTATACCGGTGGTCATCCTGCTGGCGATGGAGCCGCACATGTCCGGCATCGTGCTGACGGTGGCGGTGGTGGGCACCATCCTGCTGCTGTCCGGCAGCGGCGGTGTGCTGACATGGGCGGGTGCCATCACGGCGGGCACCCTGCTGGAGACCCTGCTCTCCCATGTGGATTCTATCCCCTACCTGCAAAAGCGTCTGGACGGCTGGACGCAGGATCTGAGCCAGATGACCGACCAGACCGTGCAGAGCCTTTATGCTATCGGCTCCGGCGGACTGAAGGGGCTGGGGCTGGGCAACAGCGTGGAAAAGCAGCTCTGGCTGCCGGAAAGCACCAACGACTTCATTTTTAGCGTGGTGTGCGAGGAACTGGGCTTCATTGGCGCAGTGCTCATCATCGTGCTGTTCGTGCTGTTCATCGTGCAGGGGCTGCTCATCGCCTATAAGGCGGAAAATCTGTACTGCACCATGGTAGGCATCGGCATTATGGCGCAGATCGCGTGGCAGGTGTTCTGCAACATCGCCGTGGTCACCAATACCCTGCCCAACACCGGCATCAGCCTGCCCTTCTTCTCCTCCGGCGGTACCAGCCTGATCCTGCTGCTGGCAGAGATGGGCGTAATGGTGAACATTGGCCGCAACGGCGAGCGGGCAGCGCAGCAGCGGGAGCAGATGCGTGCCCAGCGGGAGGCCGCCCGCGCCGAGCGGGAAGCAGAACTTGCACGCAAGACCATTGATCTGGCCTCTGCCCGCGCAGCCCGTACAGAACAGTAAAACAAACCGCAAGCCCGCCCGGCCGCAGGCCGGGCGTTTATAAGGAGGAATCACCATGCGTGTTCTCATCGCAGCCGGCGGCACTGCCGGACATATCAACCCCGCACTGGCCATTGCCGGTGCTCTGAAAAAAGCCGACCCTACCGCCGAGATCCACTTTGCAGGCCGTAAGGAGGGCATGGAGTACCGTCTGGTCACACAGGCGGGCTACCCCTTCCACCACATCGAGATCACCGGCTTCCAGCGCAAGCTCAGCCTGCACAACATCAAGCGCAACATCATTACCCTGTGGAATCTGGCGCTTTCCGGCCCCAAGGCCAAGGCCATGATGAAGGAAGTAAAGCCGGATCTCGTCATCGGCTGCGGCGGTTATGTGTCCGGCCCGGTGGTGCGCTGCGCCGCCAAAATGGGCATCCACACCGCCCTGCACGAGCAGAATGCCTTTCCCGGTGTGACCAATAAGCTGCTGACCCCGGATGTGGATATCGTGTTTGCCGCCGTGCCCGCCGCCGTGGAAAAGCTGGGTGCACCGGACAAGACCCTTGTGGTAGGCAACCCCGTGCGGCCGGAGGTGTTTGTACAGGCCGCCAACCGCGAGGCCATCCGCGCACAGCTGGGTGCGGGCGACCGCACGGTCATCCTGTCCTTCGGCGGCAGCCTGGGCGCACGCCGGGTCAACGAGGTGGTGGCAGACCTGTGCGCCTGGGAACAGCACGAGCACAAGCCGGTGCTGCACCTGCACGCCACCGGCCAGTACGGCGTGCAGCTGTTTGAGCAGCTGCAAAAGCAGAAGGATTTTGCCTCCGGCGACAGCCTTGTGGTAAAGGAATACATCAACAATATGCCGGAGCTGCTGGCTGCGGCAGACCTCGTTATCAGCCGCGCCGGTGCGCTGACGCTGGCCGAACTGGAGGCTGTGGGACGCGCCGCTGTGCTGATCCCCAGCCCCAACGTGGCGGAGAACCACCAGTACTACAACGCCATGGAACTGCAGAAGGCCGGGGCGGCTGTGGTCATTGAAGAAAAAGACCTGACCGGTGAAAAGCTGGTGCAGACTGTTTCTGCCATGCTGGCACAGCCCGGCAAGCTGGCCGAGATGGGCAAAAACGCCCGCAGCCTGTCTGTGGACGACAGTCTGGACCGCATCACTGCGGCGCTGCTCAAGCTGGTAAAGACCCCGTGATGCAGCCCCGGAATAAACAGGAAAGAAGGTGCGAACGATGCAGCAGAACCGTGACCGCAACGGCAGACCCCGGAACCCGAGACCCTATGACCTGAACCGGGATGTGGCGCGCACCTCTGCGCCTTCGCAGAATCATACGCCCCGGAGCACCGGCAGCAGCCGCTACGGCTACAACGGCGAGCCGCTCAGCCGCCCGCCCTCCCGCAGTGCCAACGGCAGTGTGCGCTCCTCCCGGGCAGATAACAGCATCCAGTTCCCCACCCAAACCCAATCTCAGCCCCGCCGCCCGGCGCAGGGGCAGGGGAGCAATACCACCCAGTACCCCGCCGGTAACCGCCCGGCGGGCAGCAGACCCCAAAACGCGAAGTCCGGTGGCAAGCAGCGTCGCCCGGCAAACAATGCCCGCAGCGGGCAGAGCAGCCGGAAAAACCAGAATTACCAGAATGCAAACCGGCAGCACCCGGCGGGCAACGGTCAGCGTCTGCGCCCGGCGCAAAGCGCCCCGCAGCAAAGCCCTGCCCGGCGGGAAATGCGCAAAAAGCGCAAGGTGACCCGCGCCACATTGCGGCGCCGCCGGATACTGCGCCGCCTGACCGCCTTTGCCATGCTGCTGTGCGTCATTGGCGCGGGCATCTACCTGACCATGACCATGCTGTTCCGCATCAACTCCATTCAGGTACAGACCCCGGACGGCAAGCAGGTGTCCGAAATCGCTGGCTACTCCGCAGACAGCATTTTGCAGCAGATGGGCGTGCAGCTGGAGGAAAACATCTTCAGCTTTGATCCCGGCGAAAAGGCCGCGGTGCTGGAGCAGAACTTCCCGCTGCTGGGCTCCATCAAGGTGATCCGGGACTACCCCAACACCGTGGTGGTGCAGGTGACCGAGGCCGTGCCCGCCTACGCGGTGCAAAACGGCAGCAAGTGGCTTGTGATCTCGGACAAATGGAAGATTTTGTCTGAGGAAAGCACCCAGCCTGAGGGGCTTTGCACCCTGTACGGCGGCAAACTGCAGGATACCACCCCGGGACAGGGCTTCTGGTTCGTGGACGATGCGGACGCCGCAGACGCCTCCGGCTCGGAAACCGCCGAGAGTGAAAGCACGGTGAGCACAGAGAACGACCGTATGGAAGCGCTGCGCACACTGCGCAGCAAGCTGGAAGAATACGGTCTGTCGCAGGACGTGACACGGCTGGAAGTGGCAGACACCGAGCAGCTCGCATTTTTGTATCAGGACCGCATCAGCGTGCTGCTGGGCACGCTGAACGATCTGGATTATAAGCTGGATCGCGCCCGCTATGTACTGACCAACGCCGACGGCAAGGGCTGCGGCCCCACCGACACCGGGCGGCTGGATTTCAGCCATACCAGCGCCAGCAGCACCCGCAAGATCTATTTTGCACAGGGCGAGCCTACTCTGCCCTCCGGCTATGTGGTGCCGCCCAAGGCAGAGGAACCCGCTCCGGCAGAGGACGCCGCCGACAGCACCGACAGTGCAGAAAGCACGGATACTGTCGACACCACCGAACCGGCGGCTGAAACGGACACCGAGCAGCTGCCCCTGACCCACCCTGACCGCATGACGGCCAACGAAGAAGAAAACCCCATGTAAAGAAGCTCTATGGAGGAGACTGTATGAAGCTGGAACAACTGATGGAAGGCGTGCCCTTTACCCTTGTGCAGGGCAGTCTGGATACTGAGATCGCAGATATCATCTACGACAGCCGCAAGGCTGCCCCGGGGCTTTTGTTCGTGTGCATCGTGGGCACCCAACGGGACAGCCACGCGTTTGCCGCTGACTGCGCCGCCAAGGGAATCAGCGCGCTGGTCATCCAGCACGATATCGACCTTTCTACCCTGCCCGGGGTGACCGTGGTCAAGGTGGAGAGCAGCCGCTATGCCATGGCGTTGATGAGCGCCAACCTCTTCGGCAACCCTGCCCGCCAGATGACCATGATCGGCGTCACCGGCACCAAGGGCAAGACGACCACCACCCACATGATCAAAAGCGTGCTGGAGGCCGCAGGCCGCAAGGTGGGCATGATCGGCACCAACGGCATCTACTATATGGGACGCCACAAGGACACCGCCAACACCACCCCGGAAAGCTACGAGCTGCAAAAGACCTTCCGGGAGTTTCTGGATGCCGGCTGCGATACCGCGCTGATGGAAGTATCCAGTCAGGGCCTGATGATGGACCGCGTGGCGGGCGTGCACTACGATGTGGGTGTGTTCACCAACCTTTCGCCGGATCACATCGGCCCCGGCGAGCACAAGACCTTTGAGGAGTACCGCAGCTGGAAGGGACAACTGTTCAAGCGCTGCGATGTGGGCGTGGTGAACATTGACGACGAGAACACCGCCGCCCTGCTGGAAGGCCATACCTGCAAGCTGGTCACCTATGGCCGCGATGAAAAGGCCGACTACCGCGAGACCGGCTACGAGCTGCTGCGCACCCACGATTTTCTGGGCGTTGCCTTCCACGTTACCGGCAAGGACGAGATGGACGTCAAGGTGAATATGCCCGGCGAGTTCAGCGTGTACAACGCGCTGGCAGCGCTGGCCGTGGGCAAGGTGCTGGGTCTGCCGGATGCCGCCATCCACGATGGTCTGGGCAAGTGCGTGGTGAAGGGCCGTGTGGAGCTGGTGCCCATCAGCAAAAAGTTCACCATCCTGCTGGACTATGCCCACAACGAGGTATCCACCGAGAGCCTGCTTACCACCCTGCGCGCCTACAAGCCCCACCGTCTGGTGGTGGTGTTTGGCTGCGGCGGCAACCGCTCCAAGCTGCGCCGCTACGGCATGGGTGAGATCTGCGCCAAGATGGCCGATTTCTCCATCCTCACCGAGGACAACAACCGCTTTGAAAAGGTAGAGGACATTATTGCGGATATCCGCGAGGGCATGAACAAGAGCAACCCGGACGCAAAGTTCGTGGAGATCCCCGACCGTCTGGACGCGCTGCACTACGCAGTGGATCACGCACAGGAGGGCGATCTGATCGCCGTCATCGGCAAGGGGCACGAGACCTATCGCGACCGCGAGGGCGTCAAGACCCCCTTCCTTGAGCGGGAACTGCTGGAAGAATACGCCCAGCAGATCGGACTGGAATAAGAAGTATTATTATTGCGGGAAAGGCCGCTGCACAAAGTACTGTGCAGCGGCTTTTTTGCGTCTGTGGGAGCCCCTATATAAAGAGGAAGCAAACTGTGACAGAAATGTAAAAGATAAATATTTTTAACTAAAACCATTGACTTATCCAACGGTTTGATTATAATGGTCGTGTTCGATACCTCATAAATTTTAGGTAAATAATTAAAAACAAACAGTGAACATAAAGGAGAATACTACCATGACTTTCGAGGAAATGAAGAAGATCGTTGTCGATACCCTGAGCTGCGATGAGGACAAGGTGACCATGGAGGCCAGCCTGACCGAGGATCTGGAGGCCGACAGCCTGGACGCTGTGGAGCTGAACATGGCACTGGAAGAGGCCTGCGGCGTGTCCATCCCCGATGAGGAGCTGGCAAACCTCAAGACCGTGGGCGATATCTTCAACTACATCAATGCCCATGTCTGAGGCTGACCGAGGCGAAACGAGATGAACAGTATCAAAGACCTGCTGCCGGGCAGCATGCGGGAGCGCACCTTCCAGCTGAAGGCCCGGCGGGATGCGGGTGCCGTGTGGAACGACCCGCAGTTCGTGGAATGCAAAAAGTGCGGACGCCGCGCCACCCGCCAGATCTGGAACAAGGCACAGTACGTCTGTCCCAACTGCGGGGTGCACCTGCCCATCGGCGGGTACTACCGCCTGAGCCTCGTCCTTGACAAGGGCAGCTTCCGGGAACTGGATGCCGACCTTGCACCGCAGGATGTGCTGCAGTTTCCCGGCTACCCGGAAAAGCTGGAAGCACAGACCGGCAAGACCGGCCTGAAGGAGGCTGTCATCACCGCCACGGGGCGCATTGAGGGCACCCCGGTGGTGACTGTGGTGCTGGACAGCCGGTTCTTTATGGGCAGCATGAGCACCACCGTGGGCGAAAAGATCACCCGCGCCGTGGAGCACGCTACCGCAAAGCACCTGCCGCTGATCATCTTCTCGGCCAGCGGCGGCGCCCGGATGCAGGAGGGCATTTTCAGCCTGATGCAGATGGCAAAGACCTCTGCCGCCATCGAGCGGTTCTCCGCCCGGGGCGGGCTGTACATCAGCGTGCTGACCCACCCCACCACCGGCGGCGTGACTGCCAGCTTTGCCAGCCTTGGCGATATTATGCTGGCAGAGCCCGGGGCGCTGATCGGCTTTGCGGGCCCCCGGGTCATTGAACAGACCATCGGCGAAAAGCTGCCCGCAGGCTTCCAGCGCAGCGAGTTCCAATACGAGCACGGCTTTGTGGACAAGGTAGTGCCCCGTACCGAAATGCGCGAAACACTGGCGCAGCTGCTGCGGCTGCACGCCTGAGGAGGAAGCGCCTTATGATCAAGGACATCTTACAACAGCTCGCACCGTTGGATGAAAAGATCGCCGCCCTGCGCGGCGACCCGGCGGACGAGAACATGACCGATATCACCAACCACGCTGCCGAACTGGCAGAGCTTTCCGCGCAGGAGGACGCTTTGCTGTCCGGCTGCGGGGCACTGACCGCAGAGGACAGGGTCTTTCTGGCACGCCACCCGGAGCGCCCCCACATCGATGAGATCGTGGATGCACTGTTCACCGACTTCTTTGAGCAGTGCGGCGACCGTCAGTGCAAGGAAGATGCCGCCATTCTGGGCGGTGTGGCGCTGTTCCACGGCCAGCCGGTCACGGTCATCGGCCACCGCAAGGGCAGCACGCTGGAAGAAAACCTGCGCTGCAACTTCGGTATGCCTGGGCCGGAGGGCTACCGCAAGGCCCTGCGCCTGATGAAGCAGGCGGAAAAATTTGACCGTCCCATCATCACCTTCATCGACACGCCGGGCGCATACCCCGGCAAGGACGCCGAGGAGCGCGGACAGGGCGAAGCCATTGCCCGCAACCTGATGGAGATGAGCGGCCTGACCGTGCCGGTGATCGCAGTGGTCACCGGCGAAGGCTCTTCCGGCGGCGCGCTGGCGCTGGGTGTGGCAAACCGCATCCTCATGCTGGAAAACGCCGTCTACTCGGTGCTGAGCCCCGAAGGCTTTGCCAGCATCCTGTGGAAGGATTCCTCCCGCAGCGGCGAAGCCTGCGAGATCATGAAGCTGACCGCACAGGACCTCTACAAGGACGGCATCGTCGAGGAGATCATCCCGGAGCCTGTGGGCGGCGCACAGCGCAGCCACGCGGCCCTGTTTGCCGCCATGGATACGGCCCTGAAAAACCACCTCACCGCCCTCTGCAAGATGAGCGGCAAGGCACTGGCCGACCAGCGGTACAAAAAATTTCGTCAGATCGGAGAAGCGAAACGAGCATGAACGGTTTGCAGTTGATCGCCACCGGCGGAGCTCTGCCCGGCCGCACGGTCACCAATGAAGAGTTGAGCCGCACCGTGGACACCAGCGACGAGTGGATCACCACCCGCACCGGCATCCGCGCCCGCCACTGGTGTACGGAGGAAGAATCCGCCGCCACGCTGGCCATCGCGGCGGCAAAGCAGGCGCTGGAGCGCAGTGGTCTTTCGCCGCAGGATATTGCCTGCTGTGTCTGCGCTACCCTTTCGGCACCTGACGCCACCCCAAGTGTGGCCTGTCAGGTGCAGCGGGCGCTGAGTCTGCCCGAAAACCGCCCCGCGCTGGATGTCAACGCCGCCTGCTCGGGCTTCATCTACGGCACCGCCGTGGCCCGTGGCCTGATGGCGACGCTGGGTGGACGGTACGCCCTCGTGGTGGGCTGCGAAGCGCTGTCCCGCCTGATGGACCAGACCGACCGCTCCACCTGTGTGCTCTTCGGCGACGGTGCGGGCGCAGCGATTTTTGAACTGTGCGACGCACCGTTTGCGATCACGCTGGGCGCACGGGGCGACGAGGCTATCCACGCAGGAGGCCCCTGCCGCACCGGCTCGGCTCCCATCAGCATGGACGGGCGTGCTGTCTTCCGCTTTGCGGTGGACGCACTGCCCCGCTGTCTGCACGCGGTGCTGGACGAGACGCAGCTGGCGCTGGACGATGTGGACTGGGTGGTCTGCCATCAGGCCAACAGCCGCATCATCGACCACTGTGTGAAAGCGCTCCACGCCGACGCCGCAAAGTTCTACAAGAACATGGACCGCCACGGCAACACCAGCGCGGCCAGCATCCCGGTGGCCCTCAACGAGATGGCCGAAGCCGGTCTGCTCAAAGCCGGGCAGAAGGTATCCTGCATCGGCTTCGGCGGCGGATTGACCTGGGGCGGGATGCTGGTTACGTACAGCCCTCTCAGTCATGGCTGACGCCATGCCAGCTCTCCCAAAGGGAGAGCGCTCTAAAGTAAAACCTATAAATAGGACGATTTACATGAAATTACTCAACGAGATATTAGGCACGAAATACCCCATCATTCAGGGCGGAATGGCCAACATCGCCACCGGCGAGTTTGCCGCCGCCTGCTCCAACGCCGGTGCGCTGGGTCTTATCGGCGCAGGCGGCATGAACGCTGAGACGCTGCGGGAGAACATCCACCGCTGCAAGGCGCTCACCGACAAGCCTTTCGGCGTCAACATCATGCTGATGCACCCCCAAGCCGACGAGTTTGCCAAAATCGTCGTGGAAGAGGGCGTCAAGGTCGTCACCACCGGCGCAGGCAACCCCGGCAAGTACATCCCCATGTGGAAGGAAGCCGGTATCAAGGTCATCCCCGTGGTGGCAGCGGCCGTTCTGGCCAAGCACCTTGCCCCTCTGGGCGTGGATGCCGTCATCGCCGAAGGCACCGAGAGCGGCGGCCATGTGGGCGAGATGACCACCATGGCCCTCGTCCCGCAGGTGGTGGACGCTGTAGATGTCCCTGTCATCGCGGCGGGCGGCATCGCCGATGGCCGCCAGCTGGCGGCAGCCTTCGCACTGGGAGCCTGCGGCGTTCAGGTGGGTACCTGCCTGCTGGTCAGTGAGGAATGCCCCGTCCACGAGAACTACAAGGCCGCGCTTCTGCGCGCCAAGGACAGCGACACCATCGTTACCGGCCGCATCGGCGGCACCCCTGTCCGTGTGCTGAAAAACCGGATGAGCCGCGAGTATGTCCGGCAGGAAAAGGCCGGTGCCGACAAAATGGAGCTGGAAAAATACACGCTGGGCAGTCTGCGGCGCGCCGTCTTTGAGGGCGACATCGCCACCGGCAGTCTGATGGCCGGTCAGGTGGCCGGTATGCTCCACGAGGTGCGGCCTGTGGCTGAGATCCTCAACGAGCTGTGGGAGAGCGGGAGGCAGCGGATGCATTCGCTGAGCGAGTTATGCTGACCCTCGCAGGCAAGCCGCTGGCCGTGCCTGTCTTACAGGGCGGCATGGGCGTGGGCGTTTCCCTCGGCGGGCTGGCCGGTGCGGTCGCGGCCTGCGGCGGCATGGGGTGCATCTCCACCGCCGACACAGGCTACCGAGAACCCGATTTTGCCCGCGACCCTTACGCAGCGAATCTCCGTGCGCTGAAAAAAGAAATCGCCAAAGCGAAAGAGATCGCCAACGGCGCGGGACTGGTGGCCATCAACGCGATGGTCGCCACCCAGAACTACGCCGACGCCGTCCGCACTGCTGTGGAGGCAGGTGTGGATGCCATCGTATCAGGTGCGGGCCTCCCGCTGGAGCTGCCCGGCCTGGTGGAAAGAGCTGACGTTGCGTTGGCACCCATCGTGTCCAGCGGACGTGCTGCAAAGCTCATCCTCCGCCGGTGGGCAAAAGCCTTCAACCGCACCGCCGACTTCGTGGTCATCGAGGGCTGCAAGGCTGGTGGGCATCTGGGCTTTTCGGAAGAAGAGCTTCTGGCCGGAAAATGCCAGACTCTCGACGAGATCCTGCCCGAAGTGCTGGCCGAGGTGAAGCCTTTCGAGGCTCAGTTCGGCCACGACATCCCGGTCTTCGTGGCCGGAGGTGTCTACACGGGCGAGGACATCGCCCACTATACGAAGATGGGTGCTGCGGGCGCACAGCTCGCCACCCGCTTCATCCCCACCTACGAGTGCGACGCCAGCCAGACCTATAAAGATGTCCTGCTGGCGGCCAATCCCGAAGATGTGCGCATCATCCACAGCCCTGTGGGAATGCCGGGCCGTGCGCTGGCCACTCCGCTGGTGCAGAAGCTTGAACAGGGTCTGCGCTTCCCGCCGAAGCACTGCGCCCGCTGTCTCAAAGCCTGCGAGCCGGCCAAGGTGCCTTACTGCATCACCCACGCCCTCATCGAGGCCGTGAAGGGCAATGTGGAAGAGGGACTCTTCTTCTGCGGGGCCAACGTGGGCCGTCTCGACCGGATGCGCAGTGTCCGGGAGCTGATGGATGAACTGATGGATGATTGGAGGAAACACCAATGAAGCTTGCCATTCTGTATGCCGGTCAGGGCTCTCAGCACCCCGGCATGGGCAAAGACCTTTACGAGAGATACCCCGCGTTCCGGGAGGCGTTCAACGCCGCAGACCTTGACTTTGATTTGGAGAGCGTCTGCTTCGACGACCCGGAAGGCGTTTTGAATCTGACTCAGTACACCCAGCCCTGCATGGTGGCCTTCGCCGCCGGTGTCACGGCTGTCCTGAAGGAAAACGGCGTCAAGGCCGACTATCTGGCCGGTCTGTCGCTGGGCGAATACTCCGCGCTGGAAGCCGCCGGTGTCTTCACAGCCAAGCAGGCTGTGGAGCTGGCTGCCTTCCGTGGCAAAGCCATGGCCGACGCCGCCAAGGGCATCGAGTGCGGCATGACCGCTGTGATGAACCTTGACCGCGACGCACTGGCAAAGTGCTGCGAAGAGGCATCCGTTCTGGGCTGTGTCCAGATCTGCAATTACAACTGCCCGGGCCAGCTGGTCATCGGCGGCGAAAAAGCCGCCGTGGAAAAGGCCGCTGAGCTGGCAAAAGCCGCAGGCGCACGCCGCTGCATCCCGCTGAAGGTCAGCGGTCCCTTCCACACCAAGCTGATGCACCCCGCCGGTGACGCGCTGGCAAAGCGCTTTGTGTCTGAGCATTTCGGCGAGATGGAGACGCCTGTCCTCTTCAACTGCCTCGGCCACGAAAAGGCAGACAGCGACAGCATCCCCGCTCTGCTGGAAAAGCAGGTGCAGAGCAGCGTCTACATGGAAGATACCCTCCGCCGTCTGGGCGAGCTGGGCGTCACCGACATTCTCGAAGTCGGCCCGGGCAAGGCCCTGAGCGGCTTCGTGAAAAAGACGCTGGGCGCAGATGTCCACTGCACCGCTGTCGAGACGGCAGAAGAGCTGGAAGCTTTCCTCACCAGCTGGAAGGAGGCACAGGCATGAGCGAAGAAAAGCTGACCCGTGCCGCCGTCGTCACCGGCGGAAGCCGGGGCATCGGCCGGGCTGTCTGTGTTGCGCTGGCAAAGCAGGGCTGCAATGTGGTGGTCAACTACTGCCACGGTGAGGCCGCTGCCGCCGAGACTGCCGCACTGTGCAAAGAGCTTGGCGTCGAGGCCGTCACCGTGCAGGCCGACGTCTCCACTGCCGAGGGCTGCAAGAAGCTGTTCGAAGAAGCAGTGAATGCCTTTGGCCGGGTGGATATTCTCGTCAACAACGCGGGCGTCTTCTCCTATCTCGACATCCTCGCCACCCCCGTCGAACGGATCGAACGGATGATCCTGCTGCACGACCTGACGCTCTCGAAAAACTGCCGCGCCTTCGGAGCCGACATGGCGCAGCGCGGCAGCGGATACATCCTAAACATGTCCTCCTACTCGGTCTGGATGCCCTTCCCGGGCATGGCGCTCTACACCGCCACCAAGGCCTACGTGCGCTGTTTCTCGAAAGCCTTCGCCAAAGAGGTCGCCGAGCGAGGCGTCCGCGTGACGGCCGTGTGTCCCGCCGGCGTGGCGACCGACCTCTACGGGCTCTCGCCCAAATGGCAGCATATCGGCCGGCGGCTGGGCGTGCTGATTTCGCCCGACAGCTGTGCGCGGCGGGGGCTGCGCGCGCTGTGGCGCGGCCGCCGCTGCATCGTCCCCGACTGGTGGAACCGCCTGTTCGTACCGCTGTTCTTCTACATGCCCGACTTCGTGACGCGCCGTATCCGCCGCTTCACGATCCGCTTCCAGCGTTGAACGGTCTCGGGGCGGGGCTTCGTCCGGCAAGAGAACGGAGCCGACGACGATAGGCGATTCCGTACCGCACGGCGGCATCCGACCGGGAGAACGATTTTTCTTGCCGAAAAGTTTGTAATAACCAAAAAAGCGTGTATCTTTGCACACCGAAATCGATTGGGAAATTGGTTTCGAACGACCTCGGGGTGTGGCGCAGTCCGGTTAGCGCACCTGCTTTGGGAGCAGGGGGTCACAGGTTCGAATCCTGTTATCCCGACCAAACAGGGCCGCAACCAAGGGGCCGAGAAAGAGAAAGGCCAGAGAGAAAAGGGAGAGAGTGAGTGAAGATAGAGGCCCAGAGAGAGCAAGAGAAGAGAGAGGGCCGCCGAGAGCGAGTTGCGAACATAGGCCGTCGAAAAAGAGTGGCACCAACACAAGAAGTGCCGAGGTTCTGAAAAAGTCCGATCCACGGATCGGCATATATAAATGGTCATCGGGATGTAGCGCAGTCCGGTTAGCGCACCAGCTTCGGGAGTTGGGGGTCACAGGTTCGAATCCTGTTATCCCGACAGATGACGAAAGCCACCACTTTTCAGTGGTGGCTTTTTTGTTTCCACATAAAATCGCTCCTCTACATAATCGGCAGCAGATACATCGAGGCAACATACACCGCAATATAACATACGGCGAAAGTAACCACACCCTTCGCGTTGCGCAGATTTGTCGATACGGCAAATGCCTTGTAGCTCCAATACACATACCACACAAAGAACACCAGCGACACCAGCCCCGCAACCGTGAGCGAGCCGACATACTGCATGGCCGTATTGATGCTGCCGTCGGCAACCAGCCCCATGACACTGCGCCAGCGGGGCACGGCAAAGATCAGAAGCGACAGATCGAACGGTATGCGCGCAAAAAGGTTGTCGGCCGCGACATCCCAGAAACGGATCTTCGACGGCGACAACAGCACACCCGCAATATACAACACCACGGCAAAGAGCAGCCACACTACAACCTGCCGAGCCGTGGCCATCCATAATGCGTCGCCCGCAAAATTGACCTGCGTCAGCGACGACAACCGTAAACCCGTCTGCCAGACGAATATCGACGTTATGATCAGCGCCGCAATGCCCCAGCAAAGAGTCTTACGCAGGGACAGGTAACCGAAAGGATTCAGAAATCGATTCATAGTCATTACGATATATTGGTTTATTTATTTGCTTGCTTGTCGTGATTTCGCCGCTGCAAAGAGCGGCACCATGCATATTCGTTCATTCCCACGGTCACTCGTCCGACATGTCGGCTGCGACCGCACGCCGCAACTCCCCTATTATATCGTCCAGACGGTTGCGCACAGACGGGTAACTCACACCCATGCGCGCGGCCATCTCCTTGAGCGAGCCGCTGCACATGACGAAATCGGCAACGAACCGCTGCTCCTCCTCCGTCAGACGCATCAACGGCGGCAGCATGTAGTCTCCCACGATCTGCGTATCGCACGCATGGCAATACATCGACCTTACGCGCAGCACGCTGCCGCACGAAGGACACGTCTTGGGCAATCTCTTTTTCTTCGTATCCATATATTTGCACACACGCCCTACATTAGCAAGGCCTCAACGCCGCACACTCCCCGTGCGGCAACATTAAAATTACGTTCTACGATCTGAATTTATTGTACCCGCCGCGCCATACACCCTATTTCACGGCTTCCCGCGCAGCAATCCAGTCGGCCATATCGGCCAGAGCCTCTTCCGAGAAGGTCTCCTCGATGGTGTAATACTCATCGGGAAGCCCCGTTACGCAATGTTGGAAAAGGTGGTTCAACCCCTCGTAACGACGTACGGTAAGATGCCCCGCCAACTCCTTGCACCGCTCCAACACTCCGAGGTTTGCCTCGGCATCGACCTGACAGTCACGTGTGCCGTTCATGGCCAGCACGTCACACCGCACGCGGCTTATGTCTGCCGACGGATCATACCCCACAAAGAAACGAAACCACGCGGTCGCTCCCATAGCGCTCTTGACCAGATTCGCACGCATTGCCTGCGGCATATCCGCTGCTCCGGCGGCCGCTACGGCCTCCTCGACCGCTTGCGCGGCCTCCTCGGCCGAGAGTTCGCGCCCGGCCTCCGCCGTACGTTTGAATACCGAGTCGATAACATCACAATAACGCTCCACCGTCTGTTGGGGAATACCGGCACGCAGCAGCGACTCTCCGTTCTGCCATACGATACACTCCCGCCCGGGAATCGTCATACCAGCCACCGAAACCACAAACGCAATGCTGTCACACTGCGCCGCACACATGAAAGCTATGGTGCCGCCCTCGCTGTGGCCGACGATACCCACACGCGCAGGATCCATACGCGGATCACGACGCAAAAATGCCGCCGCATTCAACGCATCCGAGGCATAATAGGCAGTCGTGGCACCGGCATAGCCGCGCCCCCACTCACGGTCATCATATCGTAATACTGCAATTCCCCGCCGCGTCAGGAAGTCGGCTATCACCTTGAATGGCTTGTGCCCCATCAACTCTTCGTCACGGTTCTGCGTTCCGCTCCCCGTAACCAGCACCACAGCCGCAAACGGCCCATCGCCTTCGGGGATGGTGAGCGTACCGTGCATGTCGAGTCCTGCTGCCGCCGACGGGAAACTCACCTCCTCGCACACATACGGATACGGAGGCTGCGGCTCCTGAGGCCGCCGTACCTCAGCCTCAGCACCGCGCGTAAGCACCAACGGAAGCTCCAACCCGCTCTGCCGGAATACCGTCGTCATGGTATCGCCCCGCCACATGCCCTCGATCGTAACACCGAGCTTTACTATCGCCATACGCACCGTCATACCCTTGCATGAGACGCTGTCGACAGGTATGCCCTTTGCCCCCTGCGCCGGAGAGTCCATTGTCGCCGTCAATCCTGCCGACGCATCGGATATATGGAATACGAGTGGAAGTTTCGCCGCCCCGACATCTATCGAGCCGCTCCATGATCCCGACAGCGACTGCGCCATCGACACAAAGCCCGAAAGCAGCGCCGCCAGCAACACCGCACATCGGCCCATGAACCTTAATTTACTGTTGTGCATATTCATTTTCCGCATTATCTAATTACGCGCCAAGACAAAGTTAAACAAAACCCATGAATAAACAAGCATATTGCTTAATAATATTCATACAACAATAAATATTATCAATATTATAATGAATTTTATTAAGCAAATCCGATGATCCGCTCGTGCTTCCGCATGAAATAGTACACGCGCGAAAAGATCCTGTGTATAGCGCTATCGGGCCAAAGTCCACGAAGGGAGCAACTGTTGCACGATATGTGTAAATAAATGGAAGATTATGCTGTAACAAATATTAACCTAAAAAATTAAAGCAATGAAAAAAAGATTACCCTACACATCACCCGAATTACACGTTGCGGAGTTCCGCGCGGAGGGCGGATTCGCCCTGTCGACAGGAACCGGAGCCTTTGAAGAGGGAGGCACCCTTTAACAGCACCGACACTACACAAAAACCGAATTAAAAACACAAACCGAATATGAACAGCAAACCAATAATCCTAATCGCGGCCGCCGCACTGATATCGGCCACGTCATGCGACCGAGACATAGAGTCCACCGTACAACCTCAGCACGTAACTTTCACACTCTCCTTCGACGGTGCGGCCGCCCCCGCCACACGCGCAACATACGACGGGCTGACGGGCGTATGGGAGGCCGGCGACGAGGTTTACGCCTACCTCACATCTACCGACAACGTCTCATACGGTCCCTACACCTTCACTCCCGACGCTGCGGGCGAACGGGCCACGTTCCAAGCCGAGATCACGGGCATACCCGACGGCACGCGGATAGCATCCATCGACGCATATCACTATGACAACCTCAACGCCGTCGCATTCGACAACGGCACCATCTCCTACTCGCTCCCGGCGGCCGCCGACGGCACCCTCTCGTACATGACCGTATCGTCGTACGACTATCCATCGGGCAGCGAGCCCGCTGCCTCGGAGGGCGGCACGATAGACATAACCGAAGCCCTCACCTTCACACACTGCCTCTCGCGCATCGACATCGAGACCGACATCCCCAACATACGCGATGTGACCATCGGCATAGTCGGCGGATCATTCCCCTCATCGGGACGACTCGACGTGGCTGACGGCGTAACCACGGCGGCGGCAACGACCGCATTATTGCACGCCACCCCCTCAGACAACTTCCAGATAGGCATTATCCCCGTAGACTTCGGCGGCAACAGAACCCTCCGCGCCGCTGTCGTCACTACCGACGGCAAGGCCTACACGCGCGAAGTTACAGTATCACAATTCGCACGCGCCACACGCTACACACTGCAGCTCAATGCCGCCAACCTCACGGAGGCCACCGCCATAGCCGACGAGCAGGCCTTCACCGACATCTCCAACGGCAATTACATACTGACGGCCGACCTCACCCTCACCGAGATACCTCACATAACCGATTTCAGCGGCACGATCGACGGCAACGGCCACACGATCGACATCTCGACCGCCGCAGCAACGACATCGGGACAGGGAGGCATATTCGCCACTACCACGGGCGACACCTCGATACGCAACATGGAGATCATAGCCGGCGACCGTGAGGCTACCATCTCCGAAGGAGGTGTACTCGTAGGTCGCCTTGCCGACGGCAGCACCCTGTCGCTCGACAACATACATGCCTCGGGCAACATTACGGCCAGCCGCGACGGCGATGCCAGCCACCTCTTCGCCGGAGGCATAGTCGGATTCGTACCCTCATCGTCGCAGATAAACATCACCAACTCGACATTCACCGGATCGGTCACCATCGACCAGACCGGCACCACGAGCATAACATTCAAGAACGCCTATGTCGGAGGCATAGTCGGATGCGTAGAGACTGGCGTCACCGACTTTTCGCAAACGGCCTCGTATGCCGGCACCAATGCCGGCAGCGCATCAGTCATAAGCGGCTGCACCGTAACCGACACCGCACTCAACAACACCAATGACGGCAGCTACGACGCCCCGCTGCTCGACGTAAGCGGCTCGGAGATATACACCGGAGCCATTGCGGGACGATGCACTGGACTTATCACCGACTGCACCGTACGCAACGTTGTCATATCGGCCATATCCGAGGGTGACGGCACGGGACGTCAGGCCCGCCCCATAGTCGGAAACGACTGGTACGAGAACTCGGACAATGCGCGCAATACCTACACCGCCGTCACCATAAACGGCAATGCCGCCGCAAGCGGCACTTACAATGGTGCCAATGTCGCCGGCAGCGTAGACAACCGTTATCAAACGAATTGATACGCCATATCTACACTGCCATACACACGCGGGCGGAGCCGATCACTCGGTTCCGCCCGCACTCTTTCAGTTAACGCCATATATTAATGCCGGCACAGCTCCATCCGCATATTAATCCATCTGTCTGCCAGCAATACCGGCATAAAACAGGCGGGCCGCCCGTTCAGGTGACCCGCCCGCATATTGATTAACACAGTCCGAGGATATTATTTCTGCTGCTGACGCTTTGCATTCATCTCCTCATAGATCTTGTTGTACTTCTCGTACTTCTCCATCACACCCGCTTCATCACGCAGACGGAAGCAAAGAACCTTCAGAGTCTCGACGGTAGCGAAATCGTTAGGATTGAGCTCGTAAGCCTTCTCCAGATAGGGAATCGCCTCCATGTAGATTGCGTTGACACCCTTCTGATCCTCGTTGTATGCCGCCATGCTCTTGTAGTCACGCTTGTTGATCTCGTCATTCAGGGCATCACCCTTGGCGATGTAGAAGTAACCGAGGAAATAGGTCGACTGTGCGTCGTTGGGGTCGAGCTCCACAACCTTCTTGAACGATGCGATACTCTCGTCATAGTTCTTCATGCTATAGAAGATACGGCCGCGGCCGAACCACATATCCTTGTTCTTGGGATCACGCTCCAGAGCTCCGTCCACCATCTTGATCAGCTCCGTCGGGTCGCCTACCTGACTGTCCGAAGTATAGACATTGATCAGACCCTCGACGATACGGTCGTTCTTCGGGAACTTGGCAAGGCCCTCCATCAGAAGATCCTTCGCACGCTGCAGGTTTGCAAGGCGTACCGACGAATCGGTCTGTCCGTAGTAGCAGTGGTACAGATAGTAGTATATGTTACCATCAGGATCGGTGTAGCCTGCCTCCAGAGCCTTCGACAACATCTCGGCACCCTTGACGTACGATGCGTTGTTCGTAGCGCCGTCGATCGTATAGAGGTAGCCGGCATAGTAGAGATACGAGGGATCCTTCACACCTGCAAATGCGGGGCTCTCCTGTACCTTGTAGGCCTGAGCATAGGCATACGCGGCATCCACATACTTGGCGGCCTTCATATATACGTTACCGTTCTGCGAATAGTAGTTCTCCAACTGCTTCAGCAGGTCGCCCAACTTGCTTGCCGTCTTGTTGTCCATCTCGTAAGCCTTGTTGTAAGAATCCAACGCCACAGCTGCCAGATCCTCATCCTTGACCGTCTGGGTCAACACCCATGTAGCGATCTTGCCGTCGGCCATGTAGATCTTCAGCCACGGATATACAAGTTCGGTGTAGGCGCCGTCCCCGAGCTGAACACCCTCGTTCGTAGCGTCAGCCTTGCCGAGCACCAACTCCAGATCCGCCTGAGGCATATCCACGAAGATATCCTTCGTCGGAGCCGAAGCTGCCGTATAATAGGCCTTGCCGCGGTTGATCCATGTGGCAGCCTTGCTGCCCTTCTTTGCATCGGCAACATCGGCATCGGCCTTAGCCAGCTTAGCCAAAGTCGCATCCTTGTTGACCTTCTGCGCGTTTGCCATCGGTGCCGCCATAACCATTACAGCCATCACCGCGAAAATTAATTTTTTCATAATTAATTTTGGTTAAATGAAAAACTTATATTTTATTGTTTGTTTCGTTTCACACTCCTCCGGCTACGCCTTGTCATCCGATGTCGGCTCCGCCGTACCTGTGTCCGCACTATTCGCCCCGTCCGCAGACGTCTCGCCCGACACGGCTCCTTCCGCCGCCGCATCATCATCTACGTCATCGCTCGCAGGAACTGCCGTAACCGACGCTATCGCGTCACCCTCGCGCAGGTTGATTATACGCACACCCTGCGTGGCGCGACCCGCAACGCGTATCTGCGACACCTCCGTGCGGATCGTTATACCCGAACGGTTGATGATCATGATGTCGTTATCGTCCGTAACGGCCTGTATAGAGATCAGCTTGCCGGTCTTCTCCGTGATATTGATCGTCTTGACACCCTTGCCGCCGCGGTTGGTGGTACGGTACTCCTCCAGATCGGTACGCTTGCCGTAGCCGTTCTCCGAGAGCACCAACACATCCTGCTTGCAGTCGGGCTCGATGCATATCATACCGATAACCTCATCGTCATCATCTATCGTGATACCGCGCACGCCGGCTCCGACACGGCCTATCGGACGGACCGTATCCTCGTTGAAGCGTATGGCCTTGCCGTTGCGCGCCGCTATGAGTATATCGGCCTTGCCGCTGGTGAGCTTTGCCTCGATCAACTCGTCGCCCTCGCGTATGACGATGGCATTCACACCGTTCAGACGCGGACGCGAATAGGCCTCCAGCTTCGTCTTCTTGATGGTGCCGTTCTTGGTACACATCACGATGTAGGTGTTGTTGATATACTCCTCGTCGTTAAGGTTCTTCGTATTGATATATGCGCGAACCTTGTCGTCGGGCTCGATCTGTATGACGTTCTGGATGGCACGTCCCTTCGAGGCACGCGTACCCTCGGGTATCTGGTACACCTTAAGCCAATAGCAGCGGCCCTTCTCCGTGAAGAACATCATCGTATTGTGCATCGACGCCACATATATGTGCTCGATGAAATCCTCGTCGCGCGTAGCGCTGCCCTTGACGCCTACGCCGCCGCGGTTCTGCGTGCGGTATTCGGCCAGAGGCGTACGCTTGATATAGCCCATGTGCGAGATGGTGATCACCATGTCGTCGTCGGCGTAGAAATCCTCCGGATTGAACTCCTCCGACGAGTAGATGATCTCGGTACGGCGCTCGTCGCCATACTTCTCCTTCATCTCCCGAAGCTCGTCCTTGATGATCTGCATCTGCTTATCGACGCTGCCCAGAACCTCCGTTAGGTAGGCTATCTGGCTCTCGAGATCCTTACGCTCGGCCTCCAGCTTGTCATGCTCCAGACCCGTCAGCGCACGCAGACGCATGTCCACGATGGCCGAAGCCTGAATGTCGCTCAGACCGAAACGCTCCATAAGCGTCGACTTGGCTTCGTCGATATTCTTCGACGAGCGTATGATGTGTACGACCTCGTCGATATTGTCCTGCGCTATGAGCAGACCCTGCACGATATGCAGGCGCTCCTGCGCCTTCTTCAGGTCGAAACGCGTGCGGCGCACAACCACATCGTGGCGGTGCTCCACAAAGTAATGTATCAGATCCTTCAGGTTGAGCAGCATCGGGCGGCCGTTGACCAAAGCGATGTTGTTCACGGCGAAGGACATCTGCAGCTGCGTATTCTTGAACAGCGTATTGAGGACTACATTGGCCGAGGCGTCGTGCTTAAGGAAGATCGTGATACGCATACCCGAACGGTCACTCTCATCGTTGATGTACGATATGCCCTCGATCTTCTTCTCGTTCACCAAGTCGCCGATCTTCTTGATCATCTCGGCCTTGTTGACCATATACGGGATCTCCGTAACGATGATGCACTCACGGCCGCTGGGCGTGTGCTCGATCTCGGTGCGGGCACGCATGATAACGCGGCCGCGGCCCGTCAGAAGAGCCTCTTTGACACCCTCGTAACCGTATATCAACGCTCCCGTAGGGAAGTCGGGACCCTTGACGTAACGCAACAGATCCTCGCACGCGCAATCCGGATTGTCGATATACGCGCAGCAGGCATCCACAACCTCACCCAGATTGTGCGGTGCCATGTTGGTCGCCATACCCACGGCAATACCGCTCGAACCGTTGACCAGAAGCAACGGAATCTTCGTCGGCAGCACCGTCGGTTCCTTCAACGTATCGTCGAAGTTGGTGGTCCAATCGATCGTCTCCTTGTCTATATCTGCCATCACCTCGTCGGTGATCTTCTGCATACGGGCCTCGGTGTAACGCATGGCGGCGGCTGAGTCGCCGTCCATAGAACCGAAGTTTCCCTGCCCCTCCACCAACGGATAACGCATCGACCAGTCCTGAGCCATACGTACCATGGCCCCATATACCGAACTGTCGCCGTGGGGGTGGAACTTACCGAGTACGTCTCCCACGATACGGGCAGACTTACGGGTAGGTTTGTCGGAGTAGAGGTTCAGCTCGGCGCTCATATCGTAGAGGATGCGTCGATGCACCGGTTTGAGTCCGTCCCTCACGTCGGGAAGCGCACGCGATACGATCACCGACATCGAATAATCGATGTAGGCCGACTTCATCTGCTCCTCGATGTTGATAGGGATTATCTTTCCCTCCAGTCCGGCATTCTTTTCTTCTTCAGTTAACATGTTTGAATTAATTTATTTCAAAAACGAACGTCTGAACGCTCTTTTTCAACAAACAAAAATAGTGTTTATTTTGCTAACGAGCAATTTTAAGATGTGATTTTTGCCCTTTCAGACGACATATTATCACCTTGACGGGTCGTTTGAGGCCTTTTTCCGCCGATCTGACGGCATCAAATTTTTTTCGCGTCAAGGTGTCGGGTAAAACGGCACATTTCGGGCTGCAGCGACCGCCCGCGGCGCCTATCTGAAATCGATGGTCTCGTAATCCGAATATCGCTTCGCGTCGTATCGGCGGACCGCTCCGCGCGAAGGGTCCAGAGACTCTACCGCCACCTCGATACGGTCATCGTAGAGTACGTATGTGATGTGCCGCGGACGCCCCGTGGCCGTCTCCACCGTAAGATATATGTCCCCTTCGACCGACGCATCGCGCGAGCGCAGATGGAGCGTCGTCTCCGATGCCGTGCGCGACGACACCCCGGCATCGTAGTCCGTGCCCACGAAGTCGAAACAGCGCGTCGGGTTGTCCAGAATATTGCGGCTCGCCCCCTCCACCGAGTCTACATTCACCTCGCGGCGTTCGTTGTCGACTTCATAGCGGGTCTTGCCGTCGCAATAGACTTCCGCCCCGTCCACCTCGATATAGTATGCGTCGCCGTCAACGGTATAACTGCCCTGCGAGGCATACTCGCCGGCCGTGATGCCGAAACGGGCCGTATAACGACCCAATGATGATATGTAATCGGCCGTGCGGCGCAGCAGCGTCTGCGCCTCGTCGTCGGCAGCCGCCGCCACAAGCGGCAGCATGAGGGCCGCAATGGCCATACGAAGAATACACTTTCCCATAGCGTCAGAATACACCCAACTCCTGCAATTTTGCCTCCAGCGAAGGCAGATCGTAGAACTTTATTTCACGCGGTTTGGCACCTATCTGCGGGCCTACGATACCCGCACGCTCCAACTGCAGCATGATGCGGCCCGCACGGTTGAAACCCACCTCGTAATTACGCTGTATGGACGATGTAGAGATGGTGCCGTTGGCGACAGCCGCCCGCGCTATCTCCCCGAACAGCACGTCATACTTGACCGGAGCGTCGCTCTCGCCCGTGCTGCCGCCCGTGGCGCCCTCCTCACCCTCCATGCCGCAATCGGGCAACAGGTAGGCCGAGGGATAGCCCGGCTGCTTGGCGATGAAATCGACCAGACGCTCCACCTCGCGCGTCTCGACCAGCGCACACTGTATACGTGTCAGCTCGCCATCCTTCGAGAAGAGCATGTCGCCGCGGCCGATGAGCTGGTTGGCGCCGGGCTGGTCGATGATCGTACGCGAGTCGATCATCTGCATCACGCGGAAGGCTATACGCGCGGGGAAGTTGGCCTTGATACCTCCCGTAATGACCTTCACATCGGGACGCTGCGTGGCGATTATGAGGTGTATGCCCACGGCGCGGGCCTTCTGCGCAAGGCGCATCACAGGCACCTCGACGGCCTTTGCCGTCATGATAAGGTCGGCAAACTCATCCACGATGACCACAATATACGGCAGATAACGATGTCCCTTCTGCGGATTGAGACGCCGCGCGACGAACTTCTCGTTATATTCGACTATGTTGCGTGCCGTCGCCATCTTGCACAGCTCCAGACGGCGTCCCATCTCCTCAACCAGCGAGTTAAGTACGCATACCGCCTTCTTCGGATCGGTGACGATGGCCTCGTCGTCCGACTCCATCTTGGCCAGAAAATGGCGTTCGAGCCTGTTATACACCGAAAACTCCACCATCTTGGGGTCGATCATGACGAACTTCAGCTGCGCGGGATGCTTGCGGTAGAGCAGCGAGGTGATGATGGCATTCAGACCCACCGATTTACCTTGTCCCGTCGCTCCCGCAACCAGCAGGTGGGGCATCTTCGCAAGATCGAACGTATAGTTCTCGTTCTGGATCGTGCGGCCGATAACCACGGGCAGCTCGGCCTTCGACCGTTGGAACTCCTCCGAGCAGATGGCCGAGTACATCGACACGATCTGCTTGTCACGGTTGGGCACCTCGATACCGATCGTACCTCGGCCCGGAATGGGGGCTATGATACGTATACCCAGTGATTTGAGACTCTGTGCGATATCCTTCTCCAGACCCTGTATCTTCGATATCTTCACGCCCTGCGCCTGCACGATCTCGTAGAGCGTGACCGTCGGGCCAACCGTGGCGTGTATGTCTACTATCGGAATACCGAAATATTTGAGCGTCTCCTCGATACGGCACTTGTTGTCATATATCTCGGCATCGCTCACCTTCTGCGGCGACTGGTAATCCTCCAGAAGCGACGCATAGGGCTTGCGGTAATGCTCCAGATCGCGCAGCGGATCATAGAGATTCTGCTCCATATCCTCCTCCCCGACCTGACGCACCGGATTCTCGTGAACCTTAACTACGATGCCGCCCTGCTCCTCCGCCGTTTCCGCATCCGAAGACCGCGCAGTATCTTTATCTGCCACACTATCCGCATGACGCTCTTCCGTCTCAGCCGTGGCATCTACGACGTGAGAAGTCATATCCGGTTTTTCATCCGCAGCGACATGCCCGCCATCATCGTGCGCTGCCGCATCGGCCGCCGTGCGCGGTATGACAGTGAATCCGTCCTCATCCGTCGAGGGCGCACTCTCGTGCGGCTTTTCGGGCGCCAACAGTGCATCAACATCAATCTTGTTGGGCACAGCACCTCCGTTGGGGATAACGATAAAGCCATCCTCGTCGGGTTCGGGAAGTCCCATACGCTTCAACTCCGCGCCACCGTCGGAATCCTTATCCGCATTGTTTTCTCGCATCGGCGCATCCTCCTGCACATCCTCCGTATAACGCTCCTCCTCGTCGGGTTCGTCACCCACAAGCTGTGTCGGCTGATATGTCGGTCTCTCGTCCGCATCCGCCCGCACCACCGGCGACGGCTCCACTCGCGGCTCGACGGATGGCGTCGGCTGCGGGTCACGCTTTATCTCTGTTGCCGCAGGCTCGGGTCGCACGGCAGGTGACGGTTCCACAATCCCGTCCGGCTCCATGTCGTCTATCTGCTCTTCGTCAGCCTCCTCGTCCGAATCATCCGTATGGTGGTTCTTGATGACGCGCTCCTTGACTACCGAAACCAGACGCTCGCTCTGCGACACCATCTTGTCGCTGGCACGGTTTACCGTACGGATAAAGTTGCGGTTTATGAACACACCCGTAAGGATCCAACCCGCAAGCAGTATCAATACCGTACCGAAAGCGCCCGCCAGAGCCTCGAGGTCGGTAGCGCAGGCCTGCCCCAGCGAGCCGCCTATGTCGTATGCCGCACCGACGTGCGTGCCGATAAAACCCATGGTCAGCGCACCCATCACCAGCACAAGCGCTGCGCTCAGGGCAAAATGGTTAAGGCGCAGACGCTTGCGGCGGAATATGCGCCACCCCACGACCGTGATTACGACGGGTATGATGATACCGAAGACACCGAACGTGCAGTCGACAACCCAATATGCCACCGTAGCGCCCGCGCTGCTGCACAGGTTCTCGAAGGGTATCTCCACACCAGACAAGGTCTCGTCATTGCGCAGGGCCGTAAGATCCGACGCCCAATGCACGAAGTGCGACAGGACGGAACATACGGCGAAGATTCCGAACACGAGCATCACGAAGCCCAACATCCACAACATGTTGTCGTTGGAGGCCGGTGCGGCGTTCTTTGCCGTCGGGGTTTTGTCGTATCTCTTTTTTTCGTTTTTTACGCGTTGCGTCATAACCAACCAAACTCTACCTTGAAACCATCTGCCTGCGGTGCAAAAACTCGCTTCCGCATCAAATGAGGTTAAATATAATCATTATTTTTCTTGCGCGCAACCGTCGCTCGCGAAAGCCTTGCGGCGCAGCCGCTCGCAATAGTCGTCTCCGGCCATTGACATGAAACGGTACGATGCCTCGTGGCCCCGGGCAGCGCGCAGGTCATATTGGTCGAGAAGACTCTCGACACGTTTCTCCACCGCAGCGCCCGAATCTATGACCTCGATGTCACGGTCGCCGATAACACGTTTGATAACATCCCGAAGGAAGGGATAGTGCGTGCATCCGAGTACGATCACATCGGCTCCCGCCGCCATAATCGGCTCCAGCACCTCCCGCACGCAGCGTTCAGTCTCGGGAGTGTGTTCTTCATCCGCCTCGACGGCCTCGACCCAGCCGCGCCCTACAGCCTTGACGACACGTTTGCCGCCACAATAACGTTCCACCGTCGTGAGGAACTTGCCTCCGGCAAGGCTGCGTTCCGTAGCCACGACGCCCACAACGCCGCTGCGCGTATGCAGGCATGCGGGTTTCACCGCAGGCTCCAGACCTACGAACGGCGTCGACGGGAACGTCTCCCGCAACCGCTCGATCGCGGCCGCCGTAGCCGTATTGCATGCCACGACGATAAGTTTGCACCCCTCGGCCAGAAGCTGCCGCACGGCCGCATCGGCCAACTCCGCAACACGCTCCTCCGACAGAGACCCGTATGGGCAGTTCTTGCCGTCACCCAGATATATGAGCGACTCCTCGGGCAGCGCGCGGCGTATCTCGCGCCACACGGTAAGCCCCCCGAAGCCCGAATCGTATATTCCAATCGGAGCGTCACTCATCGCCGCGGCACTTTGAGAGAATAAACTCTATCAGCTCGTCGTCGCTTCTGTCGGCGCAGTCGATGCACAGGCGCGCCTGCGAATAGAAGGGTTCGCGCTCGGCCATGTTCACCGTCATGAAGGCCACAAGCTCCTCGTCGTTCAGTCCGCGCAGTTTGGGCCGTTTCTGCCGTCCGTGCGGACTCAGACGCGAGGCTATCTGCTGCGGCGTACGACGAAGATACACCGTCATGCCCACATCGTTCATGCGTGACATGTTATCACCCCACGCAGGGGCGCCGCCGCCCGTCGAGATGACCATGTCGTCACCCTCGCCGGCAAGGCTTTCGATCAGCTCGCGCTCCTTGCGGCGGAAATAATCCTCCCCCTCGAAGCGGAATATGTCGCTTATCGAGGCGCCCTCGCGCTGCTCGATCTCGGAATCCATATCCACGAAGCGCATGCCCGCACGTTTGGCCAGACGCCGCCCGAGCGAGCTCTTTCCGCAACCCATATATCCGATAAGAAAAATCTTCATACGCATCGTCGTTTTGTCACCCATCAGAACAGATTTAATTGTTCGGGATCGTCCGTGATAACCGTATCCACGCTTTCGTCTGCCGCCGACTCTTCAGTCTCAACGGCCGCAGCATCCATTCGATCCGCCTCGTCATCCGTCTCGCTATCCGACCCTTCGGTCGTGTCGGGATCGGGTTCGGGCTGCTCGGGCGCAACGAACGTAAGCGTCGCAACGTCATACGTCGTGATACGCTTGCCCTTGGCACGATGGCTCTTCACGCCCACGAAGCTGTCGACGTCGATCTCGTCCGCCGGACGCGACGCCTGCGCCCCCTGATATGTCACGACGAGTTTGGCACCGCTGCGGTCGGTCATGGCAACGAACCGTACCTGCGCACCTTCGTCAAGGAACGACTGCATCTTCTCGCTCGCTTCGAGCTGGAAGCGCTTCATGTAGTAATAGCCCTGCTCGCCGTCGAAGTAACATACGCTGTACACGCGGCCCGGAACGTATCGGTCGATACGCACCGTTTCGTCGGGGAAATGTTGTCCGACGTTGAAATCCGTAATGTAATAGAGGTTCTTCGTCGTCCACACCACGATCTTGTCATCCCCCTTGAACTCGCCCAGCAGCACACCGCGCCCGTCGGTATTCAGACGGCGCACATCCTCGTCATACCAGATGTTCTGGCCGCCCAGAGTCGACGTACCACGCTCCTTGAGTGAGATCTTGTGTATGCCGTAGCGCGAGAAGAGGTTGCCCTGACTCTGGCGTCCCTTGATCGCCACGGTCGAGAAGTCGAGGTCCACGATCACCTTCTTCAAACGCGGCCGCGGCCGGAAATATATCTTCAGCACCTCGGCCTCGCCGTTCGGGTTGACCGACATGTAGAGTATCTCGCTCTTGGGCGTACCCTTAGTAAGGTCATACTCCCGCTCGCGCGTGATGCTCTTGATGGCGCAGCGCTTCATCATGATCGGGCCGCCGCGGCCGTCGCGGTACAGCACGTTGTATATCGTGCGTTCGTCGTTGCGCTTGAACACTCCGATATAATAGATACCCTTGTCGAAGAAATCCTTGTCCTTGACCTTAGTCACCTTATATCGGCCGTCCTTGAGTATCACTATGACATCGTCTATGTCGCTGCAGTCGCATACGAACTCCGAATCCTTCATGCCCTTGCCTATGCCGAAGAATCCCTCAGCACGGTCGACATAGAGTTTGGCGTTCGTAACGGCCACCTTCGCCGCCTCGATGGCATCGAAACTGCGGATCTCGGTACGACGCTCACGCCCCTTGCCGTACTTGTCGCGTATATGCTCATAGTAGGCAATGGTATAATCCGTAAGGTGCGCCAGATCGTGTTTCGTCGACTCGATATCATCCTCTATGCGGCGGATCTCGTTGTCGGCCTTGTCGGCATCGTAACGCGATATGCGGATGAACTTCAACTCCGTCAGGCGCTGCACATCCTCCAACGTAACCTCGCGGCGCAGCAGCTTCTTGAAGGGTTCCAAGCCCTTGTCCACGGCCGCGTAGGCCTCTTCATGCGAACGGCACCCCTCGATAAGCTGATAGAGCTTGTTCTCGATGAAGATACGCTCCAGAGAGGCCGCATGCCACGCCTCGTTCAACTCGTGAAGGCGTATTTCAAGCTCGCAGCCCAGCAGACGCCGCGTATTCTCGGCCGAGCGGCGAAGGATCTCCTTCACACCCATGAAGTGCGGCTTCTCGTCACAGATGACGCACGCATTGGGCGAGATGGATACCTCGCACGAGGTGAAGGCGTAGAGGGCGTCGATGGTCTTGTCGCTCGACTCGTCGTTCGCAACGTGGATCACTATCTCGACCTTGTCGGCCGTCAGATCGTCCACCTTCTTGATACGTATCTTGCCCCGCTCGTTGGCCTTCACGATCGAATCCTTTATCGACTCCGAGGTCGTGGTAAAGGGTATCTCCGTAATGGCGAGCGTCCGTTTGTCGATCTTCGAGATACGCGCCCGCACCTTGACCGAGCCGCCGCGCAGACCGTCGTTGTAGCGCGTCACATCCATGATACCGCCCGTCGGGAAATCGGGATACAGTTGGAAATCCTCCCCGCGAAGGTGTGCGATACATGCGTTGATCAACTCGTTGAAGTTATGCGGCAGGATCTTGGACGCCAGACCTACGGCAATACCGTCGGTGCCCTGCGCCAGCAGCAGCGGGAACTTGATCGGAAGTGTCACGGGTTCCTCGTTGCGGCCGTCGTAGGAGCGCATCCACTCCGTGGTCTTGCGGTTGAAGACAACCTCCAAGGCGAACTTCGACAACCGAGCCTCGATATATCGGCCCGCGGCAGCCTCGTCGCCCGTGAGTATGTTGCCCCAGTTACCCTGACAATCTATCAGCAGGTCCTTCTGTCCGAGCTGCACCAGCGCATCCTTGATCGAGGCGTCACCGTGCGGGTGGTACTGCATGGCCTGTCCCACGATATTGGCCACCTTGTTGTAGCGGCCGTCGTCGCAGCACTTCATGGCGTGCAGGATGCGGCGCTGCACGGGCTTCAGGCCATCCTCCAGATGGGGTACGGCACGCTCCAGAATCACATACGACGCGTAGTCCAAGAACCAGTTCTTGTACATGCCCGTCAGTTTGTGTATGTTGCCGCCGTCCTCGCCGAAAAGCCGTCCGTAGCGTCCTGTCCCGGCCTCCGCCGACTCTTCGGCCGGCATGTCGACAGGCAGCTCGTCGCCCCCGATCTCCTCGTCGTCTCTCGTATCTCTATCTTCTGCCATCTACGGTAGATTTTACTTTTTTATGTTCGTTTGTCCGTTTTATACCCTCTTGCAGCCCCCTCGGGCCGACCGCTCACACCGCCTCGTCCTCAACAAGATCCTCCTCGATACGAAGGTTGTCGATGATGAAGCCCTGACGCTCGTATGTGTTCTTGCCCATATAGAACTCCAGCAGATCCGAGATCGGGTCGTCCTTGGTAAGGCGCACCTTGTCCAGACGCATCTGCTCGCCTATGAGGTCCTTGAACTCGTCGGGCGAGATCTCGCCCAGACCCTTGAAGCGCGTGATCTCGGCCGTCGGGCCGCAGCGGCGGATCGCCTGCTGCCGCTCCTCTTCCGAGTAGCAATAGTAGTTCTCCTTCTTGTTGCGCACGCGGAACAGCGGCGTCTGCAATATGTAGAGATGGCCGCTGCGTATCAGGTCGGGGAAGAACTGAACGAAGAAACTCGTCATCAGAAGGCGTATGTGCATACCGTCAACATCGGCATCCGTGGCGATGATAACCTTGTTGTAGCGCAGGTTATCCATATCCTCGTCGATATTGAGCGCCGACTGCAAAAGGTTGAACTCCTCATTCTCGTAGACCACCTTCTTCGTCAGACCGTATGAGTTCAGCGGCTTGCCCCGCAGGCAGAATACGGCCTGCGTCATGGCGTTGCGGCTGGCCGTGATGGGCCCCATGGCCGAAAGTCCCTCCGTGATGAAGATCATCGTCTGCTCGGCCAACTCGTGCTTGTCCGTGAAGTGTATCTTGCAGTCTCGCAGCTTACGGTTGTTCACCGCAACCTTCTTGGCCGTCTCGCGGGCCTTCTTCTGTATGCCCGATATGGCCTTACGCTCCTTCTCGTTCTCGACGATCTTCTTCTGCAGCACCTGCGCCGTCTCGGGATGCTTGTGCAGGTAGTTATCCAGATCCACCGAGAGGAAATCACCCACGAACTGCTGCATCGATACCCCCGGCGCAACCTCCTTCGAGCCAAGACGTATCTTCGTCTGCGACTCGAACACAGGGTCGTTCATGCGGATCGATATGGCCGCTATGATCGACGTGCGGACATCCGACGGATCGTAATCCTTATGATAAAACTCCTTGACAACCTTGGCTATCGAAGCACGGAAGGCCGCCTGATGCGTTCCTCCCTGCGAGGTATATTGTCCGTTGACGAACGAATAGTAGCTCTCGCCATATCCCGTACCGTGTGTTATTACCACCTCGATATCCTCACCCGACAGATGGATCGGCGGATAGAGCGGCTCCTCCGACAGGTTGTCGTTCACCAGATCGAGCAGACCGTTCTTCGAAACGTACTCCTGCCCGTTGAGCGTGATCTTGAGGCCGAGGTTCAGATAGGTGTAGTTGCGCACCATCTGCTCCACGAAGTCCATATTGTATGAATACTTTCCGAAGATATCCTCGTCTACACGGAAACGTATGCAGGTACCCGTGCGTTCATCCACGCCGCTCTCCCACTTGTCCGACACCTCGAGTCCCTTGGCAAAGGTCACCGTATGCGCCTCGCCGTCACGCACCGAGCGTGCCGTAAACTCGCTCGAAAGCATATTCACGGCCTTCACGCCCACGCCGTTCAGACCTACCGTCTTCTTGAACGCCTCGCCCGAATACTTGCCGCCCGTGTTCATCTTGCTCACCGCCGCCGAGAGCGACTTGAGCGGAATGCCGCGGCCATAGTCGCGCACCGTCACCACATTGTCTTCGATGGTGATGTCGATACGGTTGCCCGCACCCATGATGAACTCGTCGATCGAGTTGTCGACCGTCTCCTTTATCAGCACATATATGCCGTCGTCGGGCTGCGAACCGTCGCCCAGCTTGCCGATATACATTCCCGGGCGCAGGCGCAGATGCTCACGCGGCGAGAGCGTTCGGATCGCGTCGTCGTCATACGCCGCCGTCGGCTTGTTGTCATTATTCATATTGATCATTTTCGATTCCATGTTTTTCACTCTCCGCCAATCGACCTCCTCAACAGAACGTCTTAAGCCGAGAGGCAGTCATCAGCCGCGCTTGGCCTCCTCGCCGCGCAGTTCGGCCAGAGCCGTCGTCATACGCTCCTGCACCGTCTGTGCCAGCTCCTTGATCTCCATCGAGGCCGCCTCCTCAACACTCACCGGAGGCAATACGCGGATACGGATACGGTTGGTCCAGTTCATGCGCCAGCCGCGGAACATCGTGGCCGTACCCGTCATAACCACGGGCAGGATCTCCACACCCGCCTCCTTGGCCAAAGTGAACGCTCCGGCCTTGAAACGGTGGATCTCCCCATCCTTCGAACGCGTGCCCTCGGGGAATATGGCTACACTCGCACCGCGGCCGAGCCATATCTTGCCTTGGTGCACGACCTTCGCCATGGCCGCGGCCGCATTGCCCCGCTCGATGGGTATATCCCCGTGCACGAGCAGCATCGGGCCGAAGAAGGGTATGCGGAAGACCTCGCGCTTAGACACCCAGCGGAAGTTGAGCGGGATCTTGTAGGCGGCGATTATGTCTACGCCCGACGTGTGGTTGAGAACTATGACGTAGGACTTGCGGCGGTCGATATTCTCCACGCCGTCGATGGTGCGGCGCACACGCGGCGGAAGCCCGAAAAATACCCACGTCATATAACGCGAACATTCATGGACAAGGCGGCGCGACTTGTCGAAAGGATAGGTCACGGCCAGCACCAGAGCCGAGATGATACACCACACGGTGGTGTGTATCACGGTAAAGATATAGTAAAGAATCGACAGCATTGCAATATGGGTATATAAAGGTTTTTATCCGAAATAAATCATCCTGCAAATTTACTCTTTTCGGCGGGCAGGCACAAAAAAATCGCCGCATTTTTTTTTCAAAAAAACCATACGACGCAGGCGCCCCGTAAAGGCGCCATGCCGCGGTCGACACGCTTGAGGATGTTTCGGCAACCTATGCTACATTTTTACCGTCAGACGTTTACCCGTATAGGCGACCGTCTTCTCCCGTCCGTCGGGCATACGCAGCGTAAAGGTATATCGGTCCGACATGCCGTCGTACGAGCCTCGCCTCGGATTGATCGTAAGCGTACGGCGGGAATCATTCCATCGCATCTCGATCTCGGTATACGCACCCGACTCGTAGTCATAGCCGTCACCGCGGTCTTCGTATAACGTAAACTCCCCGTCAGCTCCCGGGTAGAGGCACAGCGTAAGGTCGTTCCACGCCTTCTCGCCGCTGTACTGCACATCGGGGCCCAGAGGCACGATGCTGCCCGCACGTACGAACAGCGGAATGCGGTCAAGCGTGGTGGTGACCGTTACATTGTCCCCGCCATCATGTCGCTCGCCGCTCCAGAAGTCGTACCACGACGTTCCCGCCGGCAGATATACATCCATCGTATGGCTCTGCGTGAAGTCCACGCTGCCGGCAGCATCGCCGCCGTCGGTATTGACACTGCGGCCCCAGCCCTCGTTCTCAGCCAACTGACGCTGCACCTGCTCCGGCGTATATTGCGCCTCAAGCACGGGCGCTACAAGAAACGCACGGCCGAACATATATTCGTCGCCCATGTTCCAAGTGTTGCGGTCGTCGACAAAGTCCATGAACAGCGCACGCATGAAGGTCCCGCGATCGTGCGTCACCTCCCATGACGTCGAGTAGATATATGGAAGAAGCTTGTATCGCAGCCTGATGGCATCAACCAGAGCGTCATATACCGGTTCGCCCGCCTTGCCGTAACGGAACACCTCGCGCGAGGCATCTGCCCCGTGGCTGCGCATCATGGGGCAGAAGACCCCGAACTGTATCCACCGGACATAGAGTTCGCGGTACATCGGGTTTTCGGGCGCGCTGTCGGGCCCCTTCGTATTGTACGAGCCGGCAAAGAACCCGCCCAGATCGGAGTTCCAGTGCGGCATGCCCGTGAGCGAGAAGTTCAGTCCCGCCGTCACCTGACGCCGCAGCATGTCCCATGACGACTGCACGTCACCCGACCACACGACCGAACCGTAACGATGCTGCCCCACAAAGCCCGAACGCGTCAGAATCAGAACGCGCTTGTCCGATGTCACGGCACGCTGGTGGTCCGACACGCCGCCGACGGTAACCAACGGATAGGCGTTGCGCACGCTGCGATAGGATCCCATGCCCGTCTGGCGGTCGAAATCCGAATCCTTTGGGTTGAAGTGGTCGGGCTCCGTAGAGTCCATCCACCAGCCGTCGATACCTATATCGAAGAGTCCGCTCTTGAGGTATTTCCAATATATGTCGCGCGCCTCCGACGAATAGGCATCATACACGCGCACACCTGACGGATAGCTCAGATCGGGCGGCCAGCCGTCAACACCCGACTGCGGCCACGTCTCGATATCGAAGAGCAGCCCCTTCGAGTTCAGTTCGCGGTAGGGCTTGGTCGCGGGACCGAACGACGACCATATCGAGATCATCATACGGGCATTCATGGCATGCACCTCGTCGACCATCTGCTGCGGACGGCTGAACGACGGATTCTTGAAATCCATGGCGTTCCACAGGTAGTTGTGCCCCCAATACTGCCAGTCCTGAATTATGCAATCGAGAGGTATGCCCAGCTCGCGGTAGCGGCGAACCACCCCCACGGTCTCATCCTGACTCTTGTAACGCTCCTTGCTCTGCATGAAACCGTAGCCCCACAGAGGCATCATCGGCACGTCTCCCGTCAGGGCGCGGATCTGGCCTATCACACCGTCGGCCGAACCGCCGAACATGAAATAATAATCCATGCAGTCACCCACGTCGGAACGGAACGAGGTCTCCTCGTCGTTGTCGATATAGAGTGTCCCCGAATAGTTGTCCCAGAAGATACCGTAACCCTTGGTCGACTGGAACAGCGGCGTCACATCCTCAACGTTGCCCTGCACCAGATATTTGTTCATGTTGCGCTGCATCATCTCCCCGTTCTGCAGCTGTCCGAGTCCGTAGAGCCCCTCGCCGTCATCCGTATCGAAACCCTGATACACGGCGTATGTATCGCGTCCGGCGTCATTGAACGGCGTAAAGGCACGGTCGTTTTCCGTCTCGCTCAACAGTTCTCCGCCCTTGGCATCCGAGAACGACACCACGCCGCTGCGGCCGTCGATACGCACCGTCAGAGCGTCGCTACTCATCTCCGCAACGCCGTCACCATCATATCGCGTCTTGAACTCCACCGTTTCGGGCTTCGCTATGACCGAAAGGCTCGTCTTTGCGACCTGCATGCCATGCGGACTCTTCAATACGCGCACCGTCCGCGGCGTGTACCACTCCACCTCGATGTCGACACCCTTGTCGGGCACCGTCGTCCTGAGGCCGTGCGCCGTGCGTTCAAACTCCTGCGCCTGCACCGCCACGGCAAGGGCGCACATAGCCACAGATATGATCAAATGCTTCATACGATATATTTTGTTGTGATTTTCCTCTCTGTTCAACGTTCCACCCTTCAACACGAGTCAGCCGCCGTATTCAAAACGCCCATCGGAGTGAAGGCCAGTTACAAATATACGAAAAAGGCCCGACACGGCAAACCTTCGGCACATTATGACGCTTACATGCATACCAAACGTCTGACACAAAGGCAATCTGTGCCGCATGTCGAGGTCCTTATACGATCCGTTTCCCCGCATACACTTAATATCTCGGCCATAAAAATGTATAAATCCGAAACGGCCGATTCAAAACACGGCTTCATATTTGTCTTGGCATTCTGTTTTTCGTATATTTGCATTAATGGGCGCAACTCTCGGCAATAACCGAAAGTCTGCCGCCCGAACCGATTACGAAACACATAACACCTTACACCATGGCTCTCTTCTCACTCTTCACGGGCGGCGGCAGCGGAAGCGGCCACGCCTACCCCACCGACACCATCACCGCAGCCGACGGTACCGTCGTCACCTTCACCTTCTTCAAGCACGCATCGCTGGCCATCGAGGTGGCGGGCAAGCACATATACGTCGACCCCGTGGCCGAATACGCACCATACGCGCGTCTGCCCAAGGCGGATGTTGTGCTGGTGACGCACTCGCATTACGACCACTTCGACCGCGCCGCCATCGACGACGTAACCACGCGCCACAGCATCATCGTCTGCGACAAGACCTCGGCCGAGGCATTCGAGGGCGACTGCGTAACGATGGTCCCGGGTGCCGTGGCCGACCCCATACCTCAGGTGCATATCGAGGCCGTTGCCGCATACAACACTACGGATGGACATACCGGTTTCCACCCCAAGGAGCGTGAGGATTGCGGATACATACTCACCATCGCCGGCCTGCGCATCTATATCGCTGGCGATACGGAAGATACGTCCGAGGTATTGGCACTGCACGATATCGACGCGGCGTTCCTACCCGTGAACCAGCCATACACGATGACCGTCGATCAGGCCGTGCGCGCCGTGAAGTCCATACGTCCCCGCATATTCTACCCCTACCACTACGGCGAGGTCGAGGAGAAGACCGACATCGACCGTCTGAAACGCGAGCTGGAGGGGGTTACGGATGTGCGCGTATTCCCCATGGAGTAGCACGCAGCCGAATGAAAAGAGCGAGCCGACGGGGAAGTATCCGTCGGCTCGGTTCATATTACACTGTCGGCTTTATCACGCCTGCGGCTTGTCGTCACGCTGGTCATAAAGTTTGTATTCGACAATGAAGGCTATGAGCAGGCCGAGACCACCCATAAAGAGGACACAGCCGGCGACAATATCAGTATTACTATAAACAATATCAGTATTACTATAATAATTTTCATTCAAACATACATTTGCGGCCAAAATACGCCCCCCTACTGCTCCCAGTCCCAGACCTACCAACACGGCGCCTATGCGCAGGGGCCAAGCGGCGGCATGACGCGGGCGCGGCGACTCGGAGGGCACACCGCCGCCGACGCGAAGGCCAGAAATCTTCGCATAATCCAGAAGCGAGGCGGGGTCCATCCGTTCGATTATCATGCGGCGCTCCTTGCGGCATATAATCAGCTCAAAGAACTTGTAAAGGAAGAATGCCACGATCAGAAAGACCAGAGGCGTGATGATAAGATCATACATAATATAAGGCTTTAAAGGTTAAAAATTCAATTCGTGCGGCGGGCGTTCCTTCCCGCTTTCGTAATATTGGACGCAGCCCGACTGAAAAGGTTACACATCCGGAGAAAAAATTACGCCACGCTGTAACCTTTCGGCTGCGGCAGCGTCTAAATGTATGCCATGCGACAACAACAGGAACACGACCTCATAGAACGTATCGCCGGCGGCGACACCGAAGCCTTCGCCGTACTGGTCGACCGCTACGCCCACACGGTACACGCGCTCGTGGCGCGCATTGTGGTCACGGCCGAAGATGCCGAGGAGGTGACGCAGGACGTATTCCTCAAGGTGTTCGACCACCTGCCGCGATTCGATGGCCGCAGTTCGCCGGCCACATGGATCTACCGCATAGCCTTCAACACGGCCGTATCGCACGCGCGGCGACGCCGCAGGCCGACGTGCCCCATCGACGAGCGGCGCATCGCCGCCATAACGGACGACGAGGCCGAGCGTCTTGAGGAGATGGTCGAACGGCAGCAGGCGTTGGATAAACTCGCCGCCGCGATCGAAGCGCTCGAGGCCGACGAACGCGCCCTCGTGACGCTGCGGTACTACGACGACCGCTCAGTTGCCGAGTGCGCCGCCATAACGGGACTGACGGAGGCCAACGTAAAGGTGCGGCTGCACCGCATACGCAAGAAACTATATGCAATGATAACCTCTGCAACTAATGAATACAAATGATACCATACGCCGCGCCATGATGCGCACGCCGCAACCCGAGCTGCCCGCCTCGTTCACGCCGCAGCTCATGGTGCGCGTACGCCGTCGCAGCCGCCTGCGCACGCTGCTGCACAATGCGGCCTTGACAGCCGTTGCCATCCTCGTCGTGGCCGCGGCCATAGCCGCCATGGTTCTCTTCCTTCCCCAAAGCAGCCTTCGGCAACCCTCACCGACGGCCGTATATGGTCTGAAACCGGAACCGCTGTCGCAAACATTCAAAAACCTTCTGCCGTCGATGCCCGAGCTGCCGAAGCTGCCACGTGTGGAGATGACCGACGTACCTCACGAACAGGTCTCGTTCTGGGCACTCTTATCGGCAGTGATGTTACTGTTGCTTATAACCGATGCCATTCTGCGGCGGCATCTGCGCCAGCGCCACAGGGAGCGCCACAGATAAATGAAGGCGGCGGCTCCGAGGGGCACTTCCCGAAACCGCCGCAATATTCGCAGGATATTCCGCGACCGAAGATACGGCCGCAGAACCCTATATGTTCATATCAATATATAAATCGTCGTCGGGACATGCCGTCATGCCGCCCGACACAATCCGCACACCCTACTCCAGAAGATGGCACTCCTCGAGGCGGCCGATCCAAGCCCTCGCATCGCGCTCGGCCACATCCGCCGCAACGTCGTAGTTGGAGGTCAATATGCGCACGGCATCCTCCAATTCGAAATCCTTATCCAGCAGTTCGTTCCACAGAAGCAGCGCGCTGTCGTTGAACGTTATGATGCGGGTCATGTCGGCACCCACCTTGCCCTGCATTATCACCACATTCTCGCCGGCGATATCGCGTACCTTATATCCTTGTTTGATCTTCATGATTCATCCTTTTAAGCTGAGCAAATATACGGAAAAAACGACATATCACGCACTTTTTTCGTAATTTTGTCTCTCGGTATGACTAACGACGATATGCGCCGACGGCTACTGGCCGTCATGGATAAATATTGGGGTTACAAGGACTTCCGCCCCGGGCAGGAGCAGATCATGCTCTCCGTGCTGGAGGGGCGCGACACCCTCGCTCTGATGCCTACGGGCGGCGGAAAGTCGCTTACGTATCAGGTCCCCGTAATGGCCCGCACGGGTCTCTGCATCGTCATAACTCCGCTTATCGCCCTCATGAAGGATCAGGTCGACCGCCTGCGCCGTATGGGTATCGCCGCCACGGCTATCCACTCGGGTCTCTCATACTCGCAGATCGACATTGCGCTCGACAACTGCGTCTACGGCGACATGAAGTTCCTTTACGTGGCTCCCGAACGTCTGGCCACCGAAGCATTCCGTCTGCGCGTACAGCGCATGAAGGTGACGCTCTTGGCCGTCGACGAGGCACACTGCATATCACAATGGGGTTACGACTTCCGTCCCTCATATCTCCGTATAGCCGAGCTGCGCAAGCTGCTGCCCGACGTGCCCGTACTCGCACTCACGGCCTCGGCAACGAAACTCGTCGCCGAGGACATAATGCAGCACCTCGATTTCGAGAAGCCCAACATCATACGCAGCAGTTTCGCCCGTCCCAATCTATCCTATGCCGTACGGCATACCGACGACAAGCAGGAGCAGCTGATGCGCATCGTAAATGCCGTCGAGGGGTCGGGCATAGTCTATATGCGTACGCGCGAAGGGTGTGAGCAGATGGCCGAAAAACTGCAGCAGGCAGGCCATTCGGTCGCATTCTACCATGCGGGCCTCCCGCATGCCGAGCGCGACATGAGACAGGAGGAGTGGACAAAAGGAAAAGTACGCATAATGGTTGCCACGAACGCATTCGGTATGGGTATCGACAAGGCCGACGTGCGGTTTGTCGTCCACTACTCGATGTGCGACTCGCTCGAGAGCTACTATCAGGAGGCCGGACGTGCTGGCCGCGACGGCCGCCGAAGCTATGCCGTGCTGCTCGTCTCGTCGGACGACCGCCCCACGATATTGCGCCGCTTCGAAGCGGAATTCCCGCCGCTGGAGCAGATAAAGTCGATATACGAGAAGTTGTGCGACTATGTACAGGTAGCCGTCGGGGACGGACTCTACGCCTCGTTCCCATTCAACATGCACGACTTCTGCGCCCGCAACCACATATTCGCCGGCAAGGTCTTGGCAGCGATCAAGCTCCTCCAGCAAAACGGATACCTCACACTCACGGAGGAGATGGAGAACCCGGCCCGCATACTCTTCTGCGTCAGCCGCGACGACCTCTACCGCATACGTGTCGAGCGCAACGACCTCGACCACATCATACGTACCATACTGAGGCTCTACAACGGCATCTTCATCGACTTCCGCCCCATCGACGAGCAGCAGATCGCCTCCGTGAGCGGCTATACCGTAACACACGTGAAGGAGCTGCTCAAACGCATGTGGCAGATGAGAATCATACGTTACATACCCTCCAACCGCTCGGCCATACTCTTCTTCGACGAGGAGCGTCTGCCCACGAAGGACGTATACATATCGCCCGACACCTATCTGCGGCGCAAGCAGCTCATGACCGAACGCTTCGAGAACATGCTTCGCTACGCCGAAAATAGCGATACCTGCCGCAGCGTGATACTCCAGAGCTACTTCGGCGACGATCAGGCACACGACTGCGGCGTATGTGATATATGCCTCGACAGGCGCCGTCGTGCCCGCGCGGCCGCGGGGTCCGCCTCACAAGATACGGATGTGGATACTGCCCTGCGCCGCACCATTATCGAAGCGCTGAAGCAGACGTCGGCAACAGGCAAGGAGCTATGCCGCAACATAAATACCGACCCCGCACGTGTGGCCGCCGTCATAGAGACGCTGCTGGCCGAAGGCAAAATTTCCACCACGGCAAGCGGGAAACTCGTATTAATTGAGTAAATTTGCAGTCGCGATTCAATCCGTCAAGAATGATTTTTCGATCTACCATATCAAACGAAGAGGCGGCACAACTGCCCGCAGCGCATTTCGACGGCGAGATTGTCATCGTCGACAACGACGAGCAGATCGAAAGCGTCTGCAAGGATCTCGCCGCACAACGCATCATAGGCTTCGATACCGAAACCCGCCCCTCGTTCAAGGCCGGACAGATGAACAAGGTGGCCCTGCTGCAACTATCCACACACCAGCGCTGCTACCTCATACGTCTATGCCGCATAAAGCTCCACAACGCCCTGCTCTCGATACTCAGCAATCCCGACATCATCAAGATCGGCGCCGACGTCGAGGGCGACATACGCGCCCTGCACGTGCTGCGGCACTTCCGCGAGCGTGGATTTACGGACCTGCAGCGTATCATATCCGACTGGGGCGTCGAGGAGAAGAGCCTGCGCAAAATGGCCGCCATAGTGCTCGGACAGCGCGTCTCTAAGGCTCAGCGGCTGAGCAACTGGGAGGCTGCAGCCCTAACGCCGCAACAACAGATGTACGCCGCAACCGACGCGTGGGTCTGCATAGCCATATACGAGAAACTGCTCGCTACGCCCAACGGCCACACCTCATCGGCCGAAGCCATATAAACCCAAATACCCGCCGCAATGACTACACAGATATTTCTTCGCCGCGGAAAAGAGGAGTCGCTGCTGCGACGCCATCCGTGGATATTCTCCGGCGCCATCGCCTCCGTACGCTCCGACAAGCCCCAGATCGAAGAGGGCGAAGTGGTCGACGTATATACACAGGCGGGAGAGTTCATCGCGCGCGGACACTACCAGATAGGCTCCATCGCCGTGCGTGTCCTCACGTTCGAGCGCGAGCCCATAGATCAGGCATGGTGGAACCGCCGCATAGCCGTCGCTTGCGACGTCCGGCGTTCGCTCGGACTCTCGACGGCACCCGATACCGACTGCTACCGTCTGGTACACGGCGAGGGAGACTCGCTGCCCGGACTCGTAGTCGACATATACGGGTCGGTGGCCGTCATACAGTGCCACTCGGTGGGCATGTACCGCTCGCGCATGGCCATAGCCGAGGCCTTGCGTACGGCCTTTGCAGATCGCCTTACGGCCATCTATGACAAGAGTTCGCAGACCGTCCCATTCAAGGCCGGCCTGAATGCCGTCGACGGATATCTGTTCGGACACTCCGACTCCAAGTCCCACGTCGTAACCGAAAACGGACTCAAGTTCAAGGTCAACTGGGAGGAGGGACAGAAGACGGGATTCTTCCTCGACCAGCGTGAGAACCGCGCCCTGCTGCGCCGCTACGCCGCGGGCCGCAACGTACTCAACACTTTCTGCTATACGGGAGGGTTCTCGGTCGGGGCCATGGCTGGAGGAGCCGTAGAGGTATGCTCCGTCGATTCGTCGGAGAGGGCCGTACAACTCGCCGACGAGAACATGAAACTCAACTTCGGCGATGCCGTCCGACATCAGGCCATCGCCGCCGATGCCGTCGAGTATCTCAAACAGATAGGCGACCGCTACGATCTGATCATACTCGACCCGCCGGCATTCGCCAAACACCACAAGGTGCTCGGCAATGCCCTGCAAGGGTATAAACGCATCAACGCACGTGCCCTGTCGCAGATACGCAGCGGCGGTATACTCTTTACCTTCTCCTGCTCGCAGGCTGTCTCCAAGGAGTTGTTCCGCACGACCGTATTCTCAGCCGCTGCCATCGCCCGCCGCAACGTACGCATACTCCACCAGCTGACGCAACCGGCCGACCACCCGATAAACATCTACCACCCCGAAGGCGAATATCTCAAGGGACTGGTTCTCTATGTGGAGTAGGTCATCCACGCAGCGTCATACTCTCCGAGCCTCTGCGAGATATACATGTCACAGCGATTACGCAGCCGTCGCGCCAAGATTTTACATGCAAGGCAGATCGGCAAAGTAAGAGGCATATAGAGTATATATCCAAACGTCCGATAAACAAAAACGAGGATCGCTCCAAAAGGAGGATCCCCGTAAATCTTTCCATCTCACTCAGAACTTGAAGAATGCCCCGATGTTTATCACGACGGGATTCTTGCGCGCATCGTCGAACATGGGCTGCCACTTGAGCCCTGCCGACAGATCCCAATTAGGAGCGATCTGAACATCGAAGCCGCCTCCCAGATTCAGACCCGCAGCCCAGCGGCCGATGTCGTTGGCTACAAGACCGGCCTCGGGATAGAGCGACCAGCCGCCTCCCATGTGGAACACATACTGAGCATTGCAGCTCAACTCTATAGAGCAATGATCGTGAAGCAGTCCCATGAGTGACGGTTCGATACGCCAATGATCGGTAAAGCTGTAGCGACCGACTGCTCCGAGGCCGACCACAGTGCTCGTGTTGGTGTAGATGCTCATACGAGGACCCACTGCCCACTTGCCGGCATCCTGCGCCGACGCCGCAACAGTACACAGAACCGCCACGGCCAAGATCAACAATTTTTTCATATTTTTTAGTTTTGGAATTGGGTTACAACATCAAATATACGAAAAAAAACATCAAATCAAATTAACCTGCAACATATTTACCTGCGACGGACAATCTACACCCCCGTCGGCAGCAGCGGCCGGCCGCCAATGTCTACCCACGAATATATACATATCTATGGCATGGCGACACTTACACCGCCCCTCCATGCGGAGAAAACCCGACTCCGGAACATTCGGCTATTACAAAAAATAATTCATCCTGCTCACTTTCATCCTCAGCCGCACAGCCGCTCTTCAAGCTATGCGTACAAAAAAATGCGGGCCGTCCTGTTTGGACGGCCCGCATGCTATCGTTCGACACAAGGTCTATTAGTACTCCATCATAGAGAGACGCTTGTAGTTGTTGTAACGCCACTTTGCATTCTCCTCGGCAGCACGGAACAACTCGTCAGCCTCGGCAGGGAATGCCTTCTTAAGAGACGTATAACGAACCTCCTTCATCAGGAACTCTTGGAACTTCGACCAGTCGGGCTCCTTCGAATCGAGCACGAAAGGATTCTTGCCCTGCTGCTCGAGCTCGGGGTTGTAGTGCCACAGATGCCAGTAACCGCATGCGACAGCCTCCTTGCCGACAGTCTGCGTACGCGTCATACCACCCTTGATACCGTGGTTGATACACGGAGCGTAGGCAATGACAAGCGACGGTCCGGGATATGCCTCGGCTTCCTTCAGCACGTTGAGCAACTGGTTCTGCGATCCGCCGATCGAAACCTGAGCCACATACACATAACCATAGGTCATGGCCATGGCACCGAGATCCTTCTTGCGGATACGCTTGCCGCTCGAAGCGAACTTGGCAACGGCACCGATAGGAGTAGCCTTCGACGACTGGCCTCCGGTGTTCGAATATACCTCGGTATCAACTACCAGAATATTCACATCGGCACCCGACGCCAGAACGTGGTCTACACCGCCGTAGCCGATATCGTAACCCCAGCCGTCACCACCGATGATCCACTGCGACTTCTTCACCAGCCAATCCTTCATCTCGAGGATCTTCTTGCAAGTATCGCAGCCGCAAGCCTCCATCATCGGGACAAGACGTGCCGTAACCTCGGCCGACTTCGATGACGAACCGCGGTTCTCGATCCACTCCTTCATAACACCCTTCAGTTCGTCCGAGCACTGCTGACACTCGGCGATAGCCTGCTCCATATACTTCTGGATGCGGTCACGGAGCTTCTCGACACCGATATGCATACCCAGACCGAACTCGGCATTGTCCTCGAACAGAGAGTTCGCCCATGCCGGGCCCTGACCCTTGGCGTTGGTGCAATAGGGAGTCGAGGGTGCAGATCCCGAATATATCGAAGTACAGCCCGTAGCGTTGGCAACCATCATCTTGTCACCGAAGAGCTGTGTAATGGCCTTGATATAGGGAGTCTCGCCGCAACCTGCGCAGGCGCCCGAGAACTCGAACAGAGGCTGCGAGAACTGCGAGTTCTTAACAGTCTTGGTAGTATCGACAACACCCTGCTTGTAACCTATCGTCGAGGTGATCTTCTGCCAATTCTCGGCCTGCTGCATCTGGCTCTCAAGAGGCTTCATAACCAGAGCCTTGTTCTTGGCGGGGCAGACATCGACACAGTTGCCGCAACCCGTACAATCCAGCGGCGACACCTGTACGCGGAACTTGTAGGCCTTGGTCTCGCCCAGACCCTGCTTCCACGGCAGGCCCGTAGCTGCGGCCTCCTCCTCCGTTGCGAGGAACGGACGGATGGCGGCGTGCGGGCAGACATACGAACACTGGTTGCACTGGATACAGTTGTCAACGATCCACTCGGGAACGTTCACGGCGATACCGCGCTTCTCGTATGCGGCCGTACCATTGTCCCACGTGCCGTCCTCACGGCCGTTGAAGGCCGAAACCGGCAGATCGTCACCCTTCAGGGCGTTGATCGGATCAACAACCTTGCGGACGAACTCCGGACGCGACATGTCGACACCGTGCGACGCATCCTTAACCTCGATATTGGCCCACTCGGCAGGAACCTCCACCTTCTCTACGGCATTGCCGCCGGCATCAACCGCAGCATAGTTCATGTTGACGATATCCTCGCCCTTCTTGCCATAAGACTTCAGGATGGCGTGCTTCATCTCCTCGACAGCCTTCTCGAACGGAATCACATTGGCGATCTTGAAGAATGCCGACTGCATGATGGTGTTGGTACGAGATCCCAGACCCAGCTCGGCTGCGATCTTCGTAGCGTTGATGATATAGAAGTTGATATTGTTCTTGGCCATGTAGACCTTCATGTGGTCGGGCAGCGTAGCGCACGTGGTAGCCGCATCGTGTACCGAGTTCAGAAGGAACGAACCGCCCTTCTTCAGACCCTTCAGCACATCATACTTGTCGACATACGACGGAACGTGGCAGGCCACGAAATCGGGCGTCGTAACCAGATAGGGCGAGCGGATCGGGTTGTCGCCGAAACGCAGGTGCGACGAGGTGTAGCCACCCGACTTCTTCGAGTCGTACGAGAAGTATGCCTGACAATACTTGTCGGTCGAACCGCCGATGATCTTGATCGAGTTCTTGTTTGCGCCGACCGTACCGTCCGAACCCAGACCGAAGAAGAGAGCCTCGAACGTACCGGGCTTCGCCAGCGAGATCTCCTCGCCGATAGGCAGCGAGAGATTCGTCACATCATCGTTGATACCGACAGTGAAGTGATCCTTCGGCTCGGCCGAGAAGAGGTTCTCGACAACGGCCAGAATCTGTGCCGGCGTAGTATCCTTAGACGAAAGACCGTAGCGGCCGCCGATGATAAGGGGCTGCTGAGCCTTGCCGTAGAACATATCCTTGACATCGAGGTAAAGGGGCTCGCCGTTTGCTCCGGGCTCCTTCGTACGGTCGAGTACGCAGATACGCTTTACGCTTGCGGGAACCGCATCGAAGAAATACTTCTCCGAGAAGGGACGGTAGAGGTGTACGGTGATAAGACCCACCTTGCGGCCCTGAGTAGCAAGATAGTCGATGCACTCCTTGATGGTCTCGTTGACCGAACCCATTGCCACGATCACGTTCTCGGCATCGGGAGCGCCGTAGTAGGTGAAGGGCTTGTAAGTACGGCCCGTGATCTTCGAGATCGCAGCCATAGTCTCGGCAACCATGTCGGGAACGGCGTTGTAGAACTTGTTCGAAGCCTCACGCGTCTGGAAATATATATCGGGGTTCTGGGCCGTACCGCGCGTAACGGGGTGCTCGGGATTCAACGCACGCGCACGGAACGCCTTCAGTGCATCCATGTCGAAGAGCGACGTGAGAGCCGCATCGTCGATCACCTCGATCTTCTGGATCTCATGCGAGGTGCGGAATCCGTCGAAGAAGTGCAGGAACGGAACACGGGCCTTCAGTGCCACGATGTGGGCAACGCCCGCCAGATCCATCACCTCCTGAACAGACGAGGTTGCCAGCATGGCAAAACCCGTCTGGCGCGTAGCCATAACATCCTGATGGTCGCCGAAGATCGAGAGCGACTGTGCGGCCAGTGCACGTGCCGATACGTGGAACACGCCCGGAAGCAGCTCACCCGAGATCTTGTACATGTTGGGGATCATCAGCAGCAAGCCCTGCGATGCGGTGAACGTCGAGGTGAGGGCACCGCTCTGCAACGAGCCGTGTACGGCACCTGCGGCGCCGGCCTCCGACTGCATCTCGACGACCTTCACCGTCTCGCCGAACATGTTTTTCTGACCCTGCGCGGCCCACTCGTCGACAAGTTCGGCCATCGTAGAGGAGGGTGTGATGGGATATATGGCAGCTACCTCAGAAAACTTATAGGCTATGTGAGCCGCTGCATAATTTCCGTCACAAGTGATAAATTTCTTCTCTGACATACTAAATTGCAATTTTGTGTATTTTATGAATTTTCGTGTGAAATCCAATCTGTCTGCGGAAAACGAAATTCCGAATTGCCGCAAAGTTACAAAATTCTAATCTTTTTTCATACACTTTTACGCACTAAAAACAGCACGCCTATAAGAGTATCATAATGCACAGTACGACAGCCCCTCACGGCCGTATGCCGACAACGGCGGCATCTGCGCCGACCGTCCCGCGCACGACATCTCTACCGTCTGTGACGCCACTCATCGGCCGTCAGCCGCAGGAAATGCTCCGTACGCAGGTCGCCCAGCGGCGAGAGCTTTCCGGTCTCGGTATGGTGGAACGTGAAGCCGCACTTCTCCATCACACGCCGTGACGGATCATTGCCGTCATAGTGTCCGCACCATACGGCATCGAGGCCCAGATCATCGAAACAACGCTCCAACAGCCGATCGACAGCCTCCGGAATCAAGCCCTGCCCCCAATATGGCGTGCCGATCCAGTACCCGATCTCGGCCTCGCCGTCGGAAATAGAGGCGCTGTGCGTACCGTCCGAGAACATCAATCCTATGCTGCCGACAGGCTCACCCGTATCACGCAACACCACTGCGTATGTCTCGGGTGCTGCAAATACCGTACGTATCGTCTCCAGACTTATCGCCTCCGACGTATGTGGCGCCCATCCGGCTACGGGCCCTATGCGCGGATCGCTCGCATATTTGAACAATGCGGCGGCATCCTCCTCATGCCACGGACGGAGAACAAGACGCGCAGTCTCCATGTGCGGCTCCCGGCGGCGCATCATACGCAATACGGGATATGGGTTTCCAAAATCATCTGTCTCATCGCGACGGAACGTGCGAAACCCCATACGCCGATAGAAATTCACCGCACGAGGGTTCTGCTCATTTACATCCACATAGACGGCATCACAAGCCGCATCGGCCAACTCGACCAACCGCCTGCCGATACCGTGTCCCATGTAATCGGGCGAAAGAAATAGCATCTCGATCTTTCGGCCGTCGACACCCATGAAACCTGCCGCACGACCGCCGTCATCTACAACAAACAATCGTTCAACCTGCTCCAGAGCCTCTCTGACGTGGGGCTTGAGGTACAATATATCCTGTTCCGTAAGGAATTTGTGGCTCGCACGCACCGAGTCACGCCATACACCGAGCAAAGCGAACACAAACCTGTCGGTTCGCTCCGATCTCGCAATCTCCGCAATAAACGGTATCACTGCCATAGGACACAAAATTTATATGTAACAGGCCTTCCGGCACAAATCATTCCATCACACCCACCACGCGGCGACAAGATATCAAACGTAAATAAGACATAAGATCTCCCACGCCGAACTACACCTCCCCACACGGTCGCCTCACCGCAACAATCACACAACAGCCACCACAGCAATGCTGAGGCCACATGCAAATTTACTAATTAAATCGTATGGGTAATTCCGCAAAAACAAAAAAAGCCGCCACAGCAGAACATCGCATGGCCGCAGCAAACCAATCGAACAAATACAATATAAATATATGTATACAAAGGTCACATCAGCTGCCGCCGAGTACTCGCGCCCCAGATCACAGATCACCATTCAAGTCTTCCTTACCTTCACCACGGCTACAATTCCCTCATCCAGTTCCGCTACATAAGATGCTTGCACCGTTGCTATACGGGCACAAAAAAAGGTCAGACAGTGTTGTCTGACCTTGAAGAGGCGGCTACCTACTCTCCCACCTAAATAGGCAGTACCATCGGCGTTAGTGAGCTTAACTTCTCTGTTCGGAATGGGAAGAGGTGGAACCTCACTGCTATAACCACCTAAAAGAACTTTTGCTCCAATATATCGGAACTATGCGAATATATCTTTTCGATATATAATCCGTCGCATCCGGTAAATTTGACACGTACAGGAGATGAGATAAAGATTCGAAAAAGAAAGCCTATCGGGTAATTAGTACTGCTCGGCTTTGACATTGCTGTCTTTACACCTGCAGCCTATCAACGTAGTAGTCTCCTACGCCCCTCAAGGGAAGACTTATCTTGGGGATGGCTTCGCGCTTAGATGCTTTCAGCGCTTATCCAGACCGAACGCGGCTACTCGGCAGTACACTTGGCAGCATAACCGATACACCGGAGGTTCGTCCAACTCGGTCCTCTCGTACTAAAGTCAGGACCCCTCAATCTTCCTACGCCCGCAACAGATAGAGACCGAACTGTCTCACGACGTTCTGAACCCA
>ENA-OVGB01000411-OVGB01000411.1-human-gut-metagenome-genome-assembly--contig:-NODE-411-length-51372-cov-5.657969_pt1 | contig 51372 bp, 41 predicted proteins | sample MGYA00237767_ERZ505413 | MGnify/ENA primary metagenome ERZ505413 (study PRJEB26158, sample SAMN06016410) | human gut metagenome | biome: human gut; feature: ankylosing spondylitis patient; material...
GCACTTCTTTGACATCGATGGTCTTCTGCTTCTTCTTGGCTTCTTTTTCTTTTCTGGCAAGTTCGTAGCGATATTTACCATAGTCAATGATTTTGCATACCGGCGGCTTTGCCTGTGGGGCAATCTTTACTAAATCAAGCTCTGCCTCCTGAGCCTTGGCCATAGCTTCTCTTGCGGACATGATTCCAAGCTGTTCTCCGTCCGGACCAATTAAGCGTACCTCTTTGTCTCTGATTTGTTCGTTGATCATTAAACTGCTAATTGTCGTGCACCTCCATACCTGATAGATGATCTGTTCTGTTCCAGTTTCTAACCCCTGGACTCTCATTCCCCTTCGCAGGAAATTCCTGCCTCATACATGACTTCCTGTTCTTATGCTTCCTCAAACATAAAAAAAGTGCGGACAGAATCCACACTTCTCCTATTACACCCGCGAACTAAGTCACGCGCTGCTGTGCAATATGAACCCGAGCCGCATCTAAATGTGCGCTGAGGTGAGAGTGAACTCTGCTTTCTTTTCATCACGTACTGTTGAATAATACCATGTCTTTTCTTGAAAGTCAAGATATTTTTCTTATTTTTTCACATATTTTTTATTCCAAATAATGTAAGGAGCAACAGGTATATTTTGAATAATTCCGGAAAAACTAAAAATGTTCCATAACACAATCATTACTATCAGGAGGCAAACTATGACTATTTTAAAATGTTCCGCAACAACCTGTGCCTACAACGAGGATATGCTCTGTTCCAGAGGAGAAATTGATATGATGGGGGAAAGTGCCCACAGTGCTGAAGAAACCTGCTGCGGCAGTTTTCGGGAAAAAAGCCAGGGTACTATGAACAGTGCCAAAAATGGCTGTGGCTGCGAGACCATCAAGATTGACTGTAAAGCCTGCGGCTGCACCTACAATGACAAGTGTAAATGTACTGCCGCTTCCATTAGTGTAGATGGAAATGATGCCAGAAAATGTGATGAAACAAAGTGCAGCACCTTCCAGTGTGAATGCTGAATCCAGTGATTCAGATTTCCTGCTGCCGATAAAAAGGCCTCCGCACATACATGCGGAGGTCTTTTGTCTGCAATAAATTATCTGTTTCTTAAGAAATCCGGAATCTGGATGTCTTTCTTCTGAACAGTGCTGGATGGTGTCTTCGCTGTGAATGGTGTCGCATTCATAGTAGGCATGCTGAAGCTAGGCATGTTCAGGTTCACGCCGGCAGATGCTGTGGAAGCCGGTCTCTTGTTGGAAAATACGGAATTGCTTGCCTTGCTTCCAAATGGGTTGTTGGCCTGTGCATTGTCTGTAAGACCTGTAGCAATAACTGTGATTCTTGCATAATCAGCAACAGAGTCATCATACATAGCACCGAAGATGATGTTTGCATCCTCTCCAGCCAGATTCTGTACGTAACTTGCAGCATCGTTTGCATCCATAAGGGAGATATCTCCGGAAATGTTGATGATAACGTGGCTTGCACCCTCGATGGTGGTCTCAAGCAGCGGACTGGAAACAGCCTGCTGTACAGCCTCGAGCGCTTTGTCGTCGCCCTTTGCCTCGCCGATACCGATATGAGCGATTCCTTTGTCTTTCATGACAGTCTGAACATCTGCGAAGTCCAGGTTGATCAGTGCCGGCATGTTGATCAGGTCTGTGATGCCCTGTACTGCCTGCTGTAAAACTTCATCTGCTTTCTTCAGTGCTTCCGGCATCGTAGTCCGACGGTCAACGATCTCAAGCAGTTTATCATTCGGGATAACGATCAGAGTGTCTACGTTGTCTTTTAATTTATCAATTCCCATCAGAGCGTTGCTCATACGGGTTTTTGCCTCAAAACGGAACGGTTTTGTCACAACACCGACAGTCAGGATGCCCATCTCTTTTGCAATACCTGCAACAACCGGTGCAGCACCTGTTCCGGTTCCGCCACCCATACCACAGGTAACGAACACCATGTCCGCTCCCTCGATGATCTTCTTAACTTCCTCAATGCTCTCCTCAGCTGCCTTCTGTCCAACTTCCGGCTGTGCACCGGCGCCAAGACCTTTCGTAATTTTTTCACCAATCTGAAGTACAGTCGGAGCTTTACACAGTGTCAGAGCCTGTTTATCGGTATTGACACCTACAAACTCAACTCCACCAATGGCCTCTTCCACCATTCTGTTTACTGCATTATTACCTGCGCCGCCTACTCCAATTACAATAATTTTCGCAGAAGACTCAGCCTCATTCGTCATTATCTCTAACAATGTACTTCCTCCTTTATTTCTACCTGATATCCGATTCAGTGTAATAATCTATTCCAAGCTACATATACACATAGTTATATCATATATTTTTTTCGTTAATTAATCAACCACTAATTTTGTTTTTTTATACTTTTTTCACTAAATTTCGGCACTGTTTCTATTAACCGAAACATTTGCAAAACAATCTCTGGCAAAATGACCAAATACTGGTATTATATTAAGAAAGGTTTTTTTATCTCTACTCGTAATCGGCCTCATCGCTGTAATCACTGTACTGATTTTCGTCATAATTATCCGACTCATTACTGTAATCACCGCTGTAATCTGCCCCTGCATCGGCTTCTTCGTCGGTGCCGTCTGCGCTGTTATCAGAAGTATCCTCTCCATTTCCGGTGCCTTCCGAATCCGTATTCTGAGTGTCTATGCTGACAGAATCTGTTCCGTCTCCGGTGCTTTCTTCCGAAGCAAGATAATCCTCCAGCGTACCTACATAATTACCGTCACGGTCATACTCACTGACTCCGTCATAACCGCCGTCTTCCCGGTATCCGCCTTTCCAGTTTCCGTTGGCCGCCATACTTTCTTCTGTCGGTGCCTCTCCCACATAATTCATGTTGGCGTCATACTCACCGCTTCCTGTATAGTCACCTTCTTCATCATATCCGCCTACCCAGTTCGCCTGCGCATACTCCAGGTCTGTCTGCGGTTTCGGCCCTACATAATTGCCATTTTCGTCGTATTCGCCCTCGCCTGTGTAATTTCCTTCCTCATCATAACCGCCTGTCCAGGTTTCTTCGGAATTCTGATTCTCATCCTGTTCCTGCTCCAGTGTTATGGTCTTGGAATTATCATTTACATTTTCAGCGTGGAGAATTCCTTTTTTTCCGGAAATCAGCGAAAGAATGGCAAGTACCCTGGTCATTTTGTCTTCCAGATACTCGTCCTTTCCAAGCTTGACCGTAATATCTCCGTAAACCAGGCTGATCTGCCCGTCATCTCCGAATTCAATATGATCCGGAACCTTGTCATTTTTTGAAAAGATAGTAGACAAAGCCACGGCTGTATTCATCACAGTCTCATCCTTAATAGGAAGCTTCTCATTGAGAATTACTTTTTTTACTTTAATTCCGTCAAAAAAAGGAATCTTCTCATTGCGTTCTGTGGAACCTTCCACAAAAACTCCATTTCTGTCAAAGTAAATGTAACTGTCCAGATAAGGAATACAGCCGACAATATCCTTCTCCTTCACACTGACACAAATGGTGTGACGGTTAAGTCTGGTCACTGTATAACCATCCACAAAAGGAACATCTTTTGTATTCTGTTTGGTGTAAAGAAGGGGTGCCAGAACAGAATTGGATGCCAGCGGCCCCCGAAGGACCATCTTCTTGATCTGTTTCTCAGAATAATGGCTACTTCCCATCACCTGTACTTCATCAACCTGATAATAAGTAAAAAAGAAAATAACGCCTGCCAGCAGCAGAACCAGAATCATTCCGGCTGCTGCCAGCGAATTTTTTTTGGATTTTTTCATAAAGTTCCTCTGTCCTTTATCAGCAGACCGCCAAGCGCAGTCAAATCTTCACAGATATGTTCATAACCTCTTTCAATAAAGGAGCAGCCTCTGATCCTGGTAACACCTTCTGCCGCAAGTGCCGTGATTACAAGTGCTGCACCTCCGCGGAGTTCCTCTGCTTCCACAGTGCATCCCTTAAGCGGATAACCACCGTGTATCACAGCAATTCCATCCCGGATCTCAATCTTCGCTCCCATATAACAGAGCCATGACGCCAGTTTATATCTGTCCTCAAAAATCTTCTCGCGGATCCTGCTCACTCCCGGGATCGTGGCCAGCACAGCCATCGCCGGGGACTGCAGATCTGTAGGAAATCCTGGGTAAACATCTGTCTCCAGAAGTTCAAGGGGAAAACCTGCATTTTTTCCGTTGACTATTAGTTTACCACCTACCTGGTGGCATTGTCCACCCATTTTCCGATATACTTCCAGGATTGCATCCATTTCATCAAGCGGCGGATTTTCCAGAATAATCTCTCCTCTGGTCGCTGCCGCTGCCATAAGATAAGTTCCGGCAACGATGCGGTCCGGGGGAATCGTCATATTTCCGGGGTGCAGTTTCTTTACGCCTTCAATACAGATCCTTCCATTTTTCAGGATTTCAATCCTTGCGCCCATCCCGGTCAGATACTGGCACAGCCAGTTAATTTCCGGTTCGCGGGCACATCCCGAAAGAACGGTTTTTCCTTCTGCCAAGACAGCTGCCAGAATTCCCTGTTCCGTAGCTCCCACACTGCTTTTGGGAAAAATTATTTCCGCTCCTTTCAGTTTTCCACAGGCTGCCTGAATTTCACTTCCGTTTTCCACGATTCTGGCACCAAGTTTCTGTAAAACCTGTATATGAAGATCCACCGGGCGTTTGCCAATGACACATCCGCCCGGATAACCGGTCTGTGCTTTCCCGTTCCGTCCAAGCATTGCCCCCATCAGAATCACGGAAGAACGCATTTTTCCGGAAAAATGTTCCGGTATCACGGTACCGTCCGCATGGCTGCAGTCCAGATAAAGGTCATGACCCTCCCACCAGGTTCTCGCCCCCAGCTCCCGGAGGATTTTTTCCATCAGAAATACATCTGTGATCTTCGGACATTCCCGCAACACACTGGTCCCGGAGCTTAAAAGGGCCGCTGCCATAACCGGAAGTGCTGTATTTTTTGACCCCTGGATTCGCACAGTCCCATGCAGCGGCCTGCCTCCGGTTACGACGATCTCATCGATCTCATTCAAGTCTTCCACTCCTAAAAGGGCCTCTTACTTTTTATTCTATGTGATTCTTCCCTGTCTGTGACTGCTGACACTTAACGCCAGCCCCATTTCCCCCAGAAGAAAAACAACGGAAGTTCCGCCATAACTTACAAAAGGCAGCGTAATCCCGGTATTGGGGATCGTGTTCGTCACAACCGCAACATTCAAAACTACCTGGATCGCCATATGTGCCATGATCCCGGCACAAAGAAGTGTCCCCTGAAGATCCCGGCAGTTCAGTGCCAGAACACAAAGCCTCCAGATCAGAAGCCCAAACAGAAACAATACCAGAAACGCTCCCAGGATCCCGGTCTCCTCACACACAATGGAAAAAATCATATCATTCTGGGCTTCCGGCACAAATCCCAGCTTCTGAAGGCTGTTTCCGAAACCTTTGCCAAAAATCCCTCCGCTTCCTATGGCATACAGACCCTGTATGGTCTGAAAGCCTTTTTCATATTTTTCCGGATCCCGCCAGATTGCCAGACGCTCCAGACGGTAACTCTCCGCAGCAAGAAAAACTGCAATAAATCCGATTCCCGCACTCCCCAGAGCCAGAAACTGCAGGTATCTGGGATTGGCCACAAAGATCAGCAGCACACCAATCCCGAGAATGATCACCGCTGTACTTAAGTTGTTGGAACCTACCAGACCAACTACCGGAAGCAACGTCATCATGGTCCTGCACATAAACCAGAATCCGGTTGTCTTGCTTTTTGTCCGGCTGATCTGCCACACAAGAAAAAGGATTACCGCAACCTTGGAAAATTCCGAGGGCTGAAATGATAGCGGCCCGAGATTCAGCCACCGCTTCGATCCGTTAATTTCCTGTCCGAAAAGCAGCACTGCCGTTGAGAGAAAAAGTGAAAGAATATATGCTCCCGGTGCCAGCTTCACAGGAATGCGATAATCCACCCTTGATGCCAGATACATAACAAGCAGCCCCAGTGCCGTGGCAAAGAGCTGCTTCTTAAAATAATAGGCAGAGTCGTGAAAACGCACTCTGCCATTATATTCGCTTGCCGAAAAAAGCGCCCCCAGGCCAAACATGACAAGGATCAGAACCAGAACCCAGAGAACGGTATCAGTCTTTCCGGTCTGTTTCTGTTCTGCCTTCATGCTGTGGCCTCCACAGTGGTCTTTATTTCAGCTTATGTATGTATTTTTCGGATTATTACAGTGCTTTCACATATTCCTTGAACATGTCGCCGCGTTGCTCATAGTTGTCAAACTGTCCCCAGCTTGCACATGCCGGTGAAAGAAGAACCGCATCTCCAGGATTTGCTTTTTCCGCGCAGACCTGAACAGCTTCTTTCAGATCCTCACAGAGAATGATGTCTGTAAATCCAAGACGTTCTGCTGCTGCTTTGATCTTTTCTTTCGTCTGGCCGATGAGAACAAGATAACGGACTTTTCCGTCGAAGGATTCTATCCACTCATCGTAGCTGGATTCCTTGTCATAGCCGCCGCCGATGAGAAGAGTCGGACGGTTCATAGCCTGAATTCCCTTGATGGCTGCATCCGGGTTGGTTCCCTTGGAATCGTTGTAATAGGCAACGCCGTTCTTCTCTGTCACATACTCGATTCTGTGAGGAACTGCCACAAACTCGCAAACACTCTTGTGGATGCTCTCCACAGAAACTCCCGCATAATATGCCATGGCTGCTGCAGCCATTACATTCTCGTGATTATGACGGCCAAGGATCTTAAGTTCTCCTGTCTTTACGATCGGGATCTCTTCTTTTTCTGTTTTCAGAATGATCTGATCTCCGTCCAGATAGATACCCTGATCCAGTTTACGGAGGCTTGAGAAATATACCACCTTCGGAACGATGTTCTCACCGAATTTACGGAGGACTTCATCCTCATAATTCAGGACACATACATCTTCCGGTCCCTGATTCTTGGTGATCAGTTCTTTTACACGGATGTATTCTTCCATGGTATGATGGCGGTTCAGATGGTCCTCTGTAATGTTGAGGATCGCACTGACCTTCGGGCGGAACTGCTCGATAGTCTCCAGCTGGAAGCTGCTGATCTCCGCAACGGTTACAGAATCCTCACGCATCTCCAGTGATTTTGATGTATATGCAGTTCCAATATTTCCTACAACAAATACAGATTCACGGGCATCTCCCATAATCTTTCCAAGGAGAGCGGTTGTTGTTGTCTTGCCGTTGGTTCCTGTAATTGCAAGAACCTCGCCTTTTCCTGTACGGTAGGCAAGTTCTACCTCACTCCATACCGGAAGGCCTTTTTCGTAGAAGCTCTTTACCAGTGGAAGATCTGTTGGAACTCCCGGGCTTAACACTACGAGATCAAGACTTTCCATCTCTCCTTCCGGAAAAGCACCGGCCCAGATCTCCGGGGTGTATGTTCCGTTTGTTTTATGTAAAACCGCTTCTTTATCAAGGTTTTCATTTCCGTCATAGATTATCGGCTGTGCTCCTACACTTCCAAGCAGGTCAGCGGCACCAATGCCACTTTTTCCAGCTCCGAAAACGAGAACTTTTTTTCCTTTTAAATCCATTTTTCTGTTCCTCCTTATAATGCCAGGAGAGCGATCAGGCACATAATGGCAGTTACAACAGAGAACACTGCAACGACCCGTGTCTCGGACCACCCGCAAAGCTCAAAATGATGGTGGATAGGCGCCATCTTGAAAATTCTTTTTCCGTGTGTTGCCTTGAAATAGGATACCTGGATCATAACGGACAGTACCTCAATAAGATAGATCAGTCCCACCAGGATGATAAACAGCGGCATCTGCATGGCATAAGCCACACCAGCCACAAAACCGCCCAGTGCCAGAGAACCGGTATCTCCCATAAATACCTTGGCCGGATATACATTAAACAGAAGGAAGCCCATAAGGCTGCCCACAACTGCACAGGTGATCGGCTCCACGCCGCTGTTCATTCCAAGGGAAACAACGGTAAAGAATACTGCAACGATCAGGGTAACACTGGATGCCAGTCCGTCAAGTCCGTCGGTAAAGTTTACTCCGTTTACTGTACCAATAACTGCAAAAAACAGTACCGGAACCGCAAACCATCCCAGATTCAGATAATGTCCACTCCAGAACGGGATCTTCATAGTCAGGGATACGTTGGAATAATTTACAAGATAAAAAGCAAATACAGCTGTCACAACAATCTGCAGTGCCATTTTCTGCCATGGCAGAAGTCCGTCTGAACGTTTCAGGACTACTTTCAGATAATCATCCAGAAATCCGATCAGTCCAAATCCCAGGGTCAGGAAAAGTACCGGGATGATCATCGGATAATCTCTGATATAAAACAGTGATGTTACAGTTGTCGCAATGAGAAAGATCACTCCGCCCATGGTGGGGGTACCGTTCTTTTTCAGGTGGGACTGCACGCCCAGCTCTCTCTCTGTCTGTCCCATTTTAAGTCTTCTTAAAAAAGGGATAACAATCGGTCCTAATACAAGGCTGATCGCAAATGAAATCAGCACAGGGATCACAACATGAAACTCCATCCTCACACCTCTAATTCTTTCGTTTTTTTATACTTCTTCAACAGTATAAGGCTTTTCCTTTCATTAATCAACCCCATCTGCCTGGTTTTCCCCGGATGGAGTTTCCGTGACGGTCTTTTCAATTCCAAGATAGGGCAGCACATTTTCAAAGATGCTCCGTACTACCGGCGCGGCAATGATCCCTCCATAATACATACCTTTAGGATTATGGATAATACAAAGAGCCAGGACTTTTGGGTCTTCTGCCGGTGCAAAACCCAGGAATGAAGAAATATATCGGCCGGAACCTCTTGGCAGAGTCTGGGAAGTAGCTGTTTTTCCCCCGATGGAAAAACCTTCAATCCCGGCATTTTTCCCGGAGCCTTCTGAAACTACTGTTTCCAGAATTGTCCGTACCGTCCGTGAAGTCTCGCCGGACACGATCCCGGTTTCCACCGGATACTCCAGCGTCCGCACCTTTGTTCCGTCCGCACTTTCCACACTGATTCCAAAATGGGGCGTGATCCGGTTTCCGCCATTGATGATCGCACTGACTGTTGTTGCCAGCTGGATCGGCGTAATCTGAAACGACTGGCCAAAAGATACAGTGGCAAGCTCCACCTCCCCCATATTTTTCGGGTTATGCATGATCGTTCCCGCTTCTCCCGGAAGATCAATTCCTGTTTTTTTCAAAAGTCCGAACTGTTTGAAATATTTATAATAATTCTCTACTCCCAGCCGCAGCCCCACTTCAATAAACACCGGGTTGCAGGAGTTCTGAGCTCCCTCCACAAAGTTCTGGGCACCATGTCCGGTCCTCTTTGCACAGTGTATCCTCCGGTCCTCCACCACTTTATACCCCGGGCAGAAAAAACGGTCTTCCGTTGACACAACTCCTTCTTCCAATCCCGCTGCCATGGTGATAATCTTAAAAGTCGAACCTGGTTCATAAGTATCGTTCAGACAGGGATTTCTCCACATCTGGTTCAGAAGATCCTGCTTCTTTTTTCTATCTGAAGACGTTTCTTCTGTGTTTAGCGTAAACGGATCGTTCAGGTCAAATTCCGGAACATTGACACAGGCATAGATTTCTCCATTCTGAGGATTCATGAGAAGAATAGACACCCTCTCTGCCTGTTTTTCCTCCATCACTTTCAGCGCCGCCTGCTGTACATATTTCTGAATGTTAACATCCAGACTGGTCCGCAGTGTATTTCCCACCACTGGTTCCTTCCGCCGTTCTCCGGTCCCGTCAATTTCCACTCCACGTGCATCGGTAACTGTGAGAATTTTCCCGGGTTTGCCTTTCAGGATCTCATCATATTTCACCTCAAGACCAATGATTCCCTGATTGTCACCCCCTGTAAATCCCAGCACTTTGGAGGCAAGGGAACCACAGGGATAATATCTTTTGTAATCTTCATCCACTTTCACTCCCGCAAGTGCATACTCACGGATCGCATCCCCGGTTGCTTTTTCCACATTTGTTCGAATTCTTTCAATAGAAGAAACTTTTTCTACTTTTTTCCTGATGATTTCTTCATCCATGGTCAGTTCTCTGGCAAGTACCTGAATTACTTTTTCCGGATCTTTCATCTGGCTGTGTATCACCGATACGGTACAGACTGTCCGGTTATCTGCCAGAATATTTCCATTGATATCCAGAATTTTTCCCCTGGCAGCTTTGATGTCACGTTCCCGCTCATGAAGGTCGTCTGCTTTTTTTGAATAATATTCAGCCTGTGCTCCCATCAGATACAGAAGTCTCCCCACAAGCCCCAGAAGAAGCAGCGCACAGATCACAAAAACCACCCGGATCTTTTTCCTGTGATAAACCATGGTCCGGATCATAAAAAAATCCCCCTCAGAGATTGTCATTGTAATATATGACATTTCCCTGAGAGGGTATTCGAAATCTTATTCCAGGCCGGCCTCTTCATTGGTAAGGCCGTCACTCTGCATATCGTTGTTATCTTCTGTATCTTCGTCCTCGGAAGCATCTTCCGGCGGGCTTGGAACATCTTCATTGGAGATTGCTTCCTTCTGTCCGTCAGTGGCAGATCCTGTTGCGGAATCACTGATTCCCTTAAAGATATCCCACAGTTCTGTAGTCGGAACTTCGCCGTCCTCAGCCTCATCCGGCTGCACATTCAGATACGGAAGCGCTTCGGAAAGGATTCCCTGGGCAATATACTGTGCATAAGTACTGCTTGCCTGATCCTCTACATTCGGCTCATCTACAACAACGTAAATCACAAGAGCCGGATCATCCACCGGCGCAAAGCCGATAAAAGATACCAGATATTTGCCATTGCCTCGTGGAAGCTTCTCGGCTGTACCGGTTTTACCACCGGAGCTGTAGCCCTGAACCTTAGAAGTACGGCTGGTACCGTGATCTACACTGGCTGCCATATAGGAGCGGATATCTGCGGATATCTTCTCGGAAATGGTCTGTTTCATCAGAGTCGGAGAAATCGTCTTCGCAATTCCACCACTGCTGTCTTTGATCCTGGTTACCAGATGTGGCTGATAATAATATCCACCATTGATAACGGAACACATGGCGTTGATCTCCTGGATCATCGTCAGCGTATATCCCTGTCCAAATGCGGAACATGCAAGCTCTGTCTCTCCCATGGTCTCGCTGGTGTGGATTACACCGCTTCCCTCATTCGGAAGGTCAATACCGGTTCTTGTTCCGAAGTTGAACGTACTCTGCGTTTTGAGGAAATTATCTTTTCCCATTTTCGCCGCGATCTGCATCATACCATCGTTACAGGAATTGGCAATAACATCGGAAAGTGTTTCTGTTCCATGGGCATCGGGCCATACCGCGCATTTAATAAATGTCGTAGCTCCTTCCGCACCAAAGGACTGTCCTCCGTCGCAGACAAAATTATCTGTCTCGGAAATGGCTCCCATCTCAAGAGCAGAACTCATAACAATGGGCTTTACTACTGATCCCGGTTCGTATGCATCTGTCACACAGAAATTACTCCACATTCCGTTCAGGGCATCTACGGTTTCCTCATCGTTCATGGCCGCAATCTCACTCTCGGAATAAACGTTGGAAAGGTCTCTCGGATTATTCAGATCGTAACGGTCACCACCATCCATGGCCAGAATTTCTCCTGTTTTTGGATCTTCGATAATGACACCGACATTCTTGGCTCCCATTTTTTCTTCAAAAGTATTTACATACTTCTCCACAATCTGCTGAAGCCCCAGGTCAAGGGAAGTTTCTATGCTTTTTCCGTCGGTGGGCTCTATGATCGTCTGCTCCACATCAGAATTGTTGTTGATGTATCCATACTGTCTTCCGTCAACACCGGCAAGCGTTGCATTGTAATAACCCTCCAGACCTGCATCTGCCACATCTCTGGAAAGTGTAAAACCAATGGTGTCACAGGCTGTTTCGTTGAACGGATAAGATCTTAAGTAATCCTCCTCAAACCATACTCCTGTGACCTTGGAACGCTCTTTCTTCTGAGCGGCGCTCAGCTCACTGTCATCCCCCGGATTCTCATAGCTCTCAAAGGCTTTCTTATCATCCATGGAGATCTGTTTCTTGACAATCTGATACTGACTGCTCTTTGTGCTGTCATCGTTGAGAAGCTTACGCATCTCCTCCTCATCCAGGCCAAGTACTTCCACAAGAGCCTTGATGGTCGGCTCCACAGAGTCCTCATCCTTGTTGACTTCCAGACAGTCAAGAATTACATTATAGACCTTGTTGCTTGTTGCCAGAATATTTCCATTCCGGTCATAAATATCTCCCCTTTTGGCGGGGAGTGTCTGATTTTCATATTTCTGCTGTGCCTGACTCAGCACCTGTTTTCTGTATTTGCTTCCGCTTGTGGCATTAATATAGGTAATTCTTGCCACCAAACCAACTAAAGCCAACACCACTAAAGAAAATAGTACTGCCAGCTTTTTTTTCATATTCTTATTAATTTTTTTTACCGGCCTGCGCCTTCTTGTACTCAATCGATCACCTGCTCAAAAAACTGTACATCTGTTACTTGTGCGAATCTACATCCTGATACTGTCTCACATAGCTGTTACCCTCGGTAACATATGTCTGTATCTGATCCTCAGAAGGATATTTCATTCCAAGCTCACCGATTGCCTTTTTCTTGATCTCGCTGATATCAACATCAGAAGTAACCTGACTGTAATATGCATCGTTATCTTCCTTCAGCTGTGCAAGCTCAGATTCCAGATTTGCAACATTTTTCATACTCGCCGTGATTTCTGATTTTACCTGCAGATAATTGATACAGGTAAATAATACCGCAATGGAAACCGCAGTGAGAAACAGAACGAAACCTTTATTCATGGCCATCGCTTTTTCCCTGTTCCGCTGTATCTTCCTGTTCACAGCCTGCTTCGCAGGTGTCACAGGAACTGCGGATTTCTGTTTTCTCTCCTGGGCCAGCCGACGCCTTTCCTGTACATCGGGCAGATCAGTTCTCCGAGGAACTTCCTGTAACCTTTTTACCGCATTTCCCTGAACATACATTTCTCTGCTGTTCCTGACGGTATTCCGATTTCTTCTGGCTGTAGTCCCTCTTCCTGTCTTCGCCATTTGCCTACCTTCCATCTAAAAAAACTCTTTTACAGCTTACGTTCAAAAATACGAAGCTTCGCACTTTTTGATCTCGGATTCTCTTCCATCTCCTGTTCACTGGGAAGGATGGGTTTCCTTGTGATCACTTTACCTTTTGATTTCTTTCCGCATACACAAACCGGAAAATCCGGCGGACAGGTACATGGATTTTCATTTTTGCGGAAAATCGTTTTTACGATTCTGTCTTCCAGAGAATGGAATGTGATAATACAGATCCTTCCTCCGTCATCCAGAAGATCGATCATTCCGTCCAGAGAATCACGGAGTACGTCAAGCTCTCTGTTCAGCTCAATACGTATCGCCTGAAAAGTCCTCTTGGCCGGATGTCCTCCTGTAGCCTGTACTTTCATGGGGATCGCTCCCCTTATAATTTCTGTCAGTTCCCCGGTTGTCTGAATTGGTGCCTGCGCTCTGGCAGCCACGATGTGCTTCGCTATATTCTTGGCGAATTTATCCTCGCCGTAATCGCGGATAATCCGATAAAGTTCCCGTTCTTCATAACCGTTGACAATATCTCCGGCTGTACGGCTCTGCCTTCTGTCCATTCGCATGTCCAGAGGAGAATCATACCTGTAGGAAAAACCTCTCTCTTCATTATCCAGCTGATAAGATGACACTCCTAAATCCAGCAGGATCCCGTCCACTTTTTCAATGCCACGGGATCTTAACTCATCTGCCATGTAACAATAATTGCTGCGAATGATTGTCACCTGATTAAAGGCTGACAGCCGTTCACTCGCAGCAATTATCGCATCCTGGTCTTGATCTATGCCAATAAATCTCCCCTTGGCAGAAAGTTTCTTACACACCTCTGTGGCGTGTCCCGCTCCTCCTAAAGTGCCATCCACATAGATTCCATCCGGCTTTACCCTTAAGCCGTCAATGGTCTCATCGAGTAATACAGATTTATGTTTAAATTCCATATCCATCTCCTGTGGGATTTCTACCTGCGCTATGCTCAAATGACGATTCCAATGTTCTGCATGCTCTCCGCAATGCTGTCCATGTCATCATAATTGCAGTTCTCGCTCCACTTCTCCTTGCTCCAGACCTCAATCCGGTTCAGATTACCCGTAAGCACCACATCCTTCTCCAGACCAGCGAATTGGCGCAGCGTCTGCGGCACCAGAATTCTCCCCTGCTTATCCAGTTGGCATGTTGTAGCTCCGGCTACAAAGAAACGTGAAAAGGTTCTTGCGTCTTTATTTGTAAGTGGTAATGCTCGGAGTTTCTCTTCAAAGGCAGCCCATTCATCCATAGGATAAATGGAAAGGCAACCATCGAGCCCTCTGGTCAGTACGAACTCTTCCCCTAAGAGATCCCTGAACCTGGATGGGATGATCAGACGCCCCTTCGCGTCGATCGTATGATTATACTCGCCCATGAACATGAAACCCACCTACTCTCGTGAAACACGATTCTCCCCTTCGTGTTTCCAGGGTGCAAATGGTGTGTTCTGCCACTCAGCCCCATTCGCTACCACTATTCACCACTTTCTACCACTTATGTAATCATTCTAAACTATTTACCATGAAAAAACAAGTGCATATCCAAGTTTTTTTTCTTTTCATGAAATATCCACAGGTTTTTTTTCAACATGTATATTTTCTGTGCATTATTATGAAATAAAAAAGCTTCCGGGAAAATTCCGGAAGCTTTTTTCTGGTTTCTGCAGTGTCTTTTTATGACATTTTAAAGACCTTTGAATACAAAGGAAAATTCCATTTTTTCATTGGTGTCAAGAAGATATTCCGGGTGAGTATAGGAGCCCCAGCTGTCATCTCCTCCCACACCCATCTGTGCTTTTGCAGCACGGACAACGGTATAATGAATTTCCGGAAGTTCATACGGATGCATGGCATTTTCCATTTCATGAGGGGTATATGGAAGTGCTGAGAACATCATCGGGCCGTTTTTCTCGTCCATCTCAAAGAGCATTCCCCTGCCCTTTCTGTCTGTGATTTTTGCCCAGCGTACGCCTTCTTTGCTGCCACATTCCTGCGGTACCAGGTAACGTGCCAGATTGTCTGTTACCAGATTCTCATAGATGCCAAGTTTTGCACCATGTTTGCGGTCAGCATAAGTTTCCACAGGTCCAAGTCCATACCACTTCACATGGTCATAATCTGCGTTGAATTTAAAGAGTACACCAAACTCCGGCATATCCCCCAGTTCTTTTACCGGATCATAGGTCAGGGTAGTTTTTACTCCTCCGTCTCCGAATACTTCGTAGGCAAGACGGCACTCACTGACCGGCGTAGTCGGCATGATGTAGGTAAAAGCGACCTCCACGCTGTTGTCATGAACAGTTGTCTCCGGAGCGTTGGACGGACCATACATTCCCTTGCGGAACTCTTTGTGGCTTGCGTACATGCTGGCAATTTTCCACTGTGCATAACGCATTGGCATCTGATTTCCACAGTCATTATCTGTAGGTGCTCTCCAGAAATTCGGCTTCGGAATTGCCTCGAGCATTTCTCTTCCTGCATATTTATACGAAACCAGGCCACCATTGAGAACAGAGAACATCACCTCAAAATTCTCTCCGCGAACGCCGATGTTATGAAGGCTTCTCACAATCTCCACACCGGAAACCGGAGCTTTTTCCGCTCCTTCTACACTGTAAACATACTGTCCAAACGCAACCTCATGTCCAGCCTCTGCCCAGAGTGTTTTTTCTCTGAGAAGGAAGGATACGGTCACTGTATATTCGCCTGGACGCTGCTGTTTTCCAAAAGGAAGTGGGTATGTTTTTTCGCTTAACGGTTCTACGGATGTCTCCAGTGTCTCTGTACGGAGGACATGTCCATTCTTTGCAAGAGTCACTTCGCATCGGAGCGTATCGGTATTTACAAACAGGTTTTTGTTGATAACTTTTACAGCATTTTCTGTTACCTCCGCAGTGATATTCTGGTAATTGAATTTGACCTCCTGCATCTTCGGAGACGGAGTTCTGTCACCGCCATATGCAATACCGTTTCCACTGAAATTATAATCCGTCGGACGCTCACCGAAATCACCGCCGTATGCCTGGAATTCTTTTCCGTAGCGGTCTTTTTTATAAATGGACTGGTCAATGTAATCCCAGATGAAACCACCCTGATATTTCGGTTCTGTGTCAGTAAGATCTGTATATTTATGCATTGCGCCACAGGAATTTCCCATTGCATGAGTGTACTCGCAGCAGATAAACGGCTTGCTGTCATCTTTTGCTAGGAATTCCTTAATTGCTTCTACAGACGGATACATCTGGCTTTCCATATCGCTGGTGGCATTGTAGCTTCTGTCATGGAAAAGGCCTTCATAATGCACAAGTCTTGTAGGATCATTCTTACGATAAAATTCGGACATCTCAAAGATATCTTTTCCACCAAAGGACTCATTTCCACATGACCAGATCAGGATTGCCGGGTGATTTTTGTCACGCTGGTACATGGAATTTACACGATCCAGCATCATACCAAGCCATTCCGGTTTGTTATGAGGAACAATATCTGTGTAGTCTCCTGTAAGTTCTGCCACATCCCAGGAACCATGAGATTCCAGATTGTTTTCCGCGATCATATAAAGGCCGTACTCATCACAGAGGCGGTAGATCGGAGAAGCATCCGGATAATGGCAGGTACGGATGGCATTGATGTTGTTCTGCTTCATAGTCACAATATCCTGGATCAGTTCCTCCCGGGATACGTGTCTTCCTGTGACGGAACTGAACTCGTGACGGTTCACACCTTTGAACACAATACGTTTTCCGTTGAGGGTCATAATGCCGTCTTTCATTTCAAAGCGGCGGAAACCAACTTTTTCCGGAATGATCTCCTGGAGCATTCCGTTCTCATCATACACTTCCATGTCAAGATCATAGAGATTCGGTTCTTCCGCACTCCAGAGCAGAGGGTTTAAAATTTCCCATGTACAGGTATCTTCACCGTCCAGAGCTTTTTCATCCTGCAAAAGGATCTCGCCTTTTCTGGAAAGTATAAGTTTCAGTTTTCCTTTTCCCCAGGTTTTTGTCACGATCTCAAGACTTGCTTTTTTAAGGGTCTCATCCGGGATCGCACGGATCTTAAGATCATAGACATGAACCTCCGGCACGGTATAAAGATAAACATCCCTGTAAATTCCGGAAAAGCGGAAAAAGTCCTGGTCTTCGCACCAGCTGCTGGCTGTCCATTTGAATACCTGGGCTGCCAGTTTGTTCTCGCCCTCTTTCAGATACTCTGTAAGCTCAAATTCTGAAGGGGTAAAAGAATCTTCACTGTATCCCACAAAAGTTCCGTTGAGCCACAAAGCCAGTCCGCTTTCTGCTCCCTGGAAAGAGATAAATACTCTTTTTCCTTTCATGTTTTCCGGCACATGGAAATATTTCACATAGCTTCCCACCGGGTTAAAACGCTCCGGGATCTGTCCCGGGTGAAGTTCCTCGTGACCTTCCCATGGATACTGGACATTGGCATACTGTGGTACATCATATCCTTCCATCTGGATATGCGCCGGTACATAAATATCTTCCCAGTCCTTGCAGGAATATGCGTCCTCCTCAAATCCTGCAACTGTACTTGCATAATTTCTTGCATAGTGGAATTTCCAGAGTCCGTTGAGGCTGTGGCGATAGGAAGTTTCCTCATCTTCCCGTTCTTCCTCACTGCGATAATACATGTGGTCCGAATGCGCTTCCATTCTTCCGTCACAGAAATACTGTGGATCTTTCACCAGAGAATAATCAAATTTTTTCATGTTTTCCTCCTGTCCGGCTTTTGTATTCCGGTAAATATTGACTGAATTTCCTGAAATACTGTGTTTTACAGTTGTATTTTCGTTACTTCGTTTCTGTCTGTACATTATTATAGTATAAACTTACAGATTATGGTATAATATGTTTCGCCAAAATATATAACATTTAGAAACAGGTGAAGCATATGTCAATTTATTTCAGAAATACTCCTGTCAGTGCTCCGTTTATGTTCGAATCTCTCGGAAATCACTGGAACCAGGATACCATAAACCGGCCGGACGGATACCCATACTATCATTATCTTCAGACAGAAAAAGGAACCGGCCGCATCGAAGTAAATGGAAAGCACTACACTCTGGGTGCCAACGAAGGCATCCTCATTGCACCTTCCGTTCCCCACTCCTATCACCGGGAATCTACTTCATGGATTACCATGTTTGCCACATTTACCGGAACTCTCGCCGGCAGCATCCCATCCATGACCGATAATCAGGACGTCATCCTCATCCCGAAAGAGCAGGGCTTAAATATCCGGAAACTGATTTCTTATTCCCTTCGAAAATACCACGAACCAACCCCGAATATGAAATCGCTCTCCTCGGACTGCTATAATCTTCTCATGAATTTTATGGACTGCGCCGCTTCTCCGAAAATTCAGGATAACCCTCTTTACCAGAGATATGTTGTTCCCGTAATAAAAGAAATTGAAACCCGTTATCAGCAGGACATCACCGCTGCCGAACTCAGTCAGAGTGTCTTTGTATCCACGCAGTATCTTTCCCGTCTGTTCCAGCGTTTTCTTGGCTGTTCTGTCTATGAATACGTTACCATGTACCGCATCAGCCGTGCCAGGGAGTTGCTTCTTTCCAAACCGGATATGAAAATTCAGGATGTTGCCTGCGCCTCCGGCTTTTCCGATTCCAGCCATTTTATTGCCATGTTCCGAAAAATTACCGGCACAACACCTCTGGACTTCCGGAAAATGTACTAAAAAAACACGGATCTGTATGCCCCTGAACCTTCAGGTTTTCACACAGATCCGTGTTTATTTTTTCAGCTATATCCTCAGCACTGATAATATAACTCCAGAATGCGGTCAACTCTCTGACTGGCTTCCAGATTCTTCAGAAGATCGCTCCTGCTTCTGATCTGGCTGTCCAGATTCTTCCGTTCCTCCTGCAATTGCTGCAGAAGGGATGCTTTCCGGAGAGTCTCCTGGTTCTGCTGTATTTGTATTTTGTTCTGACTCATATTTTTCTCCCTGTACAGTTTCTGTTTCCAGATTCTCTGTTGCATTTTTTCTTTGTTCTGCGGCCTGTTGCTCTGCCTGGTAATCTTTTTCGATTCTTCTCTTTCGTACCCGGGCACGCTTCTTCGCCATCACAATCTTTACAGTAACAATCACTGTACACAGGACAAAAAGCACACCTGAAATCACTAATGAAACATCAATCTCCGTTCCCGGAAAAAATACTTTATCTGTACGCATCCACTGGATCACAAATCTTCCAAGTCCGTAACCAGCAAGATATCTCAGAAAAATTTCTCCCTGAAATACTCTCCTGCGAAGGTGCATCATAAGCAGCATAAGCACCAGAAGACACCAGAGACTTTCATAAAGAAACAGCGGCTGCACCAGAATGCAGGATACTCCATCTACCATCTGGAGATTCTCACGCATTGTGGTCGTCACTTCTCCGGCCCTTACCGCAGTCAGTGGAAGCTGCATGGAAAGAATATTATCCACATATTCCCCAAAGGACTCTCTGTTAAAAAAGCTTCCCCACTTTCCTATGATCTGCCCGATCAGAATTCCCATACAGGCAAGATCTGCCATTTTCCAGAATGATTTTTTACGTATCCTGCAATAGACGATACCACCCAGCACTCCGCCGAGAAGACCGCCATAAAAAAGCATGCCTCCTGAGCGCACATTCAGAATCTGTCCGGGATCATTCTTATAAAGGCTCCACGAAAAAGCAGCATACAGAAGCCTTGCTCCGATCACCCCTGTAATCAGTGTTATGATAGCCAGATCCAGATAAGCATCCGGCTCTTCATGATTTCTCCTTGCTTCCAGTACCACAAAAAAGATTCCAAGAAGCATTCCGACCGCAATCAGAACACCATAAATCGTGATCTCGAATCCAAAGATTTCAAAGGATTTCGGAACATAATCCAATATCAGTTTCAATCCGGGAAAGCGAATTGACATATCCATAAAATCACCTGTTATACATTAAAGCGGAATAAGATCACATCTCCATCCTGTACAACGTAATCTTTTCCTTCCATTCTTACAAGACCTTTCTCTCTGGCGCCTGCATAGGAACCGCAGTCCAGAAGATCCTGATAGTTTACAACCTCTGCCTTGATAAAGCCACGTTCAAAGTCTGTGTGGATCTTACCGGCTGCCTGAGGTGCCTTGGTTCCGATCTTGATCGTCCATGCTCTTGTCTCGTCCTCTCCTGCTGTCAGGAAACTCATAAGGCCAAGAAGATGATAACTTGCACGTACCAGCTTCTCAAGACCGGATTCTGTCAGTCCCAGGTCTTCCAGGAACATCTTTCTCTCATCCTCGTCCAGCTCGGAAATCTCTTCCTCGATCTGTGCACAGATTACAAATACCTCACTGTTCTGTTTGGACGCATACTCACGTACAGCCTGTACATGTGCATTATTTGCACCGTCATCTGCAATATCGTCTTCCGCAACATTGGCAGCATAAATAACCGGCTTAGCAGTAAGAAGATTGTAAGTTGCAAGCCATGCATCCTCATCCTCATTCTCTGTCTCAAGAGTAATTGCAAGCTGGCCGTCTTCCAGATGTGCCTTTACTTTTTCGAGGAATGTAAGCTCTTTGGCTGCTTCCTTATCCATACGTGCAGTCTTGGTAACCTTTGCAATTCTTCTCTCAAGGATCTCAAGATCTGAGAAAACAAGCTCCAGGTTAATGGTCTCAATATCACGAAGCGGATCAATGTTTCCATCTACATGGACAACATTGGAATCCTCAAAACAACGTACTACATGAACAATGGCATCTACCTCACGGATATTTGCGAGAAACTGGTTTCCAAGTCCCTCACCTTTGGATGCACCCTTTACAAGACCTGCAATATCCACAAATTCAATCACTGCAGGTGTTACTTTTTTTGATTTGTAAAAATCACCGAGAAGATTCAGTCTCTCGTCCGGTACGGTTACAACGCCTACGTTCGGATCAATGGTACAGAACGGATAGTTTGCTGACTCTGCGCCGGCCTTTGTCAGTGAATTAAATAATGTACTTTTTCCCACATTAGGAAGACCTACAATTCCAAGTTTCATTTCTCTATATTTCTCCTTTAAATGTATTGATTTCACAGCATTTTCAGCCATTTTGCTGTTCCCATCTTACCACACACAACCGGAATCCGCAACCCGGGACTGCCGCCCACCGGATTCTCTGTGCCGTAACAGCCAATGCTTTAATCCCTGGACATAATCATCAGAAGCTGACCACTGTCATAGGTAATTTCAGCCGTTTCCTCTGTAATCTCATTGCTGACAGTCAGTCCACTGTCCGCAACGGTGAGATGATACCGGTTCAACGGATACTTAAATCCTTTCAGGGACAATCCGGCTACATCTCCTCCTACAGAGAAAAAAGAAACATATTTTCCAAACTGCTCCTCTTTTTTCAGCACGGTTCCACTTTCAACCAGAGTAATATAATTCCACTGATCTGCAAGAACAATCTGTACTCCCTGTTCTTTTCCCATGGAAAGTAGTCCAAGATTGGCCAGTACATGATCTAGCCTTGTTCCGGTGGCACCAAAAATCAGGATTTCTTTTGCCCCTTCACGGATCATATGATTCACGGCAGACTGTGTATCGGAATCATCTTTTTCCGGCTTCAGCCTGACAATCTCAAGATCCTTCAGGCTTTCCATGTAGGCTTCCCCTTCTTCAGAAAGACTGTCAAAATCTCCCACTGCAAGATCCGGAGTAAATTCCCGGTTTCTCATGAACCATTCCATGCCTTTATCTGCGGCAACAAGGGCAAGGCTTTCTCTTTGGCCTTCTTCTATTCTTTTTTTCAAAAAACCGAGGGCAAAACCATCCTGGATATTGCCCCCGCTAATTATTACTGTATCAATCATTTTCAGTCCAGCTTTTCTTTGATATCGTGAATCCGCTCTGTGATATGTCTTACATTGGCTGCCACATCTCCCTTAAATACCCAGGAACCGGCTACCATAAAATTGGCTCCTGCACGCATAACGGTTTCCAGGGTATCATCATTGATGCCGCCGTCTACCTGAATGTCAACATCCAGATCTTCCTCATCGATCAGTTCACGGAGCTCCTGAATCTTCTCTGTACACTCATCCATATATTTCTGTCCGCCAAATCCCGGCTGAACGGTCATCACGAGCACCATATCCACATCTTCGAGAAGATGGCTGATGTCATTTACCGGTGTGGATGGTTTAATGGAAACTGCCGCTTTTACACCGGAAGCTTTAATCTGCTCCAGCGTACGCTCCAGATCCTCACATGCCTCCGCATGTACGGTAATGGAATCTGCTCCACACTCTACAAAATCGCGAATATATCTTTCCGGTTCTGTTACCATCAAATGTACGTCGAAAAACATGTTGGATTCTTTCCGGATTGATTTGATCACCGGCATTCCAAACGAAATGCTCGGAACAAAATCTCCATCCATAACATCAATATGCAGATATTCAACACCTTCTCTTTCGAGAATTTTAATCTGTTCTCCCAGTCGGTTAAAATCTGCTGATAAAATCGACGGGCACAATCGGTATTCCATGACTCAGTATCTCCTTTTCTCTTTTAATTCCTGATGCAGCTCCAGATAGTCTTCATAACGGAGTCTGCTGATCTCATTGTTCTCAAGGGCTTCCTTAACGGCGCAGCCCGGTTCATGTATATGACGGCAGCCCTGGAAACGGCACTGTCCTTCATATTTCCGGAACTCCGGAAAATAATCCTTCAGTTCCTGTTCCTCCATATTTTCAATATATAAGGAGGAAAATCCTGGCGTATCCACAAGAAACGTATCCTGCGCTACCGGTATAATCTGTGCATGGCGGGTAGTATGTTTTCCACGCTTCAGCTTACGGCTGATCTCACCGGTCTCCATCTCTACCTCTTCCTGAAGGGAATTGGTAAGGGAAGATTTCCCAACACCGGAAGGACCTGCAACAACCGTTGTTTTGCCCTGAAGCACTTCCTCAATCTCGCCAAGGCCTTCCCCTTTCAGGGCACTTGACAGAATTACCTGATAACCACAGCTCTGGTAAGTTTCACAGAGAAACTCCAGCTCTTCTTCCGTTGCCAGGTCTTTTTTGTTGAAACAGATAACCGCCGGAACATCTTCCCGTTCCATCATAATGAGGAAACGGTCCAGAAGCATGAAATTAGGTTTGGGGTTATCCATGGCAAAGATTACAAGCGCCTGATCTACGTTGGCTACTGCCGGGCGGATCAGAGAATTCTTCCGCTTATGAATCTCTGTCACACTGCCTTCCAGCTCTTTTTCATCCAGAACTGCAATGTCTACATTATCCCCTACCAGGGGCTTGAATTTATCTTTTCGGAAAATGCCTTTTGCTCTGCATTCGTATGTATTGCCGTCTTCTGCATATACATAGTAGAATCCGGCAATACCTTTGATTATTTTTCCCTGCATAATCAGTTGGCTTCCTTAAAGGTAACGGTATAAGTACCAAGCTGCTGATAATCTCCATTTACCTGCTCGTAAAGGTAAATGGTTCCGGTTGTAACACCGTCTGCACCTGTCACATCAAGCTGATACGGGAAGTTTACATTCTGTCCGTCAAGGATGGTGGAAGCCTTCGGCTCACCATTTACTTCCTGAATCAGTTCCAGACGGATTGCTCCTCCGTTATATCCGGACGGAGTATCCAGTGTCTGTGTACATTTCCAGCCGGAACCGCTTGTTGTGCTTCCTGCGGATGCCACTGTGCTGTCTGTAGATGCAGTACTGTCTGTGGCGGCTGTGCTGTCTGTGGACGCACTGCTGTCTGTGGATGCACTGCTGTCTGTAGACGGGGCCTGGTCACCGGAGCTGATCGTCAGATAGATTGGCTGATCCGGATCCGCTGCCGCATAAGCTTCCGGTTCCTGTGCGATAACAGTTCCGGCAGCCTCTGTACTCTGCTGCTCTGTAATCTGGATATCAATAAACTTGCCCAAAGTAGTAAGCGCATCATCCTTGCTCATTCCAACAACACTTGGAACCTCTGCGTTATCGCCATAATCAACACCACGGCTGACTGTCAGTGTTACCGAAGATCCAGCCTGCACAGAAGTGCCTGCTGCCGGCTCAACGCTGTAAACATATCCCGGATCTACCAGTGCGTAACCGTTATCATCGGTCTCACTGTACTCCTTCTGAACAGTTACCTCAAGTCCCAGATCCTCCAGAGTCTGCTGTGCGTCAATTCCGGTACGTCCATCCAGATCCGGAATGGTAACCTGTGCAGTTCCGGTACTTACCCAGTACTTCACAGTTGTATATTCTTCCACCTGAGTTCCCGCTGCGGTTTCCTGACGGGAAATCTTGCCTTTTTCCTGGTTGGAAGATTCCTCACCTGCCATCTGTACACCAAGGTGTGCATCATTTGCAAGTGTCTTTGCCTCATCTTCTGTCTTACCTACAAGATCTGGCACAGTTGCCATATTGGATGCTGACTCTTCTGTCTTCTGCTCGGTCTCTGTTTTTCCGCTGTTTGTACTGCTGTTTCCAAAAAGGCCTGCCGCACGTCCAAAAACAACCACCAGGATAATCAGAAGGGCCGCCCCTCCGATTAATGCAGCAATTGTCAGGCCCATGCCGGAACCTTTTTTCTTTTTCTTTCCGGATTTCTTTCTGGCGCCTGCATCGTAGTCGTCCTCAGCATCATCGTAGTCGTTATCATCATACTCTTCTTCCTCAAGAGCAGTGGGTTCCGGCTTGGTAATCTGCTTCGGTGTATGTTTGATTTCTCCCAGTTCTTCCTCGGAGATCACAACAGTCTTGGCGTCTGTATCTACCGTGGCAAGCTTCACAAAATCTCCCTGAGGATCAATCAGTGAATGCTTCAGATCTGCAATCACATCCTCCATACGTCCATAGCGGCGATCCACACTCTTCTGGGTACATTTCAGGATGATCTGCTCCAGGCTGTACGGAAGATCCGGTGTATACACACTTGGCGGAACCATCTCTTCCTGTAGATGCTTGATAGCAATGGCAACGGTTGTATCTCCGTCAAAAGGAACTCTTCCTGTTACCATTTCATACAGTGTGATACCAAGAGAATAGATATCGCTCTTCTCATCGCTGTATCCACCTCTTACCTGTTCCGGAGAACTGTAATGTACCGATCCCATCACATTGGAGCTGATGGTATTGGATGACGCAGCTCTGGCAATTCCAAAGTCTGTTACCTTCACTTTACCATCTGTGGAGATGATAATATTCTGCGGTTTTACATCTCTGTGAACAATTCCATGGCTGTGTGCTGCTTCCAGACCCATGGAAACCTGAATCGCAATGCTTGTTGCTTCCTTGATGGAGAGTTTGCCTTTTTTGGAAATATATTCCTTAAGGGTAATTCCCTCAATCAGCTCCATAACAATGTAATAAACACCACCGTCATCTCCCACGTCAAATACATTGACAATGTTCGGATGAGTAAGACCGGCTGCTGCCTGGGCCTCACTTCTGAACTTTTTGATAAATGTGGTATCCTCCCGAAATTCCGGTTTCAGGACTTTCACTGCTACAAAGCGGTTCAGCTTGTGGTCCATAGCCTTATAGACATCTGCCATTCCGCCAGTTCCGATTTTTCCTACGATCTCATAGCGCTCGGCTATGATCATTCCCGTCTTCAACATGTTTCCACCTCATTCGTGAATGGTTCTACCAGTACGATTGCAATATTATCCTTACCACCATTCTGATTTGCTTCCCGAAGGAGCGCGCTGCCCTTCTGATCAATATCTGCTTCCGGATCGGATATGATTTCTGCAATCTTTTCATCTGCAACCATATTGCTGAGGCCGTCTGAACACATAAGAATGGTACAGCCTTCCTCAAGTTTCAGATCAAAGAAATCCACATCCACCGTTTTCTCCGCGCCAAGCGCCCTTGTAATAATGTTCTTGTCCGGATGATTCCGTGCTTCCTCCTGGCTGATCTCGCCCATTCTCACCATTTCCTGGACCAGTGAATGGTCTCTGGTGATCTGGTGGATCCCGTCCTGAATCACGTACAAACGGCTGTCACCTACATTGGCTACATAGGCATACTGATCTACAATAGTCGCCACTACCATAGTGGTTCCCATGCCCCGGAGGTTTTCGTCTTCCTGTGCACGGTTTCTGATCTCCGTGTTTGCAGTTTCAATGGCATGACGAATGACCTTCACCGGATTGTAATCCGCATCTTCACGGATTTCATCCACAAGGATCCGTACTGCATGTGAGGATGCATAGTCACCGGCGTTATGGCCACCCATCCCGTCCGCGACTGTGAAAAGATTAGGCAGATTTCCCACCGGACCTTCAGACGCAAACACGTAATCCTGATTCATCTTCCGCTTCTGCCCTACATCAGTAGCTGAGTATATCCTCATGTCACTTCTCGCTTTCTGTTTTTTCCATGTAACTTTTTCTTAGCTGTCCACAGGCACCGTCAATATCACTGCCCATTTCCCTTCTAATAGTAACATTAATTCCGTATTTTTCAAGTTTTATTTTGAAATTCTCCACAGCCTGTCGAGTAGACCTCACATAGGAACGTTCCTTAATCGGATTAACCGGAATCAGATTTACATGGCAGTTAATTCCTCTGATACGGCCTGCCAGCTGCTTTGCATCTTCCTCGCTGTCATTGACCCCGGCCACAAGACTGTACTCAAACGTAATCCTCCGGCCTGTTTTGTCAAAGTAATTTCTGCAGGCATCCAGAACCTCATCCATGGAATACTTATTTGCAATAGGCATCAGTTCCTGACGCTTTTCATCATTTGGAGCATGAAGGGAAAGCGCCAGGGTAATCTGAAGTTTTTCTTCCGCCAGCTCATACATCTTCGGCACAATTCCACAGGTGGAAACCGTCACATTTCTCTGGCTGATTCCAAGGCCGTTCTCGTCGGTAAGAATCCGGATAAAGCGGACAAGATTATCATAATTATCCATCGGCTCTCCGGTTCCCATTACAACCACATTGGCCACACGCTCTCCGGTATCTGCCTGAATCCGGTAAATCTGATCCAGCATCTCGGAAGGTTTCAGGCATCTGGTCAGTCCTCCAATGGTGGAGGCACAGAACCGGCAGCCCATACGGCAACCAACCTGCGAGGAGATACATACGGAGTTTCCGTGATGATATCTCATAAGAACACTCTCAATTACATTTCCGTCTTCCAGCTGAAAAAGATATTTTCTGGTTCCGTCAATTTTTGAAATCCTCACATCCGCCTGGCTGAGCGCTGTAATCGGATAAACCGAAAGCTTTTCACGGAGGCTTTTGGAAAGATTTGTCATTTCATCCCAGGAGGTAACCAGTTGCTGATGAAGCCATGCATAGATCTGTTTTGCACGGAAGGGCTTCTCGCCGATCTCTGTCATCAGATTTTTCAGTTCCTCCATTGTCATGGATTTTATATCTGTCATTTTCTGTTATTTCCTTCTGAATCTGGCAATAAAGAATCCGTCTGTCTTATGTATTCCAGGCAGAAGCTGCAGATATCCAAGCTTGGTGGATTTACAGTGAAGTTCTTCCGGAATATACGGGTCAAGGCTTTCCAGTCGGAACGGATAGTTCTTTAAAAACCATAATACATTTTCTTCGTTTTCTTCACGGGCAATGGTACAGGTACTGAAAATCAGTGTTCCATCCGGTTTCACGTATTTCGCCGCCTTGTCAAGGATCATCCTCTGAAGCATTACGATTTCTTCCTGTTTCTGTGGCGTTGCCCTGTATTTAATCTCCGGTTTCTTGCCGATAACTCCATACCCGGAACACGGTACATCCGCAATCACAATATCTGCAGCCTGTTCAGACTCCGGATCATAAATGGTTGCATCCTGAACTTTTGCATCAACATTGATCACACCGGTTCTCTGAATGTTTTCCTTAATCAGATCGGCTTTGTACTGGCTTACATCCCTTGCATCCACATTTCCGTAATCGCCCATCTTATCTGCGACGTGAATACTCTTGCCACCTGGCGCCGCGCACATATCAATGATGTAATCCCCTTTTTTGGGGCTGGCCGCCTCTGCCACCAGCATGGAGCTGATATCCTGCACCAGGATTTTTCCCTGAAGGAATGCATCCAGTGTCAGGATATGGTTGTAATCAGAAATTTTCAGTGCATAGGAAAGATACGGTGCCTGTTCCACCGTTACTCCCTGTGCTTTCAGGCTGGTAACGATTTCCTTCCGAGACGCTTTATGTGTCCGGCACCGCACTGTAATCGGTCTTTCTGTGAGAAAATCTTCAAGAATTTTCTCGGTTGTCTTCACACCATAGGCAGCATTCCATTTTTCCACAAGATATTCCGGCATGGAATACTTCACAGAAAGATAACGTACTTCGTTCTCTTCTCTTAACGGAAGTTCCAGATTTCCAATTTCCCTTGCAATGGTACGGAGCACTCCGTTGACAAAAGGTTTCAGATTATAGAAGCCTTTTTTCTGTGCCAGCTTCACCGCCTCATTACATACAGCACTGTCCGGCACACTGTCCATAAATTTCAGCTGATATACCGCACTTCTTAAAATCTCACGAATCTGCGGTTTCATCTTATTTACGGATATTTTGGAAAAAGAATCAATCACATAGTCAATATAAATCCTGTATTCCAGGGTTCCCTCGCATACTCTCGTTATAAAACTGCGTTCCTGCTTGGGAAGGAACTGATATTTGGAAAGAGCATTGCGGATGGCAATGTGGCTGTGCTCGCCTTCTTCCTCAATCTGCAGCAGGATCTCAAGGATCAGTTCTCTTGCATTTACTCCGCTGTTAATCACGATTTCTACCTCCTGCAAGGATAATCAGTCTCAGAAGCTGTAAGATAGATGCCGCCAGCGCTGCCACATAGGTAAGTGCTGCCGCTGTCAGTACTTTTTTTGCTCCTTTTTTTTCATCTGTGCCTAAAATACCGGTGCTCTCCAGCATCTTCAGGGCTCTGGAAGATGCATTGATCTCAACCGGCAATGTTACCAGCTGAAACAGAACTGCCAGTGAAAACAGAACAATTCCCAGAGTTACCAGGGGACGGATCGAAAAAATCAGTCCTGCAATAAACAGTGGCCATGATAACTGTGACCCGATATTTGCAGCCGGCACAATGGCAGACCGGATATTCAGAGGCGCATAATTGATGGCGTCCTGAATGGCATGTCCACATTCATGTGCAGCCACACCTACTGCTGCCAGTGAATTTCTTCCATAAATATCTTCAGAAAGAGACACGGTTTTTGTTCTTGGGTCATAGTGATCCGTAAGGCTTCCTCTGATCGGAACCACCTGTACATCCGTAATTCCGGCGGCTCTTAAGATTCTCTGTGCAGCTTCTGCGCCGGTAATCCCGGAATGATTCCGGACTTTTCTGTAAACCGCAAAGGTACTGTGGAGCTTTGCGGAGGCTGCAAGAGAAAGAAGCATTCCGATTACAAGTAAAAGAACGGTAGGGTCCATTCCCCATCCGTAATAACCATATCCGTACATAACTCATCACTCCCTGGAATCTTTAAACATGTCTCCTGGTTTCAGCTGATATCCCCGGAGGAAGGCATCTGCTTCCATACGTTTTTTGCCTTCCAGCTGTACTTCCTGAAGCACCAGCACATTCTTTCCACATGCTACACGGATTCCCTCTTTGTCTGCGGAAATCACAGTTCCCGGCGCTTCTTCTGCCTGTTTTTCCTGTACAGAACTCTTCCATACCTTCATTGTTTTTCCATTGATAAAGGTAAATGCGCTTGGCCATGGATTCAAGCCTCTTATCAGTCGCTCCAGTTCCTCTGCATTTTTGCTGAAATCCAGAAGTCCCATTTTCTTGGAGATCATGGCCGCATATGGAGTCGGACTTTCTTCCGGCTGTTTTTCGCGGGTGGCAGTTCCGTCAAAAATGGACGGCAATGTCTGAATCAGAAGTTCCGCGCCCGCCTGGGCAAGTTTGGCAAACAGGCTTCCTCCTGTCTCATCCTTCGCAAGTGGCACCACAATTCTTGAAATCATGTCACCGGTATCCAGTCCGGTTCCCATCTGCATGATGGTAACGCCGGATTCTTTTTCTCCGTCGATCACTGCCTGCTGGATCGGCGCTGCTCCACGGTACTTCGGAAGCAGAGATGCATGGATGTTGATGCATCCGAACTTCGGCATATCCAGAATACTCTTCGGAATAATCTGTCCAAATGCCGCTACAACAATAATATCCGGTGCAAGACATTTAAGTTTCTCCACAAACTCCGGATCCCTTACCTTCACCGGCTGCAGAACCGGAATTTCATGTTTCAGTGCTTCTTCTTTCACAGGGGTAGGCATCATGGTCTTGCCTCTGCCCTTAGGTTTATCCGGCTGTGTAATTACAGCCTCCACCTCATATCCGTTCTCTACCAGCGCCGCAAGAGGTGCTACCGCAAAGTCCGGAGTTCCCATATAAACAATTTTCATATTATCCCGCCTTTAGTCTTCCTCATCATAAGTTACCTTGTGAAGTTTTCCCTCCACAAGTTCTGTATACATTTTTCCGTCAAGATGGTCGATCTCGTGGCAGAACGCTCTCGCAAGAAGTCCCTCACCCTCAAGGATCTGCTCTTCCATGTTGACGTCAAGTGCTTTTACTTTCACGTAGTTCGGACGTGTAACCTGTCCTGCCATTCCAGGAACACTTAAGCATCCCTCATCACCGGTCTGCTCACCGCTGGTCTCAAGGATCTCCGGATTGATCAGGACAATCGGGCCTTCCCCTACATCAATTACAACAATACGTTTCAGGATTCCCACCTGTGGTGCCGCAAGGCCTACGCCCATTGCATCATACATGGTATCCAGCATATCTGTAATCAGTTCTCCGATCCTTGGTGTCATTTTGTCCACTGTGCGGGATTTTTTTGTCAGTACAGAATCGCCCTGTACACGAATTGTTCTAAGTGCCATTTTTCTTCTCCTTTAATTCATATCAAATTGAATGTATATCTTCCGGAATCCGGAATTTATCTCTATATATTTCTCCAGCTTTTCTCTGACTGCCGTGAGAAAACGTATATCTGTGTGCTTCAGATGGAGCACCTGGCGGTAAACATCTTTTACTTTTCCTACCGATGCAGACGCAGGGCCGATCATGTGAAGCTCCTCTTTCGGACTTACCCTGCGGATAAAAACTTCTATATAATACATGGCTTTTTTGAGAAATTCTTCATCCTGGCAGGCGCCAAAAACGGTCATCATATGGGCTGCCGGTGGATAATCCAGAAGCATCCGGTAACCCATTTCTTCTTTATAAAATTTTTCATAATCCTGGATAGCTGCCGCCTGAATGCTGTAATGTTCCGGCTGATACGTCTGGATCACCGCATGTCCCGGCCGGTCACCTCTGCCGGAACGTCCCACTGCCTGGGTCAGAAGCTGAAAGGTTCTCTCTCCACAATGATAATCATCCATATTCAGGGAAAGATCTGCCGCAATCACGCCGACCAGAGTTACATCCGGAAAATCATGTCCCTTGACAATCATCTGGGTTCCCACCAGAATATCTGCCTCATGCCCTGCAAAAGATGCCAGAATTTTTTCATAGCTGTCCTTGGTCCTTGTGGTATCAAAATCCATCCGAAGTACCCTGGCTTCCGGAAATTCTTTTTCCAGAACTCTCTCAATCTGCTGGGTTCCTGCCTTAAATCCTCCAATATGAGGCGAACCACAGGACGGACAGACTTCCGGCTTCGCTGTTTCATAACCACAGTAATGGCAGATCAGCCGATTTCCGTTATGCTCACTTAAAGATACATCACAGTGTGGACATTTCATCACATGGCCGCAGGCCCGGCAGGAGACAAACCCTGCATAACCTCTCCGGTTCAGAAACAGCATGGCCTGTTCCCGTTTTTCAAGGACCTGTTCCAGCTGAGTTTTAAGTTCCCGGCTCAGCACAGAACGGTTTCCTTTTTTTAATTCTTCCCTCAAATCCACAATCGATACCTGTGGAAGAGGTCTTTCCTCATAACGTGCACGCAGTCTCACCAGCAGATATTCTCCGCTGCACCCATGGCTGTATGCTTCCAGTGACGGAGTTGCGGAACCCATCACAACCTGTGCATGTTCCATCTGTGCACGTTGGATCGCAGTTTCCCTCGCATGATACCTGGGCGTATTTTCGCTCTTGTATGTGGGTTCATGTTCTTCATCAATCACAATCAGTCCCAGATTGGAAAACGGTGTAAACAGTGCAGATCTGGGGCCTACCATCACCTGCACCTCTCCACGTTTTGCCCGTTTAAACTGATCATAACGCTCTCCTAAAGAAAGTCTGGAATTCAGAACCGAAACCTTATCCCCAAACATGGCATAAAAGCGGCGGACAGTCTGGTACGTAAGGGCAATCTCCGGAATCAGGACAATGGCCTGTTTTCCTTCCTCCAGAACTTTCTGGATCAGCCGCATATAGACCTGGGTTTTTCCGCTTCCGGTTACTCCGAACAGGAGCGTTGGTCTCGGATGTGGATTCTGCCATTCCCGGAAAATCTGCTCTGCCGCTTCCTGCTGTTCCTGATTCAGGCACAGCTCTCTGTCGTCTTTTACAAGCCCCTCACTTTCCGGAATCCGGTACATTTCCTGACTTTCGATTTTTATAAAACCTTTTTTTTCGAAGAAATCAAGAACAGAACTGCTGGCCCCCAGTTCTTTGGATGCGTAGGTGTAATCCAGACTTTTTGACTCCAGAATTGTCCGCAGAAATCTTTCACGTGCCTTAAAGCGGCTGCCCTCCAGTTCTTTCAGCAATTCTTCGGCAGCCGCTTTCTCCCCGGTAAAAAAAATCAGTTTTTTTTCTTTGGCCCGGACTTTATCTTTTACAGGCAGAACCGTCTTCAGTGCCTGAATCATGGTAGAACCATACGTCTCTTTCATCCATGCCGCAAGTGCGATCAGCCTGGATTCTGTTGTCTCACCATCTGTGGATACTCCCTGGATTTCCTTGGTTCTGGAAGCATCGTATTTGGCTTCTGTGGAAATCCCGATTACATAACCCTTCCGGACTGTATTTCCCTTTCCGAAAGGCACTGTAACCACAACGCCCGGTTTTATGGACTGCTCCAGTTCTTCCGGAACACGGTACTGAAAATCCCGGTCCAGCTTCTCATGTGAAATGTCAATGATCACATCTGCATAAATCATCCGTTTACGCTTTCTGGTCTTCTTCCAGGATTTCCTGAATCAGCACACGCTCATCCATTGGGTATTTTTTGCCCTTGATTTCCTGGTAATCCTCATGGCCTTTTCCTGCAAGAACAATAATATCTCCTGGTTCGCCATGATGAATCGCATAGGCAATCGCTTCCTTACGATCCGGAATCTCCACATATTTTCCATCTGTTTTTGCCATTCCGATTTTAATATCGTCAATGATAGCCTGCGGATCTTCATCTCTTGGGTTATCGGATGTGATGATGGTCAGGTCTGCCATTTTTCCGGAAACCTCACCCATCTCATAACGGCGGAGTTTGGAACGGTTTCCACCACATCCAAACAGGCATACCAGTCTGTGCGGGTTGTATTCCTTCAGTGTTCCAAGAAGGCTCTCCAGTGCCATGGCGTTATGTGCGTAATCGATCATCAGTGTAAATTCATCCGATACCTTGATCATCTCAATACGTCCTTTGACTTTGGCTACTTTCAGAGCCTTGATGATGTTCTCTTCTGATACTTTGAAATGACGGCAGATGGCAATGGCTGTCAGGGAATTGTAGATGCTGAATTTACCCGGAATATCAATCTCAACCGGGAAGTCCAGAAGTCCCTTCACATGGTAGGAAATTCCAAGATATCCTTTTCTTCCCACAAGTTTTGCATCTTCTGCACGAAGATCCGCTTTTTCAGAAAATCCGTAAGTTTCAAGAGCACAGGTGTGTCCCTCCACAATCCGGTCAAAATGCTCATCGTCACGGTTTACGATACCGACTTTACACTGTTTGAGAAGCATGGATTTGCAGTGAAGATAATCGTCAAAATCCTTATGCTCGTTCGGTCCGATATGATCCGGTTCAATATTGGTAAAGATACCAAAATCAAAGATGAAGCCCTGGGTTCTGTGAAGCATCAGTCCCTGTGAGGAAACCTCCATAACTACCGCGTCACATCCTGCCTCTACCATATCATGAAAATATTTCTGTACCATGTAGGACTCCGGTGTGGTATTGGCAGCCGGGATATGTTTTTCTCCGATAATCGCCTCGATAGTTCCGATAAGACCTACCTTGTATCCAGCATTCTCAAGGATGGATTTTACCATATAGGTGGTTGTGGTTTTTCCTTTTGTTCCTGTGATTCCGATGGTTTTCAGTTTCTCTGCCGGATGTCCGAACCATGCAGCGGAAATAAACGCCATGGCATAACGGGTATCCTTCACCTGAATTACCGTTACATCAGAAGGAGCTTCTACAGGTTCCTCCACAATAAGAGTTCTGGCTCCCTTTGCCACAACATCCGGCACAAATTTATGTCCGTCTACTACAGCGCCCCGGATGCAGATAAAAAGGCTTCCCTCTTCCACTTTACGGGAATCATAAACAACAGAAGAAACTTCCTGGTCTGTACTTCCCTGAAGACATTTGTATTCAAGATGTTCCAATAAGGATAAAAGTTTCATTTTTTCTCCTCCATTTCCCCGTATCTCTGCTGTCGCTTCGCGGCCAGAATACGGGAAGGCATACTATTCTTGTTTTATGTACATACCATATAGAATAGCACACCTGCCCCCTGTTTTCAACGTTTCTTTACGGTGCGCCCAACGCCTGAAACATCACTTTTTCTCTCGCATTCCGGCATATTTTCGGTACAGCCAGAAAGCCCCCAGAGCTGTGATTGCAGCTGTCAGTGCAAGCAGAACAAACAGTTCTGTATCTGTATCATCTCCTGTTTTCGGATGTGTGGATGCCTCTCTTGCCATTCCTTCCTGTACAGATGTGGAATCCGGCTCTCCATTTTCTGAGATCATCTCTGTTTCCAGCGCTTGGGTGGCTTTTCCTTCCACAGTAATCTCTGCGGATGCAGTCACCTGTTTTTCACCGGTTTCCTTACTTGTCACAGAGATCTGGTTAAAAAGTTTCTGGTTTACGGTTTTTTCCGGAATCTTTACCGTTGCCTGAAGTGACACGGCTTCTCCTGGCGCTATCTGTGGGATCAGTGCCTTGGTTCTGGTGCTGTTTAACCTAATGCCTTCCTTTTCCACAAACTGTGCTTCAATTCCCTCTGCCTGAAAACGTTCTGTTCCAACAACCGAATGCAGTGTTTTTTCCCCTGTATTTATGATACAGATCTGATACGTCACGGTTTCTCCTGGAGCTGCGCTTTCCCGGTCTGCTGTTTTCTTTACGGAAAAATCCGCCTTCAAAGACTGCAGCGGACTGACCACCTCCGCCTTCCGAAAGATAGTTTCCTCCGGACGGCCTTTCACTTTTGCCCCTGCTTCCACTTTATGCTCCAGATCCTTTTCCTGTTCATTTAAAAGCGGTGCCAGAATATAAAAACTCCTCTGTTCACCGGCTTTCAACTCTGTCACTTCCGCCCTGGAGCCTTTTCCGGTAAGTCCCTGTGCTTCTTCCCACTGCTGCGTAATCTTCGGGCAGGAAAAACTGCTGGTCATCCGGATATTCTCAAGATCCAGAGCCCCTGTATTCGCAAGATCTACCCGATAACGGATGGTTTTTCCGGCTTTCATTTCTTCTGTCTCGGAAGTTACAGAAAGTGTCATATCTGCTTTTGCAGCTTCCACAGTAAGAATTGGAGAAATTCCTTCCGCAAGAATCTGAGTACTTCCGTTTTCTTTCACCAGAAGAGCTGTTCCCGCACCATCACAGTCTTTCTGCAGCGGTTCATCCTGCACCAGCAGATAACTGGTTTCTTCCACCGGATATCTGTATTCTTCCCGCAGAGACAGCGGAATCTGCAGCAAAATAGATTCCTCATGGAAATTTTCCGTTTCTATCTTATATACCAGTTTTGTGATTTCCGTATCTTCGCCTTTCTGATTTTTCACCGGTATCTGCTGTGTCTGTACATTTTCCGGAAGTGATGTTGTTTCCGGGGAAAAATATTCCGAGACATACACCACGCAGGTCACTGGTTCCGGTTCCACGTCAGGATTTTTGTTTTCCCCGGATTCCTCTTCCGATTCTTCTTCTGGCATTTCCTCCGTTTCTTCCGGATTTTGATCCTCTTCCGTGACTTCTTCGTTTTCCAGTATCATGGCAGAGCTTTCATTCTCTACATCTTCTCCTCCGGACGTCGTTCCCTCCTGTGAGCCCTCACTCTCTTCCTCCTGCGTTTCATTCTCTTCGTATACTGTTTTCCCGGATGCCAGCTCCTCCATGTACTCATCTTCTTCCTCCATTTCCTGCTTATTTTCCGATTCTGTTATTTCCGGCAGGTTCTCATTGCCGTCCGAAATCCTTCTTTCCATTATCCAGTCCTTTAATCCCGTGATCCGGATATCCAGCTCTGCCATTCCCTTCTCTCTGTCTGTCCAGAAACAACTCTGCTCCACTTTCGGGTTCGGCCCTGACTGAAATGCAGATGCCAAAACGGTTCCCGGCTGAATATTTCCCACCAGTACAGTTCCCGCAGCTGCAGCTGCAATTGAAGTTCTCCTTATCTGTTTCCATATTCTGTTTTTCATCACAATTCTCCATTTCTGCCTGCTATGGCATTATCTTTTACACATTCACATTTAACAGAAGCTTACTTTTCCACAGACAAAGGCATCCCTCCCCGGCAAAACGGTGCATAACCGTCAGAAAAACAATATTTATCAATAAAAAAAGGATTTCTGCATCGAACTGATGCGTGAATACATTCCGCAGAGCGCGGAAATTAGACTCTTTCAATGTAGCACATTCCTCAAATGGGCGCAACCAGATATAAAAATTATAAAGTTTGTTTAAACTTTCTTTATAAATTTTCGATTTCTTTTAGATTGCCGACATAATTTAAACATATTTCCTCTATATAATAGGTCTTGGATAGATGAAAAACCACTCTCTATCTCCCCCCTCAAAAAATAGTAGGAAATGAACCGCCTGACCGAATCAGGCGGTTTTTCCTTGTCTGAAAATTCACGGCCTGACAACTATCTGTAAACCATATTCATCTAAAATTCTATTGCATTTCCAACATAGGTCTTTTATAATAAAATATAATACTCGTTACTATTGAACAGTAACCAATTTTAAAGAGAAATGAGGTATTTCCTATGAGCGAAAAAACCGTAGTAGTTGCATTAGGCCACCGAGCACTTGGTACCACACTTCCTGAGCAGAAAACAGCCGCCCGACTTGCAGCCAAGGCAATCGCAGACCTGGTTGAAGAGGGAACCCGCGTGGTAATCTCCCACAGCAACGGTCCGCAGGTAGGGATGATCCACACCGCAATGAATGAATTCGGCAAGGCACATCCTGATTATACATTTGCACCAATGTCCGTATGTTCTGCCATGAGCCAGGGTTATATCGGCTATGACCTTCAGAACGCCATTCGTGCGGAACTTATTTCCAGAGGAATCTATAAACCTGTCAGCACCATTCTCACACAGGTTGTCATTGATCCATATGATGAAGCATTTTCCGAACCGGAGAAGATCATCGGTCGTGTCCTGAATGCAGAAGAAGCAGAAGCCGAGGAAGAAAAAGGAAACTTCGTCACAAAAGTAGGGGAAGGACAGTACAGAAGAATCCTTGCAGCACCGAAGCCACAGAAGATCGTGGAGATCGAGACCGTGAAGGTTCTTTCCCAGGCAGAGCAGATCGTTATCGCAGCAGGCGGTGGCGGAATCCCGGTTCTTGAGCAGGGTACCCAGCTGAACGGTGCCAGCGCCATCATCGAAAAGGACCGTGCAGCAGGACTTCTTGCAGAGGAACTGAATGCAGATACCCTGATGATTCTTACAAGTGTTGAGAAGGTAAGCCTTAACCACAACACCGATCAGGAATCTTATCTGGATACCATCTCCACAGAAGATGCGAAGAAATACATCGCAGACAATCAGTTTGCGGCAGGCTCCATGCTTCCGAAGATTGAAGCAGGTGTTTCCTTCGTTGAAAAAGGCACCGGACGCCGTACCATCATCACCGATATGGCTCACGCCAAAGACGGATACTGTGAGAAGACAGGAACCATCATTAAATAATACACTTTCCCATAACAATATCCCGCAGAAAACTGCTGAATCTACCGGCAGTTCTGCGGGATATTTTTTATGCCGGAAATCGGCGCAAAAAAACACAGATACAGCATAATGCCATATCTGTGTAAATAGCTCTACCTCAGCCAATCTGTCCGGCCTATATTTTACATGGATTTTCGCTCAGCGATCTCCGCCATCTTCGCCTCATTCAGACGGGTGTCCCCATGAACACGGCTGTAGGAAAGATATCCGTTCATACGGTCGATCTTCGTCAGGTTTCTGGAACCGCAGACCGGGCACACATCCATTTCCAGCTCCTCATGACCACAGTCGTCACAGTATGCAAGAGAAAGGTTCACGCCCTCATAATATCCCAGATCCATGGCTCTGCGGATCAGTGTACGGATGGCTTCTTTATTGTAGCCGATGGGATAACGTACATACTGGATCTTACCACCATTGCAAAGCTCCCAGAAACGTCCCTCCAGATCCTGTTTCTCGATTGGGGTTACGTCCTCTGTTACATGACAGTGGAAACTGTTGCTTACATATGGTCTGTCAGAAACCCCTTCAATAATTCCGTACATCTTACGGAACTGCTCTACCTGCAGGCCACAGAGACTCTCTGCCGGCGTTCCGTAGATTGCGTAAAGGTAACCGTCTTCCTTCTTATACTGATTTACCTTGTCATTGATATATTTCAGAACTTCCAGGGCAAAAGCACCATCCTCTGCAATGGATTTTCCATTGTAAAGCTCCTGCAGCTCGTTGAGTGCTGTGATACCAAAGGAAGCAGTCATCGGCTTCAGGATCTTGCCGATCTTTTCATTTGGTTTCAGATGTCCGCCGTAGAAACCACCCTCACAGTACGCAAGAGGGTTGGTAGACGCACGCATCTGTCCCAGATACTCATACGTACGGATATGCAGATTACGGATCATTTCCAGATAGAAATCCAGAACTTCATAGAAATCTCTGCTCTCCGCTCTGGCCTTGGCAAGGATCATCGGAAGATGAAGGCTTACCGCACCGATGTTAAAACGGCCCACAAAAACAGGCGTATCATTCTCATCTGCCGGTTCCATGCCACCACGCTCATACCACGGGCTTAAGAAAGCACGGCATCCCATCGGGCTGATGACTTTTTTGTATTTCTTGTACATGCTGGAGATATAGCCTGCGCCGGACATGGACAGCCAGTCCGGATACATGGTCTTGGAGGAGCACTCCACACCAGCCTCAAAAATATCCTCACAGCACTTTCCAGGGCCGTGGATCTCTTTGTCATAAAGGAATACGATCTTCGGGAACAGTACCGGTTTTTTATGTCCGGCTTTTCCCTGGCCTCCCTGATGCACTTCAAGAAGAGAAACCGTACACATCTTCTCAAACTGCTCGGTTCCAAGACCAAGTGTTACTGTAACAAACGGATAATCACCTCTGGAAGAACCAACCGTATTCAACTTGTATTCAATTCCCTGCCATCCCTGGTCATAATCCCTGCGGACTTTGTCAAGGGCATACTCGATCGCACGTTCCTCGCGGCCGCTCCAGCTCTCATCAGAGTATTTCAGAAATTCGGAAATATATTTATCGTAACTCTTCTTCGCATACGGTGCCAGGATCTTATCAACTTCAGGAACGGTAAAACCACCGTACTGCTGCGCTGCTGTGCTGAGGATGATATCGCCCATCACATCAAAGGCTGTATCCAGGGTCTTCGGCTCATTATACCAGACATTCCCCATCTCAAAACCGCCGCTTAAAACAGCTGCCACATCAAACAGACAACAGTTCATAGTATCCAGACGTGCAGACTGATCATGAATGTAAATGTAACCGTCCTTACATGCTTGAAGTTCATTACGGTTCATAAAGAACTTCCGGTAAAGCTCTTTGTTCAGCTCATTGAAGATCAAGCTTCTCTTGGTTGCAACAAGCGCACTGTCCGTATTGGCATTGCTCTTATCACCGATGTAACGGATAGCCTGGCTCTTGGTGTAAACATCATCCATCATGTGAATGAAATCCAGCTTGTAATTCCGGTAATCGCGGTAGCTCTTGGCAACTGCAGGATTTACACGCTCCAGCGCTCCCTCTACGATGTTGTGCATCTCCTGGATCTCGATCTCATTTTTCCCAAGGGAATCCGCATGCTCCTGGGCAAAACGGCAGATAAAATCCTTCTCCTCATCGGAAAAAGTATAAAGAATACGCTCTGCTGATTTGTTCACGGCAGCCACGATTTTCTGAGGATTAAACTCCTCTCTTGTTCCGTCTTTCTTAATTACATATAACATGGCTCATCTCTCCCAAATACTATATATAGTACTATCTCTACCTATATCTTGATTTTTCTCTATATATTGTGCTAGGCATGAGTATACCACAGCTGGGAGGAAAAGAAAAGGGATATTTCTGTATACAAAAAAATACAGACTTTTAGCACTGCATGATCTCACTGCGGAAATATTCTTACAAATTCATTTGGAACCATTCTGCGATGAAATCCCATATCTCGGGAAGCAGGGCGACCAATGCCACTATAAGCCATATGATCCAGCTTATACTGTTTCTTTTCCGGCCTTCGTTCTGCTGCTTTTTCCCCTGATTTAAAACTTCTGTACGATTTCTGTTCGCCGTTGTTTTATACACGGTACTACCTGCCGGTGCGGTCTTTTTCACAGTTGCAGCTGCATTTCCTGTATTTCCTATATTTCGGTTTCCGCCTGGATTCCGGTTCACTCCTGCATTCCGTCCCGTATTCATATTGCGGCCTGCATTCGTATTCCGCCCCATATTCGTACTCTGCTTCACCCGGCCGCTGCGCTGTGCTGTTTTATCAACGGTCTGTCCATATTGTCGCATCATATCCCGCACTTTGGCGGAAGCATGTCTGTAATGTACCTCACGGGGCTCATTAAGATGGTAAAGTACTTCATCATTTCTGTAAGGCATCCCGCACAGTGAACACCTGCCATTTACAACCCTGCCGCCACAAACCTGACACTTCTCACCTGCCATAAACTCCCTCCATTCTGTCCGTTAAAACGGACATTTACATTTATTTTTATCAATCGGACATTCCCATTTCGTCCTGCTGCATGTCCCTGAATGCGATCATTCCACAATTTACATTCAGTATATCATATCATGCTCTCAATACCCAGTATTTTTCCCGCTCCAGGGCCCGGACTTCACACCTCCTTATATTGCCACCCTGGCCATTTTCTGCTATAATACCCCACAGAGCAACAAGCCAAAAAATCATCAGGAGGAAGCGATAATGAACACAATCACAATCCCCGCAACCTATCATGCAGACCTGAACCTCCATGACACACAGATTGCGATCAAAACAGTAAAAGATTTCTTCCAGCAGACACTCTCCCAGAAGCTCAACCTTCTCCGAGTATCCGCTCCAACATTTGTAGCACCGGAATCCGGCCTTAACGATAACCTTAATGGTGTAGAGCGCCCGGTAAGCTTTGATATCAAGGCTATCGAAGGCAGCAACGCCGAGATCGTACACTCCCTTGCGAAATGGAAACGCTACGCTCTGAAAAAATACGGTTTTTCTCACGGTGAAGGCCTCTACACAGATATGGTAGCGATCCGCCGCGATGAAGATCTGGACAATATCCACTCTGTTTACGTAGACCAGTGGGACTGGGAAAAAATCATCTCCAAGGAAGAGCGCTCCATGGAGACTCTCAAGGAGACCGTACGCACCATCTACAGTGTCCTTCGTAAAACTGAGAAATACATGGCTGTACAGTACGACTACATCGAAGAAATCCTTCCGAAAGACATCTTCTTCATCACAACACAGGAGCTTCTTGACATGTATCCGGACTGCACACCGAAGGAACGTGAATACAAGATCGTCCGTGAAAAAGGTGCCGTATTCCTTATGAAAGTCGGAAAAACCCTCACAAACGGAGAGCGCCACGACGGACGTGCCCCGGACTACGATGACTGGGAACTGAACGGCGATATCCTTGTGTACTATCCGGTACTTGACATTGCACTTGAACTTTCCTCCATGGGAATCCGTGTTGACGAGGACGCACTTGACCGCCAGCTTACCGAGGCAGGCTGCGATGACAGAAGAGAGCTTCCTTTCCAGAAAGCCATCCTGAACAAAGAACTTCCGTACACCATCGGTGGCGGTATCGGACAGTCCAGAATCTGTATGTTCTTCCTGCGTAAAGCACACATCGGAGAAGTACATGTATCTCTCTGGCCAAAAGAAATCACAGATGCTGCAGAGGCACACGGACTTCAGCTTCTCTAAAACATCTTGCAGATTTATTTATAATTTTTGCGGAAATGAGGTAATAACGTGAACATTCTGTTTTTTCTGATTCCCAAAAGCGAAGTCGCCTACATCTTCGAAGATGAGACCCTTCGCCAGACCCTTGAAAAAATGGAGCACCGCAAGTACTCCTGTATTCCCATTCTCACCATGGACGGCAAATATCTCGGCACCATCTCAGAGGGCGACCTTCTCTGGGGCATGCGCCGGGCAGACATTCACGATATCAAGGAAACAGAGGGCGTTCCCATCATGGCAATTCCACGCCGTGCCACCTATAAACCGGTCCACGCAGATTCCAATATGGAAGATCTCCTGGACCGCGCCATCAATCAGAACTTCGTGCCAGTTGTGGATGACCAGGGAGCCTTTATCGGAATCATAACCAGAAAATCCATCATCAAATACTGTTACAACGAAATGAAAGCCGCACAGGGCGCTGCTGAAGAATAAACTCAGCTACCAGCCCCAAAAAACAAAAACAAGGCTCCGGTTCCCGGGATAAAGCGAATATTCTCATTCTGCTTTCCCGGGAACCGGAGCCTTATTCTCTGTCCTTCTTTATCTGATTCGATCAGATCACCCTCACAATATTCAGCTTCTCATCTGCAAGTACCATATCCGCCCGTTTTCCAGGCACAAGAGAGCCCACCTCTCCATAGATGCCAATGCTCTTTGCAGGATTTCTGGTGGCCGCAAAAATCGCCGTACGCTCCGGCACACCCATTGCGATCACGCACTGCATACATTCATAGAGATTGGTTGCGGAACCGGCAATGGTGCCATCCTCAAGAACCGCCTTCCGGTTATTCATAATCACCTTCTGGCCGCCCAGCTCATAAACACCGTTTTCCATTCCTGCCGCCATCATGGAATCGCTGATCAGTACAATCCGTTCTTCCCCGAACATCCGGAATGTATTTCTTACTACTGCCGGATGAATATGAATTCCATCTCCGATCATCTCCACCATACACAGCGGATCATCTGCCGCTGCTGCGATCACTCCAGGCGCACGGTGTCCCAGCGGATTCATGGCATTGTACAGATGGGTTACATGATGAGCACCCTTTTCCATGGCTTTTGCGGCGCAATCATAATCCGCACCTGTATGGCCTATGGAAATCACCACATCATCTTTAAACGTTTCAATAAACTCCTCTGCTCCTTCCATATTCGGAGCCACAGTCACAACCTTTATCCTTCCACCGGAAGCGTTCTGGCATTCCCGGAAAAATTCAATGTCCGGTTTGCGGATGTATTCCTCCACATGTGCGCCCTTTTTTGCAGGATCTAGGAACGGTCCCTCCATATTCAGACCCACAATTCTGGCACAACTCTCATCCTGCTCCACTTCTGTTGCGGACGCAAAAATCCGGATCAGCGCATCCATGGGAAGTGTCATAGATGTAGGACAGTAGGAAGTAACTCCGTGAACTTTTTCATACTGGAGAATTTTTTTCAGGCCGGCCGCATCTGCGTCTGAAAAATCATGTCCGACCGCACCATGGCTGTGAATGTCCACAAGTCCCGGCAAGATTTTCAGTCCGGAAGCGTCAATTTCTTCTTTATCAGAAACTTCCGCCTCACCGGATACAAGTTTCCCGTCTTTCACATAAAGATCCATTTTCCGGAAGCTGCCATCTTCCTGAAAAACATTTCCATTTCGGATAATCATAACTTTTTTGCCCCTCTCTGCGCTTCCTCTATAAAAGTCCTTTTTCACGGATCAGGCTCAGTGCATCCTCATCTGCCACAACCGTGAGATCCGGATGAAGCTGCAGAATAGATGCCGGAACATTCGGTGTGATCGGTCCGTACAGGGAATTGTACAGGGCTTCTGCCTTGGAAGTTCCCGTTGCCATAAGGAGGATTTTTTTTGCTGCCATAATGTTCTTGATTCCCATAGTGTAGGCCTGTTTCGGAACCTCATCCATGCTTTCAAAAAATCTTGCGTTGGCTTTGATTGTACTTTCCGTCAGATCCACACAATGGGTTTCTTTCTCAAAAGCCGCTCCCGGTTCATTAAATCCGATGTGACCGTTTCCGCCAATACCAAGAAGCTGCATGTCCACACCGCCGGTTTTCCGGATGATTTCATTATACTGTGCACACGCCTTATCACTGTCCTCTTCCAGCCCGTCAGGCACAAAGGTTCTCTCCTTGTCAATATTTACATGGTCAAAGAGATTCTGATTCATAAAATAACGGTAACTCTGGTCATTGTCACCGGAAAGTCCCTTATATTCATCCAGATTCACACTTGTCACTTTTGAAAAATCCAGATCTCCTTTTTTGTACCACTCCACCAGCTGTGCATACATGCCCACCGGTGTGGAACCGGTAGCAAGTCCGAGAACCGCATCCGGTTTCATAATAATCTGTGCAGACATGATATTGGCTGCTTTTCTGCTTACATCCTGATAATCTTTTCCTGTGTAAATAGTCATAGTTTTTTCCCCCTTAGTTTTTTGCTGTAAAACCCTTTTTTCTCTGATTATTATAACACACTTTCCATTTCAGAAGCTGTCATACCACAAAAAAACTGATATTTTCCTCCTGCATTTTTGTACAGAATATGGAAAATATCAGTTCAGTATAATTCAGATTTATAATGTTTTTGAAAGGAATTCCTGAAGTCGTTTATTCTTCGGATTTGCAAAAAATTCTTTCGGGGAATTCTCCTCCTGTATCTTTCCCTCATCAATGAAAAGAACTCTGGTTGCCACCTCGCGGGCAAATCCCATCTCATGGGTTACCACAACCATAGTCATGCCGGATTTTGCAAGCTCCTGCATCAGTTCCAGAACCTCTCCGACCATCTCCGGGTCAAGTGCGGATGTGGGCTCATCAAACAGCATCACATCCGGATTCATGGCAAGAGATCTCGCAATGGCAATACGCTGCTTCTGGCCACCGGAAAGCATATCCGGATAGGAATCCGCTTTGTCCGGAAGACCGACACGTTTGAGAAGCTCCAGAGCGGTTTTCTCTGCTTCTTCTTTACTCATCAGCTTCAGGGTTACCGGTGCAAGCATGATGTTCTCTTTTACAGTCTTATGCGGAAACAGGTTAAACTGCTGGAATACCATTCCGATCTTCTGACGGTGACGGTTGATATCCACCTTCGGATCTGTGATGTCGGTTCCTTCAAAGAGGATTTTTCCCCCGGTTGGCTCCTCAAGAAGGTTCAGGGAACGGAGGAATGTAGATTTGCCACAGCCGGATGGTCCGATAATGGCCACCACTTCGCCACGGCGGATCTGTGTGGTAATTCCGTTGAGGACCTGATTGCTGCCATAGGCTTTCTGAAGGCCCTGCACATCCAGAAGTACTTCATTACTTACGCTCATTGGTTCTCAGCCTCCTCTCAAGTCTTCCTACCAGATAGGTGAGGAAACAAACAATTATAAGATAGATTGCAGCTACTGCAAGCAGTGGGAACAGCGCACTGTAGGTCTGGCTTCGGATAATATCACCGCCACGGGTCAGATCCATAAGTCCAATATAACCACTGATAGATGTCTCTTTCAAAAGTACAATCAACTCGTTTCCAAGAGCCGGAAGAATGTTTTTGACAGCCTGAGGAAGAATGATCTTCGTCATGGTCTGTGTGTAATTAAGGCCCAGGCTTCGGCCAGCCTCAAACTGTCCCTGGTCAATAGACATGATACCGGAACGGACAATCTCAGCCACGTATGCGGCAGAGTTCATACCAAAAGCAATGATCGCAACTACGATCTTTCCCGGATCTACGGTTGCAAAAATAACATAGTATACGATCAGCAGCTGTACCATGGTTGGTGTCCCACGGATCACAGTCAGGTAAACTCTGCAGATCACATTGAGGATCTTAAGTTTGCCTGTCTTATCATGTGTGGAACGAACAATGGCAATAACAAAGCCAAGAAAAATACCAAGCAATACCGCAAAGAATGTAATAATGATGGTATTTTTCAGACCGGATACAATGAACTGCCAGCGGCTGTCGTCCAGAAAATTAAACTGAAACTGTTCAATAAGACTCAAAATTTCCACCCTTTCCCAAACTACAGGTTCCGAATTCCGGAAGTATACTCCCGGATATCCGGAACCTGAATTCAGTTCTTATAATTTTTCATCAGAAAGACTTATTTCTGTACAATGATAACCTGCTCTGCAGTTGTATATGGATCTGTGAAATCAATACTCTTCTTACGATCCTCTGTTACAGTCATTCCTGCAGCACCAAAGTCAGCTTTTCCGGATTTTACCGCATTTACGATGGCATCAAACTCCATATCCTCAACTTTCAGGTCGTATCCAAGCTTGTCGCAGATTGCCTTTGCGATATCAACATCGATACCTACAATATTATCTCCGTCATAATATTCATATGGCTGGAATGTTGCATTGGTAGCCATTGTCAGAGTTCCCTTGGAATGATCTGCATCCTTCGGAGTCTCATACGGAGTTTTACCTGCATCATCACCGATGTAGTTATCTCTGATGGAATCCAGAGTTCCCTCATCCTCAAGCTCTTTCAGCGCATCATTGAATTCTTTGGTAAGATCTGTGTTGTCCTTGGAAATACAGATCGCATACTCCTCTTTATCAAATACATTGTCGATAAGCTGAAGATCGTCATTTTTCTCAACAAATTTCTTGGCCGGCTCACTGTCAATCACCACACAGTCAATCTTGCCCTGCTTCAGAGCCATTACTGCATCGTTACCTTTATTATATCTCTCTACAGTTGCGTCCTTGATATCTGTAGCAATGGTATCACCGGTGGTTCCAAGCTGAACACCGATCTTCTTTCCTTCCAGATCATCTGCGCTCTTGATCTCATCTGCTGCAAAAACAGCGGATGTCATGGATACTGTCATAGCTGCCGCCAGTGCAAGTGCCATAAGTTTTCTTTTCATTTCTTTTTTCCTCCTGTTTCTGTGTACTTTACGTTATGTCTCTCCGGTTTCCGTCAGCCCTATTCGTAATGTACAGGAATAATTATACATAATTATGCATATTGCCTTGTTTTATGATACCATGTTTTTCATAAAATGCAAGCACAGAAACTTCATAACCATGATTTTCCTATTTTCTTACCGTGATTTTTTTCACAGTACTGTATGTTCCATATACGTAATTTCCTGCGGAATCTTTTTTGAATCCACGGACTTTTACATAATAGGTTTTATTTTTCTTCAGATTGGAAAGTGTTACGGACGTTTTCGCGGAATTTACTTTTTTATATCCGCTGAAATCACTCTTTTCTGCATATATGAACTGATAACCACGAACGCCTTTGATTGTATTTACGGATACATTCAGTTTCTGTCCGGCTGTGTTTGTCAGCTTGCTGATCACGGCCTTTGAAACCGTTGTCTTTGTCCAGTGTGCATACAGGGTCTGGCTTTTGGATATTTTTGTTTCGGCTGTTACTTTTGTGCCTCCGCTTTTTGCTGTGTACCAGCCTGTGAAGGTATAGCCTTTTCTTGACGGAGACGGCAGTGTTCCTGCTTTTGCCTTTACTTTGACATTCTTGGTTTTTGTGGTTACTGTGCCACCGTTTGGATTAAACGTCAATCTGGCAACCGATGGATCAGTTACTGTGATTTTTCTGGTGGAAGCTCCGTTTTCATATCCTGCAAAATACATCTTGATGGTTGCAGTTCCTGCACCTACAGCTGTGATCTTTCCCCCCTTCACGGTGCATACGGATGTATTGGAAGATTTCATCACAACTCCCGTATTTTTCATCGGCATACCATCCCACAGAACAGTTGCGGTTGCTGTCTGGCCTTTTTTAAGGGAAGTTGCGGAAACGTTCAGAGAAGCTCTGTAGTATTCTTTGTCTTTGCTTACGACGATTTTGCGGTCGTTTGTTTTATCTTTATAGGAAGATGATGTTGCCTTATCTGCTCCGTCATAGCTGAAGCACTGTACCCAGTAATAGTAACCATTGTAGCATACACATCCGATTCCGATACTCTGGTAATCTTCTCCCAGAATGTTTGCCTTATGGCCTTCGGAATTCATCCACATATTCATTACAGCAGATGCAGTAGTCGTACCGGCTGCGATGTTTTCTCCGTACATTTTTGAATTGGCAGTATAACAGTCTTTTCCACAGGGTCTTGTATGCGAATAGTATAGTACATTCTCAAATCCCCGCATCATTGCGGTTTCAAGAAGACTTTTATCCATGGTCAGTGCCTTCAGACCACATTTTTTTCTTTCCTTATTTACCAGGTTCAATACTTCGAAAGCTTTTGCATAACATTCCTTTGCACGCACGTTTACTTTTACACTGCTGATGTAAGTTCCATCCTCAATTGTATAAAAACCACCACCTGCGGATTTAATTTTTGTAGTGCTGTCAAAACTGTCATCTATTTTCGCAACAGTAGATGGAAGCATAATCTCTTTCAAAGCCGGACATCTCACAAAAGCACCATTTCCAATACTCGTAACTCCTTCCGGAATTACAACTTTTTCCAGCACAGAGTCTCTGTAACAGCATCCATCCGGAATTTCTTTTATTCCCTTTTCAAAAATCAGAGTCGTTATCTTTTCTGCACAGAGAAACAGATATGCTCCCATTTTCTTCACTGTACCTGGAATGGTTACTTTTGTAAGGCTTGTATAAGCAAACGCTTTCTCTGCAATACTGGTCACATCTTCCGGAATTCTGTATTCTCCCACACGGCCTCCCGGAAAAGAAAGTAACGTTTTTCCATTGTCCTTATAAAGAATTCCATCTCTGACGCTATAAATACTATTTTCTTCCATTTCGAAAGACTGCAAACTCCTCAGCCCTGACAGGCTTGAACCATCCAGCTCTTTTATACTTGCAGGCAATACCAGTTTTGTCAGTCCGGCTCCCCAGAATACTTCTTCTCCAATTTTTTCCAGTGAATTTCCAAGAGCAAGATCCGTTAACAATGGATCATCGGAAAAAGCATCTCTCTCAATTGTTTTTACCGTATTTCCCACCACTGCTTTTTTCAGATTGGGACAATTCATAAACGCTTCCGTTCCAATATAGGTAACACCATCTTCTACATAAACTTCTATTATCTCATCTTTATAATCATTCCAGCCAGGCAAATTTTCTTCTGTTATTTCACCGGTAAAAAAATCCGCAACAACATAAAAATCATCCATCTCCCCATTTCCGGAAATCGTGAGGATTCCATCTTTCAATGTCCAGTTTACACCTTTTCCACAGGTACCCTGTTTTTCTTCTCCATCCGGAGTTTCTCCGTCGGAAAAAAGATCATCCTCATCGTCCATATCACTTTCTGCAGCTGCATCAGGCTCCAGATCCTCCACCTGTGAATCTTCGTTTTCCGGAAGTTCCTCCACAGCGTCCGGAATTTCGGTATTTTCTGCTGGTTCCTCCGGCATTTCCTCTGCCGGTTCCTCCGTAACTTCCGGTTCTTTTACCGCTGCATCTCCGATCTCGGTTTCTTCATCCACTTCCCCGGTGGCTTCCTGAACACTTTCTTCCGGAAAATCTTCCGCAAATGTTACAGCAGGCTGAAACGCCATTGCCGCGCATACGGAAACTGCCAGAACCTTTTTCAGCCAGATATTTTTTCTTCTCATGTACTTTCCTCCTTCTCATAAGCTTTATAAAAATATTATAAATCCCGGTATTTTTTCTGTCAATCTGCGGGAAAATTCACTTTTCGATAACAATTATCCAGTATACTATAATACCTGAGGAAGAAACTGGTATATTTTTCCGGCAGGGGCTTGTGTTCCTCCGGAAAAAGCAAGTATAATATTCAGGAATAAGGAGGTTATTATTATGAAATTCACGAAAATGCACGGCATTGGAAACGATTATGTATATGTAAACTGTTTTGAGGAGACTGTCAAAGATCCTGCCGCAGTGGCGAAATTTGTCAGCGACCGCCACTTTGGCATCGGTTCCGACGGCCTGATCCTGATCCGCCCGTCTGAGATCGCGGACTGCGAGATGGATATGTACAACCTGGATGGTTCCCAGGGCGCCATGTGCGGAAATGGTATCCGCTGCGTTGCCAAATATGTCTACGACCACGGCATTGTGGACAAAACATCTTTAAGCATTGCCACAAGAAGCGGTATTAAATATGTAGACCTCACCATCCGCGACGGCAAAGCTTCCATGGTAAAAGTCAACATGGGCTCCCCGATCCTCACTGCAAAAGAGATCCCGGTGGTTGCCGAAACCGAGCAGGTGATCAACGCTCCCATTACCGTTGACGGAAAAGAGTATCATATGACTGCAGTTTCCATGGGCAATCCTCATGCCATCATCTACGTAGATGATGTGGACAGCCTTGACCTGGAAAAAATCGGCCCGTCCTTTGAGAATCACGTATGCTTCCCTGACAGGGTCAACACCGAGTTTGTTCAGGTGATCGACCGCCACACCGTTAAGATGCGTGTCTGGGAGCGCGGCTCCGGAGAGACTCTCGCCTGCGGCACCGGCGCCTGCGCGGTTACGGTAGCTTCCATCCTCAACGACAAAGTTGACGGCAGCAAACCGGTTACTGTACAGCTCCTGGGAGGAAACTTAAACATCTCCTGGGAAAGAGACGAAAACCTCGTCTACATGACCGGTCCGGCAACTACGGTGTTTGATGGGGAAATTGATCTTGGGTTTTTAGGTGAATAGTCAAGACCACCCGCTTAGCGGGTGGCTTGCTCTGTCCCTATAAGGGACTATTC